>Ga0172379_10003991_pt1 | contig 22562 bp, 23 predicted proteins | sample GrowelOW334metaG_FD_119756 | JGI IMG/M metagenome (GOLD analysis project Ga0172379, IMG submission 119756) | Groundwater microbial communities from an aquifer near a municipal landfill in Southern Ontario, Canada - Groundwater well OW334 metaG | ecosystem: Environmental > Aquatic > Deep... | reverse complement strand
CGTCACCGACTGTCATCTCGCTTGCGGCACACCCTCGCTTTAAGCCGCGTGTCGTGTCGACAGCACCCCAAGGTCCAACCTCACCCACAGCAGCATAACCGCTGCTGTTTTTTATTGGGGGGGGGGGACAAAAGTATTGCAATTGAGATTCATGGTGGTATAAAAGTATTTGTCACTTCGGTGACGTGGACGTTCTCGAAAGCAGAAGAAGGAAATACACTGATGCGAGTTGTCGGGACCGTATTGAGCTTCCTGGACGTTGCAGGTAAACGTCATGGATATGCTCGCGTGCCGAACGAGCGTCGGCAAGTATTCTTGCCGGGAGCCCATATCAAAAAGGTCGAGGGGACGAACCTTCGCGAATTTAAGGCAGGGGAAGAAAAACAATTCCCAAGTGCAGGTACGTCGGTCATTATCGACTATCCGACGCATGACAAGAACCTTCTTGCCTCTAAATGGGGCGTGATGCCTCAGACTACTTAAGCCGCCGTGGGCGGCTTTTTCTTTTGGCTGTTTTTTGGTAGTATGTCGGGGCAAATGCGGGCATAGCTCAGCTGGTAGAGCATTCGACTGATACTCGAAAGGTCCTAGGTTCGACCCCTAGTGCCCGCACACGACACAACAACCGGCCCTGCGGCCGGTTTTGTGCGTGTGCGGGGGCCGGAGCGATGCCGTGCACTTGCACGGCCGCGAGGCGGGGTCGCGAGCGAATTCTGCGACGGCAGAATTCGACTTGTGACCGCACAGACACTTAGCCGACCCTAGTGCCCGTGAGCGGATTTGCTGGAATTAAATCCCCAAACATAGTATTCTCGATCGAACGGGCATGTGGCGGAATTGGTATACGCGTACGTCTCAGAAGCGTATGGAGTAATCCTTGGGAGTTCGAGTCTCCCCATGCCCACACTAGACAAGTAAAACTACCTGTATACTTTTGGTATATCAGGGGCTCTTTATATTTTTGTATGAAAAAATTATTGCGTAAGAAGATTGGCGGCAAACGCCATCGTGAGTGGGCATGGGCAGCAGTGTTTATCGCGTTGTGTACGACTGTCGTGGCGCTCTGGGGTTCGCAAGAGCCGCAGATGACGCCCGCTGACAGCATGGTCAACGCAGGCAACGCACCGGGGTTGGTGCGCCAGCAGGGTAGCGCGGTACAAGCGCCAGCTGTCGTCGACACGTCTGTTGTAGGCGTCTTGGCGGGTATCCCCGAGGCGAGCAACTTTAACGCCTATGTGCACTCGACAGGTGTAGCAAACCAGTTGCGCAACGGCTCGTACACGATATTTATTCCGACCAACGCCGCTATCTCAAACTTGCCCAAGGGCACTATTAGTGGTCTCTCGTCATCGGCACAAACTAGGTTGGTGCAGTACCATGTTGTGAGCGGCAAGATGCTCGACAACGACGCAATTATGAGCGGCAACTACCAAGCGATGTCACGTGATACGCTCAACTTTAACGTCAATATTGAGACCGGCGCTTCATACGTTAACAGCGGCAAGATTATTAAGCAGTACAAGGCAAGTAACGGCATTATTTACTTGGTGAGCTCGGTGCTCTTCCCTCCGAAATAGAAAAAAGTAGAAAAGCAGTCTCATGCTCCTAAATTCAGCGCCGCTTCATCGGCGTTGTTTTAGTCTAGGGTATGCCTGCCGCGGTTGCCTACTTTGCATATGCCTACACGTACACTCCACAACGTCGACCAGGGTTATTTTTGGCAGGGACTGGTTTTGCGTTAGGCATAGTGGCGTGGTCACTGATTGGTGTCCTACAAGTGAGAGGGGCTGGCAGTGTGACTGAACCATTCTATCCGGACATGGCGCCTGCGATAACAATAGTCGATGTGCCTGGCCTTTCGGTACTACAGGTTATACGCAAACTCCCAATGGCATCGCGCTTTGATACGCTCTTGTCTAACACGGGTGCACGCCAACAACTGACGGGGAGCGGCCCGTACACGGTCTTTGCTACCGCCAACAATTACTTTGACTATTTGCCCAAGGGCGCTTATGTGTCGCTCACCCGAGCACAAGAGCTCGCGCTCGCACAGCACATGGTGGTGTCCAATGTTGCAATTGATGCCGACGCACAGGGTGGTCAGTACATAACGTTGGCTCAAGATGTGCTGCCCGTCGAGCTAACAGGGGGCACTGTGTTAGTAGGAGACGGATTCGCCGTGCGCGGCTACCGCGCTACTAATGGCATCGTGTATGTAGTAAACAAAGTATTGGCCCCCGATGAGCTCACCCTTGCGTTAGGCGGGCAGTAGTTCGTCGGCGAGGGCGGGGACAGATTCTATAAGTCCACCCATGGCGCCCGAGGATGACAGGAGTATTGCGTCGTTTTGGCCGAGCTCGGCGCGCAGCCCTGTGAGCACGTCGTCTGGCGTGTGTGCTGCTACTGTAGCGATGCCAGATTTGGCGACCTGTGCGCAGATTTCCTCGACGCTAAGCTCGACTGTCTTGCCGTCGTGTGGCGGGTTAAATACGTAGACTTTGTCGGCTCCGGCAAACACGTCGTCGTACCAGCCCAATGACTGGCGGTTGCGCCACGAAAAGGTGTGTGGCTCAAAGACAACAACAAGTCGCTTGGTGGGGAAGTGCCGCTTCATCGCAGCCATAGCGCTCTTGAGCTTGTCGTATGACGAGCCAAAGCCTTCATAAATAGGAACAGTGGTGTTGTCTGACTTGCGGTCAAGACGGCGGCGGATACCTTTAAACGACGCAACGGCGGCAGCAAACTGCTCGGGAGACATGAGTTGTTGGGTAAACACAAACGCTGCGACGCCGACGATGTTTTGGATATTGTGCTCGCCAAGTTGTGAGGTCTCGACATGAGCGAGCATGTTGCCGCTGTGCATGATATCGAACGAAGTCTTTTCGCCCCAGGTGATGTTGGCTGCAGTAAAGTCGCCCTGGCTAACGCCATAGGTCACGACCGGGCGGCCAATGCTGCTCAAGAACTCGGACGAGAGCGGGCCCTCGGTGCACACGACCATGGTGCCGTCTTGAGGGACGAGTTTGGCAAGTTCGTAGAATGGTTTGATGTACTCCTCGGGTGTAGGGAAGATATTAAAGTGATCATGCGCCAGTGGCGTGAGCAAAACATGCGTTGGGTGCATGAGCAAAAACTTGCTGCGCGAGTCGGTGTTGCTGGTTGGGTACTCGTCGCCCTCGAGTACAAACAAGTTGCCGTGTCCCAGTCGGGCACTGTTGGCTGGCGAGATAGGCGAGGCGCCAATGACATACGATGGGTCGAGGCCCGCCTGTTCGAGACAGTGGGCAAGGAGTGCGGTCGATGTTGATTTGCCATACGAGCCCGCGACCACCACAGTCTGTGCACCCGTGCTTAGCTCGGCCAGGATGTCGGGGAATGACTTAATTGGTTTGCCGCTCGCATATGCCGCGGCGACCTCGGGGTTGGACTCGGGCACGAGCTTGGCGTTTTTGCCAATAATAATGACGTCAACGTCGCTCGGGATGTTGCTGGTTGCGTAGGGTGTTCGGTAATCAAAACCTTCTTGCTCGAGAAATGTCGACATGGGTGGGTAGACGTCTTCGTCAGAGCCGCTGACAACCACACCACTGTCTTTAAGTAGTTTAGCGGTCGCAGACATGCCAACGCCGCCGATGCCTATAAAGTGTGCCTTTTTGTATTCCACTACTGTAATCTAACAAAGAAAAAAGCCGGCGTCTTGCGACGTCGGCTATGAGTGGCGACTGACCACTACAAGGTTGCGAGGTGTTCCGGCCTTGCCGTCGAGCCAGGTGCCGCTCGGCGGCTGGTAGGCGTGCCTAAGGTCGATGTTATCCTCGGGCACGCCGCGGCTCATACACTGGTCGCGAACCAGCTTCGGCAAGTCCAGGTGGAACTTGTTCCCGCGTTTGGGGACTGAGTCCGACCCCCACAACCTGGTCACGACATGATGCATCCGCTCGTTGATCTTGCCATACGTTGGATGATCCAGATCGTGCACGAACAGGTGCGGCGGAGTGCTCCAGAGCACCTTCACCTGCACTTGCTCGGGTTTGCCGAGGTAGTGCAGCGCGGTAAAGATGATGCTCCCATGCTCGCGCCCGGGCGCGGGGCTGCCGTGCTCGAGACCGTGCCGGTCGATAAGGCAATCGCGGCCAGTGTGGAGCACCAAAGCCTTGTCGCCGCTGACCATGACGGTCGTCGGACAACTCGACGGGCTGATAAAACACCCTTCGCCCGACTTCAGTGGCACGCCGTCGGCGGGCCTCTCGGGGTTGCGGTAGAGCGTATACTTGCCGATGGGCACCGGCACCGTCAGCTCGTCCGGGTCCGCGATGCGGTCGGTGAACTTGATTGGACTCGGCGCGTAGGCCTTGCCGATCTGCACCTCGTGATGGATGTCTCCCAGAAGTCGGGAGAACATTTCGCGGGTATGCGGGTCAGGCGAGACGAGCTGCGAGAGCGAACCGTTGAGCGGCTTGCTGTACATCCTCGCCTTGAGCAGGATATCGCCAAGTTTGAAGCGCTGGTAGCTGTGCGCCTCGGTCAGTGTCGGGGTTTTGGTCAGCACGTGTAGGCCCTTTCGTGTCTGTGTTGTCGCCCAAGTGCGATCTGTAAAAGATAGTACAACAGATTTTGTACTTTAACTAGGGCCTCTAAAGTTTTATACGAATATAAAAAGCTCCCGCGTGGGGAGCTAAGTTCCTACTTTGCGAAAATATTTCTTTCGCGAATAGGTCACGACGTCACAATTGGGACACCCCCAACGCAGTCGCGCGACCTTTTTTGAGCGGGCATGGTCGCCGCATTTTTTGCAGATATAGTCCTTACGCAACTCCCAGGTGGTGCGCATGGTCCTGCTTCGTGCCGAAGCGTTTGGCCACATCAGGTAATAGATGTTCTCGCGTGCGGGCATTGGGCCTCCCGGAGTTCTGCCACGAGCATACTCAAATTTTGCCAAACATGCTACTGTGCGTTGCATGGCAGGCAAACTATCAATAGTCGCCACTCCCATTGGGAACCTCGAGGATATTACACTCCGCGCACTTCGCATACTTAAAGAGGCCGATGTCGTGGCGTGCGAGGACACGCGGGTTACCAAGAAGTTGTTGAGCCATTTTGACATCCATGCCCCAACCGCGACGCACCCGCGCGTGTTGTCGCTGCTCGAGCAGGGCAAACATGTTGCGTTGGTAAGCGACGCTGGCACGCCAGGCGTGTCTGATCCAGGCCTCGAGATTGTGAGCCACGCGCGCGACATGGGAGCGACAGTCGAGGTCATACCGGGGCCCAGCGCACTTGCCGCCGCGGTGTCTATCGCGGGCCTACGCGCACCAGGATTTACCTTTTATGGATTTTTGCCGACAAAAAAGGGGAGGCAGACTTTGTTTAAAGAGATAGCAGCGAGCGACCGCGCCAGTGTGTTTTATGAATCGCCGCATCGCATAGGCAAGGCACTTGCGGTATTAATCGCGCTTTGCCCGACACGCCGCATCGGTATATATCGCGAACTTACCAAAATGTTCGAGGAGCACATAGTCGGCACCCCGGCAGAGGTGCGCGAAGCATTAACTGCCGACAAGGAGCGCGGCGAGTTTGTCGTAATAGTAGAAGCACAGTAAACTACTGGTATGTCTAAGGAGATGACTATTATCGTGCTTGGTGTGTGGGTGGCTATTGTGCCGTACCTAGGTATCCCTGGCACATGGCGCACGGCCATATTGCTCCTTTCGGGCCTTGGTATTGCGATAGTCGGTTTTCTTTTGCGCGGCGAGTCTATCGGCCGCGCGCACACACGCAACGCACGTTCGACCTTTACCGAGACTACTGCCGAGCCAGCACAACCCCATTCGCATGACCACCAAGAAGGAATTGCTTCGCTCAACTAAGACTCGCGTGTTGCGGGTACTCGTTATAGTGCTTGGTATGGCATTGGTAGTAGGGGCGGCGTATTTTGTCCTGCCCGCAGTGTTGTCAGTGTCGTATGACGGCGCAGCACAGGTTGGCACTACTACTGGGCAGGTCGCTACAAAGCCAACAATACCTCCGCTCAATACTCTTGAGTATGACAAGCGTCTGCTTGCGCTCGCGCAGGTAGCGACCAGTAGCCCGTGGTACCAAGCATTTATCGACCACACAGTCGCCTCGACCACTATCCCGCGCCCGTTGTGGCCCGTGCGCCAGCCGTACCCAACCGACAGCCGCGCGCTGTTACCGTTTAACCGCATCGTTGCGTACTACGGTAACTTTTACTCCAAACAAATGGGCGCGCTTGGTGAGTACGACAAAGACACGGTCCTGGCCAAGCTCAAAGCCGAGGCCGCCGAGTGGGAGGCCGCCGACCCGACCACGCCAGTGGTGCTCGCTATCGAATATATAGATGTCACCGCGCAGGGGAGCGCAGGCAAAGACGGCAAGTACCGCCTGCGCATGCCCGACACCCAAGTCGACAAAGCGCTTGAGTATGCCAAAGAGATTAACGGCATAGTCATACTCGACATCCAAGTCGGGCTCTCGAGCGTACAAGATGAAGTCCCGCTACTCGACACGTATTGGGCGATGCCCAACGTGCACTTGGCACTCGACCCCGAGTTTGATATGCCGGGCAACACGCCGCCGGGGCGCGTGATAGGCACGACTGATGCCACGACTATTAACTGGGCTATCAACCACCTGTCTGACATTGTTAAAGCCAACAACTTGCCACCTAAAATTCTCTTGCTGCACCGCTTTACCCAAAACATGATAACCAACTACGACCAAATCCAACCAACGCCGCAGGTGCAGGTAATTGTGCAGATGGACGGCTGGGGCTCGCCGCAGCGCAAAAAGAACACCTACTACCACGTAGTCGCGCCCGAACCGGTGCAGTTTACTGGTGTAAAACTCTTTTATAAAAACGACCTCAAAGAGGACCCGCCGCGCTTGCTTACCAAACAAGAAGTCCTGGACCTCAAACCCTCACCAAGTTTTATCCAATACCAGTAGCGTCTTGACGCGAATGGTATACTAAGGCGAATGGAGGATCCTAATAAGATCACGTATTTTGCCGCCACCAACTCTCGCGGTACGTCGACGCCGTTTGGTATCAAGCGCAAGGACCGCGCTCGCCACATGTATGTCATTGGCAAAACGGGCATGGGCAAGTCTACCTTGCTCGAAAACATGGCCATACAAGACATCCGCAACGGCGAGGGTATAGCGTTTATCGACCCGCACGGCTCGACTGCTGACCGGATTATGGAGTATGTACCCAAAGAGCGCATAAAAGATGTCGTGTACTTTGCGCCGTTCGATATGGACTACCCCGTAGCGTTTAACGTCATGGAGGACGTCGGCTACGACAAACGCCACTTGGTGGTGTCGGGGCTGTTGGCCGCGTTCCGCAAGATTTGGGTCGACGCATGGTCAGCGCGCATGGAGTACATTTTGTCGAACACGCTCCTGGCACTCTTGGAGTACGAAGGCTCGACTCTGCTCGACGTCAACCGCATGCTTATTAACAAAGCCTTTCGCAAAAAGGTGGTCGACAATGTGACCGACCCAATAGTTAAGAGCTTTTGGGTCGACGAGTTTGCCAACTATACCGACCGCTACACCCAAGACGCGACGCCGGCAATCCAAAACAAAGTGGGGCAGTTTACCAGCAACCCACTCATCCGCAACATTGTCGGGCAACCCAAGTCGAGCTTTGATATCCGCCAGATGATGGATGACAAAAAGATATTCATCATGAACCTGTCCAAGGGCAGGGTAGGTGAGGTCAACGCAACACTGTTGGGCTCGATGTTAGTCACCAAGATTTATTTGGCAGCGATGTCGCGCGCCGATGTGCCACTCAATATTATGCAGGGGCTGCCGAACTTTTACTTTTATGTAGACGAGTTCCAGAACTTTGCCAACGAGTCGTTTAGCGACATTTTGTCAGAGGCGCGTAAGTACAAACTCAACCTTATTATCGCGCACCAATACGTCGAGCAGATGGAGGAAGAGGTTCGTGACGCAGTCTTTGGCAACGTGGGTACGACCGTGTCCTTCCGCGTTGGGCCGTTTGATGCCGAGACGTTAGAGACTATATTTAACCCACAATTTACTGCGACCGACTTGGTTAACCTTGGGTTTGCCCAAATTTACCTGACCTTGATGATAGACGGCGTGGGCTCGCCGCCGTTTAGTGCAACAACACTCCCGCCCTTTGACCCGGCACCCGAGACATTTACTGCTCAGGTGCTCGACATGTCGCGCAAGCAGTTCGGCAAACCGCGCGCCGAGGTCGAGGATGCAATAAAGAAGTGGCATGAGGCCGACCCGACACCCGCGGCCGAGCCTAAGCCCAAGCGCGACTATCGCCCAGCAGCAAAGTCGGCTCCGGCTGAACGTCCTTCCCATCCACCCTCCTCGTCTTCGGCTCCGGAGGAACGTCCTTCCCGTTCACCCTCCACGTCGGCTGCGCCGCGTGTCGGCGTTCACGTACAGGACGTTCCTCCTCCGCGTGGAGAACTTAATCCCAAGATTCTTGGCGAGCAGTTGGCCAGCCGACCTGCACCAGTCGCGTCATCTAACCCCAGGCCGCGCCCCCAAACGCCACGCCGCGTCGAGCAGCCAGAGCGTCCGCCGCTTGAGGGCACCAACAGCCTGCGCGAAGCACTCATGCAAGCTACGGGCAAGAGGGTAGAATCCGAGCCCGTGACAACCGCATCGGCACCCAGCGCTCATGCTGCGCCCAAAGCTACCAACAACTTAAAAGACACCCTACGTAAGATAGCCCCGGCCGCTCCGGCGCCTGCCCAGGAGTCTGCCTCTGCCAAAAAAGTCCCCCACTTGCACAATGACGAGCTAGCTTCTATGCTTGCCGTTGATGAAATTCCGGGCGACCAAGACAGTCAGTAAGGCACTTGCGGCTTCGGTACTCTTTGGGGTTTTGGCGTTGCCCACTTTTGCCGCAACTCTCGTCAACATAAACACGGCCGACTCGGCCACGCTCCAGACATTAAATGGTATTGGGCCGTCTAAGGCGCAGGCTATTATCGACTACCGCACGCAAAACGGCCCGTTTGCCAAGATTGAGGACATACAAAACGTGAGCGGCATCGGCCCATCGACCTACGCCAACATTAAAGACTACATAACGGTTGAGGGCAGCACGGCACAGACGGGCACTGCACAATCGCAACAGACAACCACACAAACCCAACCGCAGACAACGTCTCAAACAAATGCGGGGGCGCTCCCACCAGAAGTAACGGCAAAGATAACTACTAACGCGCAAGCGCTTGCGGGCGCGGGCACAGTGTTTGACGGCACGGCATACAACAGTGCGGGCGAACCTCTTGTGAGCAACGTGCGCTATATGTGGAACTTTGGCGACGGCTCGGTGGCCGAGGGCCAGCATGTGCTGCACACATACCATTATCCGGGAACCTACTCGGTCGAGCTTGGTGTGGCGTACAACTTTTCGAGTGCGAGCACGCGCTTGTCACTGTCGGTTGTCGTACCGAGCATATCGCTCGTTGCCGAGGGGGACAGCTCGCTCACTGTCTATAACGAGTCAAAGAGCGACATCGACATAGGACTTTGGGTATTAGTCGATGGCGCGGCAAAGCCGTTTGTAATCCCAACAGGCACAGTTGTACTGGCAGGTGAGGGTGTGCGGTTTGGGGCGGCTGCCACGGGCCTCCCGGGCAGCCGCAGTGCGGTGCTGCTCTATCCCAATGGCACACAGGCCGCCTCGGCAGTGGTGGGGGCGCGCTCGCCGCTGCGTGGCGAGCGCGTCACATCGGCACCGGTAGCCCGGGTGACTGTGTCGGCTCCTACACAACCAGTCGCAGTGGCAACCAATACTCAAAACCTGGCCGCTGTGGCTGTGGCCTCAACCCAAGACTCAAACACGCCCTGGTTGCCCGTTGGCGGGCTTGTGGGGCTCCTGGCTGTGGGCAGTGCCGGAGCCTGGTATATGGGCCGCCCGGGGTCAAAAACAGTCCAAGAAACTAAGGACCCCTCCGAGGAGTTTGATATAGAGGAGTAAGAGTAACTTGCGGCAAAGGCAGTTTTGTGTTATTCCTCTACTAGGCTCTTCAACGGAAGGTAGCAACATGCTCAAGAAAAAACGTGCCCTGGTGACCGGCGCTGCCGGCTTTCTCGGCTCGCACCTGTGCGATCGCTTGCTCAAGGACGGATACGAGGTTGTCGGCGTCGACAACTTCTTCACCGGCAGGAAGGCGAACATCGCCCACTTGCGCGATAATCCCGACTTCGAGTTCGTGCGGCACGACATCACGTTCCCGCTCTACGGGATCGAGCGGATCGACGAGATCTACAACCTGGCGTGCCCGGCGTCGCCGGTGCATTACCAGCATGACCCCATCCAGACCACCAAGGTGTCGGTCTTGGGTGCGATCAACATGCTGGGTCTCGCCAAGCGTATCGGCTCCAAGATCCTGCAGGCCTCGACCAGCGAGGTATACGGCGACCCGACAGTGCATCCTCAACCCGAGGAGTACTGGGGCCACGTCAACCCGACCGGGCCGCGGGCGTGCTACGACGAGGGCAAGAGGTGTGCAGAGACTCTGTTCTTCGACTATCGTCGGCAACTCAATATGCCGATCAAGGTCGTCCGGATCTTCAACACCTACGGCCCGCGCATGGCAGCCGACGACGGCAGGGTGGTGTCGAACTTCATCGTGCAGGCACTGCGCGGCGAGGACATCACCATCTACGGCGACGGCAAGCAGACGCGTTCGTTCTGCTACGCGAGCGACCTTATCGACGGCATCATCAAGATGATGGCGACTGGTCACGACGTGACCGGCCCCATCAACCTGGGCAATCCGCGTGAGTTCACGATGCGCGACTTGGCCGAGCTTGTTGTCGAGATGACGGCAAGCGACTCCGAGATCGTGTACAAGCCGCTGCCGCAGGATGACCCAAGGCAACGTCAGCCCGATATCACGCGGGCGCGCGAACTCTTGAGGTGGAAGCCGACGGTCCAACTCGACCGCGGGCTCCGCGAGACGATCGCCTACTTCAAGGGCGTCGTCGGTCAGGCGCAAGTCGCAACCTAGTGCTTCCCAATCGGCCGTCGCGGCAACGCGACGGCCTTTTCTTTTTGCATATTTATGGTATAATGCTAACAGGCAGTCATCACAGGAGAACGGCATGAAAGCCACCGGTTATTCACTCTGGCTTATGCCAGAGGAAGGAACTCCAAGCCATGCATCTTTGTCGGGGCTTATCGAGCGATTGGCAAAAATAGCAGGCTCGCCAGTTTTCCCGCCGCACGTCACCGTGCTCGGCGGGATCGAAAAGGACCGTTTTGAAGTGCTCTCGCGCTCCGAAATGATTACCACCTTTGCCGCACCGTTTGAGGTACGGCTCGGGAAAATCGGCAGTGAGTGCGAGTACTTCCGTGGGTTTTTCTCTGAGGTTGTGCAAGACAAAGAAATCATGGAGATTAACAAGCGCTCCAGCATAATTCATGGGATGGATAAAGACTTCTTTCCGCATCTGAGTCTCTCGTACTTCGATTACTCCGAAGATACATTGGCTCTGCTGAAGGAAGCAATCGACGGAATCGAAATGTCGCACTTCAATTTTATGGCAAGGTCGCTCGTTCTATATCAGACCGAGGGCGATGTCAGAGAGTGGAAGCCGGTATTTAACTATCCGTTCTTCAGGTAATCAAAAGCCGCCGCGGCAACGCGGCGGCTTTTTCTTTGTTATATAGTGGTGTGGTGAAGAAAATCCTTATTTTTAGCCTTGCGTACTACCCCCACGTAGGCGGGGCCGAGGTGGCTGTTAAAGAGCTCACCGACCGCATGGCAGACCTCGAGTTCCACATGGTGACGCTGCGATTTTCGCCCAACGACCTGGCGTATGAAAAGGTCGGCAACGTGCACGTGTATCGAGTGGGCAAGGGCAGCTCGAGCAAGTGGGCTAAGTTTGTCTACCAGTTTAGTGCGGCGCGCGAGGCCGAGCGGCTGCATACCGAGCAGAAGTTTGATGCGACATGGGCTGTCATGGCGCACTCGGCGGGCGTGCCTGCAGCACTGTTTAAAAAGCACTACCCACACGTGCCGTACATTCTTAACCTGCAAGAAGGCGACCCGCCCGAGTACATCGAGCGCACCATGCGCCCGTTGTGGTTTTTGTTTGTGCGCGCGTTTACGCTGGCTGATGTCGTGCAGCCGCTGTCGAACTTTTTGGCCGCATGGGCGCGCCGCATGGGGTACAAAGGGCCAATCGAGATTATCCCAAATGGCGTCGATGCTAAAAAGTTTGTCGGCGGCAAGGTCCCGCACGAGCGGGTAGTGCTCGTGACGTCGTCGCGCTTGGTGCATAAAAATGCCGTCGACACGATACTCCGCGCACTGCCGCTACTGCCGCCATATGTGCAGTTGGTGGTAGCTGGCACTGGGCCCGAAGAGTCGATGTTAAAGAAGCTCGTCGTCGATCTTAAAGTAGAGCAACGCGTAGAGTTTAAAGGGTTTGTGCCACACAGCGAGCTACCGGCGTTGCTCCATGCAAGCGACACATTTATCCGCCCCAGCCGCAGCGAGGGTCAGGGTGCGTCGTTTATCGAGGCCATGGCCGCGGGCTTGCCGGTTATCGCTACACAGGTTGGTGGCATCGCGGACTTTTTGTTTGATGCCAAGCGCAACCCGGGTCAACCGACAACTGGTTGGGCAGTCGACGTCGACTCGCTCGAGCAAATAGCCGCCGCAGTCAACGACATAGTAAGCAACCCCAGCAAGGCGGCTGCGGTTGTAGAGACCGCAAAGGCGCTTGCCGTGCAAAAGTACGACTGGGACATTATTGCCCAAGATATGCGCAGCAAGGTATTTAGCAGATTCGTGTGATATGAATAACCCCATGCATATAGCTATCGTGTTTGGTAACGCGTCAGATACGGGCGGTGGTACTAAATACGCACAACAGTTACAGCCAAAACTTACAGAGCGTGGGCACCACGTGACATTTGTTACATACGCGCCCTGGGTGCGGCGGTTGCCGTTTGGTGTTAGGCACGTGTGTTTTGCGCTGCAACTTGTCCCAACGGCGCTGCGCGCAGATACTATGCTTGGCTTCGACACGATGACCGTTGGCATGCCCATGTTGCTTGCCTCTAAACTTACACGCACGCCCTATACAATCCGTATCGGGGGCGACTTTGTGTGGGAGCAGTTTGTCGAGAGCACTGGCCGGTTGGTAAAGCTGTCTAACTTCTACAAGACACCCAACATCCCGCTTAAACAGCGACTCGAGATATTCCTAACTAAATATGTCACGCGCGGCGCCGCAGCGCTTGTGTTTAACTCGGTGTGGCAACGCGATTTGTGGCTGCCGATATACCGCTTTGACAAGACAAAGAGCCACGTCGTCGAGAACTTGTATCCTCCTCGCCAACCGGGGCAGCGGCCAGAAAAGAGAACCTTCGTAGCTGCAGGACGCGCGATAAAGCTCAAGCAAGAACCGTTGCTAAAGGAGGTGTTTGCCACGCTGCAGCATAAGTACCCTGATGTCGAACTCGACCTTGCTCCACTACCGCCGGCAGAGCACCAGGCGCGCGTCGCACGCTCATATGCACTCGTGTTGTCGTCGGTGAGCGATGTGTCGCCCAACGTTGTTATCGATGCACTTACATATGGCAAGCCGTTTGTCTGCACAGCCGACACCGGTATACGAGAGCGGCTCGAGAACACGGGCCTGTTTGTCGACACGAGCAGTGCACAAGCCCTTGTGGATGCTATCGAGTCGCTGCTTGACCCTAAGGTGTATGCAGACGTCGCGGCCCGGGTACAGTCATTTACCTTGGTGCGCACCTGGGACGACGTGGCACATGATTTTGAGCGCGTACTACAACAGAGTGTATGAAGCTACTCGTTATAGGACCAAGGCAGAGTACTAGCGATGAGGCACGCGCCCGTACACAGCTACAGGCAAGCGCAGTCGATGTGTACACAGTGCTAACTCCACAACAGGGCGAGGGCAATGTTGCTGCGGCGCTGCGTATGTTGCGCGAGAGCAAGCAGTTGTCGTTTGATGTGGTAACTGCGCAAGACCCATTTTGGTCGGGACTTATTGCGCTACGAGTGGCGCGGCGCGCTGGCGCGCGGTTAAACGTGCAGGTCCATAGCGACATAGACGCGCAGTCGTGGGTTAAGCGTGTGCTTGCACAAGTGGTGCTGCGTCGCGCCGACTCAATCCGCGTTGTGTCGGCAAGGATACAAAAACAAGTCGTGCGCCTTGGTGCCAAGGCGCACATAACCGTGCTGCCGGTATATATAGACATTGAGCGGTTTAAACATATAGAGCGCCAGCCCGACACCACAATGGTGCTTTGGATGGGCAGGTTTGAGAAAGAGAAGGACCCGTTTGTTGCTATCGATGTCATTAAACGCGTGCCCGGGGCAAGGCTTGTCATGCTGGGCACGGGCAGCCTTGAGCCAGAGCTTAAGCGCCGTGCCGCGGGCCTGGCCGTCGAGTTCCCGGGGTGGCGGGACCCAGCAGAGTATTTGGCCAAGGCGGGTGTGGTACTTAATACATCCCCGGCAGAAAGCTTTGGCGCCTCGATAGTCGAGGCACTGGCAGCTGGCGTGCCGGTAGTGGCCCCTGATGTTGGTATAGCACAAGAGGCCGGGGCTATCGTTGTCCCACGCGAGAAGCTTGCCGACTCGGTTGCTGAAGTGCTAAAGACTCATCCTCGGGGTGAGCTAAAGCTACAGCTTTTCACAAAAGACAAATGGGTGACTGAGTGGCTAGGGTCTTTTTAATAAAAAAGGCCGTGAAGCTGGTTTGCTCCGCGGCCTGATACCTGTTGAGTTACAGGAAGATCTTGGTTCCGGCGAGACATATCTGCATATGCGCCCGCGTTTGCTCGTCGATCTTCGCGGCGTCCCTGTTGCGCAAAGTTATTGCAGGGATGCCGATACGCTCCACGGATATGCCTTGTACGCTGCACGCGAGTGCCATGGCGCCGTCGAGTCCGAAACGCGGCATTGATCCCCACTGCCTTTCGATTTCGGCGAGGATACGTTTTGCTGCCGTCAGCGCCTGTTTGCACACTCCTGGTCCGAAGGCCTGGAATCCGTGTGCGCACGAGAGGCTGAGCTTGCCCTTGGTGGCGAGCCCGTAGAGCAGCGGGAAGGTGTGCAAATGCACGTACCAGTCGGGCGTGCCCGTCACAAGCGTTCTTTCGTCAAACTCAAGATCGCCAACGACGAAGCCGGCAATATTCTCGGCACGTTTCGCGAGCGTCTCGATCTTCTGGATCGGGTGCTCGGCCGTATCGATCTTGACGATGGTATGATCGGGGAACTGCTCGGTAAGCGCCTCGTACCCTTCGAGCGTTGCGAGCAAGAGGCCTTGGCCTTTGACCACAACGGGCCAAAAGGGAGCCTCGAGTCGCTCGGCAACGAGACGCAACATGGCTTGGTCCGGCCCGTTCAAGATGGGCGCAATGACTGCCTCTGGATAAGCGGCAGCGAGCCGTTCTCCAAACTCTTGGCTATGTTCGCCGCGAAAGTCAGGGAAGGTAATGACGAGCCTCATGGGTGGCCTCCATTTCGGGGTTTTTTAGTCTTTGTGCACGATACACGTAATTATCTAATTTGTCAATAGGTTGTTGCAGTGTGTAACCATTAACAAATGGGTTGGGTTTTAGTATAGTGTGCCGAAGCCCTTCGGGGCATTATTTTATGAAAATTCTCGTCACCGGAGGTAAGGGCGCTATCGGATCAAAGCTCATGGCAAAGCTCCAGGAGCTCGGTCATGAAGCAATATCGTATGACATCGCAGATGGGCAAGACCTTTTTGACCAGGCCAAGCTCGAGGAGGCTATTAAGAGTGTCGACGCGGTGTACCACTCGGCAGCCGAGGCAAACCTTAACTATATGCGCGACTTCGACGGCGCGCATCGTGGCACAATACTAAACATTGGCGGCACCGAGAGCGTTGCGCACCTGTGCGCCAAGCACAACAAGTGGATGCTGTATGTTTCGACGCTGTGTGTGTATGGCGACACGCTAGAGCATCCCGAGCGAGAGGATTCAACACTACCCAACCCGTCCGAAATTTATGCAGCCTCGAAGTACGCGGGCGAGTGGGTTGTGGTCGGCTATGGCAAGAGTCTCGACTTGCCGTACACCATTTTGCGTATCGCCACACCATATGGCCCAGGTACGCGCATGGAGATGGCGGTGCACGTTTTCTTTAAGCAAGCACTCAAGGGCGAGCCTATTACTATCCATGGCGATGGCGCACAAGAGCGCACCATGACATTCCTCGCTGATGTTATCGATGGCATGGTCGCACCGCTGGCTAAGAAGGACGCGTCGACAAAGCAAATATTTAACATATCTACCGCAGAGCGGACATCGGTGCGCCAGATGGCCGAGGGCGTGCTTGCAGCGACCGGTTCAAAATCGCAAATCACTTTTACGCCACGACGTCCACACGACACTATGAAAGAGGACATCGATGTCTCTAAGGCAAAAAATATTCTTGGTTGGGAGGCAAAGGTATCTTTTAACGAGGGCCTTACCAAGACGCTCCCGTGGATAAAAGAGGTTATATCCTAGCAGTATGACTGTCGGATTTATCGGCCAAGGATTCATCGGTAAAAACTACGCCGATGACTTTGAGCGCCGCGGCTACTCGGTCGTGCGCTATGCGCTCGAGCCACAGTACGCTGCCAATAAAGAAAGCATCAAAGACTGCGACATTGTCTTTATAGCGGTGCCGACACCGACAACCCCGACCGGCTTTGACGCGAGCATTTTGCGTGGCGTGCTGCCCTTGGTGGGCAAGGGCAAGACGGCGGTTGTTAAGTCGACAACGCTCCCCGGCACAGTCAAAGAACTCCAGGCCGCGTTCCCAGATATTTTTGTATTACACTCGCCCGAGTTTTTGGCAGAAAAGTCGGCAGCATATGATGCCGAGCATCCACAACGCAATATTGTTGGCGTCCCTGTGGCGGGTGCCGAGTACGAAGCGCGGGCGCGCGAGGTGCTCGCGATATTGCCGCAAGCACCCTATGAGTTGGTGGCCGACTCTACCGAGACCGAGCTTATCAAGTACGCGGGCAACTTCTTTCTCTTTGTTAAAGTGCTCTACGGCAACCTTGTGTACGATATGGCACGAAGTCTTGGGGTCGACTATGACGTGGTGTGTGCTGCAGTCAGCGCCGACCCGCGCATAGGGCCGTCGCACTTGCGTGTCGTCGACAACAGCGGGCACGAGGGTGCCAAAGTTGGCCGCGGTGCGGGTGGCCATTGTCTTATTAAAGACACCGCTGCGCTACGGATGCTGTACGAGTCACTTAACCCCTCTGACGCGACTGGTGTCGCACTGTTGAAGGCGCTCGAGGCAAAAAATAACGAACTACTAAAGGCGAGCGGCAAGGACCTCGACCTGCTCGCTGCGGTATACGGCAAGGTATGAAAGTTTTAATCTGTACGCAAAAGGTAGATCCGACCGACCCCGTGCTTGGGTTTTTTGTGCGGTGGCTCGAGGAGTTTAAAAAGCATGCCGATATCGAAGTTATTTCGCTTAAAGATTTGGGCGGCGGCGGCAAACTTATGCGCGCGTGGCGACTGCTGCGGTTGGCGAGTACCAAAGAGTACGACGCTGTCTTGGTGCATATGAACCCCGAGTACGTTGTCGCGGCTGGGTGGTTGTGGCGGCTCAAGGGCAAAAAAATTGGATTGTGGTACATGCACAAGAGTGTCGACCTTAAACTGCGCGTGGCAGAGAAGTTTGCCAATGTCATTTTTACCGGATCTAAAGAAAGTTTTAGATTGCCGAGCACCAAGGTGCGCGTGATGGGTCACGGTATCGACACCGACTTTTTTACCCCCGGCTCAAGCGTGATGCGCGAAGACTGGTGGGTGTCGGTTGGGCGGCTTAACCCCAGCAAGCGCCACGACGTCGCTATCCGCGAGGCTGCAGCAGCGGGCAAACAACTGCACATTGTCGGCGACGGCCCCGAGCGCGAAAAGTTAGAGCAGCTCGCGAAAGAATTAGATGCCGACGTGGTGTTTGTGGGTGGCACCGACCAGGCTGGTGTGCGCGACGTGTTTCGCCGAGCGGCGCTGTTTGTACACACCAGCGAGACGGGGAGCTTAGACAAGGTTGTGCTCGAGGCTGTTGCGTGCGGCTGCCCGGTGCGCACGCACGACCCGGCACTCAAGTTTATCGAGCACGAAGGCCCCGACTATGTGCGCGCCAACCACTCGCTAGAGCGACTTATTCCTGCCATACTTACAGCACTGTCATGAGCGAAGTACAGGTAGACAAGTCTCATTATGAGTTCGGCAAGTACGGCTTTGAGGGTCGTTTTGTGAGTTACTACTGGCAACTTAAAGAGGTGCTCGACTTGCATCCCAAGTCAGTCATTGAGGTCGGCGTGGGCGACAAGGTCTTTGGCAATTTTATTAAAGACAACACCAATATTGCGTACACATCGGTTGATGTGGCCGAGGATCTTAATCCCGATGTGCTCGGCAGCATTCTTGCCTTGCCGTTCGACAACAAGTCGGTCGATGTGGCGTGCGCCTTTGAGGTGCTCGAGCATTTGCCATTTGAGCAATTCGACAAGGCAGTGAGCGAGCTCGCGCGCGTGGCGCGCACGCATGTAGTTATTAGTGTGCCGCACTTTGGCCCGATGCTTTCGTTTGGGTTAAAGATCCCGTTTATCCCGCGCATACAGCTGGCAGTAAAACTCCCGTATCCCAAGCGCCACACCTTTAATGGTCAGCACTATTGGGAGCTGGGCAAACAAGGCTACCCGCCAAGCCGCTTGCGCGGGCTGCTGTCCAAACACGGCAAGGTTACTCGCGAGTACGTGCCGTTTAACTCCGAGTACCACCACTTTTTTGTATTGCGGATAGGTGAGCGAGCGGTATGATGGATGGGACTATGAAACGAACAATGCTTATTACTGGCGGGGCCGGCTTTATTGGTAGCAACGCCGCCGAGTATTTTACCAACAAAGGCTGGTCGGTGATGTATTTGGACAACTTGTCTCGCACCGGGAGTACGCACAATGTCGACTGGCTTAAGAGCTTGAATAACCCTGACATTACCTTTGTGCAGGGTGACATTCGCGACCTGGATTTTATAAAGAACTTGTTCGCTACCCAACACTTCGACGCGGTGCTCCACTGTGCTGCACAGGTCGCGGTGACGACCTCGGTTGCCGACCCGCTCTATGACCACGAGGTCAATGTGCGCGGGACACTTAACGTGCTCGAGGCGTTGCGATTAGGCAAAAATCCCAAAGCTGTCTTGTTGTTTACCTCGACCAACAAGGTGTATGGCGAGATGCACGACGTGTCGCTTGAAGAGCAGGCGACTCGATACGCCTACAAAGATCTTGCCAACGGCATCCCCGAGTCACTGCCGCTCGACTTTCATTCTCCGTACGGGTGCTCTAAGGGTGCAGCCGACCAATACGTGCGCGACTACGCGCGCATATATGGCATGAATACGGTCGTGTTTCGTCAGTCGTGCATATATGGCGGCCATCAGTTTGGCATGGTCGACCAGGGGTGGGTGGCGTTCCTAACTATGCAGGCGTTGTTTGGCAAACAGATAACTATATATGGCGACGGCAAGCAAGTGCGCGACGTACTCTTTGTGTCGGACCTATTGGCTGCCATGGAGGCCGCTATCGAGCAGCCCGAAAAGAGCCGCGGCGAGATATTTAACATGGGTGGCGGCCCGGCTCGCACTTCGTCGCTGTTAGAGTTCATATCATTTTTAGAGGAGCGCTTGGGGAAGAAGATCCCGCTTAAGTTCGGCGACTGGCGCCCAGGTGACCAAAAGGTCTACATATCTGACATCCGCAAAGCGCAAGAAAAACTTGGGTGGACCCCAAAGGTAGATTTGGCCGAAGGGTACGAGCAGATGGCCCAGTGGATCAAAGCAAACCAGGCTATTTTAGAGGCGATAGTATAAGGTATGCGGATAGGACTCGTCCTCGAACCATACGAAGAGTCACATGCCTCGGGCATGGCATTTGTGGTGCTTGAGTTGGCCAAACGCTTGCCGCTACTTGCCGAGGGCGACACTGTTGTCTTGTACTCGAGTCGCCCAGTAACGCCAGGGCTTATACCGGGCGTGTATGAAAATGTCATCGTCCCGGCGGGATTCTTTGGCAAGTTTTTTTGGTTTAGGAAGTTGCGCAAAGCGGATGTCGACGTGCTTGTGTTTGTCGCGCCGCTGCTTTCGTTTTTAATCCACCCAAGCATCAAGACGCTCATTATTTGCCAAGAGCTTAGCAGCCAAAACATCGCACCTAAAAAAGTTAGGGACAAGTTAGTCGCATTTTTGCGCGACCGGATATTGGCGCCACGCACGCTCACGCGCGCCACGCACATCATTACGCCGTCTGAGGCTACGCGGCAAGATGTGATAACGCACTACCGTGTCGCACAAGAGAGAATCCACGTAGTGCCCAACGGCTTTCAAGACTTGCGGGTGTACGAGTCTTCGGCCACGCCAGTCGACGCTGCTATGGTGCCGTACTTTTTCTTTGCGGGGGCAACCAAGTATCGCAAGAACGTGCACGGCATAGTGAGGGCGTTTATCATGCTGAGAAAGAAGGGGCTTAATGCAAAGCTGGTCATTGCTGGTGGTCATGGCGAGAAGGGTGGGCCGTACACGCAGGGACTTTTGCAAGAGCTCGACGAGGCAGGCCTGCGCAAGGATGCATTTTTTGTAGGGTACATTAACCGCGAGCAATTGTACGCCTACTACAAACAGGCGGTGGCATTGGTGTTTCCATCCTTTAGCGAGGGCTTTGGCATGCCTATTATCGAGGCGATGAATCTTGGTACGCCGGTTGTTACCTCAAACTACTCGGCCATGGCCGAGGTGGGTGGCGATGCAGCTCTGTTGGTCGACCCGCATGACCCAGCGGACATTGCTGTGGCGATGGAGCAGTTGTTGGTAGACGACTCGGTGCGCACACAGTGTGTCGAGCGTGGGCTCGCGCGCGCCAAGTTGTACTCGTGGGACGACTCGGCCGCGCAGTACCTTGAGACTGCGCGCCAGCTATAACTATGAAGCTCTACTGCCCAGAGCCGCTTGCACAAGTCCCGGTACACCCGCTCTTTTTCTTTAAATTTCCTGAGCGAGAGACTGCGCGCGGCTACTTTAACGAGAATTTGCCACCCAACTACTTCGAGCACGAAGTCGAGTGGGTACCTATTGAAGATGCGGCTGCGGTCGTGGTGCCCAACAACTTTGTAAGGGTAACCGACGCATCGCGCGCGTATATCAAGCAAATTGCCGACGAGGCCGAACGTTTGAGCAAGCCGGTGTTTGTCTTTTCTCATGCGGACCTAAGCGATCGCGTGCGCTTTGACCCGCGAGTGTATGTGTTTAGATACTCTGTCTACCGGCACACCAAAGGGCCGCGCGACATTATGACGCCAACCCTAGTCGAGGACTTGGGTACTGGCGGTATTACGCTGCGCACCAAGGTGCCCGTGCCGGTAGTGTCGTTTTGCGGCAAGGCAGGGTACCCAAGTGTTATGCAGTGGCTAAACTACCTAGGCAAGACTGCCTACTACCACATGCTTGGTGTGTGGCAGCCCTATGCTCGCGCACGCAAGGTGGGCGTGTACTGGCGGCGTGCCACCATGCGCGCGTGTGCTGGCTCAACACTTATCAAGACCAGCTTTATCGTGCGACAGGGATTCTCGGGACATCCGCGCTCTGCCGACAAAGACCCCGAGTCGCTACGCAAAGAGTTTGTCGACAGTGTGGTTGGTGCTGACTTTGTCTTGGCACCCAAAGGCGACGGCAACTACTCGAACCGTTTTCAAGAGACTCTCTCACTGGGCCGTATCCCGGTATATATAGAGACCGACTCGTGCCTACCGCTCGAGAAGGTGGCCGACTATAACCGCGTTATTGTGCGCGTACCCATGGAGAGGGTAGGCGAAACCCCACGGTACATTCGCGAGTTCTATGACTCGTTGGGCGAAGAGGAGTATGCCAAGCTACAGCGGCTGGCGCGCGAGACCTTTGAACAGTATGTCCGACCCGATGCGTTTTACCGCTATATATTTACCCAAGCCTTACCTAATGGCACACTGACCTCGCTTAGCTAACTACCAACCCGTTGTATGAAAATCATTGTTGTAACGCACTGGCGTATCCCGTCTGAAAAGACCATGGCTCCTTATATGATGCGTGTGGTCGAGCCAATGGCAAAGGCGGGACACACAGTTGAGTTTTGGGTGCCGCGCCGGGTCGACAAGGCGCTGCGGGATGTCGAGCCATTTGCGTACCATGACATAGCGCCGGTCTTTACTATTAAGCGGCTGCCGGTGCTTGACCTTATGCCGCTCAACATAGGGCCGATAGCGTTTTACATCATGCTCGCCACATTTAATATGTCGACGTTTGTACGTGCGCTGTTTGTCTTGCGGCGCGACACCGTATTTTATTTCTTTGACATGCGCGACGCGGCGTTTATCCTTGCGCTCCCGACGCGGGGATTTTGTGAGATACACATGTACTACCGCAGCTCGGTAGAGTGGCTTAACTGGTGGGGATTTAGGCGGCTTGCGGGTATT
>Ga0172379_10003990_pt1 | contig 22565 bp, 23 predicted proteins | sample GrowelOW334metaG_FD_119756 | JGI IMG/M metagenome (GOLD analysis project Ga0172379, IMG submission 119756) | Groundwater microbial communities from an aquifer near a municipal landfill in Southern Ontario, Canada - Groundwater well OW334 metaG | ecosystem: Environmental > Aquatic > Deep... | reverse complement strand
ACAATCAGTTTCATAATATCAAGCTGATTGAGATTATCAAGGGCAGAGGTGGGTTCATCGAGTAGCAAAAGCTTCGGCTTCATCAACAATGCCCTCAAAATTGAACACCGTTGCAATTGCCCACCTGAAAGCTTATGGGGCAACATATCCAGATGAACCTCTTCCAGTCCCATTTGCCCTAAAAGCAATTCATACCCCTCCATCGACGTGACATCTCGGATTTGCTCACGAATGGTATAGGTAGGGTGAAAAGAGCTATAAGGGTCTTGAAAGACTTGCGATACGGTTGATCCCTTAATCGTCCCCGACTGTGGCTTTAAACGTCCAAGGATAAGTTCAAAGAGTGTTGATTTACCAACACCGCTGGGACCTACAATTGCTTTGATCTCACCCGTATGAAGCGTTAACGAGAAATTATCGAAGATTCTGACATCGCGAGAATAGCCAAAGGTAAGGGCATCTATCTCTAAAACCGTTGAACTCAACGAATTTGTCCTTTTCCGTACACTTTGTATTTATAGGTCGTCAATCCCTCAACTCCCATCGGTCCACGGGCGTGAAGCTTGTTAGTACTAATCCCAACCTCCGCTCCGAAACCAAAAGCACCTCCATCGGTAAATCGAGTAGAGGCGTTCACATACACCACCGCTGCATCAATCGCATCCATAAAACGCTCTGCCCTGGTAATACTCTCGGTAATAATTGCCTCCGAATGCCCTGAACCAAACCGAACGATATGACTAATTGCCCCCTCAACGCCATCAACGACACGAATATTGAGGATATTTGCCAAATACTCGGTATTAAAATCAACGTCCGTAGCTTCTGCCACCTCAATCACGTCACGTGTCAAATCACACCCTTTGAGCTGTGTATGTTCACGATCAAACGCCTCTTTAACTATTGGCAATAACATAGGGGCAATGGCTCTATCCACCAACAATGTCTCCATTGAGTTACATACTCCAGGACGTTGTACTTTCGCATTCAGGGCAATGGCGATTGCATTGTCAATATTCGCTTCTGCATCAATATAAGTATGACACAATCCCTTATCGTGTTTGACGACAGGGACACTAGAGTTTTGACTCACAAAGCGTATCAATGCCTCTCCACCGCGAGGGACGATTAGATCAACATATTGATCCATCTTAATAAGCTTTGCTACCCCTTCACGTGACGAATCGGGAAGAAGGGCAATAAGTTCTTTGGGAAGATGATTACGAACCAACACCCCTTGCAATGCCTCAGCAATAGCGATATTAGAGTGCTCCGCCTCTTTTCCCCCTTTGAGAACACACCCATTGGAACTTTTGAAACACAATGCAGCGGTATCGGAGGTGACATTCGGACGGGATTCATAGATAATGCCCACCACACCAATAGGAATAGAGACTTTCTCGATTTTCAGCCCAGCTTCGGTCACCCACCCCTCTAACACACGCCCAACAGGGTCTTTCAAAGCAGCAATCTCTTCAATTGCAACCGCCATTGCTTCAATACGTTTCTCGTCAAGCATTAGCCGTTCTTTTAACGATGGGGCAAGATCCTCTTCTTGAGCTTTACTCATATCAAGAGCGTTTGCTTCCATAATATTCATCGTGTTAGCACGCAAACTGTGCGCCATCTCACGTAAAAGCAGGTTACGCTCATTCCCCGCCATTGTGGCAAGAATACGACTTGCTGATTTCGCTTTTTCTAAAAACTGTTCCATAATTGTTTCCTTGTATATTAGGGATATTATAACGAATTCTACAATCACTTTTATATCAATACCTCGCAAAAGAAAAGCCCTATAGCTACCAACCGCCAAAAAACCTCTACCAAAACTCTCCTAATAATGTAAAAATATTACACTTATTTTTAGTGGAGAACACAATGAAAAATCAACCCAAAAAAGCAATTTTACTCCTCAATATGGGGGGACCTAATAATCTTTCGGAAGTCAAAATATTTTTAAATAATATGTTCAATGATAAAAGAATTATCGGTGCGCCCAAACCTATTCGTAAAATGATTGCGTGGTTTATTACCTCACGCCGTCACAAAGAAGCGGAGCATAATTACTCACTTATCGGAGGGAAATCTCCTATCGTAGAGCATACGAAGCGCGTTGTCAGTGCTTTGAGCGAAAGGGTCGATGCCGATGTACACTACGTGATGCGTTACACCCCCCCTTATACATCAAACGTACTGGAATCTCTCAAAGAGTATGATGAAATTTATGCCATACCGCTGTATCCCCATTACTCACAGACAACCACCCTCTCCTCTTTTGATGTCCTGTATGAGGAAGCGACTCGACTGGGAATACGGGACAAACTCAAAACTACTGTTGATCGCTATTACAATGACCCCACCTATATTGCCTCTATCATTGAGCGTATAAAAGAGTCGCTAGGAGATGAAGATCCCAACGATTTTGAACTTATATTTTCAGCCCATGGACTTCCTAAAAGAATTATTGAAAAAGGGGATTTGTATCAGCGTCATATTCGTGCCAATGTTTACCATGCTCGTAAGGCACTTCATGATGCGGGGATAGTTTTTCATAAAACCCATCTTGCCTATCAATCACGCCTTGGGCCCTTGGAGTGGATACGCCCCTATTTGGAAGATAAGCTTGCCTCTTTAAAAAAGAAAAAAGTGATTATTTACCCTATTGCATTTACCATCGACAACTCAGAAACCGAATTTGAACTTGACATCGAATACCGTGAAAAAGCACACCATCTTGGAATCGAAGAGTACCGTGTGGCAAAAGCACCCAATGATCATCCTCTCTTTATTGCCACCCTTGAAAAATTATACCATTCAATGAGTTCTTAATGAGAGAGTATGCCGTTATCGGAGGGGGAATCGGTGGATGTTGCGCATCTGCCCTTCTTAATGCTTCGGGGCATGATGTTCTTCTTTTGGAAAAAGAGCCTACCCTTGGAGGGTGCGCTTCTACTTTTACTCACGGTCATTATCACTATAATGCAGGGGCGACAACCCTTTCAGGTTATCATGAGGGGGGAATGGTACGCAAACTTTTTGAGGAGATCAAGGTTCAGCCCAAACTCATCGTAACCGACCCAGCCATTGTCGTACTTCAAGGGAATAAGGAGATTAAACGTTTTTCAAATGTCGATCAATTTGTTCAAGAGCTTCAGCGTAACTACCCTCACCCCAAACATACTGAATTTTGGGAATTGGTTCACACTATCGTTGAATCATTTTATGCACTTAATGGGCACTATTATTCCAATGCCTCTGTATCCAAAAAATTACGCTCTCTCATGAGTATGACCCCTATCCTCAAGAAATTCTGGCCCTATCTCTGGAAAGATGCCCGTAGTTTTATCCACAATTTTTATGGCGGACTATCGCAAGATTATTGTGATTTTTTGGATGCTCAGATTTTGATTGTCGCACAAAGCACGAGTGAACATATTAATTTTTTTACCGCCGCCGTGGCTCTTGGGTATACGTTCAATGAGACCCACTATGCCGTAGGAGGGATGGGAAAACTGTGTGAAAACCTCACTTCATGCGTTAGTGATATACGTACCCATACGCAAGTCACCTCGATTCACCAAGAAAAAGATCGTTTTATCCTCAAAACCAATACGGACTCTATCGAAACAAAAAATTTGATTATGGGGACGACCCATTATGAGAGTGGGAAATATTTCCAAAGTAAAATAATACAAAACTATTACCATCGCTACGAGAAGCTCAATAACCATCAAAGTGCTTTTGTCCTTTATCTTACGATGAAATCCGAACACTCTTTTCATCACCATTATCAAATTATCACCCAAGCAATAATCCCTCATACCCTTTCAAAAGCTCTATTCATCTCCTTTAGCGATGCCAGCGATACCGATATTGCGCCCCAAGGGTTTTTCAGTGTCACCGCTTCGATTCACACCGATGCACGTTGGTGGATCAATCTTGAACCCTCACGTTACCGCCAACAAAAAAAAGAACTTGCCCAAGTACTTCGTACCCTAATTTGTGATACACTTCACCTAGATTCTAATGAAATTGTTGCAAGTTTCGCCGCAACGCCAAAAACGTTTGGTCGCTATCTCAATCGTACTCAACTGGGAGGAAATGCTTTGACGATGAAAAATATTCTTCCCCGCCTCCCCTCCAACGACACGTCTATAGAAGGACTCTATCACGTAGGTGATACCTCGTATGCTGCGCAAGGATGGCCGGGGGTCGCTATGGGTGCACTGAATTTAATAAGGCTGATCCATGAATAAACTCGAACTTCGCATCACGGTGAGAGATTGGCTGGGCGTGCTGCTTATCGGTGTTTTATTCTCAGGGTTTTTGTCGATTTTAGCCTACTATATTCTCAGCCTTTCTCTCTTGCATGGGGCATTGTTTGGGATTACTCTTGGTTTTTTTATCGCCTTGTATTCTCTTATCTTTATTTCGGGGATGAATCATTATTTGCTTCCACGTACCCATGAAGGGTGGTGGAATTTTATTGCGGCACTTTTCTCTTTTTTAGCTGGTTTTTTGGGAACGCTTTGCACCTATACTCTCCTTGGTCTTACACCGCTTAGCACCATCGACCTTTTTCGTCTCCACCCTTTCCAAAGTGCTTCGATTATTGGAATTTTGACCTATTTGATGGGGGCATTAATGTATCGTTTCGTTAAAGCACGTAATGAAAAGGAACATATCAATTCGCTCTTTATCCAAAGCCGTATCGCTTCACTTGAAACACAACTCAATCCCCATTTCCTCTATAATGCCCTCAACTCTCTGGCTGAACTGATCCACCAAGACCCTGATAAAGCCGAAGAAGCGGTTCTCAAGATTTCTACCTTTTTACGCAATACGATGGGAGAAAAACCGTTAATATCCTTAGGGGATGAGCTTCGAAATGTTCGTGATTATATTGATCTTGAAAATATCCGATTTGGCGGGACGATTACCCTTCTCATTGAAAACGAACAAAAATCGCTTTCGTGTTTGATCCCCAAATTTTCCATTCAACTTGTGTGTGAAAATGCGATCAAGCACGGATTTAACACCTCATCGCGTGATTTTCAACTTCATATTCGTATCAGTAATAACCAACAATTTCGTATACGCGTCTCGAATAACGGTCGTCCGATTCAAAACACCACCTTTGGAATCGGTCTTTCGAATCTTCAAGAACGATTATCCCATTTGTGTGACGGTGAATTGACGATAGAATCGCTTGATCCACCCACCTATACCCTAGAATTAAAGGTCTGCCATGAAAATTTTGATCGTTGATGATGAACCCCTAGCCATTTCACGACTACAAAGACTGCTAACATCCTTAGGTCATAGCGACATTGTCAGTGCTTCGAGTGGTAAAGAGGCGCTTGAATGTGTCGCACACAATGATTTTGATGTTGCTTTTTTGGATATTTCAATGTCCGATATGGACGGTATCGAACTGGGATATGCACTGCGGTATACTCATGAGACAATGGCGATTATCTACCAAAGTGCCCATGAAAATTATGCACTCAAAGCGTTTGATGTGGGAGCCGTTGATTATTTACTCAAACCCTACACCGCCGAAGCCGTAGCACGCTCCATTGAACGCATCAGTGTCAAAAAGAATCCAAAAGAGCTTCGACTCATTGCCAAAATGGGCGATACGCATACTTTGTTGCGTCCAGAAGATATTTTTTATGTCAAAGCCGATTTAACCGAAGTTATTTTTCGAACACGTGAGGGATTTTCGTACTATCCCAAAAAAATATCGGAGGTTGAAACACTTTTGGAGCCCTATAACTTTTTACGGGTTCATCGCTCCTATTTGGTCAATCTTAACCGTATCAAAGAAATGGAAACCATCGACCAAAGCCGAATTAGTTTTACGTTCGATGGTGTTAAAGAATCGATAGAGAGTTCCAAAGACGGCGCGAAACATTTTCGCCATCTTTTTAAATAATCCAAGGAGGATACCATGAAAATAGTTATTTGCGGAATAAGCGGATTTGTGGGGAGTGCTTTAAAAGCACACTTTACTGCTCGCGGTGATGACGTCATCTCGTTGAGTGTTCGCACTGATACGAGCGTTGAATCCATTGCAAAAAAGTTAGAGGGATGTGATGCCCTTATCAATTTAGCAGGGGCAAATATTCTGGGTCGATGGACCTCTGTGTATAAGAACGTATTACGTCAAAGCCGTTTGGAAACGACTGATAAACTAACCAAAGCCCTCAAGTACGCCACCAACCCGCCCAAAGTTCTTTTAAACGCCTCCGCTGTTGGGATTTATGATAATCTTCATAAACATGACGAAGGTTCCCAACATTTTGAAAATGATTTTCTAAGCACCTTGGTACAAGATTGGGAAAAAACCGCTATGAGTGCCTCAGAAGAAGAAATACGGGTCTGTTTATTGCGCTTTGGGGTTGTCTATGGAAAAAACGGCGGTGCTATGGCAAAAATGCTTCCCCCATTCAAGCTAGGATTAGGTGGGAAAATGGGAAGCGGTGATCAAATGATCTCGTGGATTCATTTGGATGATTTAGTGCGAATATTTTCCTTTTTAATTGATCAACCCCATTTATATGGTATTTTCAATGCCACATCGCCCCATCCCCTCTCCAATGCCGCCCAAACCAAAGCGATGGGCGCTATTTTGCACCGCCCTACTTGTATGGATATGCCCTCATGGCTTGTTAATCTGATCTTTGGCGAGGGGTCATCGGTCATTTTAGACTCCAAAGAGGTCTATCCAGCACGCTTACTCGAAGCAGGATTTACCTTTACCTATCCACGATTTGAAGAGGCGATGAGGGAGATTGTGACAAGCTCTTGATTGGTGAACTTTTCTCTAATACAGTAAAGCATGTTATAATTTTGGCATTAAATCCAAGGGGTACATTATGACGATGACGATCACCGTGAATGATAGCATTGCCGATAAAGTAATGGCATTTTTGAACTCATTTCCCAAAGAGGCAGTGAAGATTGAGCCGTCACGCCCATGGTATGCCGATGAGGTTAAACGCCGCGCCGATGAATACCGACGTGGAGAGATGGGAACAGTGCCACATAACGAAATGTGGGAACGTATCGAAAGACAGATAGAGGCGTGAATATTATTTATAGCCCACGGTTTGAGCGTGAAGCAATGGTAATTTATGATTTCATAGCTAAAGACAAACGAAAAACTGCAAAAGAGTTTTTAAGCAAAGTTAAAACCCATATCGAATCGAAACGCTAACCGATCATCCACACAAAGGACGATTAAGTGATGATGGCAATCGTGAACTCATCCACAAAGGCTACACCATCCCGTATTTAGTCGATGGGGAAAATATCGTAATTTTAGGTATCTTCAATCAGAACGAATGGAAGCCAAAAAAACTTTAAGCAAAATTTATCTCTTACACGTCCCAAGCTGGAGCTTGGGAGAGAGAAGTTAGAAAATATATTTTAGGTTTAAGCCCGCATTATTGAAGGTATAAGAAATATCACGAGTATCCCCTGTAGCTGTAATTTTTGAGGTTTTATATTCAAGATTTACTGCTATTTTGTCAAGAACTTTATACTCAACTCCTGCACCATAGCCATAACCCCAGCCGTTCGTTGGATCAACTGAATAAGCAATATGTTGATAGTTTGCACTGACAATCCCATAGCCGATTAATTTTGACAAAGGAGAATAGCCAAGTTTGAAATCCGCACTCATAGTATAAATAGCGGTGTTTCCGTTCTCCCCAAGGTCCATTGATGTGCGACCAAAACCAAAATCAGAACCAAAAGCTACATTATTGTCATATACACTCATTTTCTCCCATTTAATGCTGACACCAGTTCCTGAAGATGTGAACGATGTATCTTTTTCTTTCACTTGTGAGTGATCAATACCAATTACTAATCCACTGCTAACCTCAGTTGCAAATGCTGACGCTGCTAACAATACAGATATTACTGCCGTTGATACTAGAACTTTTTTCATTCGAATCCTTTTATTTCCCTATTGGGTTGTTTTGCTGTAAAAATTTATGGCTACTAAATTATTTTTTCAATAATCAGCTTGTAGGTTGGATGACTAATGTGCTTGAGCTAAAAGCTCTTGTTCTTTTAAATAAGCAAGTATCACCTTAGCATCATATGAAGCAATATCACTAGGACGGTCTTTATCGTCGTACATTTTAATATTAAGTTTTCCACCTGCAGGAAAATTGAGATTTCCTCCTGCAACTTTGCACGGATTTGTTAGATATAGCAATGATTGAGCAAAAGTATTATTTGCACATTTTTCAAGATACTCTTTAGCAGTGTTAACTTTAATACCAGCCAAATTCGAAATCTCCATAGGGTCTGTAATTGAGAAATATTTTTTATCTACTTCGATTGTTTTTTCAGCAGCAAGTTGTAATGGATACGTAATTGCATTATTCAATAAGCTTGCATGATTAATGAAACCAAATTCTTTTCCCTCACCTGCCGCAGTAATTGAAGCTGAATTTTTTGTTGGATCAACTACGACGTTCGTTGTGTAGTATTTTGGACCACACCCTGACATTAAAATTGCCCCAGCAACAGCGATTGAGAGAAGCTTTACATTCATGATTAACACCTTTTATTAAAATTTACTCAAGATTGTAGCCACGATTACCTTTTCACTCACTTAATAGTGATTGTTTTTGATTCACTGATTTTATTAAAATCAATCATTCAATAGTGAGTGGTGGTTGATATGTCAAAAGAAGAACGTGCAGAAGTCAAAGCGTATTACGATGCACTAACTGGACACATCAAAGCAATGCGTAAAGAACGAAAAATTAGTCAACTCAAGCTTGCCAATATTTTGGGACATAACTCTACATCCTTCATCGCTCGTATCGAACTTCGACAAAATAATGCAAACTATAATTTAGCCCATTTGGTCATACTCGCACAGGAGTGGGAGATTGATATTAAAGAATTACTTCCTTAGTTTGAGGATCAGTGAGGTAGATAACGTACGGGTAAGTTTATCCGAAAAGCTCTCTTTCAAACGGTGAACTATTTATAAACCTATCCGAAAACAGTTTAGCCCCTGCGTATAATGGTATTCAAGACTGTATCCATGTTTTTGGAGAATAGAGTGAGTGAGATACAAACCTAATCCTAGCCCTGTTGAAGAATTCTCGTAAGAGCGATTAAACGGTTTCGTGAATGTTTGTTTCTCTATGGGCAACGGTTTTCCGACACTGCAAAGGGTAAAGGTATCCGAACGAATCGTCAAAATCGGGGTATCCTCGGAATATTTGAGAGCATTATCCAGAAGATTTTTCAAAGCAATCGTAAAAAGCTCAAAATCAACCTTAAGAATCAATTGCGACTCTTCTCCGTGTATTTTCAGACTCTCTTTCTCACAAAGCAATAGATCACACGCATGATCGAGAAGATCCACAAATCGGTATTCTTGGAGATTTAACTGCCACTCACCGCTTGAAAATCGTTCCATCCGTGTAAACTCATTGAGAAGATAATCCATACGCTCAAAGATCCGCTTTAGCCGTTCTTGTTCCAATGAGGGTTCGAGACAATCCGTTGTCAATGAACCTTTCATAATAGGTGTTTTCAGTTCATGAAGAATATTACGTAAAAATAGAGAACGGGCTTCGCGCATTGCGCCGATTTTTTCAAGAGCGTGATTAAATTCATCTGTTATTTGAGATATCTCATCCTTACCGCTAATGGGAACATCCAAATGAGTATCTCCCTCTTTAAACGCAATAATCGCATTTTTAAGACGATGCAACGGAAGAAGCTTTCGGAGTAAATAGGCGAAAAAAAGTAAAACAAGGGTATCCACTGCAACTAAAATCATCCAGAAAACGATAAAAGAGTGGGGTTGTATATCTTCAAAAACAACACGCTCAAAAAAGTGTCGATTAGGGGGTGGCGGTCTAAACACAAACTCCTCGGCAAACTTAGGAGGGGGTGGCGGTCGTCGATTAACAAAATAGGTATGATCTTCATACTCTATCATTGTTCCAAAAGGGAGATCCATGGTGATGGTGCCCTTTGAGAGTAGTTTTTTGACCGCAAGAGATGAGGGGCGAATCCGTAGGTGTTCTAGCTCGATGGAGACATCAGCGTGATGATGATGAAACAACCGATCGGCGATGAGAAAGCGATCCATTTGTTCCAACTCATGCTGTTTGGAAAAGTGTTGATGGGCAATCCCAAACAAAATATTGATAAGGATAAAAATAATACTAAAAAAGAGGGTAATCAGCCGTAAAAGAGAGTGCTTATTCATTAACAAATTTGTATCCTACCCCTCGCACAGAGAGAATATAACGGGGATTTTTGGGATCATCCCCGATTTTTTGACGTATTCGCCCAATGATAACATCAATGCTTTTGAGACTGCTTTCGTATCGAATGGAGCCGATGTTCAGAAGCAACTCTTCGCGTGAGATAACAAAACCATCTTTGCGTATCATATAGGCGACAATGTCGTATTCGGCTTGGGTCAGACGTAAGGATTGCTTATTTCTGGAAATTTCGTGACGATTCTCATCAATTTCAAACGGGGTCGATTTTTCAGACAACGAGGGGTGAAGCCGTCGCATAATCGCATTGATTCGGAAAATCAGCTCTTGCGGGTCGTAAGGCTTGGGGAGATAATCATCAGCACCACGGGAAAAACCCATCATTTTATCCCGTATATCGGAGCGTGCGGAGGAGATGATAATGGGGATGGTACTCTCTTGACGAATAAGACGGCATATCTCCAACCCATCCATTTGCGGTAGCGAAAGATCCAGTATCAGTAAATCAAACAATCCAGCTTGAAAAAGACGTAACCCCTCTAACGGTGTCGATGCCGCTGTCACTTCAATATCGTCTTTGTGCAAACGGGCTTTTAACAACTCTCCCAACTCAACATCATCTTCAATCATTAAAACATTAATCATACGATGATTATATCAAGGAGTGAGTAACTAAAAAGTAACACCCCCAAAGGGGCATATCCAATTATGCACTAATACTTAACGAAGTTGCATTCGTATTGGTGGTAGAAGAATCATTGTTGCCGTAATACGAGAGGATGGTTTTAAGCATAGTCTCGCTCAATTTCTGAGATGCCGTCGAACTATTGGAAGAGGATGTTGTCCCTGATGTTGAATCAGCTTGACTGTTTTTCAACGATGCCAATAATTCATCAATACTCACCGTTCCGTCTTGATTGGTGTCCAATGCAGAAAGTGCATCACTGCTACTTGTACTATCGGATGACGAAGTAGAAGATGAATCACTCGGAGGTGGTGGAGGTGGCATTCCACCTGGTGGAGGGGGTGGCATACTCCCTGTTTGTCCTTGGGACGATTCAGGCGGTTTCATATTTTTGAGTGCAGTTACAAGCTCTTCAGAACTCATACTTCCATCACTGTTCGTATCAAGGGTATTAAAAATATCCGTTGCTTTTGTACTGCTACTGGAGCTGCTTGTACTAGAGCTGTTTGAGTTCGAGGCAAGGGCTTGTGCTGCCGCACTAAATTCGGCTTTATCAATCGAACCGCTTTTATCGGTGTCCATCGACTTTATTAATTGCTGCGCTATATCTTCAAAATTAGGTTTTCCTTTTTGTGAAGAAGAGGTGACACCAGAGGAACTGGTAGACGAATACGCACTGTAGTTGGAATTAACTGTCATGGTATACTCCTTGTCGGGTGTAGTAAGAAATTTCTTACTCGATCCTAATCATAAAACCTTTACGGTAACAACTAAGTAACAATCATTATGTAAATCACCCTAAATCGACTACCAAATAACGTCAAATTTTGTAATAATGTACTTAACAATTAATAGTCCAAGGAATACTCTATGACCCTCGCCATATCCGCCTGCCTCTTAGGAGAAAAAATCCGTTTTGACGGTGGTCATAAGCGTGACCATTTTATTACCGATGCTTTATGTGAATTTGCTGACTTTGTCTCGTTTTGCCCTGAACATTTAGCCTTTGGAACACCGCGCCCTTCCGTACGACTTGTGAGCGTAGAAAATCAAATTCGTGTTCATTCCAACAAAACGGGGGAGGATCTAACCCAAACGCTAGAAAAAACAAGCCGTGATGAGCTCTCCAAACTCGAATCACAATCGCTGTGCGGAATCATTTTCAAATCCAAGTCCCCCAGCTGTGGGATGAACAGTGCCAAGCGCTACCTTGAAAATGGTTTTTGCGAAGGAAAAGAGGATGGGGTGTTTGCTGCTTTATGCCGTGAGCGTTATCCACTTCTTCCAATGGAAGAGGAGGGGCGACTGGAAGATGCGTGGCTACGAGAAAATTTTGTGATGCAGATTTTTGCCTACGATAGATATAAAACCTTTAAAAAATCTTCCCCAAGCATCCAAGATTTAGTCCGTTTTCACACCATTCATAAATTTATGCTCCAAGCCAAAGATGAAACGCTCTATCGTGAATTGGGCAACGTCGTGGCTAACCATGATTCTCATTCACTCGAAACGCTCCTAGGGATGTACGAATTGGGATTCAAAACCGCCATATCTCGTAAAAGCTCGATCAAAAAAACCCGCAATGTTTTGGAACATTTAGTCGGATTCTTCAAAAAAGAGCTCACCAAGAGTGAAAAAGAGATCCTTCATACGCAAATAAGTGATTATGCCGACAAAATTATCCCTCTGATCGTCCCTCTCTCGACGATTCATCTCTATGCCAAAAAATACAATACGACCTATCTCCTCGATCAGACGTTTCTCAATCCGTATCCCAAAACTCTTGCACTGCGCTCTCACATCAGTAGTGGCAAATAATCGTGCGACGTATTCTATGGTTTCGGCGTGACCTGCGGGTCGATGACAACCCGCTTCTTTCACAGGGGGGAGATGTTCTCCCTATTTTTATTTTTGATACTACTATTCTCAGGAAACTGCCCCCCAATGATCGACGAGTTACCTTTATTTTTAATGCGGTGATGAAACTCAAAGAGGATTTACGTCTGAGAGGTCTGGCGTTGGCAGTTTTTTATGGTAAACCTGTCGATGTTTTCGACGTACTACTACGTGAGGGAAGCTATCATGAAGTATGTGCATCGGGAGATTATGATGCCTATGCGCTGGAGCGTGACCGAGATATATCGTTAATTCTTCCCTTCAATCTTCTCCATGATACCTATATTTTCAGCCCCAATGAAGTGCTCAAAAAAGATGGAACCCCTTACCTCGTCTTCACCCCCTTTTACAATTGTGCTAAAAAACTATTTCGACATGAACATTTGACGCATCATCCCTCTACCGCTCAAAAGTTAATCGATTTCGACTATGAAGGACTCCATTATATTCAGGGGGATACGCTCAGTAAACGCCCTCTCCTCCTTGAATCCACAGGATTTGAACCACAACACCTGACGACACAGCAACAAATGTCATCGCACGAGAAACTTGCTTTATTTGCCACCAAGATTGAAACGTACACCAACGATCGGGATTTTATGGCATTGGATGCAACGTCGGCGCTTGGTATTGATTTACGATTTGGGACAATCTCCATTCGTGCAATTCTCCGATGGCTCAGTGAGCAGAAAAAAAAGGGGATTGATACCGAACCCTTCTTCCGTCAGCTTGTGTTTCGTGATTTTTATGCCATGCTTCTCTATCACTTCCCCCATTTAGCGTGGAAAAACTTTCGCTATCCTTTTAAAGGGTTGGAAGATAACGAGAAGTTTGAAGCCTTTATAAACGCTCGCACAGGAGTTCCCATCGTGGATGCAGGAGTGCGGCAACTATTGGAAACAGGGGAGATGCATAATCGTGTCCGAATGATCTGTGGTTCATTTTTTACGAAAAATCTCCTCTTACCATGGCAATGGGGGGAACGATTTTTTGCCCAACATCTTATGGATTACGATGCGGCAAGCAACATCCTCTCATGGCAATGGAGTGCGGGGACAGGTGTTGATCCGCAACCGTATTTCCGTATTTTTAACCCCTATACACAAACAAAAAAATTCGATCATGAGGGTATATATATCAAAAAATATCTCCCGCAACTGGCGCAAACACCTGTGAAGTTTTTGGCGGATGAATCTTTATTGAGACAATACCCACCACCATCTTACCCTACTCCCATCGTTGAACACAGTGCCAGTTCTAAAAGAGCATTGGAGTATTTTCGCTTATCGATTATGGAGCATGCACAATAAGACTCAATCGGTTATAATTGCACACGGTTTGAAAAACTAAAGGCAAACGCCTGATGATACTCTAAGAGCGGACATGGACTGGGTGTGTAGATCTTCGGATCGAGGAGTCCAAAGTTGGAGGTATCCTAAGTGGAATTGGTCATTTTGATCGTGAAGCTTGTGTGGATTTTAATCGAGTTCATCCGCTACTTTAACAAGTAGTAGATTTACTCACGGACGCTAGTCGAAGTTGTCTTTGTTCTAACACACAAAGGTAGATCGAAGATATAGTTAAGGTTAGGTTGAAACATATTTTCCGATATGAATCAACCGTAGTTGGATAATGACCCTTATCTATTTTCAAACCCGATTATATACTTCTCCCTATTAAATTAATCTTACAGTATTCCAGCTCATCGATACCATAGTCGCATCATGGCAGCACCCAGCAGGGCATACGCTAATTCTTGAACTCCTCCCATCCATGCACCCATCGCACCCAGTGCCAACATCAATGCCAGCACTATCGGGCGAAGGGCATTTTGAGTATTTTGCGCAATACTTTCCAACTGCATGGGTGAAAGTTCCACGACTAGCTCCCCACGACTTGCACGGCGAAGCGTTTCACGAAGGGCATGGAAATCATCGGGGAGATGCTTCACCTCATCAATAATCGTCTCTAAAATCGAATCTTTCATCCCTAATGCACGGGGGATATTACGCTGTAAAATGGGGAGAATATCTTTTATCCCATTAAAATTTTCGATATAGGTCGTCCCAAGCCCTTCGATAATTGCACTCACCCGTAAGATATAAATGGCTTCTTGGGGAAGTTTGAACGGGAGGTTTCGCGTTTGCTCCAACACGGTAAAGGCAAGCTCTTGCATACTGCTACTGTCCAACGAATCATTAGCAAATATTTCAAACATCCGTTCGGTAAATTCGGCAAGTTCCGCCGTAGGAGCATCGTAGGCAACCGTTCCCAGACGTTTGGACGCACTCACATACGCCTCATAATCTTGTTCATTCGCCGCACGTAGCAACTCAATGATGGCAATACGGGTCGGATTAGAAACCCGTTTGACCATTCCAAAATCGAGTAATATCAGTTGTCCATCAGGGGTGACCAATAAATTACCTGGATGAGGATCGGCATGAAAATAGCCTTGAACTAACATCTGATCCGTATAAAAACGGACGAGTTTATCAATAATGGGAATAATGTTAATACCGCTTTTCGTTATATTTTCCCGATCATCAAACCGCCACCCCTCCTCATAACTCATCACCAGTGCATCATCGCAACTGTATTGGGGATAGGCTTTGGGAAAAATAATGCCCGATGATCCGTACATGTGTGAAAACTTCTCAAGATTTGCACGCTCTTGATTCATACTGCACTCTTGGACAATCATCACGGAAAATTCAGCAATAACCGACTCAACCGAATGACGGGTCGTATGCGAAAAGAGAGGTCTAAAAATACGATTGAAGAAAGAGACAATACGAATATCGGCACGGACACGCTTCTCTATCCCCTCACGTCGGAGTTTTACCGCAACCTTCGTCTCTTCATCTAGCCACGCTTCATGTACCTGACCGATAGATGCAGAGGCTATTGGTGTTGGATTAAATCGGATAAAGGGGAGCGTATCAAAAGCTCGGTGCATTACTCTCTCATACTCTTCGTTGGACATAGGTGGGAGATCGTCATGGAGTGTTTTGAGGGCGCTGAGATACTCTGGATCGAAAAAATCATTACGAGTAGCAAGAACCTGAGCCAGTTTTATAAAACTCGCCCCCAGTTCGCCAATCGTGCGTGCAAGATTTTGAGCCGATAAAGGAGAAATGCCCAAGAATCGAGGCTTCTTTTTAATCAGAAGATAAAAGGAAAGGAGAAGTCGAAAGACACTCCACAACCGATAAGGCGAATACATCCGTCTCACGATTTTAACGCTTCAATGTCCTTTTTGGTCGCAAGCCCCAGTTCTTCAATTACCTCTTTAATCGCCGTTTTTAGTTCCTCTTTGAGACGGCTCTCTTCGTTCTCCCCTTTCGTCTTGAGGCTTTCCAAAAAGCTTTTACTGTCAGTTGTATTGATTTTTCCTTTTTCTTCTAGCTTTTTGAGCTCCTCTTCAACTTTTTCCTTAATCAACAACGCGCCGCCCATTCCCGTCAATAACAGTTCTTTTAACATAATACACTCCACTAATAAATTATCTAAGGTATTATAGACCTTAAGGGGGAAATGTCAGTAGCCTTTTTTTGTCAACTGATGTTTTATTAGAAAATGTGACACCGTTCGCCCTGAGCTTGTCGAAGGGTGTTTAGTTCATGGTTCGACAAGCTCACCACGAACGGAGAAGTAGGTTATGCAATAAGTCTATTAAAAAAAGATTGACGAAATGACACAAATAAGGTACGAATAAATTGCTTTTCTTTTTACAATTCTTTCTATATTTATATAGGAGAAGTGAGCATGAAAGTCGTCCTAACTATTGCAGGCTCTGACAGCAGCGGCGGTGCTGGAATTCAAGCCGATCTCAAAACATTTGAAGCCTTCGGAGTATTTGGTACTTCTGCCATAACTGTTTTAACGGCTCAAAATACAACGGGTGTTCAACATATTTTTCCGCTTCCTTTGGATTTTATTACACAGCAAATTCACAGTGTCTTAAATGACTTCGAGATTAGCGCAATAAAAATAGGAATGCTCTACAATGCAGCTATTATCCGTATGATCACACAGATAGTAGCTCCATTGAACATCCCTATTGTCCTTGATCCTGTCTGTATTTCCAAAGCAGGCTCACTATTACTTCAAGATGATGCTGTTGATGCGTTACGTGATCTCTCCCGTATTGTCACACTCAGCACCCCCAATTTGAACGAAGCTTATCGCCTTTTTGGATACAAAAGTGGTGATACCGACTCACTCCAAACACTCATTGCCCACCCTGCTCCTGTACTTATCAAAAATCATATACTAAACACTATTAGCATTGATTTACTCTATTTTGGACACCAAAAACGGGTCTTTACCTCCGAACTAATTGATAGCACTAATCTGCACGGAGCGGGATGTTCTCTCTCTTCCGCAATAGCTGCGAATCTTGCCATTGGGTATTCTCTTGAAGAGTCCATTGATCGTGCGAAACAATTTGTTACCGAAGCTATCCGTCATGCCCCCTCTATCGGTCATGGCTCTGGCCCTATCAATCATAAAGCAGGAGGAGAACATGTTGCTTAAAGGTCTTTATGCCATCACTGATGAAGTTCTCACTCCAAAAAAGACTATTTTAGCCCAAGTCGAAGAAGCCTTAGAGGGAGGAATTGCCCTACTTCAGTTTCGTGACAAAACATCCCACGATGATGAGATTGAAACACTTTGTATCCATCTACAACATCTTTGCCGTCTGTATAATATCCCTTTTGTCATTGATGACCGCCCCTATTTGGCTCAAAAAATCGGTGCCGATGGGCTTCATATTGGCAAAGATGATATGTCCCTCAATGAAGCACGTGCTATTTTCACCCACGGCTTTATCGGTGTATCGTGCTATGGAAGTATCAAAAAAGCATTGGAATCTCAAAACGAGGGAGCCAATTATGTTGCATTTGGCTCCTTTTTCCCCTCACCGACCAAGCCTAATTCAGGTATTGTTTCGATGAGCGTTTTGGAAAAGGCTAAAGAGGCTTTAAAAATTCCTATCTGTTCTATTGGTGGGATTAATGTTACGAACATACATGAAATTGCGGCATATAAGCCCGATATGATTAGCGTTGTCAGTGCCGTATGGGATGGCGATATTCGACGCAATATTAAACAACTCAAACAAGGAATGTCCGTATGAAACTCTCTCTCGCCATCGAATGGTTTTTAAATCCTGACCACCTCCCTTTTATTGTCGCTTTTCGTGAAGGTATTTTTGAACGATACGGTATCGATTTTGAACTCATTGAACCCGATGAGCATTATGACGGGCTGGATGAAGTGCTCAACGGCACCATCGAATTTGCTACCAACGAACCATTACATCTCATTGAACAATATAATGAAAATTTTCTCTCATTAGGGATGTTTTTTGAGACACAAGGGGGAGTATTACTCAAAGCTTCCTCCTACGAAAAGCTATTAAATGGAGAAAATATTATCGTCACAACTCCCGTTTCCAATGACACAACCAATGCCATCGGATTTGAAATCATTCGCCGTTTTTACGCTCAAAAAGAGGTAATTGTGACACGAGAGCAAGTAGCCTTCATCCCCAATGGGTTTGAGCATCTTAAATATATGAAAGAAGGTGCGGATGCAGGATGGCTCTACTTTTATAACTTTGAGGGGGTGGAAGCGCAGCATGAGGGGATGGAGGTTCTTTATTTGGATGCTGCCAATGCAGGATTCGCCAACTTTAGCGCACTCGATATTTTTGTGAATAAGACGTTTTATACTACTAACACCAAAATATGTGAGAATTTTACCACCTCCGTGCGTGAAGCAATCCGTTTTATTCATGAATTCCCACTTGAATCAATGGATCATTATTACTCGTATACGGGTGAGGCAGAGTCTTTGCTTATGGATGATATTTTACGTGCCACGATGACATGTTTTAACCCCGATTTTGATTCAAGCTACGCCAAAGAGCTCCCCATACTCGACTTTTTTACTGAAATTGGGATAACTTCTTTGGATTCAAAACAGTTTAAAACTGCATTTTTAGCATAAAGGTTACCAACAATGAGCACACTTCAATCCTTACTCGAAGAGATAAATAAACGAGGTTGGCTCAAAATCATTGAGGAACCTTTGGATGTTCTCCTGGAAATTCCTCATGTTGCCTACGTGGAAGCCAAGCTCCCAGATCCAAAAGTACTTTTGTTTAGTCACCCTATTGACTCCAAGAACAACATTGTTTTTGAGATGCCCGTTGTCATGAATATGTTTGCTAATTTTGAAATCACCGAATGGATTTTTGGTAACCATCCTGATAAAATAGCCTCTGAGATCCGAGAACTTCTCCATATGAAACCACCCGAAGGATTCATGGGGAAAATGTCCATGCTCTCACAGCTTTTCAATCTCAAAAATGTCCCCCCAAAACGGCTCAAAAAACGGGGTGAATGCCAAAGTATTGTGTATGAGGGAAAAGAGGCTTCCCTTGATCGTCTCCCCATCCTTACCACATGGAGTGAAGATGGAGGTCCATTTATTACCATGGGGCAGGTCTATACCCAAAGCTTGGATGGAAAGATGCAAAATCTAGGGATGTACCGTCTCCAAAAATACGACAATCATCATCTAGGTCTGCATTGGCAAATTCACAAAGATTCCTCGTGCTTTTTCGATCAATATAAAGCCGCAGGGAAAAAGATGCCCGTATCCATCGCTATCGGAGGTCATCCGCTTTATATCTGGTGCGGTCAAGCCCCTATGCCGTATGGGATGTTCGAGTTACTACTGTATGGATTCGTTCGCAAAGAAAATGCCAAGCTCGTCAAATCTATTACAAATGATATTTATATTCCTCACGATGTGGATATTGTCATCGAGGGGTTTGTTGATCCGAGCAATCTACGTATCGAAGGACCTTTTGGCGATCATACGGGATATTACACGCCACAAGAACTCTATCCTGTATTGGAAGTTACTGCTATCACCACGGGTAAATCCCCAATGTATCAAGCCACTGTAGTCGGAAAACCGCCCTTAGAGGACAAATACATGGGATGGGCAACTGAACGGATATTTTTGCCGCTATTGCAAACGACTGCTCCCGATCTAATTGATTATCACATGCCCGAAAACGGTGTCTTTCACAATCTTATTCTCGCCAAACTCAAAACGAGGTTCAAAGGGCATGCTCAACAAATCATGCACGCTTTTTGGGGAGTTGGACAGATGAGCTTTGTGAAGCACGCCCTTTTCGTCGATGAAAATGCCCCTGAGTTGACCGATTATTGGGCTCTTACCGAACACATTCTCAATCGCCTCACCCCCAGATCAATCCTTGTCACCAGCGGTATTATCGACGCACTCGATCATTCCAGCACTGAAACACTTGTGGGAGGGAAACTTGGAGTCGATGCGACAGGAGAGATTCAACCCAAAACGTGTGACAGTATAAGTGATGAGGAATTACACGAACGTGTTTTGAAACTCATCCCCAATCTACTTGCCCTCAAACAATATATGACCCATACTGCCAACCCTATTACGGTGATTCAGTATCAAAAAACTCTCTGTGCACGAACCTTGTTTGATGCGCTTAGTGTGTTAAAAAACTATCTTCGTATTGTCGTATTTGTTGATGAACATAACAATGATGTCAACAACCCCTATATGCTCGTATGGCGTACCGTCAACAATATCGATGCGCAAAGAGACATTTGGCTACACCCTTTTATCGGAATCGATGCAACTACGAAGAACTCTCTTGATGAGTATGAACGCCAATGGCCAAAAGACGTTGATTGTGACCCAGAAGTGATTGAGAATTTGCGAAAACGTGGTATTATCGACTGTGACGATACGCTTATAGAAACTTATCAACTTTATTAGGGTTGTAAGGTATATAGCACAGCGTTCTTAATTATGTCAAAAAAAGAGAAAAAATGAACGATAAATAATCTTATCAAAAAGGCTCATCTATGAAATTCAAACGTTTTATCCTATTAATCACAACATGGAGTACCCTAATGGCAACACAAACACCGTCACTTTACGATTTTGAAGTCACCACTATTCATCATGAGAAAACGACGATGGCTCCCTATAAAGGAAAAGTATTGCTCATTGTCAACACAGCAAGCGGATGCGGTTTTACACCTCAGTTCGAAGGATTAGAAAAACTTTACAAGAGTTATAAGACAAAAGGGTTGGTCGTATTGGGATTTCCTTGCAACCAATTTGCAGGACAAGAACCCTTGGATGAAAAAGGGATTGAGAATTTTTGCCGCGTCAATTACGGTGTTAGTTTCCCCATGTTTGCAAAAATAGAGGTTAACGGTGCAAACACCCATCCCCTGTATAAATATCTCAAACAAAATGCTACAGGAATTCTAGGAAGTGAGGCGATTAAATGGAATTTCACGAAATTTCTTGTCGATAAAAAAGGGAATGTAATCAAACGTTACGCCCCCGCCACCTCGCCTGAAGCCATTGCTTCGGATATTGAGAAATTACTCCAAAAGGATAATTTATGAAACCATTCTTTTTAGTCATAATAACTTTAATAATTTTAAATGGTTGTAGTAAAACTCCAAGTGCCCCGCTTGCAACCGTAGATCATGTCGATTTAACACGTTACAGCGGAGCATGGATTGAAATTGCACGCTATGAAAACCGTTTCGAAACAGGATGTGCAGGTGCAACTGCCCACTACGCCTCCAAAGAGGATTACATTGCGGTGACCAATCGATGTTTTGATACCAATGGAATCCAAAGCGGTGAAGCAAATGGTCGAGCCTATACCCTCCAAGACAGCAACAACAGCAAACTCAAAGTGAGTTTTTTTCGTCCTTTTTATGGTGATTACTGGGTGTTGATGCTAGGAGACAACTATCAATACAGCGTAGTAGGTGATCCAAGCCGAAAATATCTTTGGATACTTAGCAGAACAAAAGTTCTCAGTGATGCGGATAAAAAATCGATTCTTAACCGTTTGCCAGCTCTTGGATACGACCCTAATAGACTCTATTGGACGACACAGCAGCCCTAACTAGAGTAAAGAACACCGCAAATCAAAAAGGATTCATTATGCAACGCAAAAAAATATACAATCCATCCTCTACTGAGCATGTCAATGACCGTCGTATTTTTGGTGGAAATCCAACGGGTATTTTTGAACTTAACAACATCAAATACCAATGGGCATATAATCTTTGGGAAATGATGCTCAACAACACGTGGTTCCCAAAAGAGGTCGATATGACCCGCGATGCTGTCGATTACAAGTATCTCACCGATATGGAAAAAACAGCGTACGACAAAGCCCTATCCCAGCTTATTTTCATGGACAGCTTACAGACTAATAATCTTATGGACAATATCAATCCGTATGTCACAGCTCCTGAAATCAATCTCATTTTAGTCCGTCAAAGTTTCGAAGAGGCGCTCCATTCTCAAAGTTATGCGGTTATGGTCGATTCTATTAGTCAAAACAGTGAAGAAATTTATGATTTATGGCGTAGAGATATGATGCTTAAAACTAAAAATGATTCAATAGCTTCTCGTTACGATGAACTTGCGAATGATCCCAGTGAAAGTGCTTTTGTAAAAGCGTGTTTTGCAAATCAGATTTTAGAGGGGATCTATTTCTATAGCGGATTTACCTATATCTACACCCTCGCACGCTCAGGGAAAATGTTAGGCTCTGCTCAAATGATTCGCTTTATCCAACGGGATGAAGTAACCCATTT
>Ga0172379_10003989_pt1 | contig 22565 bp, 26 predicted proteins | sample GrowelOW334metaG_FD_119756 | JGI IMG/M metagenome (GOLD analysis project Ga0172379, IMG submission 119756) | Groundwater microbial communities from an aquifer near a municipal landfill in Southern Ontario, Canada - Groundwater well OW334 metaG | ecosystem: Environmental > Aquatic > Deep... | reverse complement strand
TCGCACTCGGCGTGTGCAACGGCTGCCAGATGATGAGCAACCTGCACGAGATCATCCCCGGTGCCGAGAACTGGGCGCACTTCGCGCGCAACCAATCGGAACAGTTCGAAGCACGCTTCGTCATGGTGGAAGTGCAAGAGACGCCTTCAATCTTGTTCGAAGGTATGGCAGGTTCGCGTATGCCTATCGTCGTGGCGCACGGCGAAGGCTTCGCCGACTTCAGCGGCAGCAAGAAACTGAAAGCCGCACAACCGCTGGTCACCCTGCGCTATGTCGATCACAAAGGCAAAGCCACCGAGACCTATCCGCTCAACCCCAACGGTTCGCCGCAAGGCATCACCGGACTCACCACGCCAGACGGCCGCTTCAGCATCATGATGCCGCACCCCGAGCGTGTGTTCCGTGCTGTGCAGAACTCATGGCATCCAAGCGACTGGCAAGAGAACGGCGCATGGCTGCGCATGTTCCAGAATGCGAGGAAGTGGGTGGGGTAGATTGGTTGGTACGAAAGTAAAAAAGGCGACCGGGAGGTCGCCTTTTTGTGTTTACTACTGAGAGAGTTTGGTTATTTTGAATTTGATTTTGTAGGCTGCTTATTTCCAGTGTTTTCTGGAATTGGGGTCGGAAATTTGGGAACATATTGAACTATTAGTGATATCTCCATATCAGCCTTGATTTTTTCAGATAAAAGGGATTCCTTGACTTGATTAAAATCGACGGTGATATGGTAGCCGTCGGCATCCGATGCGCGTGTCAGAATTTTGACCCCAGACGTGGTGACATGATTGGCAACTCCAATTTTCGGGCGTGAACAAATAACTTTGCAAAGATCGGCAGTCAATGGTTCAGATGGAAGTTGAATGAAGTATCTGCCTCCCAGTTTTTTGGCTTCAGAACACTTAATATTCTTTACGACTTTTTCCCACTCAAATGAACGAATAGGTTGACGCGCGCTTTCTGAAATAGATACATCTTTTGAAATGTATATTTTTCTTGGCTCTGTTTCTGCGACACCACGAATGCATACCGAATCTTCAGAATACTCTTTGCGAAGTTGTTCAGGAATGACTTCAAGCTGAAAATTACCATCAACGACGATTCCGGAAGGCCGTGCGAAATCGTTAAGTCTCGCAGCAAGATTCAAGGTTTGACCAGAGTAATCCACAATCTCACGAGGCGCGAAAAGACAAAAGGCCGTACCTCGAGCAACTCCAAAGCCAATATGTTTGGGCAACTCATAATTAATCATGGGGTCTCCCTCTAGCATTGATGGGTAGTCAGCCAATGCTTTAGAGCAACCCAAGAGTACTTTTTCTGAAATTTGAGCCAAAGTGCTTTCAGAATAAGTAAATAACATCAGTAGTCCGTCGCCTGTTGGTTTGGCGTATATGGCTTCAGGGAAATAGCCTTCTAGAAGTTTCACGTAGAATCTTTTTATGAACATCGCTATATCAGGAGCTTCGTGCCCAACGCTAAAGTTTGAGAATCCGCGTATGTCGCAAACGACTGCTATTACAAATTCAGACCTACCATCGGCCTTCTTAAAACTTTCTATTGTTTTAACAAGCATCTTGTTTGAGATTTGTATTTTTTCTGTCATATGGAAGTATCTTTCTAAGTTATTTTTGAAATTAAATAGGGCTGCATCGAAATCATTTCTGCCCAAACAACTCATCCAGCGGATTCTTCCCCACAGGCACACTCGCTGAAACTTTCTTCGCAGTGAACTCTTCTTCGATGTTATCGCGATAGAAGCTCCACGCCGCACCTGAGCTACTGAGTCTGCGCCAAAGGTCTTCGCCCACGCCGCTGTATTGCAGTGTGTCGCCCGTGTCGAGTTTGACTTGCAAGATGCGCGCTCTCGCGTCGTAGCCGATGGCGCGTAGCTTGCCGGAGTTGATGGATTTCATTTCCACGAGGTTGTCCTGTGCGATATCGAGTTAGATTCGTGTGAGTACAGTGGATGTGCCTGGTGCGTTGGTGGGGTGCAGGGTGAGTGTGACCTTTCCTGTTCCTGCTTCTGTGCCAAAGGCAAATGTGCCTTGAGTCACACCACCCCATATATCTATCTCGGTGTAGGTATCTCTGTTGGTTTGGATTCGGTTTCTATAGTCGAGCGTGGTGATGAATTTTCCGCTCGTGTCTTGTGAGAGTTCGTATGTGCCGTTGTAGGTGACGGATTCGTCATCTAAGTAGGTGACATAAGTGCCATTCCCAAGGTAGACCATCAGCTCACCTTGGTCGCCCTTTTGTGCCGAGTCTGGCTCGTGTCTCCAAACACCGATCAATGAGGTTGAATACCCTGTACCCACTCTTTGAAACAGGAATGGCTGACCATTTGGATAGTGTCCGTAGATCAGGTGGTTGGCATCAGTCAGTGTGTAGTAAAGCTTCCATGCAACGAAAAGTAGCCCATCTCCACTTTGCGTATCTTGGGTGATCCTTAATGCGCCACCCTCTGTGTCTTTCCAAGTGCCAATAAAACGACTATCTATGTCCATGATGATTCCCCTTGATCATGTTGTTAGGTCAATGAGTTGAATTCGCAGGCAGTCAAATGCGACACGATTGCTCGCGGCATTGAATGCGAATGTGTCGATGAAGTGTTCAAAGATTCCCCTCGATGAACTGGTTGTGCTGCAGGTGCTGCTTGCCGTTTGCACGGCTTCTTTTCCTGCGCCAGCTCCTATATCTGGGGATCCCGCTGTGTGCCTCTTACCGTACGTGCGGTGAGATGTGCGTGGGGCGGATGTGCAAGTGGGTGGAACTTTATTGAAGTTGAGTCATTTAAGCAATGGGGCTTTGTGCTGGATCAGGTCTCAAATATGCGTGCCTTCATCCGCAAGTGATTCTCGTATCTCATCCAGCTCTTCGATAGAGATGCCCAAATGAGCCAAGGCTTTCTCGAAGTGTTCATCGCTCACTTCGAGGTTGCTGTTCTCACTGTTCAAGGAAAGCAGGCGCTCGGCAACGTGCGTGGTGGCGATCAACGAGACTGCTTCACTAGGTAGGACGGATTCGGGTAATTCGTACACATCTTGCTCGTGATGGAAGCGGATGGATTGGCCGATGATGGCGGGCAAGCCCCAGTTGCGCGCGAGCAATGAGCCAACGATGGGGTGGGTGCAGGGGAAGTATTCTTTTTCGGCTTCGATGAGCGGCCGCTTTTCTTTGATGGCGGTAGCTGTCACATCACAATAATTGGCGAAGCGTTTGCGTAGCAGTGGAATGGCGGAATCGTGGAATAGGGCGAAGGTGTAGGCGGTATCGGGTGCGATGCCGTGCTGTTTGCGGGCAATCATGCCTGCGGCGGTCGCAACGAGCGAGGCATTGTTCCAATACGTCTCCAACCATTTCGCATCGACGCCCGACATGCTGTTGCGCAGGGCGGCAGATACGACGACGCAGACCACGTTGCGAATACCTAGTCGGGCGAGTGCGACTGAGACGAGGCTGATAGGTTGATGGGTGCGGAACAGAGGTGAGTTCGCCAGCTTGATGGTGAGTGCAGACATGCCGACATCTTTTTCGATGGCGGCGCATAGCTTGCGAATATTGGGTTCGTCCTTTTGTGCTTCCGCCATTGCCATGCTGACTATCTCAGGGCAGGTGGGGATGTCCATGTTGTTGAAGACGTGATCGATTTGGTCGTGCGAGAGTTCGAGATTCTTTTTCACAATTATCCAAGCGTATAGGGTTGGTCTTGTCGTTAACGATGAGGCCATCTTAGCGGCCTTGTCGCTTTGCGCCAGCTCCTTTTCTGGGGGAAATCCCGCTGTGAGCCTCTCACCATCTGTGTGGTGGGATGTGCATCAAGTGGGAGTGCAATCGGATGGAACTCTAATTGAGTTTTGGGTATTAAAGCAATAGTGATGATGGAATGAAGAAGGCGGCCGCTGAGCCGCCTTCTTGTGGGTGCAAATGTTGTGTCGATTAGTGTTATGCCACCGTCACTGTCTTATCCAGATACACATCTTGGATCGCATTCAGTAGTGCAACGCCTTCCGCCATCGGTTTCTGGAATGCCTTGCGCCCTGAGATGAGTCCCATGCCGCCCGCACGTTTGTTGATGACGGCTGTACGCACGGCTTGTTGCAGATCGTTCTTGCCAGATTCGCCGCCGGAATTGATCAACCCTGCACGTCCCATGTAGCAGTTCGCGACTTGATAGCGTACCAAGTCGATTGGATGGTCGGTGGTGAGTTCGCTGTACACCTTGGGGCTGGTCTTGCCGAACTTGATGGCGTTGTAGCCGCCGTTGTTCTCGGCCATCTTCTGCTTCACGATGTCGGCATTGATGGTGACGGCAAGATGATTGGCTTGCCCGGTGAGGTCGGCGGCCACGTGGTAATCCTTGTCCGCTGTCTTGAATGCAGGGTTGCGCAGATAGGCCCACAGGATGGTGGCCATGCCTAGGCTGTGCGCGTGTTCGAAAGCATCCGAGACTTCCTGTATCTGACGGCGCGAATGCTCGGAGCCGTAGAAGATGGTCGCCCCCACCGCTACTGCGCCCATGTCGAATGCCTGATCCACACTGGCGAACAGGGTCTGGTCGTAGATGTTGGGATAGGTGAGCATCTCGTTGTGGTTGATCTTCACGATGAAGGGGATCTTGTGCGCATAGCGGCGCGCCACGGAGCCCAGCACGCCGAGCGTGGAGGCCACGCCGTTGCAACCGCCCTCGATGGCGAGTTTGACGATGTTCTCCGGATCGAAATACATGGGGTTGGGGGCGAACGAGGCGCCGCCTGAATGTTCTACGCCCTGATCCACCGGCAACAGCGAAAGGTAACCGCTGTTCGCCAATCGGCCTTGGCCATACAAGGCTTGCAGGCTGCGCAACACACCTGGTTTTCGGTCTTTCATCGCCACCACACGATCTACATAGTCCGGCCCCGGCACATGCAGCGATTCTTTGGGGATTCCGATGCAACGATGATCCAACAAATGAGTGGCTTCTTCGCCCAGCAATTGCACGATGTTCGTCATGATCCTTCTCCTTTGAGTGAACGCCAAAACACACGATTCATCTTACTCTGGCTACATTGAGATGTAACGCAGGTGCCAGACGATCACTGTGGACTGGCCGCATAGACACGCTGTTAAACTCCGTACATCGCTGTAATGACACGCATATAGATATGGGAGAACTAAGATGAAGAAAGAGTTTTGGTTGGAGCGTTGGGATAGGGCTGAGATCGGCTTTCATCAGAATGAGATCAATCCGTATCTATTGCGTTTCTGGAACGCCTTGTCTCACCCAGCGGGTAGCGAGGTGTTCGTTCCTCTATGCGGCAAAAGCTTGGACATGGTGTGGTTACGTCAGCAAGGATGCTTTGTGCTGGGGGTGGAATTGAGCGCGCTGGCGGTGAAGGATTTCTTCCGAGAGCAGGGGATATCTGCCGAGCGTGTGAGCAAAGGCCCTTTCGACAATTACGTCGCGGATGGTTATTGCCTTGCGTGCGGCGATTTCTTCGATCTGAGTAAGCAAGATGTGGCACAGGTGAGTGCGGTGTATGACCGAGCGTCGTTGGTGGCGTTGCCGCCTGAGATGCGTGAGCGTTATGCGCGCCACTTGGCAGAGATATTGCCGTCAGGGACGAAGATCATGTTGATCACCTTCGATTACCCGCAAGCGGAGATGCAGGGGCCGCCTTTCGCCGTGTCGGTGAACGAGGTGGAGGCACTCTATAGCCGATTCGCCGAGGTGCGTCTGTTAGCACAAGCGGATGTGTTGGAGCAGAACCCGCGTTTCAAACAGCGCGGTATGACGCGGATGCAGGAGAATGTGTTTCTGCTGACGTTGCGCTAGGGGAGCGGTAATACGGATGTATGTGCAGGTGTCAGAAATTGTAGATGCCGATGTAATGCGTGATCTCTTGCTGCTCGTTCTTGATGGCGGTGATGGTGAGCCAGAAAGGGTGCAGGATGCGGCCTTCTTTGGTCTTGATGCGTATCTCGCCGCTCCATGAGCCGGTCTGTAGCAGTCGTTTCCAAAGCTGCTCATAGAAACTCTTGTCATGTATCCCCGATTTGAACATGCGCGGATTCTGCCCGACGATCTCTTCCATGCTGTAGCCCAACTTGTCCAAGAACTTCTTGTTGGCGCGGATGATGTTGGCGTTGACGTCGGTGATGATGCTGGGGTCTTTGATCTCAAAGGCGACAGCGGCGATGCGTAAGTCATCCTCGGTGCGTTTGCGCTCTTCGATGTTTTGGATGAGCGGACGGAAGATGAGGTAGTAGAAGATGGGGAACAACAGTAGCGAGAGTATGGCGGCATCTAACAAAGCGCCGACGGTCTTGGTGGTGGGCGGCATCCAATGCATGATGTTCATCACGAAGGCTTCGATGAAGAACACGGCGCCGATCAGGATGAACAACAAGCGCGTCACGGAATGATGGTTCTCTTTGTTGGATTTGTTTTGTTGCATGATGTGTCCCCTGAGCCGATATATTTTTTCTGATGATGTTCCCGTCTATGTGGATTGGCAATAGGGGCGGGCTCTTTACTGGAGTTCAGGGTAGGGGCAAAGCACTAATAGGCTGCTGAAAAATGATAATCTGCGAGCCATCAATAGGAGCGCATCCATGGAGCAAGTAGCTGCAACGATCACTGAGTTCAAACACCGCAGACGCACGTTCTATGTGCGCGGGATATTGCCTGTGGTGCTGTTGATCCTGTTCGGGTGTGTGGTGATGTGGCAGGGTTTGCCAGATGACAAGCCCATCGTGTTGCTGGCGAACCTCATCATCTTCGCAGCTGGGATCTGGTACGTCATCTCGGCGAAGCGTTACTACCGTTGTCCTGCGTGTGAGAAGGTGGTGGTGCCCACCAAGGCGGATGGCAGACCGAGCGACATCAGCTTCGGTATCGACTACTCGCCAGAGGAGTGTCCGTATTGCAAGGTCAAGCTGAGTTAGCTTGCCATTCAACGTATGTAATCGATCTTAAGGAGTAACAAAAGTATGAAGTACGTTTTCGCGATCTGTCTGTTCTTCTCTGTTTCCTTCGCATGGGCGGCGGAGCCGCATCCGCCAATGCAGTCCGAATCGGCTATGGTCGAAGGTAAGGTGTTGGAGGTGATCAACGTGGAGGGCTTCACTTATCTGCGTCTTGATACTCGCCAAGGCAAGGTGTGGGCTGCGGTGATCAAGGGGGAGGTCAAGAAAGGGGAGAACGTCTCGCTGGATAACGTGAGTGTGATGAACAACTTCGAGAGCAAGACGTTGAAGCGGACATTCGATCAGATCTTGTTCGGCAGTCTGGTGACCACGAGTCACGGTGTGGCTAAACCTTCTGCGCTGGGCTCTTCTTTCAAAACGACACCTCCGCGTATGGCCGCGCCAAAACTGGATGTCATCAGTGACGCTCCCGTTAGCAAGGCGACAGGTGCGAACGCCAAGACGGTGGCCGAGGTCGTTACCAATGGCGGTCAGTTGAAAGACAAGACGGTCGTGGTGCGTGGCAGGGTGGTGAAGTACAACGCGGACATCATGGGCAAGAATTGGGTGCATCTGCAGGATGGTTCAGGTTCGGAGGTGGACGGTACGAACGACATCCTTGTGACGACCACCAACGAGACGCAGGTGGGCGCGGTGGTGACAGCGACGGGGGTGGTGCATACCGATAAGGATTTCAGCGCGGGCTATGCGTACAAAGTGCTGATCGAAGAAGCGAAGCTGAAGTAAGGCGTTGCGCAGGATGTGAAAAAGGCGACCACTCGGTCGCCTTTTTCATTGAGCTAGTATCGGCTCAGTACAGCACTTCTACCCAACGTCCAGCGGCCACCAACGCTTTACGTTTCGCAGCCCATGCTTCAGATGAACCCGCGATGGTGCTCATCGCTTTGTCGATCTGTGCTTGCATCTTGGTCAAGCCGGCCACGTAGATGTGGCTGTTCTCACTGTTCACCATCTCCCACACTTCGGCGGCATTCTGTTCCAGCGCTTTGTCTAGGGCGATGGGTTCGTTGAAGATGGGTCGAGGGCTGACTGCTTGGAAAGCTTTGAACGTGGGTTGGTCGTAGTACAGCGCAAGGTCGTTGTTGGCATCGTTCATGTAAAGCATCTCAAGCCCTGAATGTGCGCCATGGAACAGGCGCACCTTGCCTTGCCAATTGCCATGCTTGTCGTAGATGGAGCGGATGAGGCTGCGGAAAGGCGCGATGCCTGTTCCCATGCCTATCATCAACAAATCCGTGTAGGGATCGGCAGGGATGGCGAAGGGGTAACTGATCGGGCCGGAGAATTCGAGCGTGCTCTTGGGTTTCAAGTCACACAGATAGTTGGAGGCGACGCCACCGCATTCTTCGCCACTCACTTCGTCCACGTAGGAGCAACGACGCACGCACAGCGAGAATTCGGTGCCGGCGGTGGTGTAGTCGTGGTCGGCCAAGGAATACAGACGTGGGTGGTAGCGGTTGCCGTATTCACCGGGTGCCAACACGCGGATGCAACTGCCGGGTTGTGCATCGAACTTGGGATCGTTGGTGCGGAAGCGCAATTGCCATACCTCTTCGCGCGATGACTCAGGCGTGATGCGGGTCGAGCTGACCAGTTGGGCTTGGTGTATCGGTGCGTTAGCTGTTGCTGTGTTTGCCATGTCGTTCTCCTGATCTTCGATCACTGATATGTTCGCTTCGCTTCACCTGCTTTATACATCTCTTCAAGTTTAGCCTTGGCATCTTGATGTTTTTGCTGGGCCGCTTTCTTGTACCACTCGACTGCCTTGTTAGCATCGCGTTCTGCGCCTAAGCCTTTGCGATACATGCTGGCGACGGTGTATTGCGCGCCAGCATCACCAGCGCTGGCGGCTTTGGTGTACCAGTCGAGTGCGATGGCGTAGTCGGGTTTGAATGCGGCTCCATCGCTATACATCTTGCCGAGTGCAAGGTAGGCATCGAGATTGCCTTTCTCGGCGGCGAACATGTACCACGTCAGCGCGACGTCGTCACTCTGGGGAACGCCGTTACCTTTGGCATAGATCACGCCCATGTTGTACATCGCCCATGCATCGCCTTTGTTCGCTAGATGACGATAGAGATCGAGTTTCTGCGGGCAGGTGGTCTTGATGAAGCGCGCTTGTGTCTCGGCGTATTGCGCATCGACTTTGGCAGCGACTTCCTTGTAATTGGCACGCCAATCGCCTGCTTGGTATTTTTCTAGCACACCGAGGGCGGCATAGTTGGCTTCGCACATGCGCCGTGTGTCACTTTTGGATTCTGCGGTCGCGGCGTCGCGCGTGTGCTTGTGTGCGGTGTCCATCGCGCGGAGTGCGCAGTTGGATTCGTTGTAGAGCGCGATCTTGGGGTCGAGCTTGGGCGGAGTGTTCGGATCGCAGCTCGATGCGTGCGCAGATGTCGTGAGGAGCGTGATGCTGGCGACGAATAGAAATTGGGTGATGCGAATCATGGGGCGATCCTATTGCGTTGTTCGTTCATGGCGTAAGGCACTCTAGGGGAGTCGGGCTGCGGCTGTCAATGCGCCTCGCTATTCAAAGGGGAAGGACACGCCGAACCCCAACGTCTCGTGCTTATGGTTGTAGTCGATGAGGCTTTCGCCATAACCATTGAAGTAGTGCAGGTGGATGTTGGTGTTGTGTTCGCCGGGTGCGGCGAGAGCGAGTAGGCGGTAGGCTGTCCACGGTGCGGCAAGGTCTAGTTGTACCGAGCGAGCTTTTAACAACAATGTCGCTTCCCAATTCCTGCCTTGCGAATAGCGCAGTTCGATGTCACCGTACCCCAGATAGTTCGTGATGTCAGGATTGTCGTCTCCTCCAATGGATTCGCTGATGCGCTGCCAGCCGCGAACGAGTGCGATCAGTTTCCTGTCTTCGGCGTAATCCTTTTCGAACCCTGTCTGCACATAGACTCGATTCCAACTGCGTGAACGTGGGTTCGCTTGTCCATTTGATTGGTGGACGACGCCGATGTTGACAAGGCTGGGATTGAAGCGGGATTCCCCAAGGAGTTTGTCTGGCTTGATGGAGTAGATGAGTTCCGGTTCGTAGTTGTTCTCGCGGAAGGGGCGCGAATGCGCCGAGTCATACACCTGCCAGAAGGAGAGCAGCGTGAAGCCTGCCCACACTGATCCTAGTCGGTCGAGGTCAGCGACATCATGCTTGACGCTGAGTTGGAACTTCATGTTGCGCAGGTCTTGTGGCAATGGGGTGGTCACTTGGTTCTGCGGATTGGGGCTGGTGGGGCTTTCGTTGGTATTGGAAGACTTGGCGTAGAGCAACACGTAGTTCATGCGGTGTGTCACCAAGGTGGCATCGCTGGATGCCCATTCTTGTTCCAAGCCTTTAGCACGTGCCGACAATAGCGGTTTGCTGATGTCGGTTTCCTTGGCCTCACTGGCAGCAGCTTGGCGATAGCAATCGAGTTCGCGTTCGGCAGGCGCTTTGTCTTTCAACTCGATGCAGGGCTGCCAATGATTCTCTTCAGCGGCGTATGCGGTGGACACTAACAGCAAACAAGCTGCACAAACGAGGGGGAGTATTTTCATACCGATTATCTTGGTGACGGTCCGCTCATCTTACTGGTTCATCCGCAGGCTTGCACGCTACGTGGTGGGTTCTGAGAGGGGGGGCGCAGGTATAATGCGCGCCTCTATTCCTAATCTTTTTGGAGTCATCTTGTTCAAGCTCATCGGTATCGCTGCGGGTTATTACTTCTTTGGTTGGTGGGGCGTGTTCTTCGGTTTCCTGTTGGGTGCGTTCATCGACCGTGTGCGTGCGTTTGGTCAGGGGGCGTTCAACCCTTTGCAGAACGCTCTGCGTCAAGCGGTGTTCCTTGAAACGACCTTCATTCTGATGGGTAGATTGGCCAAGGCGGATGGGCGCGTGTCAGAAGAAGAGATCGCCCACGCCGAAGAGTTCATGAACAAACTGGGCATGACGAGCGACCATAAGCTGACAGCTATCACATGGTTCAAGCGTGGTGCCGACCCTGAGTACGACATCGAGAAGACTTACACCAAGTTCCTGAACTACTGCGGCCACACCAAGAATCTGAAAGAAGTGTTGCTGGTCTATCTGATCGTGATGGCGCTGGCGGACGGACACTTCCATCCGGAAGAAGAGAAGCTGTTGGCCGAGATGGCGGCCCGCCTAGGCTTCGGCCCGAACGCATTCAAACACCTGATGGACATGGTGTTGAACCAGACCCACTTCGGTGGCGGCAAGGTCGCTACGGCGGAGTCTTTGGATGATGCCTACAAGGCGTTGGGCGTGACCAAGGAAAGCAGCGATGCCGAAGTGAAACGCGCCTATCGCAAACTGATGAGCCAATACCATCCCGATAAATTGATGGGACAGGGTATGCCGGAAGATATGATCAAGATGGCGACCGAGCAAGCCAAGGATATCCAACTCGCTTACGACCTGATCAAGAAGACGCGCAACCTTTGAGCGTATGAAGATCGTACTGGTACGCCACGGCGAGAGTGAGGGCAACGTCCAACACATCATCAGCGACGACCCGAAGCGCATCGTCGATCTGACCGAACTGGGCAGGGCACAGGCAGAAGCTGCTTCAGGCAAGTTGCGCGAGATGCGCTTCACCCACGCCTATGTCTCACAATTCGCGCGGGCGCAACAGACAGCTACCATCCTGCTGCAACATCACAAGATCAAGTTGGACATCGATGCGCGCCTGAACGAGCGCATCTCGGGCATGGACGGACTACCGGTGCACCTCTTCAACGATCTGGTCAGCCCCGATCCCTTGCATCTCAAGTCGGAGAAGGGCGAGACTTTTTTGCAACAGATGGCGCGTGTGCGTAGTTTCTTGGATGAGGTGGCGCTACGCCATACAGATGGAACGGTGTTGGCGGTGTCGCACGAGAATCCCATCGTGGCCGCCTTGGCGCTGACGGTGGATGATCCCGAGAAGGTGGTGCGCAGCAATGTGGAGAATTGCGCTTGGATCGTGTTGGATTGGCCAGCCGACTCAGCGTGTCGGTAGACCTTCGCCACGCTTGAGCATTGCTGCAAAATCATCCGCAGGGAGCGCCTTGCTGAATAGGTAGCCTTGCATCTCGTCGCAGCCACGGGTGCTCAAGTAGGCGAGCTGCTCGTTGGTTTCCACACCTTCACTGATCACCCGTAGTTTCATGCGCTGGGCCAAGCCGATGATGGAGTCGACGATCATCGCGTCTTCTGCGCGCATCGTCACCCCTTGTACGAATGACTGGTCGATCTTCAGGCTGTCGATAGGGAAGCGCCGCAGATAGCCGAAGTTGGAATAGCCTGTACCGAAGTCGTCCAGTGACAGCTTCACACCCACGTTCTTCAATTTTTGCATCGCTGCGATGGCGCGGTCTGGTTCGTGCATCAGCATGCTCTCGGTCAATTCAAGTTCAAGGCTGTGGGGTGGTATCTTGAATTTATCCAGCGCGGCAGCGACGAGTTTGTCCAGATGCCCGCTGCGGAACTGACGGGCAGAGACGTTCACTGCGATGCACACTTCGGGTAAACCTGCATCTTTCCATGCGCGTATCTGCGCACATACGGCTTCCAGCACCCAATTACCAATGGTGAGGATGACGCCCGATTTCTCTGCGAGCGGGATGAATTGGCTGGGAGCGACCCAGCTCGCATCCGCCTTTTGCCAACGCGCCAAAGCTTCTGCACCGCAGATGCGCCCGGTGCGAAGATCGACTTTGGGTTGGAAATGGATGAGCAACTCGTCGTGTAACACGGCTCGGCGCAGGTCGTTCTCCAACTCCAGTTTGTTACGCGCGTCCGCATTGAGCTCGGAAGTGTAGAAGGAGAACTGGTTACGGCCGTTCTCTTTTGCCAGATACATGGCAGCATCGGCGTTCTTGGTGAGGTCGGCAACGTTGGTGCCGTCATCTGGGAACAAGCTGATGCCGATACTGCCACCGATGAACACCTCGACACCGTTCGATAGTTTGAACGGTTCGCTCAAAGCATTGATGAAATCGCGCGCGATGATGGCAGCGTCTTGTTTCTCTTGCATGGGGGAGGCGATGAGGATGAATTCATCCCCGCCCAATCTTCCTAATGTGTCGCCTTCGCGCAGGCGTTCATTCAGGCGTTTGGCCACGGCACACAGGAGCTCGTCACCCACCAGATGCCCGAAGCTGTCGTTCACTTGTTTGAAGCGATCGAGGTCGATGAACAAGACACTGAGTTGTTGGCTGTGTCGGTGCGCCTGTTCCAGTTCCTGCTTCAGGCGCGATTCGGCGAGCGCACGGTTGGGAAGCATGGTCAACGGGTCATGGTGAGCCATGAATTCCAACTTGGCTTGATTCTCTTTCAACTGGGTGATGTCGGCGAACACGCCAAGGTAGCGGTCTGGACGGCCATTGTCGTCGTAGATCGTGCTGATGGTGAGCAACTGCGGATAGATCTCGCCGTTCTTGCGTCGATTCCACAATTCGCCTTGCCAGAAGCCATGCTTCAGCAGGTTTTCCCAGAGTTTCTCGTAGAACGCCTTGTCTTGACGACCTGAACTGAGCAGTCTCGGGTTCTTCCCCAAGGCTTCCTCTGCGCTGTAGCCCGTCATCTCTGTGAACGCGGCATTGACGGCGATCAAATTCGCCGACGCGTCGGTGATCATCACGCCTTCATGCGTGTTCTGCATCACGGCGGCGGCTTCGCGTAATTGCGCCTCATCCGCCTTACGATGGGTGACGTCGGTCAGCGTAGCGATATGGCAAGGCCTACCGGCGAACACACCGCTTGCCGAGGTCATCAGCACCCAGATATGTTTCCCCGTCGCGGTGCGCATCTCGACTTCTTCGCCTTGGATGGTTTCCCCGGCAGCTTGGCGAGCGACGATGTCGGCCCGTACGGCGGGATCGACATAGAAGTGTGACGCGGTGATGCCGGCGACATTGGTGAGGTTGATCTCAAAGAGTTGTTGGGCCGGTTTGTTCGCAAAGGCGATGGAGCTGTTCTCCACATCCACGATGACCACAGGGAAAGTGACGTTCTCGACCAGAGAGCGGTAACGTTTCTCATTCGCTTGCAGGGTCGCTTCGAATGTTTTCTGTTCGCTGATGTCGCGCGCGACGGCGATGACGACAGCTTGTCCGAAATAATCGCCCTTCACCAGACTGACGCTCTTGGGAAAGATGCTTCCATCTTTGCGCCTGCCCCAAAACTCAAATTGCTGCGGGATGCCAGCGAAGGCTTTCTTCACAGCGTCGAGGGTGGTCTTGAGGTCGTTCTTATCTGGGGCACTCAAAAAGTCGGGTGACTGGCCGACGATCTCTGCACGTGAGTAGCCGGTCATAGTCTCCGCGCCTTGGTTCACGTCAAGGAAGATACCGTCCGCGCCTTGGATATAGACGGCTTCGTTGATGCTATTGATGATGCCACGGTAGGTCAGATCAGATTGTGCGAGTTTGAGTTCGGCCGCTTTGCGCGCGCTGATGTCCTGCTTGACCGCGATGAAGTGGGTGATGACCGCGTCGGTATAGACCGGTGTGATGGTCATCTCTTCGGTGTAGTGTGTGCCGTTTTTGTGTTTGTTGACGACTTCTCCGCGCCACACTTTTCCGCTCAGGATGGTGTTCCACAGCACTTCATAGAACTCGCGCGGCTGCACACCTGATTTGACCAGTTCTTTGGGGCGTTTTCCGATGGCATCTTCCAACGCATAGCCCGTCATCAAGGTGAAGGCGGGGTTCGTCCATTCGATGATACCGTCTCGGTTGGTGATGATGACCGCGTTGGCGGTCGAGTTGAGTGCGGTGTTCTTCAGATGCAGCCGCGCCTCGACTTGTTTGCGTTCGGTCAGGTCGCGCGCCACCGCGACGATGTAGCGCTCATCGTCTTTTTGGATGAGTGAGGCATTCACTTCGACGGGGAACATACTGCCATCACGGCGACGGTGCTGCGTCTCCACCAGCCGACGGCCATCCTGCTCGAAGATAGCGACCTCCGCAGCCCAGGACGTGCCTGGGGAGATGGAGGTGGCGATGTCGAAGATGGTCATCCGCAGCAATTCATCGCGCGTGTAACCCAGGCTACGGCATGCTTGATCGTTGCAATCGACGATGATGCCTGTGTGTTCCTGCGAGACAAGGATGGTGTCACTGATCTGATCCATCAGATTGTGATAGAGCAACTGCTGGCGGGTCAGTTCGATCTGTTGATGCGCCTGATGCAGATCTTTGCGCTGGCGTTCCAAGGTCTCATGCAGGAATTCGATATAGCGTCCCTGCATGTTCTTCACGATATCGTGACGAGTGACGATCCCTTTCAGGAGGGTGTTCTCGACCACCACCAGACGACGGATGCTGGAAGACTCCATCAACGCCATCGCCTGTTGCAAGGGATGTTGCGCATCGATCGTCTGCACCGGTGATCTCATCACCCGCGTGATATCGACACGGGTCGGGTCATTGATCGTGCGTGCCAACGTCACCGTGTCGCGCTCGGTCAAGATGCCGACCGGTGCGCCATCGCGCGTGATGATGACGCAACTGATCCGGTGTTTCGCCATCAGGTCGACGGCATTGGCTAGCGTGGCGTCCTCTTGGAGTGTGACGAGATCGCGTGACATCGCAGAGCTCACCGTCTTCAATTCGACCAGATACTCCATACCCATGTGATGGATGAAGTCCGCTTCGCTGACGATACCGATGAGCTTGCCATCTTCCGCAACGATGATGAGGTGTCGGTGGCCTCGGTTGGAGATGAGTTGGTAGGCATCGCGGAAGTCCATGTCCGCGCGTGCAGTCAACGGAGGACTGCTCATCACATCCGACATGCGAAGTTGCGCGACCACTTTGCGTTGGGCCATCAAACGGATGGCATCCTGTTCGGTGAATATCCCCACAGGGTGATATGCGCCATCGACAGCGACCACGCAACTGATGCGCAGTGTCTCCATGTTGGACAGCACATCGGGCAGGGGCGTATCCGGTGTGACGGTGAACACCGAGGAGGAGAGGATAGAGTGAAGCGTCAGTTTATGCATAATCAGCCTTGTACCCAGCTGTTCTTGTCTGCATTGTAGTCAATGCTAGGCGTGCCATCTTGATATATATCAATAGTCGAGGGGTTGCAGACTGAAGCAAACCGTGACTCGATACCTTGCAATAGTCAGAAGGAAAGCATCTTTGAGTGATGGGATAAACAAAAAGGACATCCGAAGATGTCCTTTTTAGGGTTTGCTGCGGTAAGCATCACTCGATCTTGGCTTTTTCGCGCAGCTCGGTGATGGCCTTTTGGATGGTCTCTTGTTGTTTGCGTTTTTCCAGTTGTGGACGCACTTCTTCAAATGTTGGCACCTTTAGTTCGCGAGTATCCTCAAGGCGGATGACGTGCCAACCATATTGGGTCTGCACGGGTGCGCTTACTTGACCCTTCGCTAGCTTCAGGATGGCTTCGCCGAAAGGTTGTACGAAGTTGGTTGGGACAGTCCAACCCAAATCGCCGCCGTTCTCTTTAGAGCCAGGATCTTTAGATTTTTCCTTAGCGACCTTAGCGAACTTCTCTTTCTTCACACGTTTAGCGATGGCCTTGGCTTCATCTTCTGTAGCGACCAAAACATGAGATACCTTGTACTCTTTGCTCCCTACGCGCGCTTTCAGCGCTTCATAGTCTTGCTTCAAAGAATCTTCGCTGATCGGGTGGTTCTTGGCGTAGTCCTGTACGAACGCGCCTGCCAGAACGGATTGCTTCGCCAATTCCAATTGCTGTGCGGTCTCACCTTGCTTGTCCAACCCTGCTTTCACGGCAGCTTGTGAGATGACTTCCAGATTGACGAGGTCGTCACGGATGGCTTTGCGCATCTCAGGTGTGTCAGGCTGCCCACCTTGTGTGGTCGCCACTTTGACACGCAGATCGACGCGCGATTGTGGGATGGATACGCCATTCACCAGCGCGGCGGATTTGTCTGCGGCCGGTTTTTCATCAGCAGCGTGCGCGCCTGCGGCAAAGGCCAGCAAAGCGGACATCAGAGCGAGTTTGGAAAATTTCAGCATGTTTCTTTCCTTCTTTCAGAGTTTGGTTGGGGGTGATTCATTTACCCGGCGCGCAATATAGCACAGGGCCAACGGGCATTGGATTTTAGGCTGGGAAGACCTTCTTGTAGGGACGCACAGCGACTTGTGCATAGACCCCGGCAGCAACATAAGGGTCGGCATCGGCCCACGCTTGTGCTGCTTCGAGCGAGGTGAACTCGGCCACGATGAGGCTACCGCTGAAGCCGGCTGCACCGGGGTCGATGGCATCGATCGCAGGGAAGGGGCCGGCTAGAAGCAAGCGTCCCTCATCTTGCAACTTTTGCAAGCGAGCAAGATGGGCTGGACGTGCGCCTTTGCGTTTCTCTGAGCTGTTCGGTACATCGTTACCAAAGATCGCGTACAACATCATTGACCTTCTTTCTTATCTTCTTCTACGTACTTCGACAGCATCGAAGCTTGAACGAGAATGAATACGATCATCATCGCAGTGGCGCCGAATAATTTGAAGTTGACCCACGCATCGGTGGAGTAGTTGAACGCGACGTAGAGATTCACCAAGCCGAGAACGGCGAAGAACGCGCTCCATGATAGATTCAGGTAATGCCAGACGGGATCTGGAAGTGTCATCTTCTCTTGCAACAGTGCGCGCATCAGATTCTTCTTGAAGAAGATAGGCGAGAACAACAGCGCGGCGGAGAAGAACCAGTACAGCACGGTCGGTTTCCACTTGATGAAGGTCTCGTCGTGCAACAACAGCGTCGCGCCACCGAACACGGTGATGATGCCCAAGCTCACCCACAACATGGTGTCCACTTTGCCATGACGATACTTCACCCAAGCGACTTGGGCGAAGGTGGCGACGATGGCGGTCGCAGTCGCGGCGAACACACCATAGGCTTTAAAGACGGCGAAGAAGAGGATGACGGGGAAGAGGTCGAACAGTAATTTCATTGTTACTTTCTATCGAGTGCGAGTGAAGTGGAGTTGATGCAGTAGCGCATGCCAGTGGGTTCTGGGCCGTCCTCGAACACGTGACCTAGGTGTGAATCGCAGTTGGCGCAAACGACTTCGATACGATCCATGCCGAGTGGGTCTTCATCACGATAGGCGACGGCGTATTCATCGATGGCTTGCCAGAAGCTGGGCCACCCAGTACCCGATTCGTACTTGGTCTCCGAATCGAACAAAGGCGTGCCGCAACAGATGCAACGATAGATGCCGATGTCGTTGCAGTCCCAATACTCGCCCGTGAAGGCAGGTTCAGTCCCGCACTTGCGGCAAACTTCGTATTGATCAGGCGTCAGCTCTTCACGCCACTCTTCGTCGGTCTTGTCTAGCGGGTCGGTCATAACACCTCGGCGGCATGGTCTGCCAAGCGAGAACGCTCACCGCGTTGCAAGGTGACGTGACCGCTGTGTGGCCAGCCTTTGAACCTATCCACCACATAGGTCAGACCCGAACTGCCTTCGGTGAGGTAAGGCGTGTCGATCTGCGCGATGTTACCCATACATACCACCTTGGTGCCGGGACCAGCGCGGGTGATGAGTGTCTTCATCTGTTTAGGCGTCAAGTTCTGCGCTTCGTCGATGATGAGGTACTTGTTGAGGAAGGTGCGACCACGCATGAAGTTGAGCGACTTGATCTTGATACGGGAGCGGATCAGGTCACGCGTTGCGGCACGTCCCCATTCTCCGCCTTCTTCCGATGTCTGATTCAATACATCGAGGTTGTCGTCCAATGCGCCCATCCACGGCGACATCTTCTCTTCTTCGGTGCCGGGCAAGAAGCCGATGTCTTCACCGACAGGAACGGTGACACGCGTCATGATGATCTCGGAATACAGCTTGTGTTCCAAGGTCTGCATCAAGCCAGCAGCCAAGGTGAGCAAGGTCTTGCCCGTACCCGCTTGTCCCAACAAGGTGACGAAGTCGATCTCGGGATTCATCAGCAAGTTGAGCACGAAGTTCTGCTCGCGGTTACGCGCGGTGATACCCCAGATCGCGTTCTTGCTGTGGGTGTAGTCGGTGAGTGTACGTAGCGTGGCAGCTGAGTCGTCTTGAGTGGCGACCACGGCATAGAACGGCTTATCAACGCCTTCATCTTGATAGACAAACTCGTTCACCAACAGGTCGCGACAGGTCGGTCCTTTGATGTTGTAGAAGGTATGGCCTTCCACTACACCTGACACCATGTCCTTGCCGTTCTTCTCCCAGAAATCAGGATGGAGTTCCAGCATGCCGGTGTAGAGCAGGTCGGTATCTTCTAGCACTTTGTCGTTGAAGTAGTCCTGCGCCGACAAGCCCAAGGCACGCGCTTTGATGCGCATGTTGATGTCTTTACTGACCAGTGCGACTTCGCGCTTGGAGTGCAGCGTATGCAGATGGCTGACCACCCCCAAGATGGCGTTGTCGGCTTTGCCATTCGCAAGGGTGGCAGGCAGTGGGGTGTGGATGAACTCGGTCTGTAGATACAAACGCCCCGTGGCGTTCTTGTTGCCCAAAGCATCCAAGGGTACGCCATCGTCGATGTTGTCTTGGCTATCGTTGACCAGATTGTCGAGGAAGCGGCTGGCCTGACGTGCGTTACGTGCTACTTCGGTCATGCCTTTTTTGTTGTTGTCCAACTCTTCCAATACGAACATGGGTAGATAGACGTCATGTTCCTCGAAACGGAACAAGCTGGTCGGGTCGTGCATCAGCACATTGGTATCCAACACGAAGAGCTTGGTGTCTTTGTTCGGAGTTACTTTACGTGCGTTCATGGCTTCCCTTTTTTATAGAGTTTGAACAAAGGCGAGAACTTCTTGCGCGTGGCCATCCGCCTTGAGGCCACGCCATTCTTTGCTAATGACACCTTTCTTGTCGAGCGCGAAAGTGCTGCGCTCGATACCACGCACTTGCTTTCCATACATCATCTTTTGCTTCATCACACCGAACAGATTGCACACCGTCTCATCCGCATCAGACAGCAATGCGAAGGGTAATGTGAACTTTGATTTGAAACCCTCATGCGATTTGATGCTGTCGCGCGATAAGCCGACGACTTCGCAATCCGCTTTTTGGAATTCCGGATACAGATCGCGGAATTGTTGTACCTCCGTGGTGCAACCTGGGGTGTTGTCCTTGGGGTAGAAGAAGATCACCAAGGCTTTGCTGCGGATGGGGTGAAGTGTGAAATCGACTCCGCCAGTGGCGGGGAGGGTGAAATCGGCGACTGCTTTATTTGGCATTGAGTGCTCCGTTGACTTGCTGGCATTGTTGTCAAATTCGCCTGAATAGGCAAGCGCAGACAAGTATCTTTTTCTGTGCTACGTTGCCCACCCCTGATTGTTTGAGAATTTTTGATGCTGGATGTCGATTTCATGCGCGAGGCGCTCAAGCTTGCCGAGCAAGCGGCACTCGCTGGCGAGGTGCCCGTCGGTGCAGTGGTGGTGAAGGATGGTGAGATCGTCGGCCGCGGGTTCAATGCGCCTATCTCGCGTCACGATCCCTCTGCCCATGCCGAGATCGCCGCGCTGCGTGATGCCGCACAGCGCATCGGTAACTACCGGCTGGTGGGCTGTGAACTCTTCGTCACCTTGGAACCCTGTGTGATGTGTGTCGGCGCCATGTTTCATGCGCGCATCGCTCGGGTCGTGTTTGGTGCGCCAGACTATAAGACGGGGGCGGCAGGCAGTGTGCTAGACCTGTTCGGAAGGTTCCCCCACCCCAACCCTCCCCCAGAGGGAGAGGGGGCTACTATCAGTCTCAACCATCATGCGACCATCCAAGGCGGAGTTCTGGCCGATGAGTGCGGCAAGACCCTCACCGATTTTTTCGCGATGCGTCGCGCGCAAAAGCAAGCGGAAATGCCCTCACCCTCCTTCGACAAGCTCAGGACAGGCCAAGCCACCCCCAAAGGGAGAGGGGGATGAACATCATCATCCATATCGCTACCCAGACGCTGGAACTGTTCGACGACAGCGGCAAGTCATTGCGCCGCTATTCAGTCTCGACAGGTGCGCAAGGCGTGGGTGAAGAGAATGGTAGTTTCTGCACGCCGCGTGGTCGTCACGTCATCCGTGCCAAGATCGGCGCGGGGCAACCAGACAATGCGGTGTTTGTGAAACGCCGCCCTACGGGGGAGATTTATACCCCCGAGTTGGGGTTGCAACATCAAGGACGCGATTGGATACTGACGCGCATCCTATGGCTGTCCGGTTGTGAGAGCGGTTTCAATCGCTCGGGCAGTTGCGATACCATGCGGCGCTATGTTTACATCCACGGCACGCCAGACAGTACGCCGTTGGGCAAGCCCGGTTCTCGCGGTTGTGTGCGTATGCGCAATGCAGAGTTGATCGAGTTGTTCGATATGATTTCGGTAGGTACGGCAGTGGAGATCATTGCCTAAACGTATAGGAGGTGTTCGATGAGCAATCCGTTTACGGTCAGTTTGGTGTGTTGGCATGATGGCGAACCTTTGTTGCGTGCAGTGCGCGATGCGGTGTTCATCCGTGAGCAAGGCGTTCCCGAAGAGATGGAGTGGGACGAGTTCGACGAGCAGTGCCGCCATGCGTTGGCATTGAGTCACAGCGGAGACGCAGTCGGATGTGGGCGGATATTCACCAACGGGCACATCGGTCGTATCGCGGTGATGAAATCGTGGCGCGAACAGCGTGTGGGCACGGCGCTCGTCGAGGCATTGCTGAACGAAGCCCGCTCACGCAAATATAAGTTCGTGGATGTGGATGCACAGACCCATGCCGTGCCCTTCTACGAAGGATTCGGTTTCTCCAAGCAAGGTGAGGTGTTCATGGATGCCGGGTTACCTCACATCAAGATGAAGTTGGAACTCAAGCCGCGCTAGATTTATTTCCCGTCGATATATTCCGCATCACTGAAATTCATCACCGCTTGTGGTTGGAACACAGTGAACGCAGTGATGAGCATGCCAGTGATGAATGCCTCGGTCAGCATGATGATGGGGGCGACCATCAGATAGTGGTGTTGCACCTCTCCCCAGTTGTATTTGCTAAGCATCAACAAAAGTAAAGTGGCGGCAAAGGTGTTGAGCGCGACTGCCATCGCACCACATAAGAAACCATTCCACAGTACGAACAAGAACAGGTTCTTTGGCATGCGACGCTTGCTGAAACGCAACAGCCATTCGCTGAACAGCACGGGGATGGCGATCATCAGCAAGCCGTTCATTCCCAGCGTGCTCCAATCCATGCCAATGCGAAGCCATGTCGCCGTCATCACTAGCGTGAGGGCAACGGTGGCGACCTGCCAACCGAACATCAGCGTGAAAAGCGTCGCGCCCAAGATGTGGAAATTGAAACCGGGACGTATGCCTGCGTTGAACTGCCAGAAGATGAAGGCACCGATGATGAGTGCGACCAGCGCATTCACCATGATGCCGTTATCCAATACGGTGCGCCAAGGTGCATGGCGCGCAGAAACCACAACGAGACCCGCGAACAAAAAATTAGCCAGCCACCACCAGTCGCTTGCGAACAGTTGGGCTGGCAGGTTCACGGTAAGGCGTAGGGGAGTGTTTGGAATTGCAATTGCGGGCCACCTTTGCCGAGATGCACGGAGGCACTCTCATGGCTCGCCGTTTGCACCACAGCCAGT
>Ga0172379_10003988_pt1 | contig 22567 bp, 25 predicted proteins | sample GrowelOW334metaG_FD_119756 | JGI IMG/M metagenome (GOLD analysis project Ga0172379, IMG submission 119756) | Groundwater microbial communities from an aquifer near a municipal landfill in Southern Ontario, Canada - Groundwater well OW334 metaG | ecosystem: Environmental > Aquatic > Deep... | reverse complement strand
ATACTTACAATAACAGGCGGATTCATACCGCCCTCAAAATGCCACCGATAATTTACGCTAATCAATTTTTAATCACAGAATTAGTGTCTAACGAAATGGGTACTTGACATTAAGCTCATTTCTTCAAATATAGCCTGCGTTTTAGCATGCTTTACCAAACTTGGATCAAGGAAGATAGTTACTCGTTGTTTTGTAGAAGTTGTCATATTTCATATTCAACAATTAGTTGTAGTTATTGTAGATATTAATACTACATGCGGTATGCGTTTATATTTCATGATCAGTTCAAATTCTATTTTATAGGGAATATTTAAGGACAGATAATCAAAATATTTTCATTGACTTTTTTCTACTCTCTGCTAAACTTTTTAATCAAGCGAAACGGCTTGATTTGGGATGTATCTTAACAACTAAAGTAAATCTGATTAAAACTTTTTAAGTTTCATAAAATTCAACTATAAGGGGATTAGACATGAAATTGCGAGGAATTGAATTTGGAAATAGTTTTGCGGCATCAGGTTCAAGAGGTTTCTTTGGAGAAGGTTATTGGCATCACGGAATTTTTAAGTGGCTGCTTCCCGGATTTGATTTTTCAGGATCCACTTTTATTGCAAAAACCACAACAGTGTTGGACAGGATGCCATTGCCGGAAGAAAAAGGGAAGGGCTGGGGCAATTTGCCTCTAAACCTGAAAACATGGAAACCTATTGAGTGGTTTCCTGATTGCATAAAAGTTTCTTTGCTGAAAGGCGAAGCTTTAAATGCGGTTTCACTCACGGGCCCCGGAGCGCAATCCTTGTTTGAATCGGGAAGATGGCAAAAAATTCAAAATCCAATTGTCATATCTTTTATGGCTATCGGACAAACACAGGAAGAACGTATTAATGAAACAGTGATGTTTTGCAATATTTTCAAGAAACATCTGCATTCTTTTTCGGCCCCAGTGGCTTTACAGGTCAATATTTCTTGTCCAAATACTCAGCATAATACGGCTGAACTGGCAAATAATGTCATGGGGCAGCTTGAAATCACTAAGGATTTGGGAATTGCGGTGGGACTTAAGATAAATGTGCTGACTCTGGTGGAAATCATGCAAAAAGCGGCTAATTCCGGGCTTTGTGATTTTCTTGAAATTCCCAATACTCTTCCATTTGGCAAAATGCCAGGGAGAGTTGATTGGGAAAGGAAATACAGCAATAAATCTCCTTTGGCAAAATACGGTGGAGGAGGTTATTCCGGTCTGGAAAATTTCCAGTTGGCGTTGGAATGGATCAAGAATGCCAGAAATCAAGGCATCCGCATCCCGATCATATGTGGGGGCGTGTCTTGCAAGGAAGATGTTGAAAAAGCAAAAAGATTCGGCGCGGATGCAGTGGCATTTGCGAGAATCACAATGACGCCTTTCCATGCTTGGAAAATAAAAGGCATCATAGAAAAAGCTAATAATATTTTTGGAGGACAGAAAAAATGAAAAGGATAACTATGCGAAATCCGGATGATATGCATTTTCATCCGAGGAAAGGAAAGATGCTTCAGGAAGTATTGATGTATACTTCAAAAATATTTTCAAGAGGCATAGTAATGGGAAATCTTCCGAAACCTGTGGTGATGGCAGACGATGCAGAAGTCTTCCGGGAAGAAATAATTAGCGTTGATCCTGAATTTCAGCCTCTTATGACGATTATGCTTACAAAGAGGACAACTCCGGAAATTATCAGGGAGGCATTCAAAAGAGGAATCAGATTTTTGAAGTATATTCCAGGAAATATGTCTACAAATTCTGAAGACGGCGTGCCTCTTTCTGAACTGCACAAATATTATCCGGTCTTTGAAACTATGCAAGAACTTGGGATGGTATTGTTAGGTCACTGGGAATTTCCATTGAATATTTTTGGAAATCTGGTGCCTGAATTTGGCAGAGAAAGACAAGCTATCCGTTATTTGGATGAAATTGTTAAATTTTTTCCGCGACTCATAATCACGGTGGAGCATGCCTCCACTAGAGAGATGATTGAGTATGTGGAAAGAGCGCCGGCGAATATTGTAGCCACACTAACTGTCCATCATGCTCTTTTGACGTATGATGATGTCTGTGATGGGAATGGAAAAATTTACAATCCGCACCATTACTGCAAACCTATTGCCAAAAGTTCGCAGGATAGAGAAGCGGTGGTCAAAGCAATGATAAGTGGTAATAGAAAATTTTTCTTTGGTTCAGATTCAGCTCCGCATCCGGAAAGTGCTAAAAGGAAAAATCCTCCGGCAGCAGGAATCTTTACTGCTCCGGTAGTATTGCCATTGCTTGGTGAGATTTTTGAAAAAAACAATGCTCTGGATATATTGAGTAACTTTGTTTCCAGATCAGGAGCGGAGTCGTATGATTTACCGTTGAATGATGGCGAAATAACCTTGAAAAAAGAGCCGTGGATTGTTCCAGAATATGTTGATGGTTCGGATGTGAGAATTTTCTGGGGAGGGAAAAAACTAAACTGGCAAGTTGAATAACTTGCGGTATAAAAAAGTTAAAAAACAATCGAACTCTGCTGGTCTAATAATCAATCAGCAGAGTTTTTTTATTTTATTCAATAATCAGGCAATAAAAATTATTAAAAAATCCCTACGGCATAATTCATGCGCAGGGATTTTATGAATAATTTATTCAGCGATTTTAGGTTTAACTTTGTCAAAAGCAAAGTGAGCGAGGGCTTGGTCAGTTGAACAGCGGCAAACTTCGGCATCCATGATACAATACGCTTTTCCGTCTTTCCCGATGGCGTAAAGGTTGATGTATTCCAATCCGGTGCTACCCTTAGTTGGTATGGCAACAGTTTCATATTTGTTGCCGGCAATCAGAACTGGAATCCCATCTTTTTTGTCTAAAGTTTTATCAGCCAAAAGCATTCCTGAATAACCCTTTTTTTGATGCCAATACAAAGTTTTTTTGCAAAGAACTTTCATGTTTAACCTCCCTTTTATGTTAGTTTGTTTCAAAAGTATAGGAGAATGGCTAAAATAAGTCAATTTATATTAATTGGATATAAAAAATGAATATGCTACCATTTGTATATGGAAAAAAATCAAGAAAAATTTGATGTGGCAGTTATTGGCGGGGGACCGGCAGGCATGATGGCGGCTGGGAGGGCGGCGGAATTGGGCGCCAAAGTGGTGCTTTTGGAAAAAAATGCTACTTTGGGAAAGAAACTTTTAATTACTGGCCATGGCCGATGCAATCTTACCAACGCTGAATTTGATGACCGGAAATTCATTGAAAAATTGGGCGATAAAAAATCTAAATTTCTTTTTTCTGCTTTAGCCGCTTTCGGGCCGAAAGAAGTGATTGAATTTTTTGAATCTCGAAATTTAAAAACCAAAGTAGAAAAAAATAATCGAGTTTTTCCGGCCGACAACAACTCTTGCGATGTGTTGGATATTTTAAAGAAATATTTAAAAGATAATAATGTCAAAATAATTTTTAATGCTGAAGTGCAAGGATTGAAAAAAGTTGGAGGAGAAATAAAAAGCGTTAAACTTAAAGACAAAGAAATTTTTGCTGATAAATTTATTCTTTGCACAGGTGGCCAATCTTATCCAGCCACTGGTTCAACTGGTGATGGATACAAATGGGCTAAAGATCTAGGGCATAATATTATTGAACCCATGCCCGCGTTAGTGCCGATCAAAACCAAAGAGACTTGGGTAAAAGATGTGCAAGGCTTGAGTTTTGAGGCGAAAATAAATTTAATACAAAGCAATAAAAAGCAATATTCGTATTCTGGAGAGATGCTTTTTACACATTTTGGATTGAGTGGGCCGGCTATTTTGAATATCAGCAAAAAAGCGGGAGAATTGGCGAAAAATGGCGAAGTGATAATTTCCGTTGATTTGATTCCTGATTCCAGCCTTGAACAAATGGATGAAAAATTAAAAAAAGATTTTTCAGAAAATATAAATAAAGATCTAGTTAATTGTTTGGTAAAAATTATTCCGGAAAAAATGGCAAAAAATATTTTGAAATTATCCGGTATTGAAGCAACAAAAAAAATCCACGCAGTCACCAAAGAAGAAAGAAAAAAAATAATCAATTTACTCAAAGATTTGCGTTTAATATATGACGGCACGACTGGATATAATCAAGCCATGCTGACCAGTGGAGGAGTGGATCTGAAAGAAGTGGATTCCAAAACGATGCAATCAAAAATTATCAAAAATCTTTTTTTTGCCGGAGAAATTTTGGACTTAGACGGTCCAACTGGAGGATATAATCTGCAAATCTGCTGGAGCACTGGACACGCCGCCGGAACATATGCTGGCAATGAAATGAAATAAAATGATTATCTTGATGTATTAAATAAGCAATAATTAATAAGAAAAATATGAAAAAAGGCTATAAGCAAAACATTGAAAAATTAACTCTGGAAAATGAGTCATTTCGGCAAGTGCTTTATACTGCCGAGCATTGTCAATTGGTGGCGATGTCGCTCAAACCAAATGAAGAAATTGGCTCAGAAGTTCACGAAGATGGCGACCAATTTTTCCGTTTCGAAAATGGCGAAGGAAAAGTAATTATTAATGAAACAGAATATTCAGTGGGCGATGGTGATGCAGTGATTGTGCCTGCAGGAGCGCAACATAATGTCATCAATACTTCTTCCGAAAAAGCGCTGAAACTTTATACAATTTATGCTCCGCCTCATCATCAGGATGGAGTAGCGCGTGCCACAAAAGAGGAGGCGGTAGCTAATGGTCCGGAATTCGACGGAAAAACTACGGAGTAAATAATAAAAACCACCAGCATTATGTCGGTGGTTTTTATTTTGGAATCAATCTTGGTCGGTATAGCGAGGCAGACAGACTTCCAAAGGTAACATTTATATGCTATAATATTTTTAAGTAATAATTAAACAATAAAAACATGAATTTAGAAGGAAAAATTGCGGGGTATAACAAAAAAACAGTGGTTATTGCCTTAGCCGCAATAATTTTGGCGGGAGTATTTTTTTATGTCGGAGCTAAGTACGAGAAAAATAAATTAATTTCACTGAAACTCATGAAAAATAACGCCAAGGATATCTGCACTCCGGCAGTTTCAAAAAAAACAACTGAACAGCAAGGCGTGACCACTACAACTCTTGCTCCAGAATCAGCAACCACTACCACTATCAAAAACAGCGTTAATGGCGCAGTAAAATAATAGCTGTAAAAATAATTTATCAAACTTTTAAAAATTACGATCATTTGGTCGTAATTTTTTTGTTTATGCTATAGTAGAATTAATATGAAAACAAGAAACGGACTATTAGTAGTTGCCTTAATTTATCTTATTGTTTATGCTTCACTCATAATTTCGCTTAACGATGAAACTTTTTTCAATCGAGAATTTTCCAAATTGAATGTTTACTCAGATTTTCAGAATGAATCTTTGGTTAACGCTAAAAATCAAGAAATTATCGGATATATTCAAGGCAATGTGAAAAATCTAGACTTGCAATTTTTCAATCAGAAAGAAATCAGCCATATGCAGGATGTGAAAAATATTTTTTTCAGGTTAAAAATAATTTCTATCATAGCAATTTTATTGGTTGTTATAATTTTGGGAGAGATGGTTTGGAAAAATAAATTAATAAAAAATATATTTAGAATATTGGTAGCAATAGTGTCTGGAGAAATTTTGCTTGGCGCAATTTTGGCGGCAATCATATTTCTGAACTTCGAAAAAGCGTTCATCATATTCCATCAGCTTCTATTTTCCAATAACAACTGGCTTCTGGATCCCACTGCGGACAATCTCATCCGAATGTATCCGCAGGATTTTTTTGTGGATATAACTCTGGAAATAATAGCTAAAATAGGCCTTATTACAGGCATTTTATTATTTATAGCAATTTCGCTTAAAATAATCGATAAAATGCGTAGCAAGAAACACTTATTGTGATAGAATAACAATATGAGTGATAAGCCTAAAAAAATTAAAAAACAAACCTTTTTGCGATGGAACGCACATTCCCGCCAAATTTACCCCGCACCCAGAATGCTCTGTGTGTTAACATGGCAATGAATGGCATAAAATGCGGAGCGAATTACCTCCAATGCCCCAAGCGTAAGCTCGTGGGTGCGGGGTTCAATGATGGGGACAAGAGTGTAAATTAGATATATAATTAAATCGTACTAATTATTAAAAAAATTAAAATAAAAATATGAACAAAAAAATCCCAACAGAATTAGCGGTAGGAATAATTTTGATTATTGCTGTTGTCATTGGCGGGATTTTTTGGATGCAAAATAAAAAAGAAGATAAAACAATACAGATGCCAGCTAAGAAGATTGATAATGCTAATAATAATTTAACATCTTCAAATTATGGATTTAATTTTGCGGTGCCTGATGGATGGCATATTTGGGAAGGCAATAGCGCTGCTTCAGATTTAATGAATAAGCCAGAATTTGCATCAGTTTTAGAAAATGGGGTATCGGCATTAACAAACCAAAAAATAAAAGAATACCAGATGTTTATGGACAACTGGAAAGTAGAATCATCAGAATTTGTTGTCTTTACTGATTCAAAAACGCTTGATTATAAAAATAGAAATTTTTCAGACGCTGGAAAAATTATGAGTAGAATGGTTGATGAAGATATCTTAAAGCAAAGAGATGTCTCTATGTACATTTCCACCTCTGAAGTTAATTTAAATGATGCACCCGTTAACGATGAAAAAAAAGAAAGTCGGAATATAAAAGTTGATAGTAATGATGCAAGATTGTTGATTTCTAAAAGTTTGAAACTAGTTGACTGGGTTATTATAAAAATTCCAATAAAATCAGAAAAAACAATTTCAGGGAAAAAAGCTTCATCACTTGTATTTATGGAGTATGTTAAAAAAAATGACTCGAGCGGTATTGATAAATTGATTTTTTTTATATCTTCCCTTAATATCTTCGGAAATTAGAATAAAAAGTCTCCATGCCTATTATTGAAACGAAAAATCTAACGAAAAAATACGGCCGGTTAATCACAGAATTAGTGTCTAACGAAATGGGTACTTGACAATAAGCAAATAGCACAAATGGACATTCTAATATTCTTAAGAATGTTAGAATGTAGTAATTCACTAGAAATAAATCTATGGAAAAAGATGCAATTATTAAAGGATTAATGACCCACGAAGATTATCAAAAACTTCTGACAGGGGAGAGGGGTAGATATTACATTGGGCGATGGGAATATTTCAAAGAAGTCATAGAAATTATTAAGAATGAAGAAAGCGGATCTGTATTGGAAATTGGTCCCGCTCTAGAACCAATTGTCAAAGGTTGTGATGTAATGATAAAACCGGTGGATGATCTGTGGGGAAGGCCGAAAGATACATTTTCCAAAGAATATTTGCACGACGCGACAGAAAAACCTTGGCCGATAAAAGACAAACAATATGATTTAGTTATCGCTCTTCAAGTCTGGGAACATTTGGATAACAAGCAAAGCCGGTCTTTCCGAGAAGTAATGCGAGTGTCCAAGATGGCTATATTAAGTTTCCCTTATATGTGGGATTGTCCGAAAGACAGCAAAAATTATCCCGCGCATCATATAATTGATGAGGAACTCATCGGCGATTGGACCTTGAACATCAAGCCGGAAAAAATTATCAAAATTCCCAGAACCGGCTCGGAAGTGAGTAAAGGTCCGAGGATAATATATTTTTGGAAGTTTTAGATATAAAAAACAAAATGTTCGGAGTGGGAAAAAATTTAAAATTTTAATAAATTTTCATCTTGCAATACAATGATTGGAAATGATAAAGATCAGCGCGCTCGATTTAATCAACTCATTATTTTTTATGCGTTCTTTGTCTGGTTTGTGAGTTTTAGCAAAGCAGTTTTGCCTACTCATTTTCTCGATGAAGGGTTAAGTTTGCAGCAAATACTTCTCGGAGTTGCTTTGGGATTTGTTTCTCAGCTAATAATACTCTTTGCTCTGCCACTTTTTATTAAAAAAATTTCTTCTCGCTTATCTTGGCAAATAGCCATTGTGTCTTTTCTGGCCTATGTTTTTTTAGTTATAAAATTTAATTTCGCATTCCAATTTTATGTTGCTTCTTTTATAGGAGGATTTGCAACTTCTTTTTTCTATATTTTCTATAACATTGCACATTTCAAACTTACTCCAAAAGAAAAAGTCGGGCATAGTAGCGCTATCATGTTTAATATCGGACCAATTGTGTCGATTGCTGCTCCACTATTGGCCGGAATTTTAGCCAGTCAAAGTTATTATTTTATCTGGGTTTTAGTGGCGATATTTTTTGCCGGTTCATTTTTTTTATCCAGGAAACAGTACGACTTTAAAGTTAATTATAATGTCAGGGATGCATTGAGAGAAATAGAAGCCACAAGAATATTTATGTTCCTTCAAGGCGTTTGGGAGGTCATGGTATTTGGAATAATTCCAGTTTATACTCTTTTCTTTATTAAAAATCCCCTAAGTTATGGCACTTACTTAGCCTATCTTTCAGTCATTGCCGTCTTCGCTAATTTATTTTTGGGAAAATTTTCTGACAAAATACAAAGAAGATCTTTTTTTCTTTATCCAATAACACTGCTTATGGCAGTATTAACTTTTTTATTTCCTTTCACCACTCAGAATATAATTCTTTGGATTATTATCACGGGAGCTTTGCAGCTTGTGATGCCTATTTTCTGGAATTTTTCTACCGCGTTAGTGATTGATGCTCATAAAAACGTTGAATATGCCATGATTGTCAGGGAACTGATGTTGACCATAGGCAGGGTTAGTGGAATATTGTTGGCCTTGCTTAGTTTTTCATTTGAGCGGTACCCATTTTATATTTTTATTGTTCTTGGTATAGTAATACTGGCATATCCTTTCAACTTATTTTGGCGCACAAAGATTGCGAAAAGCTATTCTTATTTATAATTTTTTTACGAAAATAAAAAAAATGTTCGGATTGGAAAAAAAGGAACTGAAAATTCTCAAAAAGCTGAATACTCCGAAAAAGATTCAGGATTTTTTGGATACCTTGAAGATCAATTTTGAAGAAGACGGCGACACTTGTATGCCGCCCAAATTAGTTTTGGAAAAAAGAATTTGCCATTGCGCCGAAGGAGCGATTTTGGCGGCGCTGGCGCTGCGAGTGAATGGCTACCCGCCACTTTTGATTGATTTGAAAGCCAATGAAAATGACTTCGACCATTTGGTGGCGGTTTTCAAACAATACGGGAAATGGGGAGCGATTTCCAAGACCAATCATATGGCGCTTCGTTATCGCGAACCGATTTACTTTTCCATCCGGGAATTGGCGATGAGTTATTTTCATGAATACTTGGACAATGACGGCAGAAAAAATCTGCGCAGTTTCTCGGAGCCTGTGAATCTAAAAATATTTGACAAGAAAAACTGGATGACAAGCAAAGATGAAGTTCTTTACATCGCGGACTATATGGATGAAGTGAAACATTACTCGATGCTCAACAAAAAACAAATCAGAAATTTGCGCAGAGCCAACAAGATAGAAATTGACGCCGGAAAATTGGTGGAGTGGCAAAAAAAGAAGAAAAAATAGCCCACTTCTAGGGTAATTTTTTATATCATTGCAAGTTCAGGAAAAGTGAAAAAATACCCAAAAATAAGGCTAATTTTGAGTCTATTGACAAAAAAGAAACCGTGTGCTATTATTGTTTAATACAGTGTAATGAACAAGTGGGTTAGTCGAGCTTTTCTTTTCATCGCAGTGTATTTGTATTAATAAGAGTAAACAACAAATCACAATGGAACAAGGAAAAATTGCTCGATTGACTGATCGTGGTTTCGGATTCATCTCTCGCGAGGGAGAAACAAAGGATCTTTTCTTTCACTCGAAAGAACTTGTAGGCGTTGAGTACAACGACCTCAAGGAAGGCGACACAGTTCAATTTGAAGTTAGCGAGAGCCCAAAAGGCCCATGCGCTATCAAAGTATCTCGCATATAATTTAAACTTATTGCGTATATAAAGGAAAACCCCAATGCCTCACGGTTGCGGGGTTTTTCTTTTGATATATTGGCGGGAAAGAGATAAAATGCTATTTTTATAGCAGAATAAAATTTTCTAAATTATGAAAATAAAAAAAACCAAAGCGGAAAAAAGACCTGCCCGCAATGCAATTAATATTGATATCGGAGAAAAATTATTAACCGAAATGGATTCGGATGAAATTTTATCAGCTTATGGCTATAGCGTTGCAGGCGGGGAAAGAAAAAGTAAACCTAAAATGCGCGTTTCGGGAAAAAGCGTCTTTGTGATCAAAAAAATTATTGAGAAAAAATATAAGAGAAAATAAAAAATCCCAAGACGGTTGTGTCCTGGGATTTTTGGCGTTTAAAATTATGTTAAAATCTTAAACAATTCGCTTACAGATTTTTCAGCGTGGATGTTTTTTATGGCATCGCTGAAAATCTTAGATACAGAAAGAGTAATTATTTTTTTGCTCTTGTCTTTGGAATCAAAGGGCAACGTGTCAGTCACAATCATTTTTTCAATTGAGCTGTTGTTTATCTTTTCAACAGCTCCCTCAGAAAATACGGCATGGGTAACAGAAGCAAATACTTTAGGTGCGCCTGCTTCTATCAATTTCTCTCCGGCCTCAGTTAAAGTACCGCAAGTGTCTGCTTGATCATCTACGATAATTGCTATCTTACCTCGTACGTCTCCTATTACATTCATTTTTCCTATTTTTCCTGGTTCAGAGCGTCTTTTGTCTATAATAATCAAATCCGCGTCGTCTAATTTCTTGGCATATGAACGAGCCACTACAACTCCACCAGCATCAGGAGAAACGATAGCCAGTTTTTCACCTTTAAACATGTTTCTTAGATAGGGAATTATCACTCCCCGCGCATAAAGATTATCCACGGGAATTTTGAAAAATCCTACAATTTGTCCGGCATGAAGATCCATAGTTAGAAGGCGGTTTGCTCCGGCAGTTTCAAGTAAATCAGCAACTAATCTGGCGCTGACAGGCGGGCGTTCATCTACTCTTCTATCCTGCCTTGCATAAGGATAGCTAGGCATTACCGCTGTAATTCTTCCGGCTGAAGCACGGGCAAAGGCATCAATCATGATCAGCATTTCCATCAAATTATCATTAGGATGTGTGTTACTTTGAATCACAAAAACATCTGCGCCTCGCACGCTTTCAGGAATTTCAACTCGCGTTTCTTTGTTGGAAAATTTTGTTACGAGAGCTTTGCCCATGGGAATTTCGAGATTTGCGCAAATTTTTTCAGCCAAAGGGATATTGCTATTTCCCGAAAAAATCTTCAATTCAGTATCCTTCATAAGCATTTTTGGTCCTCCTTTTCTTTAGTTTTAAAGTTAACAAAAAGTCCAGTCTTTATTTATAGCACAAGAATTTATAAATGCAAATTTTTTTATGTTCGATTTTACAAGTTGCTGATTTTATGTTTAGTATATAGGGAAGTCCTTTAAAATGAGAATAATCAAACTTTATATAAGAAGGGGTAATAAATGGAAAAAATTATTAATATAATGCTTTATATAAGCATGTTTGTGACTAATCCGGAATTTCAGTGGCAGCAAAATTGGGTGCGCTGGATAACGGGTAAATTTTGTTTTTTTGGTCCAAATATCTTTGTAAAGCGCCGAGTTATCATTAGTCCGAATATATTCACGAACTATAGATTTATTGGAGGATTTATTGCGGCTATAATATCTTGGTATAATCCGTGGCTCGGAATCCTTATTTTCATTTTGGGCGCTCTTACGGATTGGTTCGACGGAAAAGTTGTGAAATATTTGGAAGAGTTTGTTTCCGGATGGGCGCATGATAAAAAGATGGGAGCAATTCTGGATGGAATGGCTGATAAATTTTATGTTGTTCCTCCTCTCTGGGATTGGGGCAAATCTTTTTTTTATCACCCTCTGATGGTTGTTTATGTTTTTCTGGCTCTCACTGGATACTTAACGCTTGGTTATGTGAAATGGAAAAGGGGCAGCCATAAAGATGAAAATATCTATGAACATTTATGGATAGGGAAAATGAAATTTGGTTTGCAACTCACTTTAGTAGGTGCGGTGTGGGTAGCAAAAAATTTTTCACCTCTGTGGATGTGGTGGCCATTTCTGGTAAATCTGACATTTGGAATAATCACAGTTTTGGAATTTTTTTCCATTGCCAGAAAAATAAAGCCTGAATTCAACAGATTCAGCGCGGACGCGGTAAGTCTGGGAAATTTGATTTACGGTCTGCTTGCGATTTATTACGCGTGGCGGGGGGAATTTTTTTTCTCGGCTGCCTCGATTATTGTAGGCGCGATGTTCGATCTGGCAGATGGTTATGTTGCCAGAAAAACTAAAGGGATAGAATCAAAAATCGGAAAATTTGTGGATGTTTTGTGTGATTTTATAACCTTTGCTTTTGCTCCCGCAGCGCTTATGTATTATGGGGGAGCGCGCTGGGAATTTGCGTTGATCTATTTTGCCGGAACCGCGGGAAGATTGATTTATTATAATTTCAAGTCTGGTAAAGATGGAATATTTGACGGCTTGCCATCTACGGCGGCGGCAGTCTTTATTGCCAGTCTTTTTCTTTGGAAAAATATTCCAGTGGAGTATTTGGAGATAGTGGCAATAGCTTGCGCTATTCTGGAAATATTATTTATTTTCCAGTGGTATCATTTCAAATGCGTCGGAAAATTATCCAATCGTTCCAAATTTTTTGTCGGATTGTTTCTTTTGCTGGCAATCGCGGTAAAATTTTTGGGAGAAGGAATTTCCATTTTGTTTTTCTGCTACTTGTTTCTTTTTTTGAAACCTGTGGCGGACAAAATCTGGAAATGGGAATAAAAATTAACGGCATTCTTTTTAAATTTAAAGGGTGCCGTTTTTCTTTGGGAATATTTAATAGTATAATATGGCTATGAAAAAGGCTGTAACAATTCTTATTATCGCAATTATATTTGCCGTAACGGCGGTTTTCGTTGTTTCACGCAAATCGCACCCGATTGCTTCAACAGAAAATTCCCAAAATTTTTCTAATTTTTATAAATTATTGGATCAAAAAATTCTGGCTTATGATGTGGATGGAATTCTCAAAAAACACGATGAATTATTTCTTAAAATTGCCAATAAGCAAATCAGCAGCACAGAAGCGAATAAGAAAATCCAACAACTAACCACAGAATTAAAATCTGTTTCTCTGAACTCTCCCAAAAATTTGGAAAGCTGGAAACATAAAAAATTAATTCCGACTAATGGAAAAACTTATTTCGGCAATTGGCATTTGCGTAGTTTTCTTCTTTCCAAAGAGTCTCTGGGCGCTGATCCGGCTTTTGCCCAAATGGCTGACCAAAGCAAAAAAGTTTTGATTTCTTATATTGATGTTCCTATTCAAAATCCAAATGGAAACCTGCAAAATATGGATGAACCTATTTTGTGGAATAAAAAAGTGGGAATTTTACCGCCACCTACTTTAATGATAAAAGCGCAATTGCGCCGTGGCGCAGTACCGGCCATTCAATTGCATTTATTTGACAGTAATGTTGAAGGCTGGATGAAAGAACAGGGGGCTAAAATTGATAAATCAAAACAATTGGACGTGACGGATGTGATTAATGGAAAAGCAGATGATTATTTAAAAAAGCAAATAAAAATTCTAAATGAAATTGATTATCCGATAGTTCTGCTTTTCATTAATGAATTCAATTTGGATGCCGGAAAATTTTTCGGTTCATCGGGAAAAGAATTATTTTTCAATGCCAGTGATTTGTATGGCCAATATGGAGATCCAAAAATACCCGATGGTCCGGAAAGAACCAAAGACTCTTGGATAAGATTGAAAAAAATTATGGATGAAGCAGGCGCGTCATCCCACATCAGTCTTGCGTCGCATGCTGGCGGAGGGCATCAAAACAAAGCTTTTCCCAATCCGTCATCCAACGCCAACTGGAATCATATGCAATATTATTGGCCGGGAGATGGAGTAATGGACTATATTGGCATGAGCGCTTATGGATATATTTTGAATAAAAATAAAGATGAAATGTCGCTTTATGGCTCGGCATATTATTGGTGGCAGGAAATAAAAAACAGCGATTGGAAAAATACACCGACATTTTTCAACGAATTCGCGCCGATTGTCAGCGTGAATGAGGCTCCCGACAAATCCATTTTTAATGCGGATTATATGTCAAAATATATCCAATTGGCTTTCGGCGAAGTAGTGCCGAATGATTATCCTGTGTCATTTGTCTTGTTCATAACACCTTCCAATGTTCCGGTTGAAAGCGGAAAATTAAAAGATGCGCTTACCAAAGCGGTGGTTGATAATCCGTTTTATGCTAATACGGTGAAATTGAAATAATTTCTAAGGTTGAACCTTAGAATCTTAGAAAATATCATTGTCTCTAATTTCCTCCGGAGGCGGGCAGGCGCACGAATTAGAGACTATTAAAAAAAAGAAAAACCCCGCTATTCAATTTTTTGAATCTCGGGGTTTTATTTTATGCGGTATCAGCTCAATGTCTTTTTAAGCCACGTATATTTGACTGATGTTTCTTTGCCATCCTGCTAAAGCGCACTTTTTTCTTAGTAGGTGGCTGGCTCTCTGATGTAGAAATTGCATTACCACCAGTTCCTCCTGGCTCTTTAATTCCATTATCCGAGTTATGATTTGTCATTTGAATCCCTCCTTTCAAATAGTTTTTGGTATCTATGATTTTTTTGGAAAACATTCGTTATCGATCACGCAAAGCAGATGGCAGTCTTTTTCCTTGCCTTCTTTTGCCATTTCTGCGGCTATCTCTTTTTTGGTCCAATCCGGATGCGCTTCTTTTATATGATCACATGGAAATGACATAAAAACTCTCCTTATCGTATAATTTGATTTATTTTAAAAAACAATGGATTTCTTCTGCGTAAGGATAAACTAACGGAACGGACGTGTTTTGTCAAATCGATAAACTATTGCAAAACAATTATAAGTGCTATATATTGATTTCAATAGTTCTTGTAAACAATTTATTTTAAGGAGGTGCAAAGTGGCAAAAGCTAAAAAGAAAAAAATCATCAGTAGCAAAACCAAAAAGGATTTAATTTCTTTGGGAAAAGGCTTGAAAAAAGAGTTTATTAAAGAAAAAGACTTTGGAGAAGCAAAAATCACGCAAAAAGTGATTGATGTTATTAAAAACAAATTTTAGCCACTAAGGTAAATTTGTTAGGGTGTCTGATTGGGACACCCTTTATTTTTTCCCTGTTTCAGGTAATATATAAATATATGGAAAACAAAGACAATTTAATGGAAAAAATCGTAGCCCTCTGCAAGAGGCGGGGGTTTGTTTTTCCGTCTTCCGAAATATACGGCGGATTTGGAGCAATCTATGATTTTGGACCATATGGAGTAGAGCTGGAAAACGCAATCAAGAGAGAGTGGTGGAAAACCATGGTTCAAATAAGAGAGGACATTGTCGGACTGGACAGCGCTATTTTTATGCATCCAAAAATTTGGGAAGCGTCGGGACATGTATCCGGATTTTCCGATCCTTTGGTGGAATGCAAAAGCTGCCATGTCCGCATAAGAGCGGATCATTTGCTTGAAGAAATGGACGTGAAAGCCGATGAAAAAATGGGACTGGAAGAAATTAATAAAATTTTTGAAAAACACAGGGATCAGGCAAAATGTCCTAATTGCGGAAAAAAAGATTTCACCGAAGTCAGAAATTTTAATTTATTGGTTAAATCCAATCTGGGAAATTTTACCGGCGATGAGGATAGTAACCATGTTTATCTTCGGGGAGAAACATGCCAAGGGATTTATGTGAATTACAAAAATGTTTTGGATTCCACTCGAGTGAAAATTCCATTTGGAATCGCTCAAATAGGAAAAGCTTTCAGGAATGAAATAACTGCCAGACAATTTATTTTCAGAACGCGAGAATTTGAACAGATGGAAATGCAATATTTCACCAATCCGGAAGAAGAAATGAAAGAATATGAAAAACTTCGGGAATATCGTTGGAAATTTTATCTCGATCTTGGAATTAAAGAAAAAAATCTAAAATGGCACAAGCATGATAACCTTGTTTTTTATGCCAAGGAGGCCTATGACATTGAATATGATTATCCTTTCGGGTTTTCGGAAATTGAAGGCGTGCATGCGAGAGGCGACTATGATTTGACTCAGCATTCAAAATATTCCGGAAAAGATTTGTCCTATGCTGACCCCGTGAGCGGGGAAAAATATATGCCGCATATCATCGAATCGTCGGTGGGAGTGGCCAGAATATTTTTGGCGGTTTTGTGTGATGCTTATACTGAAGAAAAAATAGAGGGCGATGAAATAAGAGTGGTGCTGAAGATGAACAAAAAATTGGCTCCGGTCAAGGTGGCGGTATTCCCGCTTCTCAAAAACAAGCCGGAACTTGTCAAAAAAGCTAAAGAAATTTATGGCGGATTGAATTCTCACTTTATGTGCGAGTTTGATGATAATGGAAATATCGGCAAGAGATATAGGAGACAAGACGAAATTGGAACGCCATATTGCGTGACGGTGGATTTTGAAACTCTGAATGACGAAGCGGTGACGGTGCGAGATCGTGACACGATGAAACAGGAAAGAATAAAAATTTCCGAATTAAAAGAATATTTTGAAAAAAATTTAGATAATTAATTACGTAATTAAATTGTATGGACATCAATCAGATCTACAAACTGGCGATTGAAATCGGAATCAAAAATGATTTTCGTCCGAAAGAACAAATTGCAAAAAATCTCAAAAGAATAAAGGAAAAATACGAAAAACTTTCAAAAGAAGAAAAAGAAATTTTTGATAAAGAAAGATTGGTTAATCCTTACATTGATTCCAGAATCCATTTCGACAATGGAATAAAAAATATTAAAAGAGTGATGGCCGGGATTGATATTGATTCGGCGGAAATTATGATTGCCAGATATTTGTCCAATCACGGAAAAAAACCGATTGATTTGGTGATCGGACATCATCCGGTTGGCAAAGCCTTGGCTGATTTGTCCGATGTAATGCATCTCCAAGCGGATGTTTTGGCGCAATATGGAGTGCCGATAAACATTGCTGAAAGTTTAATGAAAATTCGTATCAGCGAAGTCAGTCGAGGAGTAAGCCCGATCAATCATTTTAAAGTTGTGGATTCGGCAAAATTGGTGGATATAAATTTGATGAATGTGCATACTCCTGCAGATAATCTGGTGGCGAAATTTGTGGAAACGAAAATAAAAAAAGACAAACCGGAATATGTCGGAGATATTTTGAAATCGCTTTTGGAAATTCCGGAATACGCTGAAGCCGCCAAAAGAGGATCAGGACCGGTGCTTTTCACGGGATCTCCCGATAACAAAGCCGGGAAAATCGCTTTGACGGAGTTGACAGGAGGAACTGAAGGCAGTGTGCAAATGTATGAAAAAATGTCGCAGGCCGGAATTGGAACTGTGATCGCGATGCATCAAAGTGAAGAACATAGGAAAGAAGCGGAAAAATCCCACATTAATATCGTGGTCGCTGGGCACATTTCATCTGATTCAATCGGAATGAATTTATTTCTGGACGAACTTGAAAAACGCGGCATAGAGATAATACCATGTTCAGGTTTAACAAGGGTAAATAGGAATAAGAAATAGAATTTTATAATTTTTAATTTTATAATTTTGTAAATAAGTATTAATTTTTAAAGTTTAAAAATTTGAATTTAGAAATTATTTAAAAATTCAAAAATTACAAAATTAATTTTTTTTCATTTATGAAATATAGAAAGACTACTCTCAAAAACGGGTTGCGAATACTAACTGTGCCGATGAAAGGCACGGAAACTGTGACTGTCGTGGTAATGGTTGGAGTTGGTTCTCGCTATGAAACCGAAAAGGAAGCGGGACTTTCCCATTTTATCGAGCATATGTTTTTTAAGGGCACCAAGAAACGGCCAAATACTTTGTCTATTTCCAGCGAACTGGATTCGGTAGGCGGGGATTATAACGCTTTTACGGGAAAGGATTTTACTGCCTATTATGCTAAAGTGGATGCCAAGCATTTTAATACCGCGCTGGATGTTATATCCGACATGTATTCGAATTCCAAAATTGATGCGAAAGAAATTGCAAAAGAAAAGGGAACCATTCTGCAAGAGATCAGCATGTATGAAGACCTTCCGATGAATAAAGTTTATGATACTTTTGAGGGATTACTCTATAAAAAAAATCCTTTGGGACGAGAAGTGATTGGCAGTAAAAAAACAGTGGCATCTTTCCAACGAAAAGATTTTATCAATTATATGAAGCGTTTTTATTTGGCGAATGACACAATTGTTTGTGTAGCTGGAAAAATAAATGAAAAACAAACTCTAGAAAAAATTTCCAATTATTTTTCCAAAAGTCTGAAGGGGGAAAAACCGGAAATTAGGAAAGTCACAGAAGATCAGAAAAATCCCGAGTTAGTGGTTGAGTTCAAACAAACCGATCAGACGCATTTGATTATCGGGAATCGAGCGTATAACGAAAATCACGAAGACCGTTTTATTTTGTCGCTTTTGGCAATAATTCTCGGCGGGAATATGAGCAGTCGGATGTTTATTGAAGTCAGGGAAAAACTGGGATTAACATATTATATTTCAACTTCTGTCGAAGTGCACGAAGATTGCGGACATTTATCAACGCGCGCCGGAGTGAAGCATGAAAATCTGGAATTGGCAGTGAAAACGATTCTTGAAGAATACAAAAAAATATCCAGAAAAAAAGTTCCCGAAAAAGAGTTGCAAAGAGCCAAAGATTTTATCAAAGGCAAAAGCGTGATGGGATTTGAGGCTTCTGATGAGGTAGCTATGTTTTTTATCGACCAGGCAATGAAAAGGGAAAAAATAATGACAATGAAGGAAATTTTTGCTCGTATCGACAAAGTGACTCCGGATGATATTTTACGGGTAGCGAAAGATATTTTCAAAAACAATAAACTCAATCTGGCAGTCATTGGACCGCATAAAAATCCTGAAAAGTTGCAAAAAATCCTGAAATTAAGCTAAATTATAGTTGTATAAACTCACTATGGAAAACAAACCGATTGAAATTTCCACAGGCACAATTTTTCGGACCATTCTAATCTTATTGGCCTTGGGTTTTTTATATTTGGTGCGTGATGTGATAATGCTGCTTTTTATTTCAATTATCATTGTGTCGGCGCTCGATCCAATAATTGATTGGCTGCAAAGAAAAAAAATCTGTCGATCCGTCGGGGTTTTGCTGGTCTATTTTATTTTGCTGGTAATTGTCGGATTTTCCATTTCATTTCTTATTCCTCCTATTGTAGATCAGTTTAAAGATTTTTCTTCCACATTGTCCCAAAATTCTCAGGCTTTGGAAAACTTGCTTAATGGAGCAAAAGATTATTTTCAAACTCAAAATATTAACTTTGATACTCAAAAAGTAGTGGGGGACATCAGCGCGAAACTCTCAGCTGTTCCGGGACAAATAATTTCCGGAACTCTGGGAATATTTTCAGGACTCTTTTCGATAATCATTATTCTTTCCATGGCATTTTATATGCTTGTCAAAGAAAACGGGGTGCATCATTTCATTGTTTCCATTGCTCCTGAAAAAAACAAAGAATATATATCTTCTCTGGCCAACAGGATAAAAAGCAAAATCGGCAGATGGATGCAGGGGCAACTGGTTCTCATGTTTATTATTTTTCTTGTAATTTTTGTTGGCCTTTCTATTTTACAGGTTCCCTATGCATTGTCTTTGGCACTGTTTGCGGGAATTATGGAAATCGTTCCCTATATCGGACCGATTATTTTTGCTGTTCCGGGAATTATTTTGGGATTTTTGATTTCTCCTCTCACGGGAATTTTGGTCACTCTCCTTTATATTTTTGCCCAACAATTCGAAAGCAATGTGGTGGTGCCGCAAGTGATGAAAAAAGCAGTAGGCCTTAATCCTGTGGTGGTTATCCTGTCTTTACTGGTCGGGTTCCAATTAGGAGGAGTTTTGGGGGCGATAATTTCTGTTCCGCTGACAACAGCTGTGAGCGTCTTTATTAATGACTTGATAGATAGGAAGGCTGATGCCTAGCTCAATATTATGGAAAATCAAACAGCGAAGAATATCTTGGCGACTGTTGCTTATTATGACGAGCTGGATTACCCGCTCACGCCTTTTGAAATTTGGAAATATCTCGTATCATTTAATATAAAAAATGAGACATGCAATAATATTTCTCTAGCCGATATCTTGAAAGAATTAGAAGAAGGAAAGATAAGACGGTTTATCCAAGAAAAAAACGGATTTTATTTTTTGCGGGGTAGGGAAATCTTATTGCAAAAAAGACTGAGAAAAAATAAAATTTCAATGGCGAAAATAAAAAATCTGAAAAAAATTATTCAGTTTTTGAAATTTATTCCATTCGTTCGGATGGTTGCGATAACGGGAAGATTGGCGATGAAAAATGCCGAAAGGGAAAGTGATTGGGATTTGCTGATTGTTTTGAAAGCTGGCCATATTTGGATAGGAAGAACGTTTGTCACCTTGTTCCTGCACTTGATTGGCAAAAGGCGGCATGGAAAAAAAATACGAGATCGGGTCTGCCTTAATCATTTTATTACGGATGAATCTCTGGAAACAAAAATTCAAGGACTATTTGCTTCGGGAGAGTTTTCATTTATGCTGCCGCTTTTTGGAGGCGATGTGTTTGAAAAATTCAGAAAAGCCAATGAATGGATAAAAAAATATCATCCAAATTATGCGACTGAAGAATTTGGTTGCCATAGATTGATTCGAGATACAAAAATATCCATTCAGATGCGAAAAGTAGGGGAGTATGTTTTCGGTTGGAATTTTTTGGAAAATTTTCTTCGGCGTATTGAAAAAGAAAAAATCGAAAAAAATCCTCTGACTCAAAAAGAGGGAGGATTTATTTTGGCAACGGATGAAGCGCTGGTATTTCTTCCTGAACCGCAAGGAATGGATATGCTTGAAAAAGTTTACAACAAACTTCAAACTTTAAAAATGTAATTTTTGGAAAATAAAAAACTGGCAGGGTTTTGATTTATAATTTTATAATCAAAGCGCACTGCCAGTAGTTACTCTTATTTTTGTAAATATTTTTCAGCTATTTTTTCAATCTCATGTCGTGGCTTTTTATTTGTATCAATTGACGCAATCCAAGTATTTTCTTCTTCATATCCTCTGAACCAAACTCTTAAAGCTACCTTATTTTCGGATATTTTATCCAGGATTAATTCTCCTTTGACAATTTCTCCGTTATTAAACTTAACTTCCACTGTGCCAACATGGGTTTTGGCGGGTTTAATTTCACCTCCCGGACCAACAGGGCCACATTCTATCCAAGTTCTGGAATCTGGTCCCCAGAAAAGTTTGCTTGAAGCCGCCTTCTGTTTTTTGGTCAAGGTGTTTTTTGGCTGTACTGGATTAGAATTAAACCAATACATATTTTCATATTCCACATAATAAAATCCAGTCCTGGCATCGCACTTATAGATAGGTTTATATAAAGTTTCAGTAGCGGATTTAATCCTTGTTTCACGTCTTGCCTTGTCCATCTCTCTAATATTTATCGAGAAAATAGAAAACAGGCAATAAGAAAAAGCAGCAATAAACAAAAGCGCAAAAACTATTCTTTTCATAATCTCTCCTTTCAAAAGAGTTAATTAAATTGTACAATGAACTGATCAATAACTTGTTATTATACTCCTATATTATGGTCTTGTCAAGTGTCAAAAATAAGCTCAAAAAACTGCCTCAAAACCCGGGAATTTATCAATTTTATGATAAAAACGGGCAGATTTTGTATATTGGCAAGGCGACGAATTTAAGGTCGCGGGTTGGTTCCTATTTTATTCCCTCACCCCAGCCCTCTCCCGAAGGGAGAGGGGGCTATTTGCGGCCGATTGAGGCGATGATAGGCAATGTGGCGGATATCAAAGTGCAAAAAACCGATTCGGTTCTGGAAGCGCTGATTTTGGAATCCAATTTAATCAAAAAACATCAGCCGAAATATAATGTGCTGGAAAAAGATGATAAAAGCTTTTCTTATTTTATTATCACCAAGGAGGAGTTCCCACGGGTTATCATAATGCGTAAGACGGAGATAAATAAAAATCCCAAATCCAAAATCCAAATTACAAACAAAATCCCAAATCCAAAATCCCAAAATTATAAAAACATTAGAAATTCTAAATTAGAAATTAGTAATTCTCATATTTATGGTCCATATACTTCCAAAAAACAAATGGAAATCGCTTTGAAAATCATCCGCAAGATTTTTCCGTTTCATTCCAATGCGCAAAAGACGGAAAAAGGATGCCTGGATTTTCAATTGGGAAGATGTCCCGGGCCATATGCCGGAGCTATTTCCAAAAAAGATTATCAAAAAAATATCCGCGGAATCAGAATGATTTTGGAAGGCAAGAAAAAAGGCTTAGTGAAAAAAATGGAAAAAGAAATGAAAGAATGTGCCAAAAAACATGAGTTTGAAAAAGCAGGGGATTTGCGGAATAAAATGTTTGCTCTTCAGCATATACATGACATT
>Ga0172379_10003987_pt1 | contig 22571 bp, 21 predicted proteins | sample GrowelOW334metaG_FD_119756 | JGI IMG/M metagenome (GOLD analysis project Ga0172379, IMG submission 119756) | Groundwater microbial communities from an aquifer near a municipal landfill in Southern Ontario, Canada - Groundwater well OW334 metaG | ecosystem: Environmental > Aquatic > Deep... | reverse complement strand
TTGGGCTGATTGGTCCGGCTGGGTGTCAGTCAATGATTCAGTTTCTACCGGAGCACTCACCGCCAATCGCACCTATAACTTAACTTGCTACAACAGCGCTGGAGTTTCCACGGGAACAAAAACCGTCACTGTTTCTGTGGCGGCTGCCCCCACACTTTCTTTTTCTTCCTTTCCCACTTCACCTGCCACTCCTCTGGCCTATGGCGCCGCAACGACACTCTCTTGGTCCACCGCCAACACCACAGCTTGTTGGGCCAGCGGAGACTGGACTGGCTGGAAAACTAACACCGGCGGATCGGAATCAACCGGAGCACTCACTGCCAACAAAACTTACTACCTAGAATGTTGGAATAGCGCTGGATTTTCCACGGGAATAAAAACTATCCTTGTCTACGTCGCCACTATCCCAGCCCCGGCCAGCATAAGTGGATCTTGTAATTCCGACGGAGCGGTCAGCGTAGCTTGGACGCCTGTTACGGGCGCAGTGAAATATCTTTTGCGTATCGATGATCAATCCAATCCTTGGTATACTGTTTCAACAGATTTACTCAATGACAACGTCCTTACCACCACCTACACCCATACCGGCATCTCCGGACATTCCTATAGTGCGTGGGTCCATGCTTGCGATACACTAAGTTGTGGAGGAGCAGTTGCCCTACTTTCTCCAACAGTTTGTCCTTTGCCCACCCTTTCTTTTACCGCCAGTCCCACTACAGTTGATTATAATGCTTCTTCTACTCTAACCTGGAGCGTGACTAATGTTAGTTCTTGTGTAGGTTCTTCCTCGGATGGTTCATGGGGTGGTCCAAAGCCAGCTGTCAGTATGTCAGAATCAACCGGACCAATACCAGCTAGCAACGCCTATTATTTGGAATGCTGGAACAATGCCACACCAGCTGTATCTACCGGTCAAAAAACTGTCACCGTTTCACTTAATTGTTCTCCCGATACCGATTGCGTCGAACCGACTTGGCAGTGTAATGATTTTTGTGGCAAAAAACCTTATGAGTGCGTGTCCTATTGTGGAGGAGACTGTACCAGCGTGGTATGTTCCAGTGAAATAAACTGTGGTCCTTGCAATAGTGGAACTTGGCGGGAAGTGACGCCGTAGAAGAATAAAGAAGAAAGAAAAAAGAAGGGCAGCTCTGGTAGTAGCTGTCTTTTTTGTGTCTATAATAAGCCAAATTTTATCAATCCAGGCGGAAAATAGGCAGGGCTATTGACAGTAAAAAATAATCGTGTAAAATTAAATTTAGCACTCTTGACGCACGAGTGCTAATAGTCTAAAATAGAATTATGGAAGAAAGACAACAAAAAATTTTAGCGGCAATCGTGGAAGAATATACGGCAACGGCAGTGGCGGTTGGTTCGAAAGTTTTGGCGGATAAATATGTGCGCGGTTTGAGCTCGGCGACAATCAGGAATGATATGGCGGAATTGGAAAAAGACGGCTATCTCTATCAGCCACATACTTCGGCGGGACGGATTCCGACGGACAAAGGTTATCGCTATTTTGTTTCGGAGATTATGCCAGAACAAGAATTGAGTCTTTCGGAACAGAAAAAGATGCAGGTGGAGCTTCTTAAAATGAAAGCGCAAAATAACCGGCTTTCTCGCGCGACTGCTAAGCTCTTATCATCGTTGAGTGGTAGCCTCGCAGTGACCGGTTTTGAAAAAGAGTTTTATGATTTTGGGATAAAGGAACTTTTGGAAAATCCGGAATTTCAAGAAATTGATGAGTTTTGCAAGGTGGCGGAGGCGCTCGACTATATTGATGAGAATGTTGATACAATTTTGAAAAAGATTAAACTGGGAGAGACGAAAATCTTCATCGGCAAAGAAAATCCAATTAAGGGTATTTCCAACTGTTCGATGATTGTTTCGCCCTATGAAACGACAGAAGGCGAAAAAGGGCTCTTGGCGATTATCGGACCAAAGCGGATGAAGTATGCTAAGAACAAATCACTGATGGAATATATGAAAAAATTTCTCAGTTCTAGTGCAGTAATTTTAATTGCAATAAATTATATCTAAAAACATGGAAGATGAAAAAAAAATTGAACCTGCCCGCAATGTTTCGCCCGCTCGCAATGATGTAGCGACTTCGGGCGAGCATAGCGATGCAGGCGGGGAAAAATTAAAAGAGGAAGTTGATGAGATTGAAAAGAAAGTAGGTGTGAAAAAAGATATCAAGAAATTTTTTAAAAAAGCCGAAAAGAAAGAGAGCAAGGAGGAGGAGTACCTGCTTGGCTGGCGAAGATGTCTTGCGGATTTTGAAAACTATAAAAAGCGCCAGCAGGAAAATCAGAAAAGTCTCGGGGAATATTTGAAAATTGATTCTACGCTCCAAATTCTGCCAGTGATTGATAATTTCCGCAGTGCGACCGAGCATATTCCGGCGGAGCAAAAAGAAGTGCCATGGGTGGTGGGGATTATGTATATTCAAAAACAGCTGGAAGATATTTTGAAGGAAAATGGTGTGACGGAAATGGATGTGAAGGTGGGAGATGAATTTGATCCAAATTTGCATGAGGCAATTTCCGATTCGAAACTACGAAACGTATCCGAATCTACGAAAAAAAAGGAAGGAGAATTTGAGAATAAGATAAGGCGAGTTGTTTTGAGGGGATATAAATTAAATGAAAAAGTGATCCGCGCGGCAAGGGTGATTGTGGAGTGAAAATGTCAAATTTCCAATTTCCAATTTCAAACCTTGCCTACCGGCAGGCAGGTTTCAAATCAAGCTTAAATTAATAAATGACAAAATGGTTTGAAATTTAGACATTAGAAATTGATTGGAAATTTGTAATTTGGATTTTGAAATTTATAAGCAACAAAATTATTTAATCAAGGCGTACTTCGCATCAGTCTAGACGATGAAAAGTATTGCTAATCAATAAGTATGAGTAAGATATTAGGAATCGATTTGGGAACGACCAATTCTGCAATGGCAGTAGTAGAGGGTGGATCGCCAAGTATTATCGAAAACAAAGAGGGTAATCGTACCACCCCTTCAATGGTGGCGATTTCCAAGTCCAATGAACGCCTGGTCGGACTTTTGGCCAAGCGCCAAGCGGTGACCAATCCGGGGAATACTTTGTATTCCATTAAAAGGCTAATCGGGCGAAAATTTGAAGACGAGGAAGTGGTACGTGATTTGAAACTACTTCCTTATAAAATTGTGAAAGCTAATGGTGGAGTGAAAGTGGAAATGGGTGGTAAGGAATATACACCACAAGAAATTTCGGCCATGATTCTTTCCAAGATGAAAGCGGACGCCGAAGAAAAATTGGGTGAGAAAATTACCGAAGCGGTAATCACCGTTCCAGCCTATTTCGACGACGCGCAAAGAAAAGCGACCAAGGAAGCGGGTGAAATTGCCGGTCTAAATGTACGCCGAATTATCAACGAACCAACAGCGGCCGCTTTGGCCTATGGTTTCAATAAAAAGAAAGACGAGAAAATTGCGGTCTATGACCTGGGAGGCGGAACGTTTGATATTTCCATCCTAGAAGTATCGGAAGATACTGTGGAAGTGAAATCGACCAATGGTGACACACATCTGGGCGGAGACGACTTTGATCAAATCATCATCAGCTGGATCATTTCGGAATTCAAAAAACAAGAAGCGATCGATCTTTCCAATGATTCGCTGGCGTTGCAAAGAATCAAGGAAGCAGCGGAAAAAGCCAAGATCGAACTCTCCACTGCCATGGAATCGGAAATTAACCAACCTTTTATTACGACTGACGCCAATGGCCCAAAGCATCTTGTGATGAAATTGACTCGAGCTAAACTGGAAGAATTGGTGGGCGACCTTGTGCAAAAAACACTCGAGCCAACCAAAAAAGCCTTGGCTGATGCGAAACTTTCAGTATCAGACATCAACGAAGTAGTGCTGGTCGGAGGAATGACCAGGATGCCACTTGTGCTTTCGATGGTTGAAAAGTTTTTTGGCAAAAAACCCAATATTACCGTGAACCCTGACGAAGTTGTGGCGCTGGGCGCCGCGATTCAAGGTGGAGTTTTGCAAGGAGATGTTAAAGACGTGCTTTTGCTTGATGTGACTCCTCTTACATTCGGCATCGAAACAATGGGAGGCGTTCGTACACCGCTGATTGACCGCAATACAACAATTCCAACTTCCAAATCGCAAGTGTTCTCGACTGCAGCTGACAATCAGCCATCGGTGGAGATCCATGTTTTGCAAGGTGAAAGGGAAATGGCAGCGGACAACAAAACTCTCGGACGATTTATTCTTGATGGTATTCCACCTTCACCTCGTGGCATTCCGCAAATCGAAGTGACTTTTGATATTGATGCTAATGGAATTTTGAATGTCAAAGCTAAGGACAAAGCGACGAACAAAGAACAATCAATCCGCATTGAAGCTTCCACTGGACTTTCCAAGGAAGAAATTGAAAAGATGAAAAAAGACGCGGAAGTCCACGCGGAAGAGGATAAGAAAAAAAAGGAAGCGATTGAAGCGAAGAATATGGCCGACACACTTGTCTACACAACCGAAAAAGCCTTGCGTGACGCCGGCGACAAAATCACAGCTGACGAGAAAAAGCCAGTCGAAGAAAAAATCGAGGCACTGAAAAAAGTAAAGGACGGCGACGACAGCGAAGCAATCAAAAAAGCCACTGAAGAACTTTCGCAGGAAGCGCAGAAGATCGGGGAGAAGTTGTACAAAGCTGCCCAAGCCGACTCCGCCAAGGCTACGACGGCCGAAGGAAGTACGGCTAGCGAGGGAGGGCCCTCCTCCGCTAAAGCTACGGCGGGCGATGTAAAAGATGCGGAGACGAAGGATGAGCCGAAAGATGGATCCGACTCCGCCAAGGCTTCGACGGACGAGGCGAAAAAAGAATAATAGATTTTAAAAAAGAGTCCCGCTTGAGCGGGGCTCTTTTGAAAAGGATGGCATAGATAGTCAATAAAAAAACAGGATTAAGGTTAACTCTGGCACCCGTAGGGTTGGTTCGCCCTTGCCTTGAAATCTGGGCAAGCTTGCTTGTACCAACGATTCCTCAGTGTTTTATGGCTCTCGTGTTTTTATCCTTAATCCTGTAAAATTTAAAGTAGGTTACTTCGGCTGTATTGTCAATAGTTTAATCTTTTAAAATAAATATTATGAATTCCAAACAATTCAGATTCTAAAGCCACCTCACCCTAACCCTCTCCTTAGTAAGGAGAGGGGGCAAATGCAGAAATATTGTGTGGACTTCTCTGAACTTAGGAATTTGGGTAGCTATGAGTTGAGCCCTTCTTCTTACTAAGGAGAAGGTGGTCGAAGGCCGGATGAGGTGGATTTCGGAGATGACAAAACCAGATAAACTTGATAAAGTTGAATCGGTAATGATTACTATAGTTACTTAAAGCATATGAAACTAGCCATATTATTTTGGTTCTACAAAGAGCCAGATATTTGCAAAAATCGATTGGAGCTTTTGAAAAAGCATAATCCAAAACTAAAAATCTTTGGTCTTTTTGGCGGTGATCAAAAAGAAGCCCGGAAATATCAGGAAGCGCTTGGCGAATATCTGGATGATTTCTATGTTTCTCCATCTGATGACCCTGATTGGAAATGGATTCATGGTGATTTGATGATTTTGGATTGGCTTAGCATGAGAGGAAAAGATCTTGATTGGGATAGTATCGCTGTTGTTCAGTGGGATATGCTCGTTTTCGATTCAATTCAAAGTCAGTTTTCTGGAATGAAAAAAGATCAGATTTTCATTTCAGGAACAAAAAACCTGGACAGCGAAACAGAAAACAAATGGGATTGGACTGATCCCAAGAGAGAGGAGCGAAAAAACTATCTTGAGTTTGTTGACTATATAAAAAAGAATTATGACTATACTAAAGATATCGTGTGTAGTCTTTTTATCTTCCAAATTTTTCCGAGAATATTTTTTGAAAAATATCTGACGGTCAAAAATCGGGAAATCGGAATGCTGGAATATAAAATACCGACGTATGCGAAGATTTTTGATGTTTCTTTTTATGAAAAAGATTTGGGCGTCTGGTGGTTTGATAGTAAGCCAGGAGAAGAGGCACCTCTCAATGCGATACCGGTTGAAATTAAAAAAGACAATATTATAAAAGAGCTAGGAAAGAAAAATGGGTTTAGGTTTTTTCATCCGTATTATGCGAAATGGGAATAATGTTTCATCAAAAAACATGGTAAATAATGTATTAATATTGGTTTCCGGTCTTCCCGCTACGGGGAAAACAACGATAGCCAAAAGGATTTCTGAAGAATTTAATATTCCATTTGCAAGCGCAGATGCTATTAAGGAAACAATGTGGGATACCTTGGGACATGATTTTGACTTTGAGTTTAATGATAAAATTGGTCACACCGCCTTTGAATTGTTATTTTATTTTATCGAAGCTTCTCTGTCAAAAGGAAAAGCACTGGTTGTGGAAGCGCATTTTAATCCAGAGCGCAATAATCTCAGAATCAATGAGCTTAAGAAAAGATTTGCTTCCAAATTAGTACAGGTCTATTGCGACTGTGAAACGGAAACTTTGCAGAAAAGATTCAAGGAGCGAGCGGGGGCAGATTCTTATCATGCTGGCCACAAGCACACGATTAATCTTTATGGAGAAGAGAGAATTTTGAATAGTTTGGGAAATAAAAATAAAAAATTAGAACTAGACAGTGCGACTTATGAGCTCGACACAACAAATCCAGAAAAAATTGATTACGAAAAATTATTTGGATTCATAAGGAGCAATATTTAAAAACCATCAAATACTTCGAAACCTAAATCCACCTCACCCTAACCCTCTCCTTGGTAAGGAGAGGGGACAAATGCAGAATTGAATTAGGCCTTCTCCTTACCAAGGAGAAGGTGGTCGAAGACCGGATGAGGTGGATTTAGGAGAGGATAAAAAGAGACTGGATAAAGCGAACTCAAAATCAATGACAAAAATATACAACAAAATAAAAGCCAAAGATAATCGAAGGAAGTTAAGAAAAGCGCAAACGGGGGAAGAATTAGTTTTTTGGGCACACGTCAAAGACAGAAGATTTCATGGGCATAAATTCAGAAGGCAATATTCGGTCGGAAATTACATTGCGGATTTTTATTGTCCAAAACTGAAATTAATTGTTGAGCTGGATGGTGGACAACATTTTGAAGAAGATAAAGTAGAATATGATTTAGCGCGGACGGAATATTTCAAGAGCTTGGGGATGAACGTAAAAAGATACACAAACTTGGATGTTAAAAAGAATTTAATTGCGGTGTTGGATGATTTGCTTGAGTTTTGCGGAGAAGGGTAGAAGCTTGGCTTATTTTAAAATTAAATAGCTCGCTACTTTTTAGCAGACGGGCCATTTTTGAGGGAGATTTCTCTTATTTTTCGCAAAAACTTTTGATTTTTCCATAAAAAAAACGGCAGGCTCAAAAGAAGCTTGAGCTTGCCGTGGGTGACACGGTGCATAGTGTTAGTAGGGACAGGGGACTGGCACCCTCCTTGCCCTCCCTTCATACCAATAAGGGTTACCGTATTGGTCGCGCCTCAGTTCTCTACTACGAACATATTCGTAGCAGACTGCTGGTGCCTGGTAATAGTAGTATGGTGGAGGAAGTGGTGGATAATATACGGGCGGTGGTGGATGTGTGAGCGCAGCTCCCAGTCCAACACCTAACGCTACTGGCCAAAAAAGTCCGCAGCCACGATTACTGGAAAATAATAAAAACATTGCCAGTATCGCTATTAAGGCGATAAATTTTTTAAAATACATCTTTCCTCCTTTTGCCCGATTTTTCGGGCGTTTTTTGGTTATTTTTCAGTACCCGCTAATCTTCAATTATACGCTTAATTATGAGTTTTGTCAAACTCAAAAATAGGGACCCCTTCCTGAGTTTGCTAAATTTTGCTAGAATAGAAACATAATTTTCCAAAATAAAAAAAATGCAAAAAAATATCCTCAAGTTTTCGTTATTTTTTCTTTCCATCTCGGTTGCTTTTTTTGCTTGGTTTTCGGTGAGTCGAGCAATTACCGTTTCTGGTTCGAGCGTCTGGTTGGTGCCGATGCTTTGGCTTTCTCTGTTCTACCTTGTCTATTCTTTGGAATTTATTTTGGTCAAAGAAAAAATACTTATTAATCTTTCGATCGGGTTGGGAATTTTTTTGAGTCTTATTTTTGCGCCTAATCTTTGGCATTTGATCGTCTTGCTTTTAGCGGTGGGGCTACTTTTTATTTCTTATCGGCAAATCAGAATTGATTTAGGGATGAATGTGAAATTGCATCTGCCCAAAACTTTGCGCATGGGGAAAATGGCTTTCATATTGGCAGTTGCTTTGGTTATTTCTAGTCAGTACTATTTTGAAGCGACATCCGTGGGGCTTTTGAAACTGCCGACTTTTGATGCTAGTGTAATCCTTGAGAATAAATTTGCCCAAAACGTGCTCTATAAAATTAATCCGGATTTGCAAAAATTGGAGGATAAGGATCTCACGGTTGATCAAATGATTTTGAATAACTATAGGGAAAGCCAGGCGGGTGGTGGGGAGTCGGATTTGATTGATTTGGCTCAAAACAGTCAAGTTATTTCTTCGGTAAATATGCAAAAAATCGAACAGCTACGAGACCAAAAAGTGCTCGAAGCGGGACGAGAACAACTGGGAAAAATGGCGAATCAAAAACTGACCGGGTCGGAAAAAGTTTCTGTCGTCCTCACGGAGATTATGAATCAGAAAATTCAGAGTCTGGTCTCGCCGGATTATTCCGATGAAAAATTACCCGTAGTGCCCTTGGGAATGGCATTTATCCTCTTTTTGACGGTTCTTTCGCTCGGTGCATTTCTGGTGAGAGTCTTGGTACACTTGATCAGTTTTATTTTTTGGATTTTTATTTTCGGCAAAGTCATTACTATCAAAAAAGTGCCGGTGGAGATGGAAGTGATTGAATAGGCTCATTTGAGGGATTAAATCAAAAAATTAGCACTCACCACAGGGGATTGCTAATTTTTTTAATTTGTGCTAATATTTGGGGTGTGAATTTTTCTCAAATTTAAACCAATAGGACTTCCGTATTCGCCCGAAAAAAATCCTAAAAGCACGGTTTTCTCATTTTGGTTTTCCCTCTTTGCCTTATCAAAGGTTTTGGGGTGCTAAAAAAAAATGTACGTGCGGACTTTTTTCGGGCAAACGCGTAAGTCTTGATCTATTTTTATGGCTAAAAATTTTTACGATACATTAGGTGTTTCCAAGGGCGCGAGTGACGATGAGATTAAAAAAGCTTATCGCAAATTGGCGCACAAATATCATCCGGACAAGTCCGGAGGGGACGAGGCGAAATTTAAGGAAATTAATGAGGCCTATCAGGTGCTTTCGGACAAAACAAAGCGTTCGCAATACGACCAATTTGGTCAGACCTTTGAGCAGGCTGGTCGATCGGGAGCGGGAGGCGGACAAGGTTTTGGTGGATTCTCCGCCCAAGGCGGACCAGCCTCGGGCTGGGATTTTTCTGGATTTAGTGGAGGTGAAGGCGGATTTGAATTTGGCGGCAGTGATTTTGAAGATATTTTCTCTTCTATTTTTAGCGGTGGACGCGGAGGAGGCGCAACGCGGAGAAAGCGTGGTAAGGATATCCAGGTTGATGTGGAAATTGATTTTTTTGAAATGGTGAGTGGCGCAAAACGGCAAATTAATTTGCGCAAAAGCACGGTTTGCGATCGTTGCGATGGCACGGGAGGGGAGAAAGGTAGCGAACTAAAAACTTGCTCCACTTGTGGTGGAGCTGGTCGCGTGCAAAAAGTCAGTCGCAGTTTTTTCGGTAATTTTTCGCAAGTGGCCGAGTGTCCTGACTGTCATGGCGCGGGAAAAAGAGTGGATAAGAAATGTTCCAAGTGTGGCGGAGACGGGCGAGTGATGGCGGAGACTAAATTGGACATCGAAATTCCAGCTGGGATAGCTGACGGGCAGACACTTTCAATGCAGGGCGCGGGTGAAGCGGGCGGTGTCGGTGGTGTTTCCGGAGATTTGTATATCAATGTCCATGTTCGAGAGCATCGGCAATTCAAACGAAGCGGACAAGATATTTTGAGTTCGGTTGAAATTCCTTTTTCGGTTGCGGCGCTTGGCGGTGAGACAATCATCGAAACGATTGATGGAAGGTTGACTTTGAAAATTCCCTCTGGTACCCAATCAGGCGAGCAATTTCGCGTGAAAGGTAAAGGCGTGCCTGATTTACATTCCGGCGCACGGGGTAATCAGATTGTGAAAGTGCTTGTGCGAATCCCTAAGAAGTTAAATCGTGAGCAACGAAGACTCCTTGAAGAGTTGAATCAATTAGGGGAGTAGAGACACATTGCAATGTGTCTCGACAGGAGCATAGTTGAACTATGCTCCTTGATATTTACAGAATTCACCTCACCCTAACCCTCTCCTTGGTAAGGAGAGGGGACAAGTTCCGTGACAAAAAAACAAAAAGAGAGTAAGATATAGATATAAAAATAAAAAATAATTTATTATGAATCTTAGTTTGATTTTTTCCCAATTGGGACTTTCGGCGAAAACTTCTCAAGACGTGATGCTTTTTTTAGTCATTGCGCTGGTTAGTTTCGTTTTTGGAATGTCCATCGGACGTTTCAAGATGATCACGGTACTCATTAACACCTATGTTTCTGTGGCGCTCATGAGCGTTTTTCCTGAAGCATTTTTTTCAGACTACACCTATCGCTTAATCCTGTTTTTAGGGTTGGTTGCCTTGCTCACAGTTTTGGGAAAGAAAATGTTTGAGATTCAACTTTCCGGTTCGGGAAAAGGTTTTCTCTGGCGGGTGTTTGTGATGAGTTTTTTGGAGGTGATGCTACTACTCAGTGTCGCACTTAGTCTTATGCCAAAAAAAGTGGCCCTGGAATATATATCTTCCACCTCGTATAGCTATTTGGTTTCTGAAAATTTTGCTCTTCTTTGGATGATTTTGCCGTTGGTTTTTATGTTCATGATCCACAAAAAAATTCTTAGATAAATATATTTTAGCGTATAGCTTTTAAAAAATTGTTGATTATTCGTACCAGCGCTACGCCAAGGCTTCGGCATGGCGAGTGTCCCGTTTTCGCAATACGGGTTCGCGAAGCGAAAAACTCCTTGACGGAAAGTTTTTTAGTGTTTATACTAGCAAAGTTGCTTTAAAACCTAATTATGCGCCTATAGCTCAGTCGGTAGAGCAGTTGCCTTTTAAGCAAACGGTCCCAAGTTCGAGTCTTGGTGGGCGCACAGAAAGTCGAAAAAATCCAGCATTGGATTTTTTTTGTTTTGTGTTATATAATAGAAAAATGAAAAAAGGTGTGGTTATCTTGACTGGTTTTCTTGTCACCCTGGTTTTAGCCGGGTGTTCTTTGTCGCCTGTGGCGACCACCCCTGAAGCTGTCCAGACGTATTCCATTTCCAAGAGCATTTGGATTTCCCGAGATGGTGGAAGGAATTGGAAAGATTCGAGCATAGCGAGTAACAAGTCAACTGTTACGGACATTAATCCGCTTAGCTTGGCGATAGATCCGATAAACAACAGAGTGGTTTATGTCGGATTGCGTGCGGGAGGAATCATGAAAACAATCAATGCGGGAGAGAGCTGGGAGTTTTTGACTTTCAAAACGGATAAAATTTATGGCCTTACGATTGATTCAAACAATCCACAAACGATCTATGTCAGTTCAGTGGTCAACAATCGTGGTAAAATTTTCAAAAATATCGCAGCGGGAGCGACAGATTCTTGGACGGAAATTTATACCGCGGCGACCAATGGACCACTCGTAGTTTATCTGGCGATGGATAATAAAAATTCTCAGACGTTGTATGCTTCTACGAGCGATAATCAAGTTTTGAAAAGCGGTGACGGAGGAGTTTCTTGGCGCAACCTTTTTCAAGCGCAGTCCCCGGTGGTGAAAATCGCGCTTGACGCGAAAGACAGTAGTCTGCTCTATCTGTTGACACAAAGCGGAGAAGTTTTCGTTAGTAACAATGGAGGTGATAAATTCGAAAGTTTGACTGCCAAAATCACCACAGCGGGTCTTTATGGATCTGGCTTTGGTGTTTTGGAAACCGATCCGACTAATGGTAGGTGGTTATATTTAGCAGGAAAGGCGGGCATAATTCGTAGTCGTGACGCGGGAGAAAAATGGGAAGTGGTGCTGACTTTGAACAATCCGAAAAATTCACCGGTCAGCGCGTTGGCGATCAGTCCGCAAAATTCGCGAGAAATAATTTATGGCGCATTGCAAGCTACGTATAAATCGATTGATGAGGGAAAAACTTGGACACCATCCCAGTTTGATTTGCCAAAAGTGGTCAACATTTTGAAATATGATCCGCTAGATTCGAATATTATTTATGCCGGATTCAGTGCTAAATAAAAATAATTTTTCATTTTCAAAACTATGTATCAAGAACTGATCGAAAAAAGCAAGGTTAATTTTGAAAAAACTATTGCCCACTTCAAGGAAAATTTGGGAAAGGTGCGGACGGGAAGAGCTTCGACGGCATTGGTGGATGACATTACGGTCGAATATTACGGTACAAGATCACCCTTGAACCAGGTGGCAAGCGTGTCCGTGCCGGAACCGCGCACAATTATGATTTCGCCTTGGGACAAAAGCATGCTCTCGCTCATTGAAAAAGCGATCAAGGAATCTGACCTGGGACTCAATCCGATGAATGATGGAATATTGATTAGGATTAATATTCCAGCACTGACTGAAGAACGGAGAAAGGAATTTGTGAAGATTTTAAATCTTGAGGCGGAAGGTGCTCGAGTGTCCGTGCGAAAATTGAGAGAAGACGTCTGGGACGAGATTCAGGCATTGACAATTGGAGAAGATGACAAATTCCAAGGCAAAGAAAAATTGCAAAAAGTGGTGGAAGAATATAATGCGCTGATTGAAGATATTAGAAAGAAAAAAGAGGCGGAGATTATGCAGGTTTGAAACTCTGTTGTCATCCTGAGCGAAGCGTAGCGAAGTCGAAGGATCTGCTAGTGACTATTTCTGGCTTTACTATAAATCGTAAAACTAGAGGTAATGGAAAGCAGATCCTTCGACTACGTCCGAGTACGGACTACGCTCAGGATGACAAAAATTAGAAGTTCTTTTGAAAATAAAAAAGCTATCAACTCCATAAAAGAACCGATAGCTTTTGAGATGAAGGAAGGAAGACGACGAAATATGCTAAGTTGGCATAATCTTCCTTAGTAGAGAAAATAGTATTCTGTGAATCTTGTTGACACAAAACCCACAGCCGATAATGGCGAAAAAATAAACTTCCATGCCTTGTTTCCACTGGTAAAAAAATACCAAGTTAATCATTCTTAAAACAAGGAAGAGCTCTGCTACGGCCAGTAAGATCACGAGCAGAGCAGACACTATTTCAAGCATTATTTTTTTCATCTCTTTCTCCTTTTATGTAGGTACTGATTTATTTGTTGAAATCATTGTCAACCTAATATTATACTCCAAAACAACCAAAAAGTCAAGCTTTTAAATACTAATCTTCCAATATTTGCATAGATAGGCTAGTATTGGGGGATGAGTATTCAAAAATAAACAAATAATCAATTAATATTAACTACTATGTTTGTAGCAATTTTGGTTTTTATTGTAATTTTGGGGCTGTTGGTTTTTGTCCATGAATTGGGGCATTTTGTGGTGGCACGGAGAAATGGGGTGCGGGCACCGGAATTTGGATTCGGTTTTCCACCGAGAATTGTGGGTATCCAGTTTATCAGCGGAAAGAAAAAAGAAAAATTTTCTGAAGTGGAAAGCGTGGAAACAGAAAGGATTGATGTGATAAGTGGTGATGAGGAAATTATCAAAGAGACTGTGACGGAGAAATTTCATAATATAGAAAAAGATGTTCCGGTAGGAAAATGGAGAGTTATTTGGGGAAATCGGGATGGTGATGATGACAATGAAAAAAAAGATTTAGTGGAAGCGCATGAAAATCGCTTTTCCGGTGGGACAATCTATTCTTTGAACTGGCTTCCTCTGGGTGGCTTTGTGCGGATTAAAGGAGAAGATGGTGGCAATCGGGATGACACGGATAGTTTTGCAAGTAAGAGCGCTTGGAAACGAATCAAAATTTTAGCCGCGGGAGTGGCGATGAATTTCATTTTGGCATGGATCCTTCTTTCTATCGCGTATATAATCGGAGCGCCGGAGCAACTCAATCCCGACGCGAATACTAATAATTCAAATTCCAAGATCCAGATTTCAGAAATTATTGCCGGAGCGCCGGGAAGCGCGATGGGACTCAAAGTGGGAGATGAAATTTCGAAAACTCAAACAAACTCAACAGGTGAGATTATTAATCTGGGAAGCGTAAAAGAGGTGCAAAACTATATCAATGCTAACCGGGGACAAGAGGTGACTTTTGAAGTTTTGCGAGGAAAAGAAATTTTGACGCTCAAGGGTACGCCACGGATTGAAGCGCCAGAAGGTCAAGGTGCGCTGGGGATTGCGCTGGCAGAAACCGTTTTGGTCAAATATCCTTGGTACACAGCAATTTGGAAGGGGCTCGGGGCGGTTTGGGATATGACAGCGATGATTTTCGTGGGTCTTTTTGGTCTTTTGAAAATGCTTTTTGCTGGACATGGCGGGGCGGCTGAGGTGAGCGGTCCGGTGGGAATTGCTATTCTCACTAAAGAGGTAGCTAATCTTGGTTTGGTCTACATTATCCAATTTGCGGCAATTTTGAGCATCAATTTGGGGATAATTAATATTTTGCCAATTCCGGCATTGGATGGTGGCAGAATCATGTTTGTGCTAATTGAAAAAATCAAAGGAACTCCTGTCAGTCAAAAAGTGGAACAAGCTTTTCATACTTTTTTCTTCGCGCTCCTGATGCTTCTAATGTTGGCTGTGACGTATAAGGATATCGCGAGGTTATTTTAGTCAAAAATCAATAATCATAGTCTATCAAATAATCAGGCTAATCATAGTTCAAGACGTCTTATGCTAAAAAGAATCAAAAACCTGACCAGAAAAATATCGGGCAATCTTTTCGGGAATTTTTCCAAAGATATTGGGATTGATCTGGGAACCGCCAACACGTTGGTCTATGTTAAAGGGCGGGGAATTGTGATTAATGAACCGTCGGTGGTGGCGATCAACAAAAAAACCGGACAAGTTTTGGCGATTGGCAAAGAAGCTAAGAAAATGGTCGGAAAAACTCCGGGGCATATCGTGGCCATCCGGCCGTTGGTGGATGGGGTGGTGAGCGATTTCGAAATTACCCAGCAAATGCTCAAATATTTCATTGACAAGGTGCATCGTGGCAGTTTTACACTTTTTCCTCGGCCACGAGTGATTGTTGGTATTCCCTCAGAAGTGACCGAAGTGGAAAAGCGGGCAGTAATCGATGCAACACTTAACGCTGGAGCACGCGAGGCATATCTCATCGATGAGCCGATGGCGGCGGCGATTGGAGCGCGTCTGCCAGTGCAAGACGCTTCGGGTAATATGGTGGTGGATATCGGTGGTGGAACAACTGACATCGCTGTTATTTCTTTGGGCGGAATTGTTGTTTCGCGCAACTTGCGCATCGCAGGGGACGAGATGAATGAAGACATTGTGCGTTATTGTCGAGATGAGTTTAACTTGCTTATCGGGGAAAAGACGGCTGAGGACGTGAAGATTGCGATCGGAAGCGCTTGTGTGCAAAAAGAAAAAAAACAGATGCAGGTGCGCGGACGGGACTTGGTGACGGGATTGCCCAAGGAGGTGACAATTACGGATGATCAAGCGCGTGAAGCGCTGTCACGTTCCATCCGGATCATCATCAATAACATCAAAACAGCCGTGGAAGAAACTCCGCCGGAACTTTTGTCGGATATCATGCAAAAGGGAATAATCCTCGCCGGTGGTGGCGGACTTATTCGCGGGATCGATCGTTTGATTGCCAATCACACAGAGATTCCAGTGCGCATGATGGAGGATCCTTTGACTGCGGTCGTGCGAGGAACGGGAATTGTCTTGGAAGACATTGAAGCTTTGCGAGAAATCCTGGTGGAAAATCAGCATGAAAAATCGTTTGATTAAAGTATGCCCCAAAAATATTTCACATCAAAAACAGTCAAGCTGGTTATCGCGATTGTTATCTGCGCCGGTTTGATTTTTTTTAATCCCAAAGGCTTTTTTAATCCTGCGCGTGGTTTTTTTCTGCGAATTTCTTTGCCTTTTCAAAAAGTGTTCTATGGATCCAGTCAAAGATTTAGCGAGACAGTTTCTTTTTTGGCTTCCATTTCTGAGATAAAAAAAGACAACGCGGATCTTTCCCGAGAAAATAACTTACTAAGCGCACAAATTGCCGGATTGCGACAGGTGGAAAACGAAAATAAGATATTGCGAGAACAACTAGATTTGCTCCCGCGAGATAAGTTTTTGTTGGCTGGCGGTTTTGTGATCGGACAAGATCCGCAGGGTTCGGAAAGTTGGATTATTCTTGACAAGGGAGAGCGAGATGGAATTTTGCCTGGCATGGCAGTGATTGTGGCTAATGGGATCTTGGTGGGAAAAGTGGATGAAGTTTATGCCACGAGTTCCAAGATCAATCTGCTTTCTGGTTCAAATAGTTTGATTAATGTGACTGATCTAGAAACGGGTGCGAAAGGAATCGTGCGGGGCGAATATGGCTTGGGACTTGTTATGGATATGGTAACGCAATCAGACGTGCTCAATATTGGCGACACGATCATTACTTCCGGATTGGGCGGTAATATCTCACGGGGGCTACTCGTGGGGAAAGTTAAAGAAGTCAAAGCTTCCGAAGATCGGCTTTTCCAAAAAGCGGTTGTTGTTCCTAGGATAAAATATTCCAAACTAGATGTGGTTTTTGTGATTAAAAATAAATAGAGTTCACTTTGTATGTCGCAAAAAATAACAATTTTTCTCATCATTTTTTTTTCCGCTATTTTGCAATTGGCAGTTTTTTCCAATATTTTTTTTTGGGGCTTGGGGCCGAACATTCTGCTTCTTTTGATAATTTTTTGGGTTATTCAAGAAGGTTTCGAAGGCGCGTTTTTCCAAAACAGCTTGACCGGATTTGCGCTTGATTTGATTACTTTTTCTGTCGTCGGAACAAATGTCGCTACTTTTTTATTGGTAGCTTTTTTAATCAGTTTTATTTCCAAGCGATTTTTGGTAGTAGCCCGTAATTGGCGGATATTTATCTTGACAATCACGATTATTTTTGCCACCCTGGCAAATAATCTATGTTTAAATGGAATATTCTATGTGGCGAGTTATTTTGGCAAAACAGCGGTCGGTAATTTGCCGGTTCCTTTTTTCAGTTCTCTTTTGGCGAAAGAAATTTTCCTGAATGTTTTATTTTTCCCGCTAATCTATTTTTTTCTAAAGAAGATCACGCATTCGAATCCGGTGCAAATTCGCAAGCAAATATTTTAGTCCTAGAATGATAATTCGTATGTCCCCGCCGTGGCGGGGTTCGCGAAGCGAATGACATATGTTCAAAAGATATTTCACAAAAAGAAGGATGGAGCGTGGCGTGGAGATTGAGGACGCGATCATGAATGTCGCGCAGAAAGAAAAAGCCATCATCGAAAAGCCTTTTGAGAGGCGCGGTCTTTTGACTACCTGGTACCTCATTTTGGCCGTGCTGTTGTTTCTTTTTTCCCGCGTTTTTTATCTGGATATAATGAATGGACAATATTATACGCTTGTTTCAGCGGAAAATCGCATCAGACAAATCGTAATCAAAGCTCCGCGAGGAAATATTTTGGACAAATTTGGCAATGTTTTGGCTCGTAATTCTCCCAGTATCGACGTCGTCGTTGTGCCTAATTATCTGCCAAAAAGCGGGGAAGAAAAAAAAGTTTTGGCGGAAAAAGTGGCGACTATTCTTGGCATGAATTTGGGAAACGTCGAAATAATCCTGCTCAGTCAAAATGAAAAATCAACTGATCCAATCTTGCTCAAAGAAAATATTACGCAAGATCAGTCACTCATTTTGGCGGAAAAAATCAACGAGCTCCCTGGAATTTCCCTGGGGAAGACGGCGATCAGGAAGTATGAAAACAGTGTTATCTTTTCTCACGTCATTGGTTACGATGGAAAAATAACCAAAGCGGAAATGGACAAAAATCCCGGCTATTTCATGACAGATTATATTGGGAAAACCGGATTGGAAAAAAGCTACGAGCAGGAATTAAAAGGGGTCGACGGAGCGCAACAAGTTGAAGTTGATTCTCACGGTGAAATAAAAAAGAATCTTGGTGTGATTAGTCCGCGAACAGGAGATGATTTGATTTTAAATATCGACGAGGAGTTGCAAAAAAGAATCTATGATAGTCTTTCGACGATCCTGGAAAAAGGTGAGACGAAAACGGCGGCGGCTGTTGCGATTGATCCAAGCACCGGTGGGATAATAGCCTTGGTCAGTCTGCCGAGTTATGATAATAATTCTTTTGCTGGCGGGATTAGCAATGAAGAATATCAAAAATTAATCAGCGACAAGAATATTCCACTGCTCAATCGGGTTATCAGTGGAGAGTATCCTCCCGGTTCGACAATCAAGCCGGCGGTGGCTGCTGCGGCACTTTCCGAAGGAACAATTACGCCGACCACGATTATCGATAGTCTAGGAGGAGTGCTGCGTGTTGGCAATTTCAGTTTTGGCGACTGGAAGGTACATTCCCCGAGTGATGTGCGCACCGCGATTGCTGAGAGTAATGACATTTTTTTCTACACAATTGGCGGTGGTCATGGAAATATTACCGGGCTCGGGATGGATCGGATGAAAAAATATGAAAATTTATTTGGTTTTGGAGAGGAAACGGGAATCGATTTGCAGGGAGAATCCAAGGGACTTATTCCTAGTGAGCAATGGAAGCTTGATAAGATTGGCGAACGGTGGTATATCGGTGACAGTTACCACTCGGCAATCGGGCAGGGTTTTGTTTTGGCGACGCCAATGCAATTGGCAAGTTATACGGCGGCGCTTGCCAATTGTGGAACGCTTTATTCCCCCAAAATCGTCAACCGAATTCGTAAAAGCAATGGCGAAGACAAATATATCCAGCCAAAAATTATCAGAAAAGATTTTATTTCCAAGGATATTATGCAGATTCTGCGCGAAGGTATGCGTCAAGTGGTCACTGATGGTACGGCGCAAGCGCTCAAGAATCTGCCAGTGGCGGTGGCCGGGAAAACTGGAACGGCACAATTTGGAACTGGCAATCAGACGCACGCCTGGTTCATCTCTTTCGCGCCCTATGATGATCCAAAAATTGCGATGGTTGTTTTAGTGGAAGGTGAAAGCGAGGGAAATTCCAGTGCGGTGCCGGTCACGAAAGAAGTGTACGATTGGTATTTTACGCGAGATAAAAAATAGTTAGTGGAAAAATCCTAACGCCTGCCCCGTGGTCGCGAAGCGATTTTACGGGGTTGACACATAATTTATTTCTGTTACAATTTCCATTGTCGTTTATAAAGAGCGACAATTTTTTATGAAAGTATCTCCGCTGCTTTTTTTCGTATGTTTGGTTAAAAAATAATTAGTTGAGCGGAAAGAAAAAAAATATGACAAAATTTATTACCGAAGAAGGATTGAAAAAAATCAAAGACGAATTGGAGCACAGAAAAACGACGATCCGTCAAGGAATTGCCAATGCGATCAAAGAAGCCAAAGAGCAGGGCGATTTGAGTGAGAACGCCGAATACAGTGCTGCCAAAGCTCAACAAGGTGAAAATGAAGCAAAGATCGCTGAGCTTGAGTTTATGCTTAAGGAATCAAAAGTGGCGACCTATGACAAAAATTTAGGCGTGGTTCAACTTGGTTCGCGCGTTAGTGTGAAATTCAATGGATCAGAGATGGAGTTTCAAATTGTGGGCTCAAACGAGGCTAACCCGGGTGAGCTTAAGATTTCCAATGAATCACCGATGGGAAAAGCTTTTATGGCAAAAAAGAAAGGTGACAAGGTTGACGTGACAACTCCGGGCGGGGTGGTGAAATATACTATTTTGGATGTAAAGTAGTTCTCTACGAATTACGAATTTATACGAATGTACGAATGAATAAGAAGGGACCCCGCTGAAGCGTGGGTCTTTTTTTGTCTAAATTGCCAATTTAGGCTAAATGCGCTAAAGTTAAGATACTAAAAACACTAACCAATACTAATTATGCGTGAAGATATTTTAGAAACAAAACTGGAAAAATTGAAAAATATCCAGGAATTTGGGATGGAGGCTTATCCGGAAAAATGCGAGCGATCGATGACTAACATTGAAGCCTTGGAGCAATTCTCCGCCCTAGGCGGATCCGCCTCGGGCGGAGATGATGGAAAAGATATAATTCTCCTTGGTCGGGTGAAATCCAATCGTCCGATGGGTGGGTCGACTTTTGCGCACATTGAAGACGGTACGGGAAAAATTCAGATTTTTTTGAACAAGCGGAATATGGACGAGGCAAAATATAAATTGTTCGCCAAAAATATTGAAATTGGAGATTTCGTGCAAGTGACGGGAAAACTGTTTTTGACCAAGCAGGATGAAAAAACGCTGGAGGTGCATGATTGGAAGGTGCTCTCCAAAAACATCCGCCCGATTCCGACGGAATACTTTGGCCTGAAAGACGAGGAGGCACTTTTGCGCAAGCGTTATCTTGATTTGATGATGAACGCCGAAACGCGCGAGTTATTTCGCAAAAAAAATGTTTTCTGGCAAACCGTGCGCCAATTTTTGGTGACAGAAAGCTTTTTGGAGGTGCAAACTCCGGTTCTCGAGCACACACCGGGTGGAGCGGACGCTGAGCCCTTCGTGACGCACTACAATGCCCTAGATCAAGACTTTTACCTTCGAATCTCTCTGGAGCTTCCCCTGAAGAGACTGCTCGTAGGAGGCTATGAGCGAGTGTTTGAGATTGGGCGCGTTTTTCGCAATGAGGGGATGGATCGTGATCACTTGCAGGAGTTTGATCATATGGAATTTTATGTTAGCTATTGGGATTTTCAAAAAGGGATGGAATTTTGCGAAAAACTTTATCGTGAAATTGTCGAGAAAGTCATGGGAGGGCTTGTTACAGAATATGAAGGGAATAAGATTGATTGGAGCAAAGCTTTTCCAATCGTGGATTATTTCACTGAATTCAAAAAAGAAACCGGGCTGGATTTAAATAATGAGTTGATAGTTGAAGAGCTGAAGAAAAAAGCAGAAGAACTAGAAATCAAGTATGAGCCAGGCTACTCGAAAGGTCGTATGATTGATTTGCTCTACAAAAAAACTGTTCGCCAAAAATTGATCCAACCTTGCTTTCTGGTTGGGCATCCACTGGAAGTTTCGCCATTGGCCAAAACGGATCCCAGAAATCCAAAACGAACTTTGCGTTTTCAGGTTGTGGCGGGAGCCAGTGAGCTTTGCAATGCTTTTTCCGAACTCAATGATCCGATTGATCAAAAAAATCGTTTTCTCGAGCAAATGTCCGCGCGCGCCGCGGGAGACGCCGAAGCACAAATGATGGATGAGGATTTTGTCGAAGCCTTGGAATATGGCATGCCACCAGCTTTTGGTTTTGGAATGAGCGAACGGCTGTTTTCGTTTCTCATGAACCGTTCCATCCGCGAGACTGTGATTTTTCCGTCGGTGAGGAATAAGTAATAATCTTTTTAGATAATGCTATGAAAATAATAACTGATGAAATCTCAAGAGAAGAATTAAAAGAGATGTCCAAAAAAATGTTTGGCAATCTTGTGAAGGCGGTGGTGGATATCGAGAAAGGGATTATGGCGGTTGATGCTGACTTGCATGCCGATGAGGAGGCGCTACTTTTGGAAAACGGATCGGCGCAAAAAGATCTTTGGGGAATAAATTTTTATCCAGAACTGGAAGGAGAGGATTTTGTTGAATTCGATTCAATGATTAATTTGCGTCCAGCGCAAGGCAATCGTAGTCGAGGAGTGGATGACGAAACAATGCAAAAGAAGATCTTGGAAATAACCGATAAGCTAGTGAGAAAATAATGGAATATCAACATAAAAATTTGGCCGGTGGCGGTTGGCAGAAGCTTTCTTTTTTTGAGCAGATGGCAAACATCGGCAGTGAAGTTGAGCGGACGATAAAATGGAAAAATAAAGGCAATGTCGAATATAGCCAAATGGCTTTTGAGCGAGCATTGGAACTGATTGATCTGACAATTGATAATGAGAAAAGTAAAAGTCGCCTGAAAGAATTATCGCGAGTGCGAGAAATGCTGGCGGATTATTTTGTTTTCGATAATGAATATAGCTCGACCGACAAAAGCTGGCAGAATTATTTTTACGCCTTCAATTTTGCGGCGAGGATTAATTTGTGATTTTTTGAGTTAAAAATTATGGGTATCAAGGTTGAATTTAATCCGGATTTGGCGTTGCGCAATATTACGGAACATAAAAATGGTAAGCGGAAAATTGAGGAATGTATTCCGGAGAATTTGGAAGCGGGGAAAGTTTATGATTTTTTCAAGAAAGAACAAAGAAACTATTGGTTGCATGGAGAGGTGCCTCTTATCGAAACCGAGGGAAATGGGGTTTTGTCGCGGCCAAAGGCAAGTATTATAATCTT
>Ga0172379_10003986_pt1 | contig 22590 bp, 23 predicted proteins | sample GrowelOW334metaG_FD_119756 | JGI IMG/M metagenome (GOLD analysis project Ga0172379, IMG submission 119756) | Groundwater microbial communities from an aquifer near a municipal landfill in Southern Ontario, Canada - Groundwater well OW334 metaG | ecosystem: Environmental > Aquatic > Deep... | reverse complement strand
TTTGATAATTCATTTAACGACATTCCCTGTCCCAATAATTTTCCAAATTTAAAATTTTTACTTACAGAAGAACTGCAAGTTAAAAACAGATCCCCAAATCCGGAAAGACCATAAATTGTATCTTGTCTGCCCCCAAAGTACTTTGACAAAATACCCAACTCAAATAAACATCTTGTCATTAAAAATGCAATTGTGTTTTCACCATAACCAAGCCCATGAGCCATGCCAATTGTTAATGCGAAAATATTTTTAATTGCCCCACCAACTTGAACTCCAATAATATCGCTAGATATGTATGCTTTGAAATATCCATTACCAAGCATTTGTGCAACTTGCGTTGCAACTTCCACATCGTTTGAAGCAACAACCGTAGCCGTAACAGTTCTTGCCGCAATATCTTTTGCAAAATTAGGTCCACCCAACGCCACAACTTGGGTATGTGCCCCAAAAATATCGCTGACTATCTGGCTTGCAAGCATGACAGTGTTCTGCTCAATCCCCTTGCTGGTAACAATAAATTTATGATTTTTAGTCGCATATGCTTTTGCTAAATTGAAAACACTTCTAATATGCTTAACCGGAATGGCCTCAAAGATAAATTCACTTGATTGCATTGCCACTTGAATATCACAGGTGGGTCTAATTTTTGAATGAAGACTAACACCGGGTAAGAAATCTTTATTGATTCTTGTTAATTCAATATCTTTGACGACATTAGATTCGTGACACCATAAAATAACATCATAGCCGTTTTCAGCCAATAAATTAGAAATAGCCGTTCCCCAAGCCCCCGCACCAAGAACAGTAACAATTTTTTCCATAGACAAAGACATCCTTAAATTATTAGAACTAAAAACTACTTACCAAAATTTCTTGATATATTTGTGTAGTCATCAATGCATTTTTGTAAGCACTCTTGATTAACTTCCGGCCAAAAACAGTCAAGAAACATAAGCTCACTGTAGGCTGCCTGAAATGTAAAAAAATTACTTAATCTTGAAATTCCACTTGTTCTAATTATTAGGTCCGGGTCAGGCAAGCTAGATGCCCACATATAATTGCGTAAGATCTTTTCATCTATTTTATCAACACTCACAGCGCCACTTGCAACATCTTTGCAAAGGTCTTTTACTGCAGCTAAAATTTCTTGACGTCCACCATAACAAAAAAGAAAACTTAGGATAAGATTATCAAAATCTTTTGTTTCTTCTTCAATAGAATTCACAACATCAAGCGTACCCTGTGGAAACATTGTTCTGTCACCAAGAAACTGTACTCGTACACGATTTTGTAATAAATCCGCTTTATTTTCTGTTATCTGGTCTGGAATCATTTTAAAAAGATAATCTTGTTCGGAATCGCTTCGATTAAAATTTTCAAGTGAAAAAATATAAATAGAAAGATATTTAATCTTATTTTGCAAGCAAACGGAAATTGAAGCCTTAACAGCATGCCCACCCCTATGATGCCCCAAAATAGCTTGTAACTTATTCTGCTTAGCCCAACGACGATTTCCATCAGGAATTATAGCTAAATGCTGCATAAAACATTCTCCATTACCCGAACACAAGTGTTATACGATCAAATTTAACACATAAAATATAAGCAAACCTAATAGTAAACCAAAAATCGCAACTTGCGAATATATTTTTACTCATCAAGCTTTTTTACTTAAGCTCAAAATTTTCCAACCTAAATTTAATATTATTCCCAGAGGCTGTTAATTTTAATTTTAAAACATACATCTCTAATGGAGACTTAATCTTTGGCACTGATATTTTTTTAACAAATCGCCCTTCATAAGGTTCAAATACGCTAAAATTTGGATTAGACAAAATCTCCCAGACCCAAATTGCATAGGGCCTACCTAAAAGTGATCCTGTACTTATGGCAAAACGCTTATCACCAACCGCAACAAGCAGATAACTTTGATTGTTATCAATAACATCATATGATGGACAATCAATGGCCAAAAAAGAACTCCTGTACTCATCTTGTAATGAATCACTATATGTATGAGCATAAACAGTACCGAGTCTCACAGATATATCTCTATCCAAAACAAACGACACCGTAACATCATCGTTTAAATCGTTGCGAACGCCCATAACTGTCCACGCCAAACACTGGCTACAACTCATTCCAACTAAAAATATAAATCCCAAAAGTATATTTTTCATAAAATAACCTTCCATATAAAAAAGGAGCATAAGTTTACTATTTGCAAATAATACGCATATTAAAAGTTATAAAGACCCCATTATATATTGAATTTTATACATTTTGATAAAATTATCAAATTCAATATATTTTACTATTATTTATTTCCATTTGACATGTTTATAAATTCTGCTACAATCAACCTATGAATATAATTTATTTAAAATCTATACTTTTCGCATGCTCAAAGGTTAAAATACACCTGGAAGATGCAACGTATAAGCAAATCAAGGATCAAGTTAAAGATCCATTTTGGGTGGGGAGAATATAATGAATGAAATAAAAAAGACAGTTAAGGCTGTCATCTTCGATATGGATGGGACCATTATCAAAACCGAGCATATCTGGAAACAAGTAACACTGGACACTCTTTCATACTGTGGAGTAAAAGAATTAACTCCTGAACAACAGGCAATCATACGAACAATGTCTGGGATCGGATTAAATCAATCATCTCTATTGTTAAAGAAAACATTTGATTTATCACAAACTCAAGATGAAATTATTGAAAAAAAAGTCGCCTTGGCGCAGGAATATTTTGAAAAACAAATTGAGTTTATTGAGGGGTTTGCTGAGTTTCATGCAAAGCTTCAACTGAATTCCATTCCAACAAGCATCGCCACAAACGCGGATGCAAAAAGTCTGCAACGCATTGCACAAAAACTTAACTTAGAAAGTTTTTTTGGTAAAAATATGTATTGCGTAGCTGATGTAAATTTTATCCCAAAACCTGACCCTGCATTATTTTTACACAGCGCATCACAATTAGGTGTAAAACCAGAAGATTGCATTGTGTTTGAAGATTCTATTTTTGGATTTAATGCTGCACAAGCTGCAGGCATGAAATGTATAGGAATCAAAAACGAGTTAAATGAAAAACACCTGGACAAAGTATACGAGTCTATCGAAAATTATCACCAAGCCGAAGGCGTTTTAAAGAAAATTTCCAAGAAGTAAATCGTTTCTTTCTTTCTGAAACATTTTGCATCACAAATATAATCCCTTAAATGCTTAACTAATTATAGAAAAATTATTTTCTATAATTTTTTTTGAAATTTTAGTAGCATTTCAGTTTGACATGGTTTATATTATTCGGAGAATAAAAATTTAAAATTCGAATTAACCGAGAAGGGGATGCCTATGTCTTCAACGGAGCTAAGAGTAAAGGAATTACTTCGTGAAATGGGTTGGACAACAAAGGTTCTGGCAGAAAAAACCGGACTCTCTGAAAGCTATCTCACCCATATCAAAAACGGTACAAGACGCTGGAATGAAGATGCTCTAAAAAAACTCTCCACTGCATTTGGCAAACATCCGATTGAATTATTTGCTCAACGCAAGGGAAGAACAGATAATATTGATACTACATTAAAAATGCCTGAAACAACATCTGTTGATTTACAATTAAAAATTGTTCCTGTCGTCGGCGATATTCCAGCTAATCCATCACCTTATAATAATCAAGTCATGCAAGTTACAACAGGATACAAAGATATCTTTGTTCCGGTTTTGAATAGCAATGACGATTCAATGTTCTGTTTATGTATTGAAAACAACACAATGTCCCCAAATTTTGTAAAGGGTGATTATCTAATAATATCACCAGAAGTTTGGACCCGATCGGGCGACATAGCAGCTGTTGAATACGGAAATGATCCGGTAAAAGCAATAATGCAAATCACTTATGCTGATGATTTTATTGTGCTTGAATCTATTAATCATAAAACAGCGCCTGTTGCTCTTGTAAAAGGCAAAGATAACTTCAGAGTAATCGGCAAAGTTATTCACCGTTATCAAAGACTAGGTTAGGGTGAGTTTGGCCTGAATTTATTTCAGTATTGCAAAGTTAAAACAAAATTTAAAAAGGGCTTGTAAATTACAAGCCCTTTTTTTTACAAAAAATATTTATTTATTAAATATCTAAATTTCTAACAAAGTGTGCGTTTTTTTCGATAAAATCTTTTCTGTCTTCAACATCTTCACCCATCAATGAAGCAAACCACTGATCAGCTTTCATTGCATCTTCGATGGAAACTTGAAGAAAATTTCGACGAGTACAATCCATTGTCGTTTCCCAAAGCTGCTCAGGATTCATTTCTCCAAGACCTTTGTATCGCTGAATTGTCATTAATGATTTACCAAGAGCCAAAATTGCTCTTCCAAGTTCAAGAACTCCATGTCCTGATTTTACAAGTTCTTTACCTGTGACAGTAAGAGTCCACTTTTGCGTATTCAATGAACCTAAACCCTTAATATGCTCGATCAATTTAAACGTTTCAGCGGCAAAGAAGAAACTTTGTGAAACTTCCCAAGAATCTTTATTCCCCTCAAAAATTACGACAGCCCTAGATCCTTGACCTTCCTGATCATCCTGCGCCTCACTCTTTAATGAGACTTTGTATTTGTTGGCAAAATATTCATTTGCTCTATCAACAATATGCTGCAACGCGTAATTATCTAACTCCAAATTTATAGAATGTAAAAATGAAATAAGTTCATGGCAGTGCAAAATTGTAAGCTCAAGTTGGTAACATGTCTTTTCAAGTTCTTGTTCATAGGTTAAAACCTTATCAAGCATATTTTTCAAAGACGAAGCTGCAACGCTTTGCGCATCCACGACTAATTCAGTACTTCCGGATGCCCATTCAAACAAAAAACCCTTTAATTCTGAATCATCTTTTAAATATTTTTCAGCACGGCCAACTTTAACTTTATAAAGTGGCGGCTGGGCAATATACAAATAACCTTTGTCGATCAAAGGTAACATGTATCTGTAAAAGAAAGTTAGTAAAAGAATTCTTATATGTGCGCCATCAACGTCAGCATCTGTCATTATAACTATTTTGTGATATCTGACTTTTTCTGCATTAAATTCAGTATTCACTACACCACCACCAATAGCGGTGATCAAATTTTTTATTTCCTCATTAGCAAGAATTTTATCAAGACGAGTTTTTTCAACATTCAAAATTTTGCCGCGCAATGGCAAAATTGCTTGAGTAAACCTGTCACGTCCTTGCTTTGCCGAACCACCTGCAGAATCTCCCTCAACTATAAAAAGTTCGCATTTTGATGCGTCCGTCTCCGAACAATCAGCGAGTTTACCCGGCAATACAGCACTCTCCAACGCAGATTTTCTTCGAGTAAGCTCACGAGCACGTTTTGCCGCCGTACGAGCCTGCTGAGCCAAAAGACCTTTTTGAATAATTTTTTTAGCTATGACTGGATTTTCTTCAAAAAATACATCCAAAAATGCATAAACGCATGAATCGACGATCCCTTTTACATCACTATTGCCAAGCTTGCCTTTTGTCTGTCCCTCAAACTGTGGCTCCGGTACTTTCATACTAATAACAGCAACAAGCCCCTCGCGTGTATCTTCACTTGAGAGCGGACCTTCTTTGAGCATGTTTACACTTTGACCATAACGGTTACAAGCTTTTGTTAAAGCTGATTTAAAACCGGCTTCGTGGGTTCCACCATCACTGGTTCTAATATTATTTACAAAACTAAAAACTTGCTCCGCATATCCATCGTTATATTGAAATGCAAGGTCAGTTACGTATACACCATCGTCATGATAAAACTTAATAACGTCGGCAAAAAGTGGAGCTTTCTTTGAATTGATAAACTCAACCAAAGAAACAATTCCACCTTCAAAATGAAACGAAAGCTCTTTGCCAATTCGCTCGTCGGCAATATCTATTCTTAAACCTTTATTTAAGAATGCAAGCTCACGCAACCTAGAATAAAGAACTTCAAAGTTAAATTCTGTTACTTCAAATATTTTTGAGTCAGGCCAAAATTTTACAAACGTTCCACGTTTTTCGCTAGTCCCAACTTCTTTAAGCCTAGTTTCGGGATCACCACGTTTGTATAATTGTTCATAAACCTTACCATTACGATAAATCTGCAGTAAAAGTTTTTCAGAAAGAGCATTTACAACAGAAATTCCAACACCATGCAATCCTCCGGAATATTTGTAAGCATCTTTTTCAAATTTACCACCGGCATGAAGCTTGGTCATTACAACTTCGGCTGCAGAAATTTTTTCTGTAGGGTGTATATCAACTGGAATTCCACGACCGTTATCCTCAACCGAGCAAGAACCGTCAGCGTGAAGTTTTACAATTATGTGGTTAGCATGTCCCGCCAGAGCTTCGTCAACAGAATTATCCACAACTTCATAAACCAAATGGTGTAGTCCATTTATATCGGTTGAACCAATATACATAGCCGGACGCTTGCGAACAGCCTCAAGCCCTTCAAGAACTTTAATCGCACCGGCACCATAATCGTCTGAAGCAGTTTGCTTCTTTATATCTTTATCGTCTTTCATAGCTTTTCACCCCACTACCTAAAAAATAAAAATTTGTTATGCAGAACTTTGTACCAAGAGTTATCTGCCATTTTCACAGAATACTTTCAAAAAAATGAAGATTTTAGTATTTTAGCATTTATATACGTGTTAATCGGCCATTATTTAAAGTTATAAGATACCATAATTTACATTATAAATCACCCGTTTTAAGATTTGTTCTGTAATTTTTTTTAAACAAAGAGTGTACATAATCCGGTGGATCGCTGATATGAAAAATGATAAGCCTGTCTTAAAAAATCACGACTTTTATATGCAAAAAGCCTTACAACAGGCAAAGATAGCGGAACGTCACAATGAAGTTCCGGTTGGAGCTATTATAATTTCACCGGATGGAAAAATCATTGCACGGGCATATAATAAAGTTGAAAATAACACTTGCCAGGCAGGACACGCAGAAATTTTGGCTATTCAAAAAGCTACAAAAAAAATAGGCGATTGGCGATTGAATGGATGTTTAATTTATGTTACTCTCGAACCATGCTTGATGTGCCTGGGCTTAATACAACTTAGCAGACTTGAAAAAGTCGTTTTTGGGGCTACCTCACCAATATTTGGAACAGGATCTTTGACAAGTAATACCTTCTTAGTGCATAATTACCTAAAAAAGTTGGATATCGAAGGTGGAATTAAAGAAAAAGATTGCGCAGATTTATTGAAATCTTTTTTTAGGAAAAAGCGAAATTAAGCAAAGAAAGGTGAGGCAGTGAAGAACAGAGCTCAGTTTATTGAGATGATGAAAAAGAACCTATTGCAACGCAGAAGCGAAATGGCGGGACGTCTATCAAACCAATCTCAAGAAAAGGTATCTGACGGACAGGTGCAAGATAGCGGCGATGAAGCACTGTCATTATCGATGGAAAAACTACAAAATACCCTGCAGCAAAGCGAAATGGATGAAATCAGATCAATAGATGATGCATTTGAAAGAATTAATCGTGACGAATATGGTGTATGCATGGAATGCGGAAGCCCTATTCCTGAAAAAAGGCTGGAGACTTTCCCTTATGCATCACGCTGCGTAGCTTGCCAAGAAAAGTTTGAACAGTAATCTAGAAATTATTTAATGCCGGTGTAGCTCAGTGGTAGAGCAACTGATTCGTAATCAGTAGGTCGTCGGTTCAAGTCCGGTCACCGGCTCCAAAAAATTAGCCGAAAAGGGAACCCCTTTTCGGCATTAATTGTTCTAAAGCCCTTCAATTACATATTGAGGCGTAAGTTTTAAACCATTTTTGGTGTAAAATTCTTCTAATATTTTCACTATCCTACTTCTTATTTTTAGACTTGAGTCATCTTTTCGCTTGCTTTGTCTTTCAAAATAATATGCAAGATCTAATGCTGTATTCCGACCGAGATCCTCTGATTTAACATCTATTTTTGATTCCCTAAGTAATATTTCCACGCATTCGGGCCTAGCATGAATAACTGCATGATGCAATGCAGTATTCCCTGCAAAGTCTTTAATATTAGGATTTGCCCCAGCTCTAATCAGTACATCCATACACATTAGTCTTCCCGAAATAGCGGAATAATGCAATGGCGTAAAACCACGCGCATCCTGTTTATCTATAACGCTAGCGAATTCCTTTTTCTCAAGAAGTGTTTTTAAAGTTTCGGCCTGACTACTATCCGTTGAAGCATCATAAATCAAACACGCTTCCATCGCCCCCAATTTACACACTCCAAAGAAAATAACCGTAAACAACCCTACATTAATAACATTTTTCATATTCATCATGACACTTAATCCTTATTTTCAAAATGTAAGACTTTGCAATAACTACCATCACTTTTTTATTTTTTATTTTGCTCAAGTTTAAATGCATATGGCAAAAGCGTTTTAAGTTGTTCGATTTTATAATTCCCAGAAATAGTTGCCATAACAATGTAAGCTTCAGGCTCAGCAAACTCATTGATAACCTGACGGCAAGCGCCGCATGGAGCTCCATATTCAGGCGCATCAAGAACAATAGCTATAGCTTTAATAAAATTACCTTTTTCTCCTTCAGAAACTGCTTTAAAAATTGCTATACGTTCTGCGCAAACCGTTAATCCGTACGACGCATTTTCAACATTTGTTCCGGAATAAATTTTGCCAGATCTAGTTAAAATAGCAGCCCCAACTTTGAAATTTGAATATGGGCTGTACGAATTTTCTCTGGCTTTTTTGGCCTGTTCAATTAAATTTTTAAAATCAAAATCTAATTCAGCCGCTTTGACTTCACTTTTACTTGCTACTTGATTTAATACTTGCGTCACTTCAGTCTCCTTTGGCAATACTTGTAAAAAACTTAACGATAAAACGGATGGCAATAAAAGACACTTCGCAATATTCATGATCATCTTTCCTGTAAAAAACATACTACCTGTATTAACTCGAGTAGCAGAGCATACAATACGAAGGCCACGAAATCAATAGGATTTTTGTTTTTCTTCAAATGAATTGAGCAAGTTTTTTGCAAGTGTTGACAATATTGTATTCGTTTTTGTATACTAATAATATCAATATTTATACAAAAAAATGTAATTTTGGAGCTAAATAGATGAAAATGATAAGAATCACAGAGGAAACAAGCCACCGCTTAGATGAGCTAGTTGAGGAAACACATGAATCAAAACAAGCTCTTCTAGATAAGGCTGTTCAAATGCTTACAAGAAAATATTTTCTTGTAAAAGCAAATAATGAATTAGCAGAGCTTAAAAAAGATCCAAAAGCATGGAAAGAGTACATGGAAGAGCATGAGGCTTGGGATGAAACTCTTTTAGATGGATTGGAATAAAATGGCCACAACATTGAAGCCTTTACGTGGAGATATTTGGATTGTTAACTTAGATCCCATCGTTGGACATGAGCAAGCCAAGAAACGCCCTTGTCTTATTGTTTCAAACAATATTTTTAATCAAAATCCATCTGAACTGGTTGTCGTTATTCCTCTAACATCTAAATACAAAAAAATTTCCTGGCTTGTTGAAATTGGTGAAATTAGAATTGGCAATGTATCAACAATGTCTTATGCACTATGCAACCATGTCAGGACTGTTTCACTCGCACGATTCTCCTCTAAACCCGTTGCGCATATCAAGACAGATACAATGGAAAAAATAGAGGCAAGATTACGCATGCTTCTTGATCTCTAAATAAAGGTAAGAAAGTTATTTTATCCCCAGAAAAAAAATATTATTTGCTGATCAAATAAAAAATATAGAAAAGCTCCAAGTCCAAGAAACGGCCCAAATGGGATTCTGGTGAATCTATCCTTTTTTAATATTAATAAAAAAAGGCCACCTAAGATTAGTCCTGAGAATGAGCCCAACATTAAAGCAAACCATACACCAACCGGACCAAGAAATGAACCAATCATGGCAAGGAGCTCCATGTCGCCAATTCCCAATCCATCACGTTTGGTAAATGTTTTGAATAAAAATGCAATAATCCACAAGAGTCCATATCCTAAAATGGCTCCAATCAAACTTTGCATAGTAGAGATATATGTAAATCCAAAGTACGAGGCAATAAGTCCAAGCGGAATGAGCCAAAACGTACAAATCTGTGGAATAACCATTGCTTGGAAATCAGTTCGCGTCGCAACGATCAAGGCAGATAAAAATATAAAAAATATAAAAAAAGAAAAATAGTTTTGCGCTGGTACTTGTTTTGCCAAATTCGCAAATGATATATCAAATCCTTCTACAACCGGATTAGTTGCTAAATAATAATAAAGCGATGAAAACTTTGGTAAACATCTTTGATAAAGTAGCACCAACATAAAACCGGTTAACAATTCAATAAATGGATATAAAAAAGAGATGCTCTCTTTGCACTTCCTACACTTTGCTTTTAACAAAATCCAAGAGACTAATGGGATATTATCGTACCAAAAAATTAGTTGCTCACATTTTGGACATGCGGATCTCATCTTAAAAAAAGACCGCCCTGACACTAACCTAAATGCAACAACGTTTAAAAATGATCCCCAACATAACCCAAACAAAAAAATAATTAAAAGAAGAATATCCACCAAACTCCCCTTCAGAACTAACCTTTTATTCCAGCCTTTATCAAATCGTGAATATGTATAACGCCAACTGCTGTCTTACCATTTACAACAACCAAGCTTGTGATGTTAAAATTTTCCATAATTTCAAGAGCTGAACCTGCGAGCGCATCAATATTTACGGTTTTGGGATTTAGCGTCATTATTTCAGTTGCTTTTTTATTAAAAACATCCGGACCAAATTTATCACAAGCACGACGCAAATCACCATCTGTAACAATTCCACAAAGATTATTTTTATTATCAGCCACTATACCAATTCCCAGCTTTTTGGAAGATATGGTATAAAGAATTTCGCTAAATTTTGAATCCATTGATATTAACGGAAGATTAATCCCAGAATACATGAAGTAATTAACTGTTAAAATCAGTCGTTTTCCAAGAGCTCCAGCTGGATGAACACGCGCAAAACAATTTTTATCAAAATTGTGCATCGAGCTAACCACAACAGCTATGGCATCTCCAAAGGCCATCATCAAAGTCGAACTGCTTGTTGGGGCCAAATTTAAGGGACAGGCCTCACGCTCAAGTGGAAGCTTAATAACAAGATCAACCAAGCCAGACAGGCTGCCGTTATTGCAACAAATCAATACTGTATAATTTTTTGTAAAATTTTTATTATTTTTTAAAGACGCAATAACATTTTCAAGTTCTGTTCCAGTGCCACTTTTTGATAAAGCAATGAATATATCGTTTTGTTGAATAACCCCAAGATCACCGTGCAATGCTTCACATGCGTGCAAAAATATTGAAGGAATTCCAAGGCTTGAAAAGGTTGCAGCCAATTTTTGTGCAACTAATCCTGATTTACCAAGACCTGAGAAAACAATCTTCCCCGTATTTTCTAGAATTTTGTTAACAAGAATAGACGCTGTTTCTGGAATATTGTTGGCAACTGCCATTAACGCTTGAGATTCTTGTAAAATTACATCTGAAATGGCTTGTTTGATATCAAGCTTTGAAGCACCCTTTACAGCAAATGCGCTTTCTTTTTGCTGGTCCAACATTGTAACCCCATATTTATTTTTTTTTGCTATCACCAAGATCTTGAATTACTTTATCTAGCAAAGTATCGATGCGGTCTTGCTTCTCTCTGTTTTCATCATAAATAAATATAATTTCTGGAGTGTAGCGAGGGTTTAATCGAGTTGCAAGTTCTTTGCGTATAGATGGCCTATAAAGTTTGAGAGCATCCAGTGCTGTTTTAAATATTTCTTCAGAAAATACATCAAATGTAGACAGATAAACGTAAAGAATGCCCGAGTCCTGTGAAAAATCTACTCTTGTTACATAGACCTTTTGTACATCGGTATTTTCATTGGAAATTAAACTAATGATTTGAGATAGTTCACGAAAAAAGAGGGATTTTTTTCGCTCCCTCTTTATTTCATGTAAGTTTGAGCTCGCCCCATGGCGATTTTTATTTGACGCAACCATTATTTAAGCATACCTTCCATGCTCTTAATAATGTTGTTCTTGACCGCGCGCATCAATCTTTTTCGCTTCTTCTGCGTTGGAGGTTCAAAATAAACCTGTCGCTTCATATCACGAATGACGCCTTCGCGTTCAACTTTTTTCTTAAGTTGCTTTAAGCTTTTTTCGAGATTTCCAGTTACCTGGATTTCGATATTATATGACTTTGACATTGAATTTTAACACCGCCTTAAAAACTAGTTTCGTCGTTGATACTTCTTCACTATCACTTAACAAAGCCTATCAGAATGGGGTCATTTGTCAAAACAATCAATAAAATCAGGGATTATGGCTTCCATGAAAAGCGTATTTGCAAACAGAATTAAAAATATATTAATAGAAGACGTAAACTAACGCGAATTCGAGAATTAAATATTGCTTCATGAAAGCCACTGTAACGTCGCCCCGGCGCAGGCCGGGGTCCAGATGCAACTTCAACGTCCTCGCCTATTTTTGAAACATTTATCTATGCGAATCACAATCAAAATCAAATCAAGTACTCTAAATCTGTTTTATTTCTGTACTAAAACTGGATCCCGGCCTCCGCCGGGAAGACCTCGTGTAATAGCGTTTAGCGTTTTTACACTGCATAAAAATAAATCATTACGATTATCGAATTCGCGTTAAACTATTAAGCCTTTACAATAAGCATTGATTCACTTACAATTTGAGCACAAATTAACAGAAAAAATGTTTATTTAAAGGGAAGACTATGAAATCTTTGTTGTATAAGACTCATCTGATTGGTAAAAAAATAATATTTATTGGAATTATTATATCTTTTCCATACGTAATGGCAGGCGATTTTGATTTACCAAATCACGATGAAATCAAAAAAGAGGTCACTTCTTTAATTGAGAACGATCTAGTTGAAAAATCAAAAGCAACTGTTTTGCAAAAAATTAAACGCTGCGCCTCGCAAAACGATGGATACGTTGAAATTACACGTGAGAACGCACCCAATATTTATAAATTGCTTAACTCAGCTGCAAATACAATTGGAATAGATATACCGTCAAAAGTTTATCTAAACAAATCTCATGTACTCAGTTTGAATTGCTGCAATGCTTTTGTCGCAAAGAACCTTAATGGAAAAATATATTTATCACTAGGAAACAAGCTTTTATGTGAACTCACTCCTCAAGAAACTAAAGCAATTTTGGAGCATGAATTTATGCACATAAAGGACAAGTTTCTTGAACAACTTACCCCAAAGATGTATAAAAACGGAGTAGTAGCCTGTTCTTATTTAGGTTTATTAGGCATACAATGCGTTTTATTGGTTCATATATCAAAGACCATCTATTCCAAAAAATACTCTAATGCCGCTCTAATGGCTTTACCTATTCCATTGTTAGCGTACTTATCAGGAAAGCTTGGAAGACAAGTCATAGATAACAAAACCCAAATAAATGATTTTTGTCAAAAATTAGAACAACATGCAGATTTGAATGTTGAATCAAAAACCGACTTAGCAAATGGACTGAAAAAAATAATTGCAATGATAACAATCGAAGCATTAAAATATAACCCAAAAAGTATCGACCCTAGCGCGATTTTACTAATTGAAACCGAAATGCAAAATGCAATAATTAAGAATATAGATAATGGTAAAATGGATTCCAATGATCCTTTGCACCCTACACTTCAAAATAGATTGAATTATTTAAAAGAATTTACCGAGACAACAACCTCTAATATTGTTTAATATTTCTTATTTAGTTTTTTGATAAAAACTCAACACTGGACTGTCTTTTGATAAATCATTATCATCATTGTAGTAGCAATTATGAGAGATGGTTTGTGATGGATAGTTTAAAAAGTGATGGGAGTGTGGTCCATGAGAAGTAAATCTAGGTTTAGTCTGTTTTTTTTCTCAATATTTTTTGTTATTAATTTTTTCACAATCGAATTATATTCCAAAGAGATTTCGGATAATATCCACAAGGATTCTGCTATCGCCGATAGTAGCAACGGAACAGTGGTGTTTGAGCGTTCAAAAGTTTGGCGCCAAGTTCAGAAATTATCACAAGACACAGTTGCACAAATCTTTGTAAACACAGCATCTTTTAACTGGGAAGAACCTTACAAAACACCCAAGCAAAGAAAAACCTGCGGCAGTGGATTTTTTATTAGCGATCAAGGATTAATCGTTACAAATTATCACGTTGTAGATGAAGCTGCGGGAATTAAAATACAAATTCCATCGTTGGGAAAAGAACAATTTAAAGTAAATGTAGTTGGCGTAAGTCCCGATAGAGACATTGCTTTATTAAAATTAAGCAATGCGTCATTCAAGATGATTCAACAAAAATTGGGAGCCATTCCATATTTAAAACTCGGAGATTCTGATAAAGTTTTCAGAGCACAAGAAATAATGGCATTGGGATACCCTCTAGGACAAGAAAAATTGAAAAGCACACAGGGAATAGTCAGTGGACGCGAAATTTTATCCAATGAATCTTATATACAGATGACTGCTGCTCTTAACCCCGGCAACTCAGGAGGCCCATCATTAAACACCGCCGGCGAAGTAATTGGAATAAATACAGCACGAATAGCAAAAGCGCAGGGAGTTGGTTATATAATTCCAATCAATGATGTAAAAAATGTAATTCAAAACTTACTTAAAATAAAATTACTGCGTAAGGCAATGCTCGGATTCGAATTTAATTACAGCACCAAAAATACAACACGATTTTTATCAAATCCATTGCCGGGAGGACTCTATTTAAGTCGCATCTATAAAAATACTTTACTTGAAATTGCAGGCGTTAAATCAGGTGATATGGTTTACGAAATTAACGGACACAAAGTTGATTTATATGGCGAACTAAATGTTGAATGGAGTGAAGATAAAATACCAGTAGTCGCCCTCCTCAATAGGTTTTCACTTGGTCAAAAAATTAACATGCTTGTTTATAGAAATGGAGCCAAAATCAACATAAATTTTGATTTTAATTTGACAGATCCACTTCCAATAAGATTTTATTATCCTGAATATGAAAAAATTGATTACGAAATTATTGGTGGAATGGTCATAATGCAATTAGCTCTTAATCACATTGAAAAATTCGAAGAAATTAACCCATTTCTCGTAAAATACATGAAACGGCAAAATCAGTATAAACCACGCCTAATCATCACACATATTTTCCCAACATCAAAAGCTCAGGATGCTAGAGTTGTTTACGAAAGTGATATTATAAAAAAAGTAAATGGACACATGGTCAATACACTGGAAGAATTAAGAGATGCAATAAAGCAATCCGAAAATTATTTATCTCTAGAAACATCAGAAAAACAGTTTATGGTTCTTCCATTTGAAAAGATTCTTTTAGATGAAAAAAGATTAAGCCAAAAGTTCTTTTATAAAAAAACAGCTTTAGTAAAAGAACTTTTGGAAAAACGAAACCTAAAAAACTAGGCCCTTTGTTTTTATAATTTATTGACTATGATAATATTTTTTTACTAAACTAATTAGTGGGATGAGTTTAAAAAACTAGCAATTTTTAAAATATATAACTTTCTAGGAGAGATGTATGAAGATTTTAAGATCATCGTTTTTATTTGCAGCTCTTGCAATAATCACATTTTGTGCAACAAAAGCTAGTGTAGGTGAAAATGTAATACAAAACATGAAACAAAGCCTCAAACAACCAAGCATAGAACTTCTTGCCTCAAGTGAATTGGTGGACTGGGATACTTTTGAAAATCGCATTAAAGCCCTAAAAGACGCTTTAATTGCATTTGAGAACAAATTAGGTGAATTTAAGCAGGCTAAAAATGTGCTTCCTGCAGCAATAGCTACTCCAACCTCACCAACGCCAGCACCTACAATTACTCAAACACCTGCAATAACACCGTCCACAACACCCGAAGTAACGCCTGTGCCATCGCCAATAGTGGCAACAACACCCGCAATAACACCTACCGCTACACCAATAACGACACCTGCCATAGCTCCGGTGCCAACAACACCCGCAATCCAAACACCTGAATTAGCCCCAGTTCCAACAATTACACCTGTAGCAACAACTGGTCCAGTCACTATTCCACCAACAACGCCCGCTATTCCAGCGACTGAAACACTCATGGCACCCGTGGCGACCCCCGCACCAACTCCAACTGAAGTTACACCAGTTAATCCAATTTCTGCACCATCCGCAACACCTACCGAACCTCCTGCACCTATGACACCGGCCGTCGCTACACCTGAAACAACTCCAGTCCCAACTCCAAGCTCAACACCAACAACGCCTTCTATTATTTACTCAACGTCACCCACAGCTCCTGTCGTTAGCCCAGCACCTGCCCAGACGCCAGCAGAGACTCCAAGCGCTACAGCAACCGATGTGGCTCAACCAGAAGTCTCTTCCGTGATGGATGCATCTGCCCCAGCAATGGAAGAAATGGTTCAAGAGGAAATGGTCAGTGAAACGCCAGCACCTTAAAAGTAAATATTTTTCGTTAAATTATAAATATTTTTTGTTTGATAGTGGTTTTTGCGCTATAATCCTATGAAAATAGTATATTTGGGGTTTAACCCGCTAGGATTTTAATGTATTGTCAGTACTATCAAGCAACCGTTAATACTCCATGCACACATTTTATTACCGGGATACTTCGAAGCCACGAACACCTGGTTTTTGAAAGAGCTCTTGACGGACGCAACAGCTCGATCATCGAATTTTTTGTACCACAAGACTCCGAAGCTATGTTTGTAGATATTATGCATCACTTTGTTGAACTAGGTTATGTATTCAGTTTTGGAAAAAAAGAAAACAGGTTAAAATTATAAAATTATAAGGCGTTTTATGAACAAAAAAATAATTTACAAAACACTGTTACAACACATTGGTAAAACACCAATTGCTAAATTAGAATTTGATGTCAAGCCAACTTTACTTGCAAAACTTGAATTCATGAATCCTGGTGGAAGCGTAAAAGATCGTTCTGCTCTGTTCATGATCGAACAAGCCGAAAAAAGTGGAGTCCTACAACCGGGTGGGACAATTGTTGAGGCATCCTCTGGAAATCAGGGTATCGCTCTTGCCATGATTGGTGCACTAAAGGGTTACAAAGTTATAATTACAGTACCGGATAGAACTGCAGCGGAAAAAGTTGCAATTTTACGCGCATACGGCGCAGAAGTATGTGTTTGCCCAAACACTGATGATTTGCACGATCCTAGAGGATATCACGCCAAGGCAGAGCACTTTCTTCACTCAATTCCCGGTGCTTTCATGCCAAACCAGTATTTCAATAAATCTAACCCTCTTGCTCATTACACAACAACCGGTCCGGAAATTTGGGAACAAACTCAAGGAACAGTCACCCATGTAATCTTAGGCGCTGGATCTTGTGGAACAATTTCCGGAGTTGGCAGATATTTAAAAGAACAAAATCCAAATGTAAAAATCATTGGAGTTGATGCTGCAACATCTGCATATTCAAGCAAAAATCCAAAAGCCTACAATGTTGAGGGCCTTGGAATTGATGTAATAACTGACACATTTGATCAAAACGTAGTCGATCAGATTATTCCTATTTCTGACGAAGACGCTTTTTCATCAACACGAAGATTAGCAACAGAACACGGATTGCTTGTTGGAATAAGTAGCGGAGCCGTCATGCACGTTGCTCTTGAATATTGCAAAAATCTGACAGAAGAAGATGTGGTTGTGGTTATCTTAGCAGACTCGGGTAAAAATTATTTAAGCAAAGTTTTTGCAGCACAAACTAAAAAAACATTGCCCGAAAAAATAAGCACTCCTGAGCAAGCAAACTCACTATAAAATATTGATTTAAACTTAAATTGTTTTATTCTATTTTACCTAGCGCGATGCGGGAAATTTGAAATAAATCGTGTTTAAGGCCCTAGATATTCACCTATAATTCAACGATATTGGAGATGCTACATTCATGTTAAAAAATTTTTATAAATACCAATCACTTGGGAATGATTTCATTCTTTTTGATTGGTATAAAAAACCTGAAACATTCGTTGAACAGATCCTAAGTGAACAGAATTTACAAGACCTTGTTATTAAAATATGTCAGCCACATTTTGGCATAGGTGCTGACGGGGTATTGATTTTAAAGGGAAACACTAACGCAAGAGTCGCCGAGATGCTCATTTTTAACAAAGATGGCAGCCGCGCAGAAATTTGCCTAAACGGATTGCGCTGTGTGGCTCAACACTTGTTCATGCATTACAATTTTCCAGAAAAGTTTCAAATCAAGGCAGGGCATAGAATTATTGAATGTTTTGTTCAAAATTCAAAAGATAGCTCTGAACAGGTCATTGTAACAAACAACGTCGGCAAGGGTGAATATCTTGCCGCAAAATCAATAAAAATATCTACAGGTCAGATTTCGGGGCACTGCGCATCAATTGGAAATCCACATTTTATAGTGTTTGATAAAAAAGATCTAAACTGGCTACAAGCATTTGGTTCTGAAATTGAAAGTCATAAAGAATTTGAAACTTCTGTTTCCAGCAAAACCAATGTTGAATTTGTTTGGCAAGATAAAACATCAACATCAATAAAAAAATTTGTTTCCATTGTTTATGAACGTGGTTGCGGAATTACACTCGCATGCAGCTCCGGAGCTGCAGCTATTTCTGCTGTTCTTCTAAAGCTTGGGCTAGTAAGTAAAAACGAAGAATTTCAAATTTCAATGCCGGGCGGCACTATTAAATGCAGTCTTGATGAATCTGAAAATATTACACTCTGTGCTACATCAAATGTCGTTTTTAGCGGAACACTTGGGCGATAATAGGTAACTTACTGTCTCCATCTTCAAATAATACATACGTTTCAATTGCTGTATTTTTATTATTTATTTAAAGCATTGACTTTGATATTTTAAGTTGTGTAGAAATAATAGAAAATCATAGCATTTCTTGAATCTAAAAATTAAAATAGGAGCATACCTTGAACCCAAATAATATTCCTATATCAAAAAGTATAAATAAAAGCCTACCATTTGAACTTGATGACTGGTTAACGAAAAAAATTGACCCTGCAAAAAGAGATCACACTACAAACACCTATCAATTTTATAAAAAATTTAATTTAGAAGAGCTGGGCTTTATTAAAGCTGAATTAATAACACAAAACTCAGAACTATTATTAAGAATAAAAAAACATGTTGTTACATATCCAAATGAGTGGACCATGTCCATGATCAGGGACGCCACACTTTTTCACTTGAACCTCTTTGAAAAATTATATTCTTTGAATCTTGCGTTAAAAAGCAGCTCATTACAAAATATTTTTTTTGATAATACCAAACCAAAATTCTCAGACTTAACAACTCTGACAATGCGCGATGAAGAAACGTTATTACCGTTAAGTATGAATGATGCCGGATTAAAAAACACCGTAAATAAAATATTATTGATTATAGAACTAATTAAACAAAATAATTATTCAACAGTGCGCCAAATTTTACAAGAACCAAATGAGTTTATTTTAAATAAAAAAATACACGAAATACTTTCCAAAAACAAAAGCTTGCAATCTACCTGGGAAACCGCTGAAAAAATTCATGCAATTCAATTGAGCAATAAAAAAAGCTTTGTAGATCAATGTGAATATCTTTATAATCTAGTAGTTAATATGAACATCTTTTCAGTAAATAATTCTTGTTTATCAAAAGATAATCCACTTCCATTTAACAACACTTCCAGCTGGAATCAAAAACAAAAAAATATTTATCAAATTATAACAAATGAGCGACCTAACACTGTTCTCGATATTAACGCAAGCTCCGGATGGAATTCATTTTTAGCGGAACATGAGGGCGCAAATGTTATTGCAACTGATATTGATGAATCGGCAATTGATAATTTGTATCAAGCATCAAAAAAACATAACTTAAAAATTTTATCTTTATTTATGCCGTTTTCATCCCTGTCAAAAAATGTTTCTTGCGACTTAGTCTTGTGTCCAGAAATAAATAACATCGTATCAAAGCAAAATATGAAACTGGATGATATTTTTAAAATACTTTGCAATGTAACCAAGAAGACACTCGTTTTAGAATTCGCCAATAAAAAAGAACAAAACGAAGTAAATAACAATTTATATACAATCGATATAACAATAAATTTTGGACTTCAGTACTTTAAAACAGTTGAAATTTTGGATGCGCATATGGATAGCAATAAACTGCTTGTGTTTAAAAAATAACATACGGCAATATAATTTAATTCAATCGCATGAATTTATCGCAACTTGTTCAACACAAATTCGACGCGCTCATCGACTGTTAATGCTGGAACGTTAATAACCGTGTACCCAAGGGATGTATAAACATCATTTAAAAGATTATGTATTTTGCGAGCCTCTTCTATGCCCTCGTGACGAACTCCGTTGGATGAATAAGTCTTTACAAAATCAAGTAGGAAAATATAGTCATACCTAACTTTTTTTAATAATTCTGTGAGTTCCTGGGGTATTGTTTGATTGTTGAATTTGCAGTAGGTAAAACTGTCTATACATGCTCTATCAAAGAATATAAGCTCTTTATGATGCGACAATTTTAAAGCCAAATCTAAACATTCTTCTTGTTTGGCAACAATTTTAAGCTGAAATTGATCCAGATTACTCCACGGGGTCATGTTTCCACTTTTTTGCTCTTCTTCTATAACAGTTGTTGCAGCCTCTCGAATTACATAATACCCCTTACTTTTAAACGCATTTATCAACGTTGTTTTACCTGTGCACGGACCACCCGTAAACACAACTTTTATAGGCTGACAAAAAATTGATGCTAGATTAAAAACAAAAACTGTAACTAAAAGTAATTTTTTCATAACTTTCTCCATATTTTGCGTAATTATTTCAGATGATAAATTTTACACAATTTTAACAACATGAATATCTATGTCAACGCAATTAAGGATATTTAAAGTAACTAATCTCTTATTTACACCCGATACTGAGACCCTCTTCCTAAATTATTAAATACAAAAAATATTTGAGTGAATAGTTCATTTGATAACAAATGTTGCGAAACCGTAACCTAATATTAATATACACTTACTAGAATGATTCACCAAATACAAGGTGCCATCCATAACTACTATCGCCAGGCATACGCTTCTCCCATTTCCAACCAATATCAAATCGGACCGATCCAATTGGAGTTTTGTAGCGTACTCCTACTCCTGATGTTGGAAACCACATTTTAAAACCGCCCAAGCCCGTTTGGCTAAGGGCTCCAAGATCTTGAAATACTACTCCATAAAAATTATTAAATATTGGCACTCGTAACTCCAGGTTTACATTGGCCATAGAACTTCCACCCTGGATGGTATACTCACGAGTAACGCCTGGTGGTGGTGGGTTTTTAATTTGATATGCAGTATAACGTTCAACTCTACCATCTGGATATGTATCCGTAATTCCAAGCGGCGGCAACGAATCAATCTCATAACCACGAACGGAATATGGACCACCAAGGTAGAAACGCTCTATCGGCATGATATCTTCAAATTTTCGTCTAAAAACGTGCCCAAACCTAACTCTTGTTCCCAAAACAAAGTCTTTATAAATTGGATAAAATGCGGACTGCTCAACTTGTAATTTAGCTGAACATATTCCAATTTTTTCCGGTGCCATAAGTTTTAATGAAGCAAAACTCATAAGCCCCTTTTTTGGGTTTAGCCTATCGTCCAATTTATCTATAACCAATGACGGCTCAATAAAAAGATATGGCGCTGATACATCTACCAAGTCAGGAGATAGTTTAAGATATCCATGAATATTTTTTGTAGTCATCCATTCATTACCAACATTAATACCCCAATGGTAACACTCTTTGTATTCATCGTTCAAACCAATTAAAAAACCGTTTTGCAAGGATGTATATGCAGGAGCCGTTTTACCAATCTGAACAGGCTGAATATATTTATTGGAATAAACTTTAAACTTGGTAATCGCAGGATAACTAAAAAATGATGGCAGCTGATATTGTGTATCGAATTTTCGTTCAAATTCGGTCCAATCAAAATCCAACGATAACCTATCTGCCTTGTTTAGAGGATTTTTTAAAATCAACGATGAACCAATTTTTGGAGTTGACTGATGTTTAATCTGAATAATATTTTTACTTGTTACAAAATAACCTACACGTAAACGAAACTCAAACGGGTCATCGTCCACCAATGATAAAATTATTGGCTTTTCGCTAACGTTTTTTGACATTTGATATGGCTGAATTTGAACGGTCTTAAAAACATCCAACCTCTTTAATTTATTTCTCGTAAGTTCAATTTTTTTACGAGACCAATCATCGCCTTCTTTGAATTTTACCTTTTTCAACACCTCTTTGAATGGTAGCCTTGTATTGCCACGTAAAAGAACTTTACCAAATTTAACTTTTTGCCCCGGATCAATTTTCCAACGTACTGAAACTTTTACTCCTTGAAGGTCCGTCTTCCCGGAATCC
>Ga0172379_10003985_pt1 | contig 22597 bp, 14 predicted proteins | sample GrowelOW334metaG_FD_119756 | JGI IMG/M metagenome (GOLD analysis project Ga0172379, IMG submission 119756) | Groundwater microbial communities from an aquifer near a municipal landfill in Southern Ontario, Canada - Groundwater well OW334 metaG | ecosystem: Environmental > Aquatic > Deep... | reverse complement strand
GGACAAGAACAGCGCGTAGCCATTGCCAGGGCTATCGTAACCGATCCGCTTATTCTTGTTGCCGATGAACCGACAGGTGATCTCGACAAAAATTCCGCTGCTGAAATTCTTATACTACTTGACAGATTAAATAAAGAATTCAAAAAAACAATTTTAATGGTAACCCACGATCCGCACGCTGCGGAAAAGGCAAGTAAAATTCGTCACCTCGAAAAAGGCGATATAATTTAGGAACCGTTATGAAAATTTTTAAACTCATTTTCAAAAATGCATTCCGTCATAAACTCCGATCTTTTTTAACAATACTCGGAATTGCAATTGCAGTAATTGCCTTTGGCGTACTGCGCACCGTTGTAACCGCATGGTATGTGGGTGTTGAAGCAACCGCTGCAAATAGATTAGTCACGCGTCAAGCGGTTTCATTTATTTTTCCTTTGCCATATACATACCGTGATAAAATTCGACAGATACCGGGCGTTTCGCAAGTAACGTTTGCCACATGGTTTCAAGGAGTTTATATCGACAAGAATCAATTCTTCGTCCGGTTTTCTTGCGATGCCGAAACAATGTTTGATGTCTATCCTGAATTTCTTCTATCAAAAAATGAATTGGAAACTTTTAAACGGGAACAAAATTCATGCGTTGTTGGAGAAGACATTGCCAAGCAGTATAAATTAAAGATCGGCGATGTTATGCCGATCGAAGGAGATATTTATCCCGGCAAATGGGAATTTGTTATCCGTGGAATTTACAAACCGCGCGATAAAACCACCGATGCAACGCAAATGATGTTTCATTGGAATTATGTGAACGAAAGAATGAAAAAAGAATCCCCCGAACGTGCCGGTGAAGTTGGCTGGTATATCGTAAAAATAAAAGATCCATCGCAATCGGGAAATATTTCTAAACAAATTGATGATCTCTTTAAAAATTCAAATGCTGAAACGAAAACAGAATCAGAACGCGCTTTTGCACAAAGTTTTTTAGCTTCAACAAGCGCTATTATTACTGCAATGAATATTTTATCGTTTGTAATCATCGGAATAATTTTACTCGTACTCGGCAATACGATGATCATGTCTGCGCGCGAACGAACGCGTGAATATGCGGTGATGAAAACTATCGGATTTTCCGGATCACATTTAGTTGGATTAATAATGGGCGAATCGTTATTCATTTCAATCATCGGCGGAGCTCTCGGTTTAACGCTAACATTTCCGCTTATTCAAGGATTAGAACGGGTAATTCCAAAAGGATTTTTCCCGGTCTTTGAAATTGAACCGATCACTATTGTACTTGCATCAATAGCGGCTGTATCAATTGGAGTTTTATCTTCGCTTTCTCCAATTCAACGAGCGCTGAAAATGAAAATAGTTGAAGGTTTCCGGTTTGTAGGATGATAGATGGTTGATGGATAATGGATGATGGTTATGAAAAAGATTAAGAACAACATTATGATTAAGATTAGCAAATGGTCAACCAACGACTGACCACTTCCGCCAAAGGCGGATCAGCCTCTGGCTGAAACAACTAACTAAAAAGGTTTTGAAATGAAAATACCATTGAAATACAGTTTAAGAAATTTTACTGCAAGAAAACTTACAACCGGAATTACCGTTACCGGCATAGCGTTAGTTGTTTTCGTTTTTGCCGCTGTATTGATGATGGCTTACGGTGTTCAAAAAACTTTAACGGCAACCGGTTCCGAAGAAAATGTACTTGTCGCCCGTAAATCTGCGAACGGAGAAATATCAAGTATTATTCCGGGAGATATTCAAAGTATCGTTTCCTCTTTACCGAACATCGCAAAAACATCCGACGGAAAACAAATAATTTCTTGCGAGCCGGTGGTAATTATTAACCTGGAAAAACAGAGCGGCGGGTTAAGCAATATCAGTGTTCGCGGTGTGTCGCAGCAAGTACAGCAGCTTCGTCCAAACATAAAAATAATTGAAGGAAGAAATTTTGTACAGGGCAGGCGTGAATTAATTGTCGGTGAATCTATCGCAAATAAATTTCTTGGATGCCAAATCGGCGGCAAAATAAAATTTGCCGGAGATTATTGGATCGTAGTTGGAAAATTTACAACCGATGGAAGCGGATTTGATTCTGAAATTTGGGGCGACGCTTTACAACTGTTAGATGCTTTCGCCCGCGGTAATTCAGTTTCATCAATGACTTTAAAATTGGCAAATCCTTCAGAGTACGCTTCATTTAAACTTGCCTTTGATACCGACAAACGGCTTCAACAATACGAACCGGAAATCGAAACTAAATTTTTCGCAAAGCAATCGGAGTTAATGGCGGGATTTATCAGAATACTGGGAATTTTTGTTACGGTAATTTTTAGTCTCGGCGCAACTATCGGAGCAATGATAACAATGTATGCTTCGGTAGCAAACAGAACCGTTGAAATAGGAACTTTGCGTGCGTTGGGTTTTAGAAGAAGAAGTATCTTAGCTGCATTTTTAGCAGAATCATTTCTTATTGCTCTTATAGGCGGAATAATAGGTTTAGCGCTTGCATCGCTTTTGCAGTTTGTTTCAATTTCCACTTTAAACTTCGGCTCATTTACTGAACTCGCATTTAATTTTGCGCTATCGCCGACAATAATAATTTCATCTTTACTTTTCGCTGTTGCAATGGGATTTCTCGGAGGATTTCTGCCGTCAGTCCGCGCCGCAAGAATGAATATTTTGCAGGCGTTGCGGGCGGCATAAAAAATTATTCTACTCTAAACTTTTTCCATTTCAACCGTTTGGTTGTTGTGTTCAACGCTTGATAAAAATGTTGCTTTCGGGTTCTTTTCTTTTGTCATCCTTAACGAGAATTCTGTTTCCGCAATAAAGACAAGATTTTTTGCTTTATCGAAATACAAAAAGTTTCCGCGAAGCCGCATCAGTTCTTCAATATCTTCCTTCTTATCATACTGAACCCAAAAAGCTTTATAAGCATTAAGGTGAAGAAAATCGCAGCTTGCACCGAACTCATTTAGCAGCCGGTATTTAATTACATCAAATTGAAGTTCACCGACTACGCCGATAACTTTTTTTGTTCCGTCGCATTGAACGAAAAGCTGCGCAAGTCCTTCGTCGGTTAAATGTCTAATTCCCGTTTCAAGCTGTTTCGATTTGAACGGATCTTTGTTCTGCACAATTCTAAATATTTCCGGAGAGAAGACGGGAATTCCTTTAAACATAAATGTGTCACCCTCGGTAAGCGTATCGCCAATTTTAAATAAACCGGAATCATATAATCCGATAACATCGCCGGGATATGCGGTTTCAACAAGCGATTTGGTTTGTGCAAGAAACGATGCAGGATTAGGAAATTTTACTTGACGTTTCAATCGTACGTGAAAATAATTTTTATTCCTTTCAAACGTGCCGGAACAAATACGCACGAACGCCATTCTGTCGCGGTGTTTCGGATCTAAGTTTGCGTGTATCTTAAAAACAAATCCACTGAACTTTTCTTCCTTCGGCTGGATCATTCCAATTGTAGTTTCTCTCGCAACCGGAGGCGGTGCGATGGCAACGAAAGTATCTAAGAGTTCTCTAATTCCGAAGTTGTTTATCGCGCTGCCGAAAAAGACCGGAGCTAATTCACCCGATAAATATTTTTCTATTTCAAATTTTCCATATACTCCATTTATCAGATCAATATCATTCTTTAAGGTTTCGGCGGCTTCACCGAAAGTTTTGACAAGTTCCTCGTCATCAATTCCTTTAAAATATTTTACTTCATCTTCAATCTGTTGTTTGTTTGCGCGGAAGAAAGCGAACGTGTTGTCGTAAATATTATATACACCTCTAAAGCTCATTCCCATTCCGAAAGGATACGATAACGGTCTTACTTTGATAGATAATTTTTCTTCAATTTCATCCAGAAGTTCAATTGGATTTCTTCCTTCGCGGTCAAGTTTATTTATAAAAATGATGACGGGAGTATTTCGCAAGCGGCAGACTTGCATCAGTTTTTCCGTTTGTTCCTCAACACCCTTAACGCAATCGATAACGAGGATAACGCTGTCAACAGCGGTTAATGTGCGGTAAGTATCTTCGGCAAAATCTTTGTGTCCGGGAGTATCTAAAAGATTAATTTTATAATCGTGATAGTTGAAGGAAAGAACGGAAGAAGCGACGGAAATTCCTCGCTGCTTTTCGATCTCCAAAAAATCCGATGTCGCGGTTTTTCTGATTTTATTTGATTTAACCGCGCCGGCAATTTGTATCGCTCCGCTGAAGAGCAAAAGCTTTTCCGTAAGTGTGGTTTTGCCCGCATCCGGGTGACTGATAATTGCAAATGTTTTTCTTCTTTTAAGTTCTTTTGAAAGACTCATATTTTACTAATTTGTTTTTTCTATTGTTAAATGGAATTGTTTAAGAAAAGAGGCGTGGAGATGCCTTCTCAAAATCAAATTGGAGTGTTGCTATTTTTTCTGTACAAATTCATGGTGCAAATATACTGAAAATTAGCGGAAGAGACGCGAGGGGAACCTTTAAACTCGCTTCCAACCCAATCTTTTCAAGAATCCTTCTATTTTATTATCAATTGTTTTTTCAATACTACTACAAGGCATATGACAAACCCAAAGAAGGGATCATCGGAAGAAGTGATACCGCCGTTCTTTCCGGATTTCCGTTTTCATCAAAAGAACATCTGTATGATAAAATATTCTTCATTCCAAATACATTTAATACATCGAGGTAACATTTTAAAGGATGATTAAACAGATTGAAAGTTTTTCCCAATCTAAAATCAACACGCGCGTACGAAGGATAGTAATCCGAATTTTTCTCTGCCGGAACCCAAACATACTTTTTATCTGAAGAGGAATAAATAAGATTGGAAGGAGTGAACGCATAACCGCTTCCATAAAAAAAGCGAACACTCGATTCCCACCCCGAACCAAGGTTTATGCTTACAACCGATGATAGCGTATGTCGCTGATCGGTATAGCGCGGATAGTAATTAGTTTCCGTGTACAATTTTTCTTTAGCAACAAGAAAACCGTAACTAACCCAAACATCAAGCGAAGGAAATCTGCCGATAAATTGAAAATCAAAACCGGTTGCATAACCTTCTGTATTATTCTCCTTTGTTCTATACTGAAGCGTGCTGTTAGTAACGCGGCTGACGGGTAGAAGATCGGAATATCGTTTGTAGTAATACTCAAGTTTGCATGAGATATCGGAAGAAAAGTTTTTTTCTAAACCGGCTATGTAATGGATAGATTTTTGGTAAGAAGTATTCTGAGCTGTGTTTTCACTAAAGCGTAATTGCTTATATGTTGGCGGTTGATAAAATATCCCCCACGATAATCTAAGAACAAATTCAGACGGCATGTTATATGACAATCCAATCCTTGGTGAAAATTTTGTTTCTTTGTTCATATCAAAATAATCTAACCTACCACCTGCATTAATGAGAAAAATTTCCGAAAGTTGAAAAATGTTTTCTAAATAACCTTCACTTCTAAACGATGAAATATTGATGATGGTCGTATCATTATCCGCCGGATCCTTCGGATAAAAAATGCTCGTTACATCTGGATACTTTGTAATGTTTTCGGAATAAACCTGGTTTCTACTTTTATCCTGATCAACATCATAAAATATTTTTTTGTACGATAATCCCGCCTTGATGGTATAAAATGGAGAAAAGGCAAATGTAAAACCTTGTTTTAATGAAAGCGTTTGGATTTTCAATTTGTTCAGAGCATTATAATCGTTAGAATAATGAACAAAGCGATCAGGGAATGTGCTGAATGAATTATCTCCTCTATTTGTTGTTATCATATTTTCATTCTCAATTTCATCATACCAGGAAAGAATAGTCTGCGATAAAAAATCATGTTGAAAAATCTTATCATATTTAACCGCAAGAAGAGTATTATAATAACTTGTTATTACAGATTTATAGGTGCTTTCACTAACATATTTATTAGTACGTTGATTGTAGATATAGGAATTATTATAAGTGGCAAATGCGCTCGACGTTGTCGGGTCTTGAGACACGTTGTCTTTAGAATAAATTCCGGTTACAGTAATAATATCGGAATTACTCAACTGATAATTGAGAACCGATTGTATATCGTAATAATCAGCGTGAACTTCTTGCTGAGAAGCAAGTTTTAACAGCATATCCAGATAGCTCTTTCTTATTCCTAATGTAAACGATCCTTTATTGGTGATGGGACCTTGAGTAAGCAAAGCTAAGTCAATCATACTTAGATCAATCTTAGTAGAATAAACATCTTTGTTCCCTTTGTCGTACTCAACGTTCATAATCGAGCTTAATGCATTTCCATATTCGGCGCTAAAACCTCCGGCTGAAAAATTTATATTCTTAACCATATCGATATTAAAAATGCCGACACCCATCGGCGCAAACGCTTTTAAATGGAACGGACTATAAATTTCCACCCCGTTAACAAGAACAAGATTTTCATCATACGTTCCACCGCGGACGTTTATAAGCGGAGACCCTTCATTATTGCTGCTAACGCCGGGCATAAGTTGAACGGAGCGGAGAGCGTCTTTAGTAAAACCGGCAAAGTTTTTTACTTCCATATTCTGTATTGATGCAGCGTTCATTTCGTCATTTTTTTGTTTTGAAAATACGCTGATCTCCTGGAGCATATATGAAGTGGGTTGAAGTAAAACCTTTAGGTCAAGTGTTTCCTTATCAACAATAATTTTTTCCGTCTTGTAACCGATGTAAGAAAAGATTAAAGTCTGAGGAATTGTTTTCAGAATCACTTCAAAATTTCCGTAATCATCAGTTAAAGTTCCTAAAGATGTGTTCTCAACCAATATATTAGCGGCTATTAAAGGCTCGTTATTGGTTTCATCGAGAAGCTTGCCTTTTACCGTAAAATGCTGTGCCTGAATTCCACCCGCAAAAAAGATTAACATCAGACTAAAAATAATTAGTTTATTCATTTACCCGCTTTCAGCTTGTTACTATTAAAGAATTCTTTCACTTACAATGGCATTTCAAACTATTTTAAAATCGGTTTATTATGAATCCAACAACAAATAATAAAGTTTAAAAGTAAAATAAAAATATTTTAGCTTTTTCTGCCAATTTATTTTCTTCTATTATTAATTGGAATTGTTTAACAAAGGGTCGTTAGGTATGCCTTTTCTAAATCAAGATAATGTGTTGTTGTATTTTTTTGTACAAATTCATGGTGGAGATGTAAGGGAAATTGGGGACGAGGCGCTGATTTAAACTATCAAAGAAATTCTCTTTTCAATTTTTTATCAGTTATTGTTTATATTTCTATCAACAAAGGAATAATTTATAAACAACATTTTATGCCGAAAACAATAAGATACTTTCAAATCCCTTTACTTTTACTTTTTCTTTTTCAGTTTGATTCACTTGCTCAAAAGGAACCGACGAGCGATGAGCTCTTTCTTCAAGCCCGTACAGCGGCGTTTGATAAAAAAGATTATATCAAAGCAAGAGCGCTGTGCAAAGAAGCTTTGAGTAAAAGTCCAAATTACACTGACATTGAAATCTTTCTCGGCAGACTTTACACCTGGGATCAACTACGCGATTCCGCACGAATTGTTTTAACAAACGCTCTCGCAAAAAATCCCACCAGCGTTGATGCCCACAACGCTCTCATCGATTTGGAATATTGGTCGGGAGATTCCCCTAAAGCTTTAGCGTATGCAAATTCTGCGTTAACCTTAAACCCTGTTTCCGAAGAGATTCTTTTAAAGAAAACAAAAATCCTTGTCGATCTTCAAAATTATGAGGAAGCATACCGGACAATCGATACTTTGCTTCATATAAACAGAAGCAACACCGAAGCTTTTGTTTATGCGGAAAGAATAAAAGATTTAACGCGCATCAACACAATCGGCACAAATTACGATTACGAACACTTCAGCAAAGTTTTTGATCCGTGGCATTCGGTTGCGGTTTCTTATTCACGAAAAACTGCGATAGGCTCGGTCATCGGAAGAATAAATTATGCAAATAGATTTTTAAAAGATGGGATGCAGTTTGAGATTGATGCTTATCCGAGATTTATGGATGGGTTTTATTCGTACGTCAATTTCGGTTATTCCGGTTCAACTATTTTCCCTAAACTGCGGTTCGGATTATCTCTCTATTACAGTTTACCGTTAAGTTTTGAAATTGATGCAGGCATCCGTTACTTAAAATTTCCTTCTTCTAAAACCGACATTTATACTTTTGCACTCGGAAAATATTACAGCGCTTTTTGGTTTTCATTTAGAACGTTTATCATTCCAAGCGGAAACTCGGCTTCATATTCCTACACATTGATAACGCGCTACTATTTAACCGACGCCGACAATTATCTGGCGTTTTCACTTGGCACCGGAATTTCTCCCGACGAAAGAAGTTTGAACAATCCGAATCTTTTAATCTCAAAAAAAATTGGGGCAGATTACAATTTTAGAATTTCAAAACGACAGACTCTTTCGCTTACTACCGGATACATCTATGAAGAATATTTTGCCAATTTATTTCGGAATAAGATTTCTTTCGGTGTAGGAACACAATTTAGTTTTTAATATGCTATACAGAAAAATATTCATTTGGTTTCTTCTTATTATGCTGCTCCCATTTCCCTTGTGGATGATGATTGCATGGCACCTTTCGCCTAAAAAACCTTTCCCGATTGTCATCATAGATAAAACTGTTTTAACCCGCGAAGGAAAAGAACACGAGTCGTTAAATTGGATTTTAACAAACGAAAAATTCGTTAAACAAAACGGGGAGCTCTATTCTATCACGAAAGATTATTACGGATTCTTCCCGAAAAATAATAGAAAATTTTCCGTACAAGGATTGGAAAATTTTAATCCTGACCAGATAGACAGTCTTGCAAATGTTTCTCAAGCGGTTTATATAACCGATACCTATGGAATTTTTTCGAGCGAATGGTATTCACAAAAGGAACAAACCGAACACAGCAGTTTGGTTTACGGCGGAATGTCAACCGTTGATTTGATGTTCCTTCAAAAAATGAAAGAAAAGAAAAGACTTATTATCACCGAATTCAATTCCATTGCCTCACCAACAACTAGTGAAGTGCGATCTGAGTTTGAATCTATGTTTGGTTTACGCTGGACAGGATGGACGGGGAGATATTTCGAGAGCCTTGATACACTTAGCAACAAAGAACTTCCCCGCTGGCTTATCCTCAGTTACAAAATTCAACATCATAATTTATGGCAGTTTAAAAACTCCGGAATTGCTTTCGTTCATTTTGACGGCAGAGTGGAAGTTTTAGAAAACAAAACTCATTTGAAGCAGGAAGTCCCATATCTCTTAACAAACGAAGAGAACCGGGAGCGTTTCGGGCTGCCGGCGAAATTAAAATATCCGTATTGGTTTGATGTGATGCTTACACAGCGAACAAATAATGTTCTTTCAATTTATTCAATCTACACAAATGAAAAAGGAGATTCGCTTTTAAGATTAAACGGCATTCCAAAAACTTTTCCGGCAGTAATTGAACATACCCGGGATTATAATTTCTATTATTTTGCCGGCGATTTTTGCGATAATCCAGTTGAACAATTTGCGACAAAGATAAAATGGGTTCGTCTCTTTAAATGGTTTTTTTATAATTCGAAGGAAATCCCGGAACGAAGAAGTTTTTTCTGGGAATATTACTCGCCGCTTGTTACCAAGATTCTTAACACTTATTACAGTTCCCACCGTTAAATTATTTTCCCCTTGTTGCTTTAAATTGAAGTATGGAATCGGGCAGCAAGGTTTTTGTTGTAAGCATTGTTTTGTTCTTCATTTTGAATTCGTCAAAATAATTTTGTAAGCGGCTTTTCACAACATCATCTTTTATTTTCCCAATAAATAAATTGTCAAAGACTTCAAACACTTCTTCATCAGCAAGAAAATATTTTTGATTAAGATAATCAAGAAGTTCGTTTTTATTTCTCATCAACGGAGTGGAGTGAATATTGCGAAAACTTTGCACGGTATCCAAACCGCTGCCAAGCCATGTAACATATTTGGGCGTCTCAACTTTGTAATTTTCTCGCAAAAAAGAAATCAACGATGGAAGCAGATCAAAGTGCGTTGATACGGAGGAAAAAGTTTCCCTTCTTTTCAACATCGGGGAATAAATCAAGAACGGAACATGAAAACGGTCAAGTTTTGTTTTGATAGGAATTTCCGGCATCCGGTGATCGCCGGTTATAATAAAAATAGTATTCTTGAATTCATCTCTTTTTCTGAATTCCTCAAAAAAATATTTGAATGCATCATCTGTGTACATAACCGTTGAATACATGTCAATATATTTTTCATAATCTTCTTTTTGTTGAAGAGAAAGAGTCAGTGTTTGTAATTTTGCGCGTACTTTATTTCTATAATAATCTTGTCCATCAACTAAAAACGGATCGTGCATAGAGAGCGTCATATAAATATCAATGCGCGGAGATTTTTTTTGTTGATCGATAAGTTCCAAGCTGCGTTTGAATAATTCTTTATCGCCGTATCCCCATGAAAATCCGTTTGCATTTGCCGGCATTTTATAATATCCGCTGCCGAAGTTTTTATCACCCAGAATAAAATCAACATTTTGTCTTTTGAAAAAAATATCCATGTTATCAAAATGGACATCTCCGCCATGATAGAATGCCGCGGTATAACCAAGTTGTTTTAAGAACGAGATTAATGAAAAATGAGGCGGCATCTTTTCGCCCAGGTCTAAAAAACCTTTTTCCGCAAACGGAAGTGATCCAAAGAGAGAAGAAAAAACGGCAAAGGTTCTTCCGCTTGTGCTGAGAAAATTTTTCCAGTATAAACTTTGTCCGGCAAGTGAATCTAAAAACGGAGTAAAACTACCGTCAATCGCTCCTTCGCCGCTATATGATCTGCCAAGGCTTTCCGTAATAATAAAAACAAAATTCGGAAGCTCATCTGTGGTTTGAAAAAAATTGCCGAGCACATTTTGGCTGCTGTCTATTCGCAAAAACGGAAAATTTTTATCAACATACGTAAAAGTATTTTGTTGATCGACAGCCGAATCAATAAAATAATCCCCTGCAATAACTTCTTCTTTTTCTTTTAACAAATAGGGAATTGCTTTTCCACTAAAGAATTGAAGTTTGTTGATCACGGTATAAAATTCTAATTCAGTTTGATAACCTTTTGTCTTTGGAGTATAATCGTCATAGACAAAAAACGAAATAAAAAGTATCATAAAAAAAAGATAAACAAAAACGTTTGGCAAAGGAATTCTTTTGCTATAATGAAAAACGAGGATAACCAATAAAACTAAAACAAGAATTGGAAGAAGCATAAGTAAATTCAATCCGCCGGAAGCTTGAACCGTGTGCATAATTTCTCCAACTGAATAGCCGAACAAATCTGCACCAAGAGGAACTAACGATTTTGAATAATAGAAGATAAGCAGAAGATTGCCAATCAACAGAAGGATGGAAATTGAAATGAAAATAATCTCGGCAATTTTTAATTTAAAATAACTAATTAGAAAAAATGGAATTACCGCATAACCACAAATTTTCAGCAAAAACATTATATCGTAGAATACTCCGGATGCCGCAAGCCGCAAACTATTAACCGGCAGATTGTGCAAATGCGAAATGAAAAAGTACTCAAACACTCGTACCACAAAAAAAAGAAATATTAATGAGAGGGTGAGTTGGAAAAATCTTTTAGAAGTTTCTTCCATAAAAAATTGTAGGTCTTCTCGTGTTTTATAAAATAGACTGCTCATATATTTTTTATTTTAATAAGAGAATAGTTTTCCGGTTCGCTCAAAAGGCACTCCGCAAAGGTACCAAGTATCGTTAAATAATAATGAATCAAGTTTCCCTTTTTCATTTAAGAAATGCGTTTTTATTCCGCTTTCATTTTCAATTTGAGCAGCAGTTGATTTCGGCGAAAGAAAAACAAGATTGTAAATACCGGCTAACGACAATCTTTTACTTTGTTGCGCATCGGGTACAGGTCCGTAAAAAATGTTTGGGTACACCCGTTCTACTTTTTCCGGTTTAAAAATATTTTCAATTTCAAGTTTGTTAATTGAAAAAGTAGATTTTATTGCTTGAACCAACATCCCGGTCTCTTTTGGTTTAGTGGTTTTGATTATTAAAACTAATGGTTTTGGGAGAGAACTTAAGGGGTTAAGAATTTCACTCAACTTAGTATAATCAAAATGTTGCAGATCAAAAGGATGGTGGATAAAATCCATAGCATAGGTGGAATACAATGCGCTATCTTTTTTTGTAATCTCTAAATTTTCGGAACTTGCATCATCAATTAAAGAGACAACCTGCTTAACATAACCGGAAAGCAGATATCCCAAACATTCTTCTTCCGAAGGATGAGGCAATAAATATACTGCTTTACCAAGGTAGAAAAGGGGTCCTTCTGCAAAAACTTTTATTTCATTCAAGGTGCGGTATGTATTAATATTGTTAGCATCTACAGAAACATTTTGGCTTTCTATAATTCTCCTAACAACGTTTACTCTATCTTTGCCCAAATAACAATGGACAAAGTATTTCCCTTTCCCGGTAGCAAGCAATTTTTTTATCGTTTCAATTGAAGAAATGTTTTGACTTACCCAAGGAAGCATTGGCGCATGAATTATTTCAATACCGGCATCTTTTGCTGCAGCGTCTTCTTCATAAATTAATTTTGGTTCAAAAGGAATCACCGCCGGATGAAGTAATGAAATTATTCCGGAAAATTTTTCTTTCTTTAATTGAATGATTTGCTCTTTTGAAGGATAAGGACCGAACACAAATGAAATACGAGCAAGCGATATCTTTTCCGACCGCTCGCTTTTTCCAGGTATGTACTGGGGATTCATCCATAAAAATAAAACTGCAGCGAAGAAAAAAGCCGGAATATAAATCACCCATTTTTTACTTTGCTTTTCCGATTCCCAATATCGTCTTGAAATGAAAAAGGAAATTGACCCGGCTAAAAGAAGAATGAGTACAATAAAAACATTGATAATTAAGCTTTCAGTTTTTTCAGAAGCCCCTTCCCCCTGAAAGTAGTCTATCGTCCAGCGTATCGGTCCCCAAAACAAAAGTGAACCGATCACAAAACCTATAGCACTAACAAAGTAAAGAAACAGAAACCAGTATTTAAGTGATTTGCCGGGAATAAGTTTTTTCAGAAAATTCATAACACATCATTCAAGAAAATTTATTAAATTAAAAAGAGGTTTTTGTGAAACTAACAAATTGTTGTGTAATAAAAAATTATCTTAAGAAGACTAAAGTAAAACGCTGATGAGTGATAAGAAAACCATAATTTTTGCAGAAGATACGGTGCATATTGCAAAGTTATTAAAATTTAAACTTGAGAAAGAAGGATTTAATTTAATCCATTTCCCATCCGGTGTGGGCGTTACGGAAGGAGTTATAAAATATAAGCCTGACTTAGTTATGCTTGATATTATGATGCCGGTAAAAGATGGTCTAACAGTTTTAAAAGAATTAAAGAGCAATCCAAGTATTGCAAATATCCCGGTTATTTTGCTTACTGCAAATTCCCACGAGGAATATGTGGTAAAAGGGTTGCAGCTTGGAGCAATTGATTACATCTTAAAACCTTTCGCTTCCGCCGAACTTATGCTTCGTATAAAAAATATTTTGAAAATGCGATAACTCTTCCGGCACTTTGTGTCTAAACTTGCTTCCCGGCAAGTAGGAATGTTTATTTATTTGGGAGTTTTTTTGGTTATTCATATAGACATTTTTTCTTTTCTTGCATTAACTATCTTCGCATTGTTAATCATAACCTACATACTTGTTATTCAAGTAGTGCTGCTTCGTCTGCTCCACGGTTACCAAACCAAACAAGAACAAAAATTTTTTGCAGTCTGGGAAGAAAGAATTTTTAATTACCTGGAAGGCGATGAAAAACCGCAGACATTAATAAAAAAAATCCGGCGGGGAAAATACATCTATCTTCTACGCTATTTGCGTGAATTTTTCCTTATGCTGAAAGGTGATGATTTTGCAAAATTATCATCACTAATAAATGAAACCAAACTCCAACCATTCCTTCTCTCTTATTTACAATCAGGTTCCCCGAGAAAAATTAACGAGGCTGCATATTTTTTAGGATTAGCAAAATCCGAAGCCTCAAAAAGACTTTTACGAAAAAAATTGCGAAGTGAAAATGCTTCGGTATTTTTAAGCTCTGCCTTAGCCCTGGCGCGGTTGAACGATATCGATGCGGTCTTTGATATTTTCCGTAACGCGCGCCATTTTAAATTCATTTCAAAAGATTCATTACTTGCAATACTCTCCGAATATACGGATGACGTGTGCAAACCGCTTTTTCAAAATCTCAAAAGAGAAAAAAACGTTTTAATTCAAAGCATTACTATTACCCTTTTCCGTCATTTTAAATTCTATCAAGCAGGCGAAATGGTACTGAAAATAATGGTTTACAGTCCAAGCAAAGATGTAATAATTGAAAGTATTAAATTCTTCAGCACTATTGAATTATTTGAAGCCTCCACCGCATTGCGCTCTTTGATCACCCATCCGAAAGCTGAAATACGTTCTGAAGTTTTAAAAGCTTTGGCTGTATTGGGCGATGAATCTTTCGAACAAAGAATTTGGGACCGCATGTACGATTCAGAATATGAAGTCCAATATAACGCGGTTATTACACTGATGAAAATTATTCCCGGCAGTGAAGAAAAAATTTCAAGATTTGCATACGGCAATCTGAAAGACCGGGCGGCTGCAATTGCAAGAATGGTTTTAAGCGAACGGAACATTAAAAACTAATATGGAAATTATTAAATATATCGTCTTCGGATTTAACACTTTAATCCTTTTATATTTTCTTGCGGTTTGTTCAATTTATATTACCCTGAACATTATTGCCTTTTTTAAGATGAGCAAGTACAACCGGACAATTAAATATCTTGATCTAAAACGCGTTTTTAAATTGACAAACTACAAACCCATTTCCGTTATTGTTCCGGCATATAATGAAGAAAATGGAATTGTAGAAAGTATAAAATCGCTTCTTCAACTTGAGTATCCGGACTTTCAATTAGTTATTGTAAATGATGGGTCAAATGATAATACACTCCAAAAACTTTTCGAGAATTTTTCTATCCGCCAAGTATCCTTCACCCCTTTTTATAAATTGAAATCCCAGCCGATCCGTTCCGTTTACATGTCTTCCGAATATCCGAATTTAATTGTCATCGATAAAGTAAACGGTGGAAAAGCTGATGCCATTAATGCGGGAATAAATCTTGCAAAAAGTCCGCTTATAACGGTAATTGATGCCGACTCCGTTTTAGAGCGCGATTGTCTTTTGAAAATTGTGCGTCCTTTTATGGACGATGAAAACGTAATAGCAGTAGGCGGTACAATCCGCATTGCCAACGGATGCAACATTCTTCATGGAAATATTTTAAATGTCGGATTATCAAAATCTTGGCTTGCCCGTTTTCAAGTTGTAGAATATTTACGGGCGTTTTTATTCGGACGAAACGGGTTTGATGTGCTCAACGGAATTCTTATTATTTCCGGTGCGTTTAGTTGTTTCTCTCGCGACGCTCTTATTAAAATTGATGGTTACCGCGCCGGATGTATCGGTGAGGATATGGAAATTATTGTCCGGATGCACAGAAAACTGCGCAGGGAAAATCCCAAATTACGGATTACCTTTATCCCCGATCCGGTTTGTTGGACTGAAGCGCCGGAAACTTTCAAAGTACTCCGCAGCCAACGGATGCGCTGGCAAAAAGGAACGGTTGACAGTATTCTTCTTCACAAAAATTTATTTATGAATCCTGCTTACGGTTGGATCGGAATGCTTGTTTTCCCATACTTTGCATTATTTGAAATGCTCGGACCCGTCATCGAAATTTTTGGATACTTCTTTTTTATTTTTTCATTTGCGTTAGGTTTTGTAACCATTTCTTTTGCTGTCGCATTTCTTACCACTGCAATTCTTTATGGAGTTGTCTTATCGGTTCTTTCGGTAATTTTAGAAGAACTTTCTTTTCAGCGATATCCCAAACTTTCTCAATTGTTATCATTAATTGCAGCTGCCTTTTTAGAAAATTTTGGATACCGTCAACTGACTACATGGTGGCGGTTTCGGGGAATGGTTGAATATTTCACCGGAAAAAGACACTGGGGTAAAATGGAAAAGAAGGGATTTGTTAAATAGAGAACTTCCTACCCTTCGTTTAATTAATTTTTCATTTAACCGCTTTTCTCAACCTTTCAAATAAATATCTTGACATTAATACAAATTTTCCGTTAGTTTGGAAACGAAAAATACACATTTCGTTTCTATCGAACCCTCAAAAGCCGTTTTCCGGCTATTTTTAATTCCAATGGAAACGAAATAGACAAAAACTGTGTTTCTAACTTTAAGGCAAAAATGCAAGACGAGAACGAAATAAAAGAAAAAATACTTCAAAAGGCATCCGAAATGTTCCATCAATTTGGATGTGTTAAAGTAACAATGGAAGAGATTGCTGCTGGAATGGGAATCAGCAAAAAAACTCTCTACAAACATTTTTCTAATAAAGAGCACCTGTTAAATGAAATTTTTACCTCCATTTCGTGCGAGACCGAAAATTTTTCAAATGAACTTTTAGCAAATGAAAACTACACGTATGTACAAAAAGTAAAATTGCTGCTTGAAAATGTTTCTAAACATATCGGGAAATTTAAGGGTCCCATGATGGGAGATTTACAAACGCATTTCCCGAAAATATGGGAAAAGATCCACATCTTCATGAAGAAAAAAGCTTGGGAAAAATTTTCAATGCTCGTTGACGAAGGAATTGCACAGGGAATTTTCCGTAATGACTATGACAAAAATATAGTAGTGTTGATGTATGTGTTCTCATTACAAAACTTGATTACGCCTGAAGTGTTGGCGCAAGTGCCTCTTTCCGCCGATCAAGTATATAAAACTTTAATTAACGTAATTTTTGAAGGAATTTTAACCGAAGAAGGAAGGAAAAAATTTAATGATACTGAAAATGAACAACCTAAGGAGACTGCAAATGTCGCATAAAAATAATCTAATTGGAACGGCAATACTTTTCTTTTTTATTGCTCCGCAAATTTTATCACAACAAAAACTTTCAATAACTGTTGATGAAGCTATTCAACTTGGACTAAAAAACAGCAAGTCGCTTCATTCTTCTTCAATGAAAGTAAAAGCAAGTTCGGCGCGCGTAAGCGAAGTTACATCAAGCCGCTTGCCTTCGATCCGTTTTACCGGTGTTTACACAAGACTAAGCAAGATTGATCCATTTACCATTATGATGCCGACAGGTCCATTTGAACTTTCGCCGTCAATTTTAAATAATTATCAATTGAAGTTATCTCTGGCTCAACCTTTGTTTACTGGGTTCCGGTTAAAAAGCTCAAGCGAGATGGCGGAATATCAATTGAAAGCTTCCGAGGTTGAATTCACGAAAGATGAACTTGAAACTGCATTTGCAGTGCGTAACGCTTATTGGTCTTTGTTCAAAGCGCAGGAGATGAAAAAAGTAGTTGATGAAATAGTTAATCAAATGAAAGCTCACTTAAAAGATGCGAGTAATTTGCTCACACAAGGAATGCTTACCAACAACGATGTTTTAAAATTACAAGTGCAGCTTTCCGATGTTCAATTAAAACAACTTGAAGCGGCAAACGGTGTTCAACTTGCTCAAGTTAATTTGAATAATACGCTTGGAATTCAACTTGTTTCAGAAGTTGAAGTGAAGTCCGCTCCACAAGTTCAAATGAAAAGCGAAGACGAGTTACCGACGCTACTGAACAAAGCTTTTGATAAACGTGGTGAATTAAAAGCCGCCGATTACCGCGCAAAAGCAAGTGAATCAGGCGTAACGATTGCAAAATCGCGCTGGTATCCCGAAGTAAGTCTTTACGGAAATTATTATTACAATCGTCCGAACCAGCGGGTTTTTCCTTCTAAAGATGCATTCAAAGATACCTGGGACGCGGGCATTATGGTTAGCATGGATGTTTGGAATTGGTTCGCAACTTCGCATCAAAGCGATCAGGCGGAAGCGGGACTTGCTCAATCACTCGATGCACTTGGAATGATAAAAGACGGCATTTCGCTTGAGGTTACGCAAAACTTTTTGAATTACCAGCAGGCGACACAAAAAATCAACATTACAAAATTGACCGTTGAACAGGCTGATGAAAACCAACGCATTACTTCGGAGAAATTTAAAAACGGCGTGGCGCTCAGTTCAGATTTAATTGATGCCGAAGTTGCCCTGCTCAGTGCAAAAACAAATTACACTTCCGCTTTAGTTGATCTTGAATTGGCAAAAGCGAAATTAGATAAATCTATTGGCGAATAAAAAAACAAGCCTCTCCCTAACCCTCTCCAAAGGAGAGGGAATAAGGAAAAGCTAAAACTATTAAAATTGGAGAATGTGAATATGAAAAAAGGGAAATTAATTATATCAGTAGTAGCGGTTTTAGTGGTTATCGTTGCTATTCTTATTATGAACAAGAAAAAAATGGCATCTTATACTGCCGGTGGAATAAAAGACGTCTATTACGTCTCGGTTGAAAAAGCATCAAGGAAAAGTTTGTCTGAATCGTTAAGTCTTGTCGGAACGATCTACGCAAACAACGATGTAAACATTATGTCGGAAACATCCGGAAAAGTTACCGCGGTATTTGCAAAAGTAGGTGATTACAAATCTGCCGGCTCGGTGCTTTTTCAAGTTGATGATGAATTAAAAAAAGCTGCGTTGATGAGCGCAGAAGCTAATTATGAAAAAGCTAAAAAAGATTATGAAAGAACGCAAATATTGTTTCAGCAAAAAGCGGCAACAGATGCTCAGTTAGATATGGCAAAACTTGGTTCGGTTAATGCCGAAGCGCAATACATTGTTGCAAAAAGGCAAATGGCGGACACTAAAATCAAAACTCCTATTTCAGGTTTTATTGCAGCGCGTAATATCGATCTCGGTTCGATGGTTCAAGGCGCTCCGCAGGCAACGCTTGTTGCAAATGTGGTTGATATTTCACGCGTAAAAATAAAATTAAATATCGCTGAAAAAGATGCGTTCATTTTAAAAACCGGCGACCAGGTTTCTGTTACATCGGATGTGTATCCCGAAGCAACCTTTACCGGAAAAATTGAATCCATCGGCGCTAAAGGAGACGACGCACATACTTTTCCAATTGAAATAAGTATCGCGAATGAAGCGAAGCATCAACTCAGAGCGGGAATGTTTGCGCGCATTTCATTTACGTCTATAAAATCACAAGAAACTGTTGTTATTTCAAGAGCGGCTTTAGTTGGAAGCATCAAGACACCGCAGGTATTTGTAGTTGAAAACGGGATTGCAAAACTTCGCACTATAACAGTTGGCAACGAATCAGGTTTATATATCCAGGTTCTCAAAGGATTGTCGGTTGGGGAAGAAGTTGTTGTAAGCGGACAAAACAACATTGTTGATAACATTAAAGTTGAAATATTGAAGTAGAAACTTGCAATGGCAAGTTTCTACTCACACAGAAAAAGGAAATTAAAAAATGACCATTACAGAATTATCAATTAAAAGACCCTCGTTAGTTATCGTTGTATTTGCATCGTTAATTGTGTTGGGACTCTTTGCTTTTCAACAATTAAAATATGAATTGTTACCAAAGATATCTCCCCCCATTATCACGATTACAACTATTTATCCAGGCGCTTCGCCTAATGAAGTTGAAACCGGCGTTACCAAAGTTATTGAAGATGCCGTTTCGGGAATGGATAAAGTTTCTGAAGTTCGTTCAACCTCATCGGAAGGAATTTCTTTTGTTATCATTGAACTTTTGCAATCTGCAAACACTGATCTTTCTCTTCAAGATGCGCAAAGAAAAGTTGGACAGATAACGGCGCTGCTTCCAAGTGATGCAAAAGCTCCTACAATCTCCAAAATAGCGCTTGATGAAATTCCGATTTTACGTATGGGTATTTCTGCCGATATGGATTCCAAAACTTTTTATCAATTTACAAAAGATAAAATTCAACCGTTGCTTTCGCGTGTACCCGGCGTAGGACAAGTTGCTCTTGTCGGCGGAGAAGAACGTGAAATAAAAGTTAATCTCGATCTTCAAAAACTTCGCTCGTATGGATTATCAATTCTCCAGGTTACGCAGGTTATTAAATCATCTAACTTAGATTTCCCGACCGGAAAGATTAAAGATAAAGACGGACAATTCATCGTAAGAATTGCCGGAAAACTTTCTTCGATTGATGACTTGAAAAATTTAACGGTTGGTGAATCAAAACAAGGCGGCGAAATAAAACTTTCCGACATTGCCGAAGTTGAAGACGGAATTAAAGACTTTTCAAATATTGCCCGTATCAATTTCAGAAACACGATTGGAATTATTCTTCAAAAGCAATCTGATGCAAATTCTGTTGTAGTTGCTAATCTTGTTAAAAAAGAATTAAAACGGATCGAAGCTGTTTATAAAAACAACAACGTCAAATTTGAAATTGCGCAAGACGGTTCACTCTTTACCATTGATGCGGCAAATGCTGTTAAAGAAGATTTGGCAATCGCAGTTTTTCTTGTGGCAATTGTTATGTTGATGTTTTTGCACAGCGTTAGAAATTCTGTAATCGTTTTGGTTGCTATTCCTACATCGCTCATTTCAACTTTTATAGTTATTTGGGCTTTCGGGTTTACACTTAATTTGATGACGCTGCTCGGACTCTCGCTTGTGGTGGGAATTCTGGTGGACGACTCGATAGTTGTGTTGGAAAATATTTATCATCACCTTGAAAAAGGGGAAGCAAGCAGAATTGCAGCTTTGCGGGGAAGAAACGAAATCGGCTTTGCCGCTCTTGCTATTACCGCTGTTGACGTTGCAGTTTTCTTTCCGCTTACTTTGGTTGGTGGAATAGTAGGAAATATTTTAAGAGAATTTTCCGCAGTTGTTGTCGCTTCAACAATGATGTCTCTCTTTGTTTCGTTTACCGTTACTCCAATGCTTGCTTCACGGTTTGCTAAATTGGAAAGACTAACCACAAAAACATTGGTTGGAAAATTTGCCGTTTGGTTTGAAAAGAAATTTAAAGGGCTTACAGAGTATTATATAAAATTATTGAAGTGGGCTTTCGGGAACAGAGGTAAAGTTGCGTTGATGACCATTGCAGCATTCGCCGCTACCTTTGCATTGATTCCACTTGGTTTTATCGGTTCCGAATTTATGACGCAAACCGACCGCGGTGAATTTGCAGTAACGATAGAATTAGCCCCCGGCGCAACCATTGAACAGACAAACAGAGTCTCGCAACAAATAGAAAAAATCATCGGTGAGATGCCGGAAGTTCAAAGAATTTACGCAAATGTGGGAGCTTCAAACGAAGGTTTGATTGGATTCCCTTCAAGCAATACCACAGAACTTGCGATAACGCTTGTTGATAGAAAAGCAAGAAAAATCTCCACTGATGATGTTGGCGATAATATTAAAAGAGCAACACAAAAATTTCCCGGCGTAAAAGTCCGCGTTAACCCGATTGGTATTTTCGGTGTTGCCAACCAAACACCTATTCAAGTTTTGATTGGTGGTCCAAACTATGAAGACGTTGTTAAGACTGCAAAACAAGTGCAGAATATTATAAAGAAAATTCCGGGCACTGCAGACGTTCGTCTTTCTGCTGAAGACGGAAACCCCGAAACACGCATCGAAATTGATAGAAGAAAATTATCGAGCTTCGGATTAACCGTTGCGGAAGTCGGACTAGCTTTAAAAGTTGCCCTCACCGGAGACGATGATTCAAAACTGCGCCAAGGAAACACAGACTATGATATTAGAATTGCCTTAGATGAATTTGACCGTTCAAAAACCGGCGAACTTGGCAATATAAGTTTTGTAAATAAAAAGGGACAGCAAATTTATCTTAAACAGTTTGCAAATATTTTTCTTACAACCGGACCGACAAAGTTATCACGTCAAGCAAGAAGCGCTTCGGTAACTATTTTTTCGCAAGTACAAACCGGCAAAACGTCCGGTATTATATCGCAGGAAATTGATAAACAATTAAGTGGTTTCAAATTCCCTTCCGGTGTTGTTTATGAATTTTTAGGTGATGTAAAAAATCAGCGGGAATCATTCGGTGATTTAGGTATTGCTTTACTTGGCGCGGTGCTCTTCACTTACTTGGTGATGGTTGCACTGTACGATTCATTCGTCTATCCCTTTGTTATTTTGTTCTCCGTTCCGCTGGCAATGATCGGCGCTTTGCTTGCGCTGGGATTAACGATGAAATCTTTAAGCATCTTTACCATTCTTGGTATTATTATGCTGATAGGATTGGTGGCAAAGAACGCGATTCTTCTTGTTGATAGAACCAACTACATGCGCGCGCAAGGCGAAAGTGTAATTGATTCCTTAATTGATGCCGGTAGAATGAGAATCCGACCGATCTTTATGACTACTTTAACTATGATCTTCGGTATGACTCCGATCGCACTTTCAAGAGCTCCCGGAGCCGAATGGAAATCCGGTTTAGCGTGGGCGTTAATAGGAGGACTAACAAGCTCCCTCTTTTTAACACTGCTTGT
>Ga0172379_10003984_pt1 | contig 22599 bp, 21 predicted proteins | sample GrowelOW334metaG_FD_119756 | JGI IMG/M metagenome (GOLD analysis project Ga0172379, IMG submission 119756) | Groundwater microbial communities from an aquifer near a municipal landfill in Southern Ontario, Canada - Groundwater well OW334 metaG | ecosystem: Environmental > Aquatic > Deep... | reverse complement strand
GTTCCAATCTTTCTCTTGCTCCGCTTGATTATGGTGATGCCTCCTTAGTTGGGTATTGGCCCCTCAATGAAGGAACCGGAACCATTGCCTATGATCGGAGTGGGAAGGGGAATAATGGGACATTGGTAAATGGGCCGACGTGGACGAGCCGGGGAGTGAGTGCTGCGCTTTCTTTTGATGGGCTGACCAGTCGGGTTGGTGTCAATAATATAACGAGTTCGCAGACGATGACTGTCTCGCTGTGGTTCAACCCCGCGGATGTTTCTACGAGCACAACTGTTATATATAAAAATGATGGAGGATATTCGTTTATGCTATACAGGAACAATTTTTGGACGCCGGGTCTATTTAGTTGGCTAAGATATTGTGATTGTCCCCCTGCTAATAATTGCAATTCCTTGACGTCATATTATTTTTATACAATTCCAGGAACGTGGTACCAAACAAGCTTTATAACCATCGCCGATGGTTCATTTAAAATGTATGTAAATGGTTCTCAGGTTTTATCAAGTGCCGCGACAAACTTCTCTTCTTGGCGCGCCATAACGTCGGCGATTGCCTTGGGAAATGGCAACTCGCCATTTGCCGGTCTCATCGACGACGTTCGCATCTACAACCGTGCTCTTTCCGCGTCCGAGATCAGCGCACTATATAACGCTACCAAGTAGCAGAATTATTGCATGTTTTGTTTTGGCAGATGGGCATCGCGCGCGGCGGTGCTTTTTGCGTTTTACCTCTTTTTCTGTTTTAATGGGTGCAGATAATGCTTTTGCGCTATGTTATATTTTCAATCTGTTCGAAAGGATTTCCTCAATTTTTTCAAATCGAAGGGGCACGCCATTGTTCCATCCTCATCGTTAATTCCCGATGATCCGTCGGTGTTGTTGACGACGGCCGGGATGCAACAATTCAAACGATATTACACTGGTGAATTGAACCCGGAGTCCGATTTTGGTTCGCATCGAGCCACTTCTCTCCAAAAATGTTTTCGCACCAGCGACATTGAAGAGGTGGGAGATGATACGCATCTGACTTTTTTTGAAATGATGGGAAACTTTTCGTTTGGGCCGGTGGGGGGCGACGATCCGACCGATGCAGGGACGAGCGGTTATTTCAAGCGTTCGGCAATTGTGTGGGCATGGGAATTTTTAACGAACGTCTTGGAGCTGGCGCCAGAACGATTGTATGTCACGGTGTTTGAGGGAGATAAAGATACGCCGAAAGATCATGAAGCATACGCCGTCTGGAAGAGCGAGGTGGGTGTCCCGGAGGATCGTATTTTCTGGGGGAATCGCAACGATAATTTTTGGGGACCAACGGGAAATCAAGGACCATGCGGACCGACGACTGAAATTTATGTGGCGGCAACGATTGAAGATGCGCGCAAACAAAACGGCGTCGAGGTATGGAATGTCGTTTTTAATGAATATTACGCTCGCGCGGGCGCAAATGGATCGTTTGAATATGAGAAAGTAAAAAATTCCGGCATTGATACCGGGATGGGATTTGAGCGATTGCTGGCAACGATTGAGGGTGTCGCAAACGTCTATGAGACGAGTGCCTTTGAACCGATTGTTGTCGCGATACGCGAGGCGGCACCGGGAGTCTCGGAGCGCGATATCCACATTCTCGCCGATCATGTTCGTGCGTCGTCATTTTTGATTGCTGATGGGATTATCCCTTTAAACAAAGAAGCCGGCTACGTTTTGCGCCGTCTCTTGCGCAAAATAATCGCGGTGCGCATCAAAGATGACATTCATGCCGACATATTTCAGATCGGTTATGAGGCGGTCAAAAAAATGTTTCACGACGAATATCCAACCATTGGTGATGCGGAAAGAATTCTTGGTGTCTGGCGCGAGGAACAGCAAAAGTTTGAAGCGAGTATCACCAGGGGATTGCACGAACTTCAGTTGATCGGCGAGACACTAGTCACCGGAATCATCGCTTTTGAACTTTATCAAACGCACGGGCTTCCCAAGGAGTTAATAATGGAATTTGCTAAAAAAACATCGCCCGATTTTGAAAAAGAATTTGAAGCAGAAGAAAAAAAGCATCAAGAAACATCGCGCGCCGGTGCGGAGAAAAAATTTGGCGGTCACGGATTGGTTCTGGATACAGGAGAATTAAAGGCGGGGAACGAAATAGAGCTTGGTCGGGTTATTCGCCTGCACACCGCTACCCACCTACTGCAGTGGGCGCTCCGCACGGTGCTGGGAGACGAGGTTCATCAGATGGGATCAGATATCAACCCGGAGCGTTTACGATTTGATTTTAATTTTGATCGAAAGGTGACGCCGGAAGAAATCGAACGCATAACGGCGTTGGCTAACGACGTGGTGCGCAAAGACCTCCCCGTCTCTTACGAGGAAATGTCCAAGGATGATGCGCTTGCGAGTGGCGCGTTGTCGTTCTTCAAGCAAAAATATCCCGATAAAGTGAAGGTGTATGCCATCGGTTCGGCATCAAGCGGAGGAGTGGTGAGTGCTGAATTCTGCGGTGGACCGCATGTGGGGCACACGGGGGAGATTGGCACAATGCGGATTATTAAAGAAGAGTCGGTCGGTAAAGGCGTGCGGCGCATTCGCGCCACAGTGCTCTGATTTCTATGGCCGCTTTCGCGTCGCTTGCAAAAATATTCCGCCGACCAATTGGTGCCGGTGCGGTCGTCGATCGATTTGTGTGGATTCGTTTTACACAGGACGGAATCGAGTTGCAGGGTCTCTCTCGTCGCGGTGCCGGTACGCCACCACGGCAGGGACCGCGTTTTTTTATTGCGGGTGTTTCTGAAAAAAATCTAGGGCAGAGTAAAAAACTCGCCTATTTTTTGAAAACAATTTTTTTCCCATTGCCATATCGCATCATCGTCACGCTTTCAAAGGAGACGGCGTTTGCAACATTTTTTACCACCTCGTATCAGCGGACTCATCCCAAAGAACCATTGGACGCCGATGAATTGCAAAACATTTTTTCACACTATCTTTGGCGTTCGCTTGATGAACATAAACGTGAGGCGATGACAAAGCTGGCGCTTGATGATCTAAGTGTATTGTTGGTCGGTAATCGCGTTGTTTCTGTGTGCGTCGATGGTGTTGATATCGGGGATGGCGCATCGGCGGCATGGCGCGCCGGTAAGTGTGTTGCGGTGAGCGTGGTGCAGACATTTATTGCGCGCAGTATATTTGTGTCGTTGCAGAAAGTACTTCCCACGCGTGCCCACATCGCCGATTTTGTTCAAGAGGATTTTTCGCTCTGTTTTATTGAGGCACTGGTATCGTCGCGCGCCACGGCGGCTCGAACAAAAAATTTTGTTTTTGCGGCGGTGGGGGGTATTGAGACGGCGATGTTCGTTTATGCGCATGATCAGCTCGCATACGCCGATTCATTTATTTTTGGTACTCAAACGGTATACGAAGCGCTCAATCATGCCTTGGGGATTGGTCAGACTGTTTTTGTCGGATTGCTTGATGTGGTCGCTGGTACCGATCGGGCATCGGCGTCAACACATCGTGCGCTTACTTCTTTTGTGAGCCAGGAAATGACTCGACTTGCGCATGGTGTTGCATCTTTTAAAAAAGCCACCGGCGTGGCGCGCGCCACGATATATGCCGGGGCGTTGCAAGGTGTTTGTGCGCGTGACAAAAAAATTGCTCCAATGCTTTTTTCCGTGCGTAATCGCATAGGCGATGATCCGGCGTGGCGCGCACTCGCAACGCATATAGATGATGATGCGCTGCTGGCTGACTATCTGGCCGTTTTCGGCATTCAAACGCGGCACGTCTTTACGCAACAGGCGATGAAACTGGTTCGTTGGCTCATTCCGCACACGATTGATATCGTGTAGCTACCGATGCCCGTTGCACATTAGCGCTTCTGACGGTATACTGTTACGCACATACCTACTATGGCTTTATCTCGAAAGAAAAAAATTATTCAAGTCGTTGATATTGTTTCGGCCAGAGCCGGGAAGGCGACCAAGATTCCTATCGCGGTCTCTCATATCGTTCCCAAGCAATCTGCCGATGGCGTCGACCGGAATGAAAAAGAACGTTCCGAAGATTCTATCCGTCAGCTCGATCCGGATACGATATTCGGCGGTCATACGCACATAGATAATGCAACCTTTTTTACGCAATCCAATAAACGTCCCTCTCTTGATGAGGAGCTTTCCGGATCGGACTTCGATCAAGACGATCAATCGATTGGAGGCAATCGTCGTCGAATGCGGCGGTGGATAAAAATGTTGGCGTGGCTGGTTGGCGTCGTGCTGGTTGGTTACGCTCTTATGGCTGTGCTCTTTACGTTGCCTCGTGTTGATGTGACGATTGTCGCACAAAAAACAAATTGGGAGTTTCATGATTCATTGGTCGTTAATAAAAACATCAATCAGATAGATACCTCAACCAATCAAATCCCCGGACAGTCGGTTGTTTTTCCAAGCACGGGAACAAAAAATTCTTCGTTCGCTTTTACGCCAACGGGCGTTGCGGACTCTGGGCAAAAAGCTCGAGGGAACATTGTTATTGTTAATCTAAGCAATCCGGCGCCACAGAAATTAGTTGCAACGACACGATTTCAGGCCCCAGACGGGAAGATAGTGCGTCTTATTGACGCCGTGACTATTCCTGGTGTAACGGGATCTGGTCCGGCGACAACAACGGCATCGGTTGTTGCCGATCAGCCGGGACCGGCATACAACATTGGGCCAATTGATAAACTTACCATTCCGGGATTTGCGGGAACGTCTAAATTTGATATCTATTACGGCCAAATAAAAACTCCTTTGGCGTCGGGCCCGTATCCAACCAGTGATGATATCGCGAAAGCAAGGAGTCAGTCAGAACAGAAGTTCCAAGAAGTACTTATTTCGGCGTTGGCGGCTAATGTGGGAGATTCTCTTGCGGTTGTTGATGGCGCGACGCGGCTGACAACCACAACCGAGCGAATTGATACGACGCTTGATGCCAACGGTCAATTTTCGGTGTACATTGAGGGATCGCTTCAGGCGCTTGTGTTCAGGCGGACCGATGTGCCGCAAGTACTTGCCTCGATGGCATCAGGAAAACTTGATGATCCTTCCTCGTACGATGCGACCAATGAAACGCTGGCATATCGTCCTGCCCAAACGGACTGGAAGAAAGGCGTCATGACATTGCCACTTGATTACGCGACGACCTTTGCGCATCGCATGGATGCTGGCGCAATTATGCGCGGCATTGCCGGCAAAGGAGAGATTGATTTGAAGACGTATATTTTGAGCATCCCGGGCGTTGAGAAGGTAACTGTTTTGTTTTGGCCGTTCTGGGTTTCGTCGGCGCCAAAGAACGTTGACCGCATCCACGTGACGGTAAATTAATGCTTGGGGGAGGATTTTGTTTCACGTGGCAATCTCCGATGGATGTTGCGGTGGCGCTGGAAGCGGTTGTGTTGCTGATGTTTTGCCGCGGGGTTGACTTTTGTTTGGGTTTTTCCTACTATAGAGCGCACTGATGTCCGGTGCACCTTCTGAAAAACTTATTGAGGGTATGGTTATTGAAGCGCTTCCCTCTGCCATGTTCCGTGTGCAATTAAATGACACGGCAGTGGTCCTTGCATATTTGGCGGGACGCATGCGCATCCATCACATCAGGGTTATGCCGGGCGATCGAGTGCTTATGAAGATGTCTCCCGACAATGGTCGGGGTATCGTGGTGAAGCGGTTATAATGGTTATTGATATGAAGGTTCAATCGTCAGTCAAAAAAATCTGTAAGAATTGCAAGGTTGTGCGCCGCAGTGGGCGCGTTTATATCATTTGTAAAAATGTGAAGCACAAACAGCGGCAGGGGTAGATCGCGTTTTAACCCTTCACGTACTGAGTAAGAATTATATGCGTCTCTTAGGTATCAATCTTCCCGATGGTAAACGAATAGACATCTCGCTGATGTATTTTTATGGCGTTGGGCGCGCACGCGCTGCCGAAATTTGTGTGGCGACTAAAATCGATCCGGCTAAGCGCGCGAAAGAATTAGCGCCAGAAGATTTGAATAAAATAAAAGAGTATGTCGAAAAACATTTTAAAGTAGAAGGAGAACTGCGGCAGGTGGTTCGTGGGAACATTGGACGCTTGAAAGACATCGGATCATATCGCGGATTGCGCCATGCTCACAAATTACCGGCACATGGACAGCGGACCAAGACGAATTCACGGACGGTTCGCGGTAACGTGCGCAAAACGGTCGGCAGCGGAAAACGAAAAGTTGAACTGAAATAATTACTAGCATATGGGTAAGAAAAAAGTTGTCCAAAAAGTCGGTGACGGGCCCAAGGAAGGAGCTGTTCCCGCAAAGGCGAGTGCGGGATCTTCGCGGAAAGTCGAAAATGGAACGATTTACGTGAATGCGACCTATAACAACACGGTGATTACCATCACCGATACGGGTGGCAATGTGCTTGCTTGGTCTTCGGCCGGGGCGCTGGGATTTGCGGGTCCCAAAAAAGCAACGCCGTTTGCAGCTGCCAAAGTTGCCACGGCAGTTATTGAAAAGATAAAGAAGTCAGGACCATTTAATGTGACGATCGTGGTCAAGGGAGTCGGCGGCGGACGTGATTCTGCGGTGAGAACGTTTGCGGGGCAGGGATTTACCGTTCTGTCAGTAAGGGATGCGACGCCTATTCCTCATAATGGACCGCGCGCACCAAAAGTCCGGAGAATTTAAGTTACTCAATTATGCATTTACTCAGAGCAAAAGAAAAAAAGGAACGAGCGCTGCAGACAAAGCTGTTTCTCAAAGCGCATCGATGTTCGTCGCCTAAATGCGCGACGGTTCGTCGTCCCCAGCGCCCCGGCGTTCACGGCGCTCGGTTTTCTCGTGGCGGATCTGAGTTTAAGACACAGCTTATGGAGAAGCAGAAGATTAAAATCTCATACGGTTTGTCCGAGAAGCAACTCAAAGGTATTTTTCAGACAGCGTTGGCTAAGAAGGGTGCTATTGAAGATGCTATTATTTCCGCCTTGGAGATGCGGTTGGATAATACTGTTTTTAAACTTGGGCTTGCCCCATCGCGCATTGTTGCTCGTCAGGTGGTGAGTCATGGGCACATCGCGGTCAATGGGAGAAAAACAAACATTCCCTCATATCGCGTGCGTGTCGGTGATATTATCGCGATTCCCGAAAACAAAAAAAATTACCTTCTCTTTAAAGAATTGCCCACGACGCTCAAGGGGCGTCCGGTTGATCCATGGCTTTTGCTCGATGCTCAAAAACTTGAAGGAGTCGTTAAGAGCGCTCCCGAACATGTCCAGCTTCCGTTTAATATTAATTTAGTCGTCGACTATTACGCTCGATAAAATTTTGCCGCGCGTTTTAAGCGCACACCGCATCATGGAATACACATTTTTAAGTAAGAACGTTATTATCAAGAAGGTTTCTGAGACACCAGCAAAGGGCGTCTTTGAAATTGCCGGTTTATATACGGGATACGGCATCACAATGGGTAATGCTTTGCGTCGCGTATTGCTCTCATCATTGCCCGGTGCCGCCATTACGCAGGTCAAAATCAAGGGAGTGAAGCATGAATTTTCCACCATGCCCGGAGTGCTTGAGGATATTGTTGATATTGTTCTCAACCTCAAGAAGGTGCGCTTTGCTTTTTTCGCGGATGAGCCGCAAGTTCTTGTTTTACACAAAAAAGGAGAAGGGGCTGTTACGGCGGCCGATATTGAGGGGAATGCTCAGGTTTCCGTGGTCAATCCCGACGAACACATTGCTACGATCACTGCAAAAGGTGCGGAGTTTGACATGGAATTGATTGTTGAGAAGGGGCTGGGATATTCTCCGGTTGAGTCCCGCAAGATGGAAAAACTGCCCGTTGGCTCTATTGCCCTTGATTCTATATTTACGCCGGTGATCAATGTGAATATTGAGGTTGAAAATATGCGCGTTGGCGATCGCACTGACTTTAATAAGTTGGTATTGACGATTGAAACGGATGGCACCATTTCTCCGTCTCGTGCGTTGCATAAAGCCGCTAACATTTTGAAGGATCATCTTGAGATTGTTTCGCAAATCGAGACAACTGAATTTGATGCAATAAAGATTGAAAAAGCTTCGGAAGGAAAAAAATCTAAAAAAGGATCCAAGAAATAACCAACGTTTCACGTATCGGTATGAGACATCTAAAACAAGGAAGAAAATTTCATCGGGAAAAAGGACAGCGCGCAGCATTCATAAAGAGTATTGCGCAGAATTTAATTATAAAAGAGCGCATTCGTACGACCGATGCACGTGCCAAGGAAATGAAGCGCGAGGCCGATAAGCTGGTGACGCTGGCAAAAAAACAAAATCTTGCCTCTTTGCGGCTCTTGATCGCGCGCGTGTCCAAAACAGCTGCTATGAAATTGTACTATGATATCGCTCCTCGATATGCGGATCGGAAAGGAGGGTACACGAGGGTGGTTAAGATGTCTCGTTTGCGGACAGGGGACGGGGTGTCGATGAGTGTTATCGAATTTGTATAAGACACAATGCTCTGCGGCGCACGATCGTGCGCCGCTCTCGTTATAACAGTTCTATGGCGTCATTATATAGGAAAATACAAAATGTTCTGGCGACCGACGAAGCGTGCACTATCACCGAGCACGGTGACCCGGTCTATGCGGTTGTGCGCTGGGATGTTTATCAAGAGCTGGTTCATGTACGCGATGAATACCGTGTTCTGCGTGCGGCGCAGGCCGATGCTCAAGACGAAGAGGCGGATATTGACATTAACCGCATCCCCGTTTAATATACATCACACTGCTTTGCGTGTGACCACGGACATAGCGATGTCCGTGTGGTGCATGCATTGTTTTGTGTATTACTAGTAAAAAAACAACATTTCTTATGGCAGAGAAAGCGAAGTTTGAGCGGAGTAAACCGCACGTGAACGTGGGAACCATTGGTCACGTTGACCACGGGAAGACCACTTTGACCGCGGCTATTACGCATGTCCTGAAACTCAAGGGACTCATTAGCAAAGAAGAGGGCGTTGATCAAATTGATAATGCCCCGGAAGAAAAGGCGCGTGGTATTACGATTGCCTTGCATCACTCGGAGTACGAGACCGAAAAGCGCCACTATGCGCACATCGACGCTCCGGGACACGCCGACTACATCAAAAACATGATCACGGGTGCCGCACAGATGGATGGCGCCATTTTGGTGGTTGCGGCAACTGACGGTCCTATGCCGCAGACGCGCGAGCACATTCTGTTGGCACATCAAGTTGACGTTCCACGTATTGTGGTCTTCTTGAACAAAGTTGATCAGGTGAGCGATCCGGAATTAATCGACTTAGTTGAGTCAGAGGTTCGCGAACTTTTGAAGAAATATGAATTTCCTGGCGATGAAGTTCCCGTTATCCGCGGGTCAGCGCTGAAGGCCTTACAGGCGACATCACCCGATGCGCCCGAAGTACAGCCGATCGTCGAATTGATAAAGGCGCTCGATGAATACATTCCTGAGCCGATTCGTCAAACCGACAAGCCGTTTTTGATGCCCATCGAGGATATCTTCTCGATTGAAGGCCGCGGCACGGTGGTTACGGGTAAAATTGAGCGTGGCGTGGTCAAGGTCAACGAAGAAATTGAAATCGTCGGCTTGCGCCCAACCAAAAAAACAACGGTGACGGGCATCGAAATGTTCAATAAACTTCTCGACGAAGGCATGGCGGGCGACAACGTCGGCGTTTTGTTGCGCGGATTGAAAAAAGAAGACGTTGAGCGCGGACAGGTTGTCGCCAAGCCGGGGACGATTACGCCGCATACTGATTTTGATGCGGAAATCTATGTCTTGAGCAAAGAAGAGGGAGGTCGCCATACGCCGTTTTTCAAGGGATATAAGCCGCAGTTTTACATTCGTACGACTGACGTGACGGGTGAAATGATTCTTCCCGAAGGAACGGAAATGGTTATGCCCGGCGATACGGTGAGTATCAAAGTAAAGCTTATTGCGCCGGTTGCATTGGAGGAAAAGATGAAATTTGCTATCCGCGAAGGAGGCAAAACGGTCGGCGCGGGCGTGGTTACTAAGATCAACGCATAGCGCTCGACGAGAGGCTAACACTTGCACACAACAATGGCACAAAAAAAAGATTCAGAAGCAAAGAACAGGATTCGTCTCAAGATTAAATCGTATGATCATCGTCTTATCGATGCATCGACGAAGCAAATCATTGATACGGCGGTGCGCAACGGTGCCGACATCGTCGGTCCGATTCCTTTGCCGACGGAAATTAGAAAATATACGGTTAACCGATCTACGTTTGTTCACAAGAATTCGCGCGATCAGTTTGAGATGCGAGTGCACAAGCGTTTGATTGAAATCCTGAATCCCGGCCAGAAGATCGTGGAAGCGTTGAGCTCGTTAAGTCTTCCGTCTGGCGTCGACATTGAGATCAAGTTGGTTTCTTAATCGGCGTGCATAAAAGTGTTTCTCTGCCATACCCCCCCTCTCCGCCTTGGGCGGAGAGGGGGGTTTTGATTTTCTTCTTTTCTCCCGTTAGTTTTTCGTGTATAACTAACAAAACATCTTATGCCATGGTCGCTTAAAAAAATTGATTGGCAGCTCTGCGCCGCCGTTGGAATACTCATGGGCATCGGGCTCGCGAGCTTGTTGAGCACGAAACCCGCGCTGTTTTGGCATCAATTGGGATGGATTGCATTGGGGATTGGCGTGGCGCTGGTTATTATTTTTCTTGATATCCGTTCATTTTTTGGACGCAGAAGTTTTGTGCTCGGCGTTTATATTTTTTCTCTCGGGTTATTGGGTATGACGTATCTTTTTGCGCCGGTTATCAAGGGAAATCGTGCATGGATTTTTATCGGCCCGTTCCAATTTCAACCGTCGGAGTTTGCCAAAATTGCCTTAATCGCCATGCTGGCATATTTTTTCAGCAAACGGCACATTGGCATCGCGCATTGGCGTACCTTGTTTGCTTCGGTGGCCTATGCGGGTATTCCTGCGCTGATTATCGCCTTACAACCTGAAATGGGATCGGCGCTTTTGTTGGGAATCGTGTGGCTTGGATTTGTTATTTTTTCCGGGTTGCCATTGCGCCATTTTGTCATTTTTCTTTTAATTGCCGCTCTGGCAGGGGCGGGCATGTGGACATTCGGCCTGAAAACCTATCAAAAGGATCGCATTATGACGCTTGTTGATCCCAATCGCGATCCGTTGGGGGCCAGCTATAATGTTATTCAATCAAAGATTGCCATAGGATCGGGGGGATGGTGGGGGCAAGGATTTCGACAGGGTACGCAGGTGCAATTGGGATTTTTACCCGAAGCACAAAATGATTTTATCGTTGCGGCTGTTGCTGAAGAGGGAGGTTTTTTCGGCGCGCTCATTCTCCTGGGAACATTCACGTGGATGATTTGGCGCATTTTAATTATGGGACAACGCATTGAGGGAAACGTGGGGAAGTTTTTCTGTCTGGGGACGGCCAGTCTTTTTGTTGCTCAATTTGTATTTAATGCCGGATCGGCTCTGGGATTATTCCCGGTGGTTGGTGTTACCTTTCCTTTTGTTAGTTATGGCGGATCGAGCATGATTGCCAGCACGGTATTGATTGGCATGATGCAATCTCTTTATGCAAAAAGATAAAATAGATATTTCTTTGTGGTATATAGTTGGGATAAAAAAGCGTTTTATGATAGGCGTCGCGGTTTTTGCACTTGCGGTTGTTATTATTATGGGAAGTATTTTAACGTTTGTGCGTGCGCAGACTCGAGTTGCCGGTACCGCCGCAGAGCCTTTGTTGTTTAGCATAACGTCCGGACAAAACGTTTTTACCATTGCCGATGCGCTTTACGCTCGCGGTGAAATTTCTTCGCCGGCCATTTTCGTCGTCTATGCGTATGTTATGGGACTAGCTCACCATTTTCAGGCGGGGACCTATCAGCTTGATCGGGCCCTGTCGGTGGAATCCTTGGCACATCTGTTTGTTCAGGGTCCTCCCGAAATCTCCATACTCATTCCCCCCGGTGCGACGGTAAAGGAGATTGACGGACTTTTGTCGCGTAACGGCATTCTATCGGCGGGCGCGTTAGCGGAAATAAACCCCACAGATCTCCGCGATGAATTTCCGTTCCTCGCGCAGGCAAAAACGCTGGAGGGATTTTTGATGCCCAATACCTACGCGTTCTATCTCCATGAAAATCCTCGTTTGGTTGCCGAAACAATGGTGCGTGATTTTGCAAATCAAACGAAGGATCTTTTTGCTGGCGCGTCGGGCGATCGCATTTTCCGTTGGGTTGTTGTTGCGTCTCTGCTTGAAAAAGAAGTCATCACCGATCATGATAAAGCGATGGTGGCCGGCATCATTAATAATCGATTGGCCGATGCAATGCCGTTGCAAATTGACGCGGCTGTTTCGTATGGTGCCTGCGGGGGAGTTTTTGCAGGGTGTCCGATTATTTCGGCGGCTGACATCGCTCATGATACACCATATAATACGTATCGCTATCGCGGTCTTCCTCCGGCACCAATTAGCAATCCGACGCTTTCATCATTGCGCGCCGCTGTCCATCCAATAGCGAACTCGTATCGATTTTATCTCTCTGATCCAAAAACAGACGCGACTATTTTTAGTGTGACCTTGGCCGAACACGCTCGCAATCGAAAGAAATATTTAGGCGTCTATTGATTGTATGCTCTTTCTGTGGTGGGTTGCGGTCGTGTCGATTATTTCATTGGGCGGGAGTTGGTACGCGCGGCGTTTTGGTCGCACCGATGCTTTGTTGGCGCTCTATGTCGTTTTGGCGCTCGTGGCGCAGATCGCGGCAACTAAGATTATGGCGGTTACTATCGGGGGAATCGTATGGACTGTTCCCGCCGGAGTCGTTGCTTTTTCAGTTACTTTTCTTTTGGCCGACATCGTGAATGAGCGATTCGGTCGTGCGGAAACGATTCGCATGATTACCATCGCGCTTGCAACGCAAATTGTTGCCTTTTTGGTTTTTGTTTTTGCGCTCAATGCGCCGGCCGCTCCTTGGTGGCACGGGCAAGACGCTTTTGCCTTTGTGATTGGGTCATCACTGCGTATTGCGGTTGCCGGATGGGTTGCCTTTTGGGCGAGCGAGACGATTGACGCCTATCTTTTTGCCTGGTTTAAGCGGATGAGCCGCGGGAAACATCTATGGATGCGAACGGTATTCAGTTCGCTCCCTTCGATGGCGGTTGATTCAGGAATTTTTGTCGTGCTTGCCTTCTGGGGCGTGGCGCCAATCTGGCAATTAATCTGCGGACAAATTGCCGCGAAATGGATTATCGCTGTTGCCGATGTTCCTTTCATGTATGCTAACCGAGCTGTGCTCTATGCGCGTGGGGCGCAGACGAACAATGTGGCGCAATAGGGCGTTGGCAACAAATATACCGGCATCATCGATGGTCAAAGGCCGCCTTAATAGCGGTTATTCTCTTGGGCACGAACAACTGGGACGGTGCGCACTTGACAGAGGGAATGGGAATAGTGTTTAATACGACATAGGCAATAACAAAAGACACCAACATCCTCCGCGAACGTGAACAAGGGGGTGTGTCTTTTTTTGCACCGTTTTATAAAAAAAATAATCTCTACCCCACTCTTTGTGTATGATGCACAAACTTACGGTCAAGTCGTTCTCGCGGCATCCGGGCGATTTCGTCGAAAAGCCTTTTTTCGGCGACATACAAATTAATTCGTGGCAGTGGTTTTTGGTTGATGGTATTAAGGAGCTGTTTAAAGAAATCTCTCCTATTCGGGATTATACGGGAAAAGAGTTTGAGCTTTATTTTCTCGATTATACTTTTGACGAGCCGAAATTTTCAGAGGAAGAATCGTGGCAGAAAGGATCAACGTTCGAATCCGCTCTCCGCGCGCGTGTTCGGTTGGTGCACACTAAGACGAAGAAGGAAATTGAACAGGAAGTGTACCTGGGCGATTATCCCATGATGACTGAACGCGGTACGTTTATTCTCAACGGCGTTGAACGCGTCGTGGTTTCGCAGTTTATTCGTTCAGCGGGCGTTTATTTTACGGGACAGCGGGTCAAAGGGAAAAAATACTTTGGGGCAAAGATCATCCCTGATCGTGGAAGCTGGATGGAATTTGAGACCGAAACGGATGGGACTATCGGGGTTAAAATCGACAAGCATCGCAAAGTGCCCGTTACGGCGCTCCTGCGTATCTTCGGTTTGGAAACAAACGACGACATCATGAAAGCGTTTGCTGACACTGATACCGGGACCACGCAGCACATTCAGGCATCTCTCAAAAAAGACTCGGCATCCGATGCCATGGCGTCGTATGTTGAAATTTATAAGCGGCTGCGTCCGGGAGATTTGGCAACGGCAGAAAATGCAAAATCCCTCATTGACGGCATGTTTAAACGTCTGGATCGTTTCAGTCTGTCGGAGGTGGGGCGGTTTAAATTCAATCAGCGATTGGGCATCGCCGACAAAAAAATAGACACGCAGCTGATTCGTTTGGAGGACTTGGTTTTGATCGTTAAGGAAGTTATCAGGCTCAATAACGACGACGCCGCACAGCCCGACGACATCGACAGTCTCTCAAATCGTCGCATTCGTTCGGTAGGCGAGTTACTGCAGGGAAGAATGCGTGTTGGCTTCGCTCGTTTGCGCAGAATCGTGCAGGATCGCATGTCTACATCGGATCCGCTGACGATGACGCCGATGCAGCTTATTAATCCAAAACCGCTTTCGGCCGTTGTGCGGGAATTCTTGATTTCTTCACAGCTCTCGCAGTTTATGGATCAGCAAAATCCGTTGGCGGAACTTGAGCACAAACGGCGCTTATCTGCGCTGGGTCCGGGAGGATTGACCCGCGAACGTGCGGGATTTGAGGTGCGCGATGTCCATGTATCGCACTATGGGCGCGTGTGTCCTATTGAAACACCGGAAGGTCAGAACATCGGTTTGATTAGCCACTTGGCAAACTTTGCTCGGGTTAATCGACTCGGTTTTCTCGAAACGCCGTATGCCCGAGTAAAAAACGCGGCGGTGGCGGGCGAAATCGTGTGGATGGATGCCAATGAGGAGAAAAAATATAAAATCGCCGCAGGGAGCACCGAATTGGATGCGCATCGTCGGATTGTCACCGACATTGTCCGTGCACGCATCAACGGTGAGCCGGGAATGTGCCGGCCAGACGAAGTGGACTTCATTGATGTTTCGCCGATGCAGGTTATCAGCGCAGCCACGAGTATTATTCCGTTTCTTGAACATGACGACGCCAACCGCGCACTCATGGGATCAAACATGCAGCGCCAGGGCGTACCGTCGGTGCGTCCGCAGATGCCGTTGGTGGGAACTGGCGCGGAGGAAAAAATTGCACGCGATTCCGGGCGTCTGGTGTTGGCGCGAGAAGAAGGGGACGTCATCCAATCCGATGCGGCAATGGTAACGGTTAAAACGAAGCATGGTATTGAAGCATATGATTTAAAAAAATTCCGTCGGTCAAACCAATACACCACCATTAACCAAAAACCGGCGGTAACGGTTGGACAACGGGTTCGCAAAGGAGATGTTTTAGCCGACGGTCCCGCAACTGATCACGGGGTTCTTGCACTGGGGCAGAATCTATTAGTGGCATTTATTCCGTTTTTCGGCGGAAACTTTGAGGATGCCATTGTGCTTTCTGAACGTGTGGCGCAAGAAGATCGTCTCACCTCCATTTATATTGAAGATTTTTATTGCGATGTGCGCGACACCAAATTGGGACCAGAGGTGACGACTGCCGATATCCCAAACGTATCCGAAGAGAAGCTCCGTAATCTTGATGAGGAGGGGGTTATCCGCATTGGCGCCGAAGTTCGTTCTGGTGATATTCTCGTTGGAAAAATTTCACCCAAAGGTGAGACGGAATTGACGGCGGAAGAAAAATTATTGCGGTCAATTTTTGGAGAAAAAGCTCGCGACGTCAAAGATACATCGTTGTATGTTCCTCACGGAAAGTCCGGTCGCGTTATCGGTATTAAAATCTTTTCGCGAGAACGAGGGGATAGGCTTGAGCCGGGGATTATCAAGCGCATTCAGGTTGAAGTGGCGCAATTGCGTCATGTGCGCGCGGGCGATAAATTAGCTGGTCGCCACGGGAACAAGGGAGTTATTTCTCAAATTCGTCCGGTGGAAGACATGCCGTATCTTGCCGATGGCCGTCCCGTGGATATTGTTCTTAATCCTTTGGGCGTCACTTCGCGTATGAATCTGGGTCAGCTCTTGGAAACGCATTTGGGACTGGCCGCGCATGCGCTGGGTTATCGGGCAGTTACGCCGGTTTTTGCCGGTGCGACCGAAGATGATATTCGAAGCGAATTGGTGCGCGCTGGATTTCCCGACGATGGGAAGGCGGTGCTGTATGATGGGCGCACGGGAAAACGTTTTGACCATCGTGCGACCGTTGGATATCTATACATGATGAAATTGAATCACTTGGTTGAGGATAAAATACACATGCGATCAATCGGCCCATATTCACTGGTTACCCAGCAGCCGCTGGGAGGCAAGGCGCAATTTGGGGGACAGCGATTCGGAGAAATGGAAGTCTGGGCACTGGAAGGATATGGGGCGGCCTACACCCTGCAAGAAATGCTCACTATTAAATCGGATGATGTATTGGGGCGTGCTGCGGCATTTGAAGCTATTGTGAAAGGAGAAAAAATTCGTCCTTCGAATTCTCCTGCCGCGTTTAGCGTTCTGGTTAACGAAATCAACGCACTTGGATTGAAGGTCGACCCGGTTAAAAAGGAAGATGTGCAAAGCGAATAGGACTCTTAATACCATCATCACCCTATGCCAATGATTAATGATTTTGACTACCTGCGTCTCAAGGTTCCTTCTCCCGAAGAGATTATTTCCAATTCATACGGAGAAGTAACCAAACCGGAGACCATCAATTATCGTACGCAACGTCCAGAGAAGGATGGACTTTTTTCGGAACGCATTTTCGGTCCAACCAAGGACTATCGGTGTTATTGCGGAAAATTTAAAGGTATTCGATATAAGGGAACCGTTTGTGATAAGTGCGGCGTCGAGGTAACGCGCTCCATTGTTCGTCGTGAGCGCATGGGGCACATTAAGTTGGCGGCTCCGGTCGCGCACGTGTGGTTCTTAAAGACCGGTAACTCAAAGATTGGTTTGTTTTTTGACGCGCCGGCAAACAAGCTTGAGCGGGTTGTTTACTATGCGGCTTACATCATAACGGCAGTCAATGATCGCAATCGCACGCAAGCGCTCGAGAGTCTCTCGACAGAATTTAAAACGCGCAAAGAAACGGCAAAAACGGAGGAGGAAAAAAAATCAATTGAGACATCGTTTATGCGCTCAAAAGAATTTTTGTCTGGTGTTGTTGCGGGAGCGGTGATTAATGAAGCGGAATACTTTGACTTTGCGGCGCGATTCGGTGATGTGTTTGAGGCGGGAACTGGAGCTAGCGCGCTACGGAAAATTTTAGAGAAGGTGAATCTCAAAAAGGAACTTTCTGATACTGAAAAGCTTCTGGAGGCCAACATTAAACGCAAGGATACCGCTTTTCAACGCAAGATAACCAATAAGCTGCGGTTGCTTCATGCATTCATTGAAAATGGCATGCGTCCCGAGTGGATGATTACTACCGTTCTGCCGGTTATTCCTCCCGATTTGCGTCCGATGGTACCGTTGGATGGTGGGCGGTATGCCAGCTCCGATCTTAATGATCTCTATCGTCGCGTCATCAATCGCAATAATCGTTTGCAGAAATTGATGGAGTTGCGCGCGCCGGAAATCATCATCACCAATGAAAAACGCATGCTGCAGGAGGCGGTTGATGCGTTGATAGATAACGCGACGCGCATGGGGCGTCAGCAAATGTCGGCACAGAATCGCCCGCTTAAATCCTTGGCCGATATTTTAAAGGGAAAACAGGGCCGTTTTCGGCAAAACTTACTGGGCAAACGCGTGGATTATTCCGGTCGTTCGGTTATTGTTGTGGGTCCGGATTTGCGTCTGAATGAGTGTGGTCTTCCCAAAAAGATGGCGTTGGAGCTTTTTAAGCCGTTTGTTATCAGGGACATTTTGGAACGCGGCATGGCGCACAACATCAAAAATGCTAACCGCTTGATTGAGCAGGGAATTCCCGAGGTATGGGAAATCTTGGAAGAAGTTATTAAGGGAAAGGCGGTTCTTTTAAATCGTGCGCCGACGTTGCATCGTCTGGGTATTCAGGCGTTCAAACCGGTTCTCATTGAGGACCTTGCTATCCGTATTCCGCCCATGGTGTGTTCGGCGTTTAATGCTGATTTTGACGGCGACCAAATGGCCGTCCACTTGCCGCTTTCTGATGAGGCGCAAAAAGAAGCATGGGAGCGAATGCTGTCTTCTCGCAATATCATCAAGCCGGCAAATGGTGATCCGATCGCGATCCCATCTCAAGATATTATTCTTGGGTGCTATTACTTGACGAAGCTGGTACGGCCGGAGAATTTTGACGAAAAAAACATTCGTATTTTTTCTGGTGTTACTGAAGCGCTTTTGGCGCTTGAGTTTGGGTATGTGAAAATCAATCAACCGATCCGCATTGCGTCGGTTCATACCGATTTAACGAGTGTGGGGCGCATTATTTTCAATCGCATCATTCCCCCTGAATTTGGTTTTGTAAATGACGTCATGAACAAAAAGACGCTTCAGAAACTGATCGCGCGCTATATCGAGCAGTTTGGCGTTGAAGATGCATGGCAATTTCTTGATGCTATTAAGCGCATGGGATTTGAACATGCGGCGCTTTCGGGTATCACTTTGAGTGCGTTTGATCTACACGTTCCCGAGGCAAAGGACGGGCTGATTAAAAAAGCGGAAGCCGAGATAGAAAAAATTCTCGAGCAGTACGAAAATGGATTCTTCGATGATGAGGAAAAGAAAGCGCGTTCCATCCAAATTTGGGAACGGGTTAAAAAGGAGATCGCTGAATTGGTGCCAGCCGCACTCACGGAAAACAATTCGTTGTTTGATATGATCGATTCGGGCGCACGCGGAACGTGGGCTCAGGCATCGCAGGTGAGCGGCATGAAGGGGTTGGTAAATAACCCGCAGGGAGAAACCATTGAATTGCCCGTTATCTCGTCGTACAAAGAAGGGCTCTCGGTTTTGGAATTTTTCATCAACACGCACGGTGCGCGTAAGGGGTTGACTGATACGGCGCTCAAGACCGCATCTGCCGGATATTTAACACGTCGCATGGTTGATGTTTGTCAGGACGTCATCATTAATCGTGATGATTGTAAAACCGTAGAAGGGGTGACCGTCGAACGTGCCGTGGGGGATCAGTATGGATTTTCATTCGGTACGCGTTTGTTCGGGCGAACGCTGGCAAAGGATGTTAAGGAGGGAAACAAAATTATTGCGCGTAGCGGTATTATTATTGATCGCGTTGCCGCCGATGCCATTGCCAAGTCGTCGGCTACGTCGGTTGTTGTTCGTTCGCCGATGCGGTGTAAATCATTGTATGGTGTTTGCTCAAAATGCTATGGACTCGATTTGGGGCGTTTGACTGAGGCAAAGCGAGGGGAGGCGGTTGGTATTATCGCCGCGCAGTCAGTGGGAGAACCAGGGACGCAGCTCACGTTGCGAACGTTCCATAGCGGTGGCGTCGCCGAAAAAGATATCACCTCCGGACTGCCTCGCGTTGAAGAAATTCTCGAAGTGCGTCCTCCAAAAGGAAAGGCGGCACTTGCCGAAGACGTTGGTGTCGTTGAAGACATTGAAGATCGCGGATCATTGCGCGTTGTTAAGGTGAGCATGGTTAAGCGGATCAAGGGAAAGCGCGCAAAAAAAGTCATTGAGTATCCCGCTCCCCGTACGGTGACGCTGTATGTCGCTATTGGCGACAAGGTTACCAAGGGTCAGCAGTTGTTTGAGGGAAGCGTTGATTTGCGCGAATTATTCCAGCTGCGTGGCAGGGAGATAGCTGAACAGTACATCATCAATGAGATCCAAAAGATTTATGTTTCTAACGGAAACGTTATTAACGACAAACACATTGAAATTATCGCGAGCCGAATGTTTTCTCGAGTGAGTGTGAAAGATCCGGGCGACAGTTCGTTTATCAGAGGGCAAGTTGTCGATCGTTCACATTTTCTGGAAATCAATCGGCGTCTGCGTGATCAAGGGATGACGTTGGCTAAGGCAAAGCAATTGCTTTTGGGTATTACGCGATCGGCGCTCTCCACGGAGAGTTTCTTGTCGGCTGCATCTTTCCAGGAAACGGCGCGCGTTTTGGTTAATGCCGCCACCGAAGGGAAGGTTGATCGACTCCGCGGGCTCAAGGAAAATGTAATTATCGGTCGTCTGATTCCTGCCGGTACGGGATATATGCTCCCGCGGTCAGATGTCGAATTGGCCCCGAGCGCATCCGAAGACGAAAACGGAAGCGATGCGGCCTCTTGAGTTATTAAAAATGATGTGCTATGGTGAGGCGACAAAATCAGTGATTGCACGATATGAGCAACGATTACGAAACAAAAGAATACGAATTATCAGTTTTACTCAAGGATGAAGCGGGTCTTGAGAACGTGCGGACGATTCTTCGCACTGGTGGGCTTGATATAACCGATCAAACGGAGCTCAAGCACATTGCGTTGGCGTATCCTATTAAAAAGGAAACGATGGCGTATATGACAACCATGCGGTGCGTTACACAGCCGGATGCCGATTTAAAAGAAGTAAGCAAGGGGCTTGAGGTTGATCCTGGGTGCCTGCGCTTCCTCTTGCTCGCCCATCCCATTGTGCCGGCGGTTCGCATGCCGCGCGCTTCGCATGAGGCGCCACATACACCGCGTCCGTATCAAGCCGCTCCCGTCGCACAGGAAGAGCAACACAAGGGAGAGGTGGTGAGCAATGAAGAATTGGAGAAAAAACTCGAAGAGATTTTACAATAAATTTTGCGGCTTTTTTATAAAGTTCGCACCATCATTATGAATCTCAATAAAGTATTTATTATCGGTCGCGTCACATCGGATTTGGTTCTTAAGGCCACTCCGTCGGGACAGGCTGTCACCAATTTTTCGGTCGCCACCAATCGAATTTGGACGGATAAGGCCGGCGCCAAACAGGAAGAAGCGGAATTTCACAATGTGGTTGTCTGGGGACGGCAAGCGGAGCTTGCCAGCCAGTTTCTTTCAAAAGGAAGTCTGGTTATGGTTGAGGGACGGCTACAGACGCGAACATGGAAAGATGCCCAGAGTCAAACCCATCGGGTAACCGAAATTATCGTTGAACGTTTGCAATTCGGTCCTCGTTCGGCTGGCGGAGGGGCGCCATCGGGATCTGCGCGCGCCAATACGCCGATACCAGCAGCACCGCACAAAGAAGAGTTTGGGGATTCTTTGGAAGAAAACATTCCCGAGATTTCTCTTGATGAAGAAGATATCAAACCGGAAGATCTACCATTTTAATTCGTATGCGCACTAATCAACGGATAGCAGTGAAAGCGACTCAATGTTTTTTCTGCTCGCAAAATTATAAAGATATCGATTATAAGGATGTGCCATTGTTGCGTCGCTTTATTTCCTCACAGGGGAAAATCATTGACCCGCAGCATACCAGCGTCTGTGCAACGCATCAGCGTGCGCTGGCACAAGCAATCAAGCGCGCTCGTTTTCTGGGGCTTCTCTCATACGTCAGAAAATACTAGTCGATGGTTGATTTAAAAAAACGCGTGCGGGCTCGTGCGCGTTTTGCGATAATAACCAAAGCAACATCATGCATGCGCTTGATCTAACTATTTTTTGGTTCCTTTTTAAAGGCGCGCAAAACGCATGGATTTCGTGGTTTGCTATTTTTTGCGCTCAATACCTCATGGTTATTCTGGGTGTTGTTTTTTTGATCGCCGTCGCGCGTCAGCGCAACAGAAAAAAACAAATGTACCTCCTTCTCTTCGGTATTGCAGGCGAGGTGTTGGCGCGTGGAATCATTGCCGAAGTATTTTATTTTGTCTATCATCGTGCGCGTCCATTCGTTGAGTTGTCGGTGACCGCGCTCGTGCAACATGCGCCAACGGCGTCGTTCCCATCCGGACACGCGACCTTTTCATTCTTTCTTGCTTTCGCGCTCTTTTTATATGGTAAAAAATGGGGATGGGCGGGAATGGTTATGGCGATTTTGATTGCGTGGGGAAGAGTGGCGGTGGGCGTCCATTGGCCAACAGATGTTCTTGCGGGCGGATTGATTGCCGGGTTGGTTTTCTGGGGAATGATCAAATGGTTTCCGTCGGAGAATAAAGGGGCTGAGAGTGAGTCTGTGGTCTCTTGATTCTTGGTGAGCATTTTTTTGTTATGCTTGTTTACATTACCACTGCACAGTACAAGAATTTATTTCGTTTTTTTTGGCGCGGCGAATCCGTTGTGTCTCCTACTAGACACAGGTCTTCCTTCACCCTCATCGAACTCCTCATTGTCATTGGTATCCTCGCCGTATTAGTCGCCGCCATCGTTATAACCCTCAATCCCGCTCAGCTCTTAGCCCAAGCCCGTGACAGTAAGCGTCAACAAGACTTATCAGCACTCACCCAGGCGTTAAACACCATCACCACCTTAGATCAGTCCCTCTTT
>Ga0172379_10003983_pt1 | contig 22601 bp, 23 predicted proteins | sample GrowelOW334metaG_FD_119756 | JGI IMG/M metagenome (GOLD analysis project Ga0172379, IMG submission 119756) | Groundwater microbial communities from an aquifer near a municipal landfill in Southern Ontario, Canada - Groundwater well OW334 metaG | ecosystem: Environmental > Aquatic > Deep... | reverse complement strand
CGACGCCAATTCGCATGCCTCCTTCTCTCCAACCGCAACAAATTTCACGCCGAATTCTTTCGCCTGCGCGTGTAAAAGCTTGGTGTTTTTATTCGCGCTTAATCCGATAATTTTAAAAAGGAGTTGTCCATTGCAAACCTCGAGAGTTTGCCTTCCTATCGAGCCTGTTGAACCTAAAATTATTATTTTTTTCATGAAGAGAGGCCGCTTCGCGGCAGCTAAGGGACTTTAAACAAGATATAATCTCCTTTTGCCACAACGGTTTCGAGATTTTTCGTACCAAAATCCATGAAGTTAATCATTCTATTCCTGTATAAACTCGTTTGGTCCGCCTCAAGAATTTGCGTGTAATCAATCGCGAAATATTTTATATTTAATTGTCTTAAAACCTCCACCAATTCCGAATCGGAATATTGTGTCGACAAGCATGCGTATGTATCGAGCGCCTCATCTCCATAAAAACCGGATTCCGTACCAATCAAATAATAAGGGGTAGCGCCACCAACCTTGTAAATGTTTGTCCCCGGATCTTCCATTAATACCTCCGCTGTTTCGAGAACCCCCGGATTCCTACTCATAATATATCCTTCGTCATCTATCAACTTCCCGAAATACGCCAACTGATCCATCGTGCCGAAAGAACCAAGTTTTACACAAACCACGGTCGCGACCGATATTCCTATCGCCAATTCAATTATAATGCTCAAAATCTTTTCTTCACGCCAGTCGCTTCGGTCATAGATTTCAAACACTATTCCTGTTATTGCCAATAATGCGCATATGCCCATAAGTGCATACCAATTAACACCTCCCAGGAAAAATATAATTATCGTGAGGTAGAATGCCGTAAAGGCGAATATCATCGGCAGTATTTTGTTGTTTTTATGATCCAAAATCCCCCACAAAATCAACGGAACCAGCCCCAAAAACACGAAACTTATATCAACATACAAACCGCCAATCCCCGGATTCATAGTCATTTGCCAAGGCATCTTAAGCAAATTTAACGGAGTTATGTTTTCGGTCGTTTCCCCGCCACCGACTATATAAGTTGCGAATTCGTTACCGAGCATTTTTATGTCGGAACAACTGCTCATAAACTCCCCGAAATCAACGTCCGCCCTGTCGAGATTCATCGTGACATATGTATTTATACTAAGTGGAAACCGGTCAATAACCGTGTTTTTTACAATCCACGGAGACATGACAAGAATGACTAGCCCGAAAAATGACAGCACCTCTAAAATCAGTTTTTTTTCCAGATTGAATTTCTTTTTCAACATGACCGCCACGACACCTGCAATGCCCAGCGCGATAAGAACCAATCCGCAAATCTCGAAAACCGAAACTGGAATATTGAAAAAATTTCCGTCTTTAAAGAGTATTAGCAGCATCCCGAAAATTGCCGATGCGACGCTTGTCGCGCCCATTTTGCCGGCGATTTTCATAGCTATTAAAACGACCATGGTTAACAACAAAACCCCAGCCGTTATTTTTATCCCCAGGGCTATTCCAATTAAAACGCCCGCCAAGCAAATCCACGATTTCCCGTTTTCATCAGATTTAAACCATTTCATCAGAGCAATTGATGCCATCGTACTGAAAAACAGCAAGACCAAATCTGTTTTCAAGTCCGTTGAAGATTGAAATATAACCAATGGCAATGTGTAAAAAAACGCCGACAAAATCACCGCCGTTTTTTTTGTCACAAACTGTTTCAGGAAAAGATAAACCCCAAATACCGCAAGCATTCCGCCCCAGAAATTTATAAACAATTGATACAACGCCGTCTTGAAAAACGCCCCGACAAAATTAATCAACTCCCAGTTGTAAATTCCGCCGGTTTTTCCCAGAAGCCCTCCGATTTGAGAGATTTTTTCCGGGATGTACAAATATGTGCTCGCGTCATCCCATCCGATTGGCACGGGCCTTATTATATCGAGTAAATTATATGTAAAAATCAATCCCGCACCGGCAACAATCCAAAAGGCAAAAGATTTAAACACGCTGATATCAAATTCGATTGAGATTGAGAAAAGTTTTTTTACAAATTCCCATACTCCTTTCCAGTTCACCGCCGTCAAAAGCACAAAACACCCTGCGACAACCCACCAATACAGCACCGAAAACAACCCCAAAAGAAAGAAGACGCCCATGTAAACTCCAAGTCCAATCGCGATACTAAATGCAATTTCTTCCGGACTTTTCGCGATTTTCGTCAATTTCAAAATACGATTGCCAACCGCGAATGTCGCAATGGTTAAAAGCAATACGAATCCAAGTCCAAGCAGAATTTTTTCTTCAACAAAAACCACCGCGCTCGCCAAATTAACTTGTTTGAAATTCGCCTGCAATTCGACCGGTATAAGCGACATAAACTCACTTGAATTGGAAATAACTTGCCCGTCCGAAACCATTATCTCCATCCCGTCTTCAGCAACCGCCCCTTCCGGCAAAACCCCCCATGATTCCGAATCCTGAAAAATCGTCCCTCCGCTATAAATCGCCAAATCACTATCCATTTCCGAAATCACTACCGCCGTCGATGTCGATATAATGACCAAAAGCAGCACCCATAGAAAAGATAGCCTCAATCTGTTTGCCAGTCCTTGTATCCCAATCACTACCGCCACGGCAAACGCAAAGCCGATTATGCTTATAAATATTTTCGGCAAAAATGCCAAGCTCCCAATGTAATAAGTATGATTTCTTATAAAAAAATACCAAATCACAATCATCCACAAAAAGCCCAGCACTGTTTTTAAAGTATTTTTCATGACTGAATATGTTTTAAGATTTTTTCATAAGATACATTTTTCAACACTGGCTTTGCTTTTTTAAAGAGAGAGAATGTCTTTGAACCGGCTGGGATAATTGTAAAATCCGCCGCTTTAGACTCTCCTTTTACATTAACGGCACAGCCCAGAACCGCAATAGTCAGTGGTTTTTTGGGTTTTAAATTTTTCTCTAAATCTTCTGCAATCGCCGGCACATTCGCACGCGTCCTGCCGCATGTCGGACATGCAATTATCCGTAGTGGCAATCTAATTATCCCGAGTGCATCAAGAATTTTTTTTGCCACTCTTATTTCTTCTATCGGATCTGCAGACAAAGAAACTCTTATCGTCGAGCCGATTCCATCCGCCAGCAATGCACCAATCCCGATTGAGCTTTTTATGGTCCCCGTTTCGCGTGTACCTGCCTCTGTAACCCCTATATGCAATGGATAATTGCATTTTTTAGCCAATATTCTGTTCGCTTTTATTGTTGTTAAGACATCGCTGCTTTTTACTGAAACGACCAGGTTTTTGAACTTATTTTTTACAAAAAACTTAACCCATCTTAGTGCCGACTCCGCCAACGCTTCCGCCGAATGCGAGCCGTATTTTTCCATCAAGTCTTTCTCCAAAGATCCTTCGTTTACGCCTATTCTTATAGTTACATTTTTTCTCGTCGCCAGGGCTATAATTTCTCGCAACTTTTTTTTATCCGAAATGTTTCCGGGGTTGATTCTTATCTTATCCGCGCCGTTTTCAATTGCCGCGATTGCCAAGTCCGCATTGAAATGGATGTCTGCAATTAAAGGAATTTTTATTCGCGATTTGATTTTTTTTAAGGCTTCCGCCGCCTTCATTGTTGGTACGGCAACCCTTATAAGTTCGCAACCTTCCACCTCTAGCGCTTTGATTTGTGCAACCGTTGCTTCGACATTTTCCGTATCCGTATTGCACATGGATTGGATGGTGACGCGGGTAGTATTAAGTATCAAGTATAAAGTATTAAGAGTTAAGAGAGGACTTAGGACCTAGTTAACTAGTTAAGATGCGAAGAGAGGATGAAGAGAAGAGAAGAGAAGAAAGAGCGCTAATGCGACTCGACTGAGGCTTGTTTAAGCCTCTATTTGAGCTTGCCAAATATACCCTTCAACTTGACTAAAGTAAACGATTCCCATAAGATGGCGTGGCTTTAATTTATAATTTTCTTCTCATCGCTAAGCATTTACGAGTCAACCGACAGATAACTTCGCCAACCGTTCGCCTTATCACCGATGATCAGGAACAGGCTGGGATCATGGGTATCGACAAGGCTCTGACTCTTGCTCATGAAAAGGGGTTGGACCTCATCGAAGTATCTCCGAAAGCCACTCCTCCGGTGTGTAAGATAATGGATTACGGCAAGTATCTTTATCAGATTAGGAAAGCTGAGCAAAAGCAGAAAAAAGGGATGAAAAAGACTGAAATTAAAGGGATAAGACTTTCTTTGAGGACTGATGTTGGAGATTTGAATACGAAAATCAAGAAGGCAAAAGAGTTTCTTGCGGACGGTAATGTTGTAAAGGTTCAGCTTATGTTCAAGGGTAGAGAGATAATCCACAACGAACTCGGATACGCGAAAATGAATATATTCAAAGAAGCCCTTAAGGATTGTGCGCGAGTGGATATGTATCCGAAAATGCAAGGCCACATGATGCATATGATGTTAAGCCCTCTCAAATAAATTAATCTCAATATAAAATGGTAAAGCAAAAATCACACAGTGGCGCAAAAAAACGCGTCAGAAAAACAGGTTCGGGCAAGTTCACAATGCAGAAAGGATCAAAAAGGCATCGACTTGCAAATAAATCCAAGAGACAAAAGAAACTTGGTGCGAAAAACAATGTAGTACATTCTACAAATGTGAAACATCTTAACATGATGTTTATTAAGTAGTTTTTATCAATTTTAATCATTCAATAAGATGACAAGAATAAAAAGAAGTATCACCGTAAGAAGAAGACATAAGAAAATGTTGAAACTTACGAAAGGATATCGCGGAGGAAGGAAAAACCTCTTCACTCAAGCTAAAAATGCAGCAATGAAAGCTGGCGTGCACGCCTATGAAGACCGAAGAATGAAGAGAAGGGAGTTCAGAAGAATTTGGATTACGAGAATAAATGCCGCCGTAAGATTACAGGGCTTCATGTACAGCAGATTTATCAAGGCTATGGCTGAAAAGAAAATTATCATTGATCGAAAAATCTTGGCGGAGTTGGCGGTTAATGAGCCTAAGATTTTTGGGAAGATTGTGGAAGTTGCGATGAGCTAGGACCTAGGAGCTAGTGAAGATAGGACTTAGTAGACTAGTTAGGGGATAGTTAAGATGCTAGTATAGATGGAGAAGGGAAGAGATTAATGAAGAATTGAGAAATCTGTAATTGCAAAGTCCTCGGCAACGGGGACTTTTTTTATATCTGTTACCTCTGCAAAATCGGGACCTTTTTTAAGTAATGATATTAGCTGATTGATGCTATGCTCATCCCCTTGGATAAATGCCGATACCGTACCTTCCCGGTCATTTTTTACCCAACCGGTAATCCCGAGGCTTATTGAGGCATCGACTGTGAATTGACGAAACCAAACGCCTTGTACTTTGCCATGAATGGTTAATTTGTATGCAGACATTGAGAAGAAGTTGGAGAAGTATGAGAAGTAAAAGAAGTGACATAGACAAAGGAAGCTAGACTATATAATCCACTCCGCGGAAGTGAGATTTTTCATCTTCGATTCGCGGCTTATCACCTACCTTTTTTAACTTCCCTATCTTATACAATTATGGTAGTATTTTCCGCCAAGGTCAATTTAACATTATGGATTTTTTTAATTAATTCCCGCATTATATTTATATGAGTTTTATCAAAAAAATTAAAAATAAGGGGAAAGCATTTGTGTTGTGGTATTTGACCGTTCTTGTTAAGCACAGACTCAAGAAACTCAAGGTGGATATCATCGGAGTAACCGGATCTGTCGGTAAAACCAGCACAAAAGATGCGATTTATTGTGTGCTTGCCAGAAGAAATAGTGTTCTTCGAAATCAAAAAAGTTACAATACCGATTTCGGCATATTGTTGGCGCTTCTCGAGCAAGAGTCTGGGTTTAGCTCCCCGTATTTATGGATCGAGGTTTTGATTAAGGCTTTCAAAGTGGCTTTTTGGGGGAAGAAAGATTATTCAAAAATCGTTATGGAAATGGGTGTCGATAAGCCAGGTGATATGGATGTTTTGCTTAAAATTATCAAGCCATCAATCGGCGTTTTAACGGCAATTAAACCCATACATTTGGCGGAAGGGCAATTCGCCAATCTCGAAGCGATTTTGGCTGAAAAATCGAAAATGGTTAGAAGAATGGGAAAAAACGAATGGGCGATTTTGAATATCGACGATCATTATTTGAGTATATTTGTTAGCGAATTGGATGCGAATATAATAACTTATGGTGTAAGCGAAAAAGCTAATATCCGCGCTTCGAATGTAGAAAGTAGCGAGGAAGGTCTTAAATTTAATTTATCTTTTGATGATAAAAATTTCCAAGTACATCTCCCAAATCTTATAGGAAAACATCATGTTTATGTCGTTTTGCCGGCGATTGCGATTGGGTTCCTGAGCGGTCTCAAATGGGAAACGATTAAGGCAGGACTTGATGATTTCAAACTACCTCCCGGCAGACTTAATCTTATCCCCGGTATCAATAAAAGCACCATCATGGATGGGTCTTATAATGCATCGCCCGAAACCATGTTGGCTTCTATTGAAGTTCTAAAAGAGATGAGGCCAAAGGGTATCGGGAAAAGAATTGCAGTTTTGGGGAACATGAATGAACTTGGAGACTTAACGGATAGCGAGCATAGGCGAATTGGAATGCTTATACCTAAATCGGCTGAGATGCTTGTTACAGTTGGTGAATCTGCAAAGCTTTATGCCGAAGAAGCTGTCAAAGGTGGTATGGAAAAAGGATCTGTGTTTAGTTTTGATGATTCGAAGGTTGCCGGAGAGTTTTTGAAAGGGAAAATAAAAATTGGAGATATTGTTTTGGTAAAAGGTTCGCAGAATAAAGTCAGGCTTGAAAGATTGGTGAAAGAAATTATGGCGGAGCCGGAAAGGGCGAGAGAGTTGTTGGTGAGACAAGAGGAGAGCTGGGAAGAGAGGACCTAGTGGCTAGAGAAGATAGTGAGCTAGTGAAGAGAAGAAAATGAAGGACCTAGTAGACTAGTGAAGATAGTTAAGATGCTAGCGAAGAGGGGATTAAGAGAAGAATTTTCCTCACTGTAAATTGTTAGTTGTAAGCTGTAAGTTACCACCCACCCCATGCTCTACAAATGGCCGATAATCGGGCACGAACAGCAGGTTGAGAAACTTGAAAACGACTTAAACAGCGGGAATTTGAGTCATGCTTATTTGTTTGTCGGGCCGGACAAAGTTGGTAAGTTTTTGGTCGCGAAAACGCTGGCGGGCATATTGCAATGTCCGAACAATTACTGCAGGCGATGTCCCACCTGCGTACAGATACACAAAGGATCGCATATCGACACGGTTGAGATACGAGACAACGGAGAGTCCATAAAAATCGAGGAGGTGCGCGTACTCATTTCAACCCTGCATATGACGGCACAGAGCAATTATAAAATTGTCCTGATGGATAATATCGGCAGGATGACTCCGGATGCGATTGGATGTTTTTTGAAAACACTTGAAGAGCCGACTGCAAAAACCGTTTTTCTGATGACGGCTAATAATTTACTCGAACTTCCTTCGACAATAGTTTCTCGTTCTCGCGTCATGAAATTCCCACCGCTTTCGGATAAAAAATTAAAGGCGAAAATAGCGGAAATGAGTGAAGAGCTTCAGTTGGTCGCTGGTCCTGACATGATAGAAAAAGCTTCCATGCTTTCATTGGGCAGACCGGGAAAGGCGATTGAACTTTTGCGAGATCGGGATTCTTTGTCGGAATACCTGAGGTTTTATAACGACATTCGTGCTTTTTTCAGAGATAAGGACCTCACCAAGAGATTCTTGTATGTGCTAGGGATTGTGGATAAGGATAAAGAAGAAGAGAATTCAAAGGGTCTTGATACTTTTTTGGAAATTTTTCTCCATATCGCGCGTAGCTTATTGAATGCGAAAATCGAGTCCGGTAATACGGAGAATGAGGATTTCCCGGAAATAATCAGGTTTTCTCGTCAGGATTTCCTTAATTTGATTCACAAAATCGAGGAAACACGCTATCTTATTTCGCGCAATATTAACACCAAGCTGGCGTTGGAGAATCTGATGCTCAGTTTTTAAGACCATTTATGCCCAAAAAAAATCTTGCTCACGGGATATCCTCTTTTTTTCATTATAAGACCGTTTATGTACCGGCTCTTGAAGGAGATGATTATGTAAAAGGCGATACTGTCGTATTTAGTGATGACGAAGACAAGAATGAGATAGGGGAGGTTATCGTTGCAAACGCCGATGTTGCGAAAGATGATCTTTCGCCGACTTCCGAAATTTTGAGAAAAGCCACGCAGAACGACATCCAAAAGATGAACGCAAACAAGGAACTTGCGGCGGAGGCTTATGCTTTATGCAAAGAGTTGATTGCTCGTTATGAGCTTAATATGGCGCTGATCGACTGCGTAATTTCTTTGGATGGAATCAGGATGAATTTTATTTTTACTTCGGAAGATCGGGTTGATTTCCGCGATTTAGTTAAGGAATTGGCGAAAAAATTTCAAAAACAAATACATCTCCAACAGATAGGTCCGCGCGATAAGGCAAGGTTTCTTCGCGGATATGGTAAGTGCGGAAGAAAATTGTGTTGCGAGCAGACTATCGGAAAACTCAAGAGTATTACGATGGATATGGTGCGCGTACAAGGCATGTCGAACAAGGGTAGCGATAAGCTGTCCGGCGTATGTGGGAAATTAATGTGTTGTCTTGCGCATGAAGTTGCGGATTATGATGAGCTTCGCAAGAACATCCCTCCTTTTTTGAGTCTTGTTTATTTGAAAGATGGTAAAAGCGGGGTGCTCCGAGGTATGGATATTTTAAACCAAAAAATGCGTTTGGACGGCGAGAAAGAAACATTCATGGCGAATGTCGCCGATATTAAGAAATTCACTCCTCCGAAAGGCGAAAATCCTTCTTTAATGTAAAACCATGTTTGTCATTAAATTATTTATTTTGATTGGCGGATTTGTGTTTTTGGGCATTCTTTTTGTGCGAAGATTTTTCTTGATTTTATCGGAAGTGAAAATGCAACACGGTCTTAAGCGCGAGATGGATCTTGAAACGAAAAAACAAAGCGTTCCGACCGCCACGATCGTATCGAAAAAAACCACCAAGATCGGAAATGTTCGCGGACTGTTTAAGAAAGGGGAAATGTTTTTTTCAAAAAACGATTTGGTTGCCGCAGAAGGATGTTTCGTACAAATTATCGCCTCCGAAGACACCAATTTGGAAGCTAATTTATATCTTGGATTGATTTATTTAAAACAAGAAAATTTCCCGAAAGCCGAATTCTTTTTTCATAAACTCGTGAATCTAAAAAAAGATCCGGTTTATTACAGCAATTTGGGGTTGGCTCTATACAAACAGGGGAGACTGCTTGAAGCAACTGAGGCTTACGAAAGCGCGGTTGTTCTTGATGATAAAAGAGCGGCTCGTTTCGCGAGTTTGGCGCTCGTTTATAAGGAGCTTAACAATGATGAGAAGGCGCTTATCAATTTCGAACGCGCAAGCCGAAAATCACCTCGAAATCTCGATTATCTGTGGGCTATTCTGGAATATTATCAAAAGTTGAGTCGCATCGAGGATGTTCGATCTACGGCAAAAAAGATATTGGAGTTGGATCCGTATAATGAGGATGCGAAGAGGGTTATTCATTATTAATCCTCTCCAGACGGATCGTATGCTACATATGAACTGACATATATTCCCGGACGTCTTGCATCCTGAAGCGGTTCATATTTCGCACTGCTGACTTTTGAAGAACCTACTCCTATTTGACCTGCCTCAATCGCTGTAGCAGCTTGGTCATCAACAGACGTTTTATTTTCACCAACTTTTTCCGGAGGTAGTTCCGCCCCTCTTTCTTTTAATTTGCGAACAAGGCTGCTCATTGTTTTTTCATCGGTATCCGTTTCGTTCGGAACTCTTAATCCGGCTTCACATGCCTTATATATAATCCATCTTTTAGCTATTTCCTCCCACTGAAGCGGGGTTGGATATTCTTGCGGCGTGCCACTTTTATCTGTAGTTAATGTCAAGTTCGATATCCCCTCGGTTATTCCTAAATCATAAGCTTTTTTTAAAAATTTCTGTGCCTCATCAAGTGCCGTCTGTCCTTCTGTTAACGAAGATGATTCGTTTTCTCTCAAAATTTCAAGAAGTTCCATTTTAAGATATATATTTTCGGCTTCTTGAATTTGTTCGCCTAGCCCCTGTTTAAAGCCAACTCTGTACAATCCTACTACAATCTCGTTCCACTTTTTTGAACCTTCCTTTCTATATAATTCGATCGATGGATCGTCTTTCGGCATTTTTTTTGATAGCTCATCCATTACAGAATCGAGTTCTTGTCTTAATTTTCCGCCCTCTTCTATGATTTTTCCTATAAAATCCGCATGCATAACTCTTAAATTTGTTCTCATCTCTCGGAATGTTTGTACGCGTTCTTGGCTTGGGTGTTCGTCAGCAATAATCGATTTTGGATTAACTCTTGGATTGAGTTCTTTGGCTTTCTTCAACATGGCGGTTATTCGTCTTTGTACGGCCGACTTTCTCCATAATCTTATATGATGATATGTTAGCACCTGTACAACCAAATGCGCTCCGGTTTCCGGCAGCTCTATGTTTTCCGCATTTGCCCAGACGGGATGTACATTTGGCGGGAATTGAGGAACGTTTACTCTTCCATCCAGAATATCAAATGATTCTCTCGTCCTTCTCATAAGCAATTCATACTCCGCCTGGTCTACTTCAACCGCAATGATAATTGCATCCGGGAATTCTTTTGCTAAAATGTATGAAACTATACCCGTTCCAGCCCCTATTTCGCATATAACCGGGTGCTTTTCACCCGCTTCTTTTGCCTGCTCTATCACTTTTCGAGCGTCTTCAATTATCAGCTCAATCATTTCCTCATAATACGGGTGCAGATGTTCGGTCGCTTGATATCCTAATATGTTGGTAATATATCGACTCATTTCCTGTATCCATCCTCCTATGCCTTTTATAACTACTTTTTTGTCGAACATTTCAAATTCTTCAGTTCCATATAGTTCTTTTCCTCCATCGTCAATATCCGTCCCTAAACCATCGATGTATTCATCACCTCCTGTTCCACCTTCTGTCGCGTCGTAAATGTCGGGGTCCACCCTTTCTTGTTGCGAACCGAAACCTACAGTCGGACTACTTCCATCGTAAGGACCGTCTACATTTCCTTGATCATCGTTGCTTAAATTTAATACTGCTTCTTTTCGCGTATCATCCAAATCGAATCCTTCTTTCTCTGGTTTTATATCTGGACTCATTTAAAAAAAGTTTTAGGGACTGATTCTACACGTATTCCCATTTGTGTCAATCTTTTTTGCCCTAAATTGTCCTATGCGGCCTGAGAGCCTTGTTCCGCTACCGATGATCTCGTCGTGCCGATGCCGGGATCTGTAGGAAATTCTGTATCCTGCCCCGGATCGGACAATGGGGAGCCTCCCTGGTCTTCGACCGCCGTCGGTCTTGATCTAAAAACTTCCATATCTATTGGTACTTCATCAAAATCATGATTGTGGTCATAGAATATTTCCGTTCTCTCTTCTATTTGTCCAATTATCGGTTCTCGTAGGCGCGTTGCCAACGCTTCGTCTAGAATTTCTGCAACTATTCTTCTCGATATATAAATGAGTGAATCAACCAAACTCGTTGCTATCTCTTCCGACGCCACTATGCTTTGGGATATAAGACAGCGGATTACATGCCTTCTTACCCTTACAGGAAATTCTACCGGGAGAAAAATATGATCTTGAGCCGGATTTCTTATCTCGGGATTATAATCACTTTCTCTAAATTTTGTAGCCGCTATCAAATTGGGGTGCAAATAGTCCGCTCTTATTTCAATCGTTCCGTCATCTGATACTTTTATATCTCCGTGTTTGTCTTTTGCAGCTATAATCATACCAACTATCTTTGATACTCTCGCCAATATATCAGGGAGTAATTGCTTGCCTTTTTTGACCTCTTTACTTCTCTCGTCTCGATCATGCTCATCCATGGTCGAGTTTATAAAAGCTACCCCTGTTAATTTCGCTGTTTGTCCCGGTCCTGTTTTTGACAGTTGGCGAGAATGCTGATGAAATCTTGTTGGACGTCTACCGTTTGGACTATTAGTTGGCATAGTTTTTAATGTATTCGAGTGTTAAATTTACACATTTTTTTTATCCTTGTCAATAGGGACTGATTAAGCCGCTCCACCCAACCGCATATCTCGCGCAAAACACCACTAATATCACTACAAACAACAGATATAATCCTTGCACTAATTTAAAATATTTTTTGTCATGTGTGCCAAGAGAGCCGAGGATCATGAATAACGGGAAAGCGGTCAGTAGGTATCTCGAGTAGCCTTCGAGGTTCGCCGAGCATAGTGGAGGAAGAAGAACGGCAATGCAATATAAAAAGTATTGTTTTGTCATAATTTTGTACGTTTGCCAAGCCAAAATCGCCGTGAATAAGAAGCAGAACAGGTTCCATGCGCTATAAAGACCAGTTAGGTTTAGTTGGGCCAGGTTGCGAATCGCATCCACGATTGGCACATATGGCATGGAGAGAGTTTTACCAAATTCCTGATGTTTCTCCAAGAATATCAATGGATTACCCGAACTTAAATAATAGAGGAATAAAACCGCAAGAACTCCCATTATAGGTGATAAGATCGCTAGGATTTTTTTCAACTTATCTCCTTTAAAGTCCTTTAGAGCCACATACGCAATCGGCAAAATAAGCATGCCTCCGACCTCTCTCGTCATCGCGGCAAAAAAAGCGGCAACAATTACTGTTGCCCACATCTTTTTCTTCAAAAAATACATAACCGCAAGCGCCAAAAACAGAAATAACGCTTCCGTATAAATTGCCGTGAAGAAAAATGCGGTCGGAAAAAAGAATAGAAATGCGTTCGCCCAAAAGCCTGTTTTTTCCGCAAGGAGTTCGCTTTCGCGAACGGACTTGATAATAGAGGCGCGAGGATCGCTTTGCTTCCTTGCGCTTCCGAACTCCTCCTTGCAAAGCTTAAACAGCAGATATGCCGAACCGAAAGACAGACCGAGGTTTAACAACAAGCCCGCAAGTGCATAATTGCCAAGCGTCAGATACGAACACAGCTTGAGAATAATAGGGTAGAGCGGAAAATACGCGAAATATTGGTCGTGATACCAATCGCGCGATATTTGGATATAAGAGTTTGCGTCCCAAAGAGACCACTGGTTCAGAAATTGCCAACCGCTATTGTAAGTTGCCAGGTTTTCATAATAAACTGCACCGAATGGTAAAAAAAATGCCGCGAGTAGCGCGACTGCGAACAGTAGTATTTTATTTGCCAGGAGTAGGACGAAAGTTTTTTTCATTTACCTTTTGGTGATTCGTTTTCTCTTAGTGGCGTCATGGTAGATATGGAGATCGCCTTTTGTCCCTAGCGGGACTGTTACTCTGCAGCCGTTCCGCTTCCCGAACCCTCTTCCGCAATTCCAACGAGGTATTTTGCCGACCATGCCTGATAGTGGCTGAAAATCGTTTCTTTCGTTTCCGTTCCGTCGCCTGAAATTATAGTCCTGTACCAAGTCGCGTCAAATCCATTATGCGCACTGTCTTTCTTTTGAGTTTCGCCCGGGGCAAGTGCGGTTGTGTATGTAATAACATCCGCCGGAGCTCCAACCCTGTTCGAGTAATAAGGGCCATCCATTATTACCGTTCTTCCGTCATCCGTGCCGTAGAATTTGAAATAAGCGCTTGTGTCTTCCGAATAAGCTTGGATTAAAATATATGAACCGGTGTCGTTTAGGAATTTAAGATCCGGAGATGGTTGATAAATGGTTGCGTCCAATCCGTATCCCGATGGATATGCGTAATAAGATACCGCATAAGAGTGTTCCGTCCTGGCGACAACGGGTAGTCCTCCATAAAGGATTGCTCTATACATCGTGGAAGATACTTGGCAAAGACCGCCGCCGTATTCCGGTTTTGTTTCGTTATTCGTGATCACAAGCTCCTTATAGTATCCGCTTGCGGCATCAACAGCTCCAAGGTTCTCAATGAATGAAAATGTTTCACCCGGTTCAACAAGCATGCCGTTGAACTTACTCAGTCCGACTCCGATATTAAGATTTCTGTTGTAGGGTGAGCCCGAAAAGTCGGTATATCCAACCGCGATCAGGTCATTAACGCCCATATCCGCAAGGTTTTGAGAAACTTTTACTCCACCTTTTGTCGTTTTTATCGGGAGATCTATTTCCTGAATACCATTGCTTAATGCGAGCTCGAGCATTTCTTTAAGAGCTTTTTTATCAACTCCCGTTCCATCGCTTGCCGATCCTTCGAACGTTATCACTCCGGCATCATCCATTGTGATAGAAACCTCTTGTGCCGGCGTCTCCACTTCTGCATTTATCAATTGCATTACATATTCATCAAGCCCCGTTTCGTCTATTACCACCCGGAGTTCCGTTGAAACGAAATCGCTATTATCTACCGACTCTTCATCCGGCCATATAATTTCTATCGGATTTGTTATGCCCGATGCCGGGAAATCCAATAAATCTTCTGTTCCAAAAGACATCAAATTTGAATTTTCCGTTGCTGAAAATGTCCAAGATTCACTTCCGTAATAAATTTCGACCGACCTGGTCAGTATATCTTTTGCCTGGTCTTTAAACGGTTCAAGATCTGATGACGAAACTGTTGGGTCCAGCTTATTTACGGTTAGCGTAATTTGATCTTCGTTTAAAGCTGCGAATTTGTCGTTTATATCTTGCAGAAAGATCTCCCAATCTATTTCTTGTCCACTATTTTCAGGGATTATCGAAACTTCATTTGTCGCAGTATCCAGTGATAAATATGCGTTTTGCGCTTTTGACTCAACTGACAATATCGAAAGTGTACTGTGTAATTTTTCTTCATCAACCAAAACCACCGGCTCGATATTGTCTTTTCCGTTTAGCAACTTGATTGTCTTTATCAGACCGTAATATTCCCCGATGACGGGTATCAATTCTTTTGTTTTTTCATAATCGAAACTTATTCCCAAATCGGCAGGCGCAAATTCCGAAACATTTCCATTGGCGATGATAACAACCGGCTTTGCCAAAAAATTGTTTAGTGCCTCTTCGACCGTAGCGAATGCGGATTCTTTTAACTCGCTTCCTATCTCAATTCCTGCGATATAAGTACCCGGGTAAACCATCCCGCCGTATTTTTGGGACATGATATATAGACTTGCCGAAACGGTTATGGCAATCGTTGCGGCTACGACAGTCGTTATAATTATTTTCTTCTTGAAATTCATTATTTTTTGATAGAGTTTCTTATCAGTCTCAAGAATCCTATCGCAGTTTCTTTCGCAAGACGCTTTGCCGTCTTAATATTATCCTTGTGAGAATCCATGAAGTTTCTGGATGCAGATGCTATGTTCTTACGAGTTTCCTTGCCTTCTTTCGGTGCCAAGGTAAGCCCAACAACCGAACCTATTGCTCCGCCGATTATCGCACCGACAATCAGTTTGTCCATCTTGCCAATAACTCCGTCTTCTTCTTTTTTTTGTTCGTCAGTCATGCTGTAATGATTAATTTTATCTAAATATTTTCGATGTTTTTTCTATCTGCTTCGCAGAATAATTTTTCTTACTAATTCCTAGTTTTTTTAGGCCGTCCTTCGGACGGCTATTTAGCGTAATCGATAGCTTCCGTTCGTCTGATAACATTAACTTTTATTTTTCCCGGATAGCTCAAGTCTTCTTCTATTTTATGAGCAGCCGATTGAGCCATCTCTTTTATTTGCTCGTCGGTTATTCTATCCTCATCAACTATTATGCGAAGTTCTCTGCCCGCTGAAATCGCAAATACTTTTTTGACACCTTCGAAGCTTTTTGCAGTTTCTTCGAGTTTCTGGATTCTGTCCAGGTAACTTGTTAACGATTCTTGCCTTGCTCCAGGTCGTCCGGCTGAAATCGCGTCCGCCGCTTTCACCAACATCGCTTCCGGCGTTCGCGCCGGTTCGGCGTCGTGATGCGCGTATGCCGCATGAACTATTTCCGGATCGAAATTAAATTTTTCAAGTATTTCTTTTGTAAGCTGATCATGACTTCCACCAACTTCGTGGTCTATAGCCTTGCCTATATCGTGGAAAAACGCCGCGATTTTCGCCCTCTCCATATTGGCTCCCATTTCGGATGCAAGCATTGCCGCCATCGCCGCCATTTCTATTGAATGCTGGAGAACATTTTGCCCGAAGCTCGTTCTGAATTTCAATCTTCCAACAAGTTTAACTAAATCTTGTGGAACTTTTTCGGTTACTTTGGCTATTTTTATCGCTTCTTCGCCGATTTTCAAAAGATCTCGATCCATATCTTTCTTCGCTTCTTCAATCGCTTTACTTATCCCGACTTGATCAAAATCTTTTTTGCTTTTATCGAGTTTTTCTATCGCGTTTTTCGCAATATTCCTATTTACCAAGTTAAGTCCTCCGACATAAATCATTTCCGGTTCAAGGTTGAAAATAACGCTGACATCTTTGAATTGGCTTTCGAAAAATTCAATATTTTTTCCACCCTTCCCGATAAGAAGACCCTTGAACCTGTCTTTTTTAATTTTTATACCTGTCGAATGTTTATCGACCGAGCTTGGAGATGTGATGCGCTGGATTATTCCCCTGAGTATGTTTTTGGCGATATTCATGGAATCCTCGTTCGCGTTTTCTTCTATTTTTTGAATTAAATTTATCTTTTCCAACTCCAACTGTTTGTCGAATTTGTCTATTAATACTTTTTTTGCCGATTCCGAATCCAGCCCGGTTTTTTTCTTCAGGCTTTCGACCATTTCAAGTTCCGACTTGTTTATATCTTCACTCAAGACATCCGCCTCTTTCTTAACCTGGTTTATCGTCATCGATATCGATGCGTTTCTTTGTTCTCTTTTTTCAAGAATTTTCCCTTTGAAATCCAAGTTCTTTTTTAGCGCCTCCATTTGTTCTTCCATCCTCTTGTTTTCTTCTTGCGCCGTTTCCTTGATTTCTTTTGCCCGAGAGTGCGTGGTTTCAACCAAGGTTTTTGCCGCCTGGACTCCTTTTTCGAGAATTTCTCTCGCGGTTTTTTCGAGTTCCTGTCTGTAGTTTTTATTAACTTTTATCAGCATTAAACTAAGCCCCGCCCCAAGCAGAGCCCCGGAAATTGCCAATATCGTATTTAGATTATTCATTTATTTTTTACCTTATCTATGTGCTTTTTCAGTTGTGTTATCAACCTATCCGTCGCGTCATCAAGCCCTTTTGTCATCGCGTGCGCAGATTCTTCGGCAATAATCATGTCGGATGGGATTGTAAGCTTCAAGAGCACTTTGAATGCCGTATGTTTCTCGAATTTCTCAACCGAAGCTGTTAACAAAACCGAATCTTCCGAAAAATGCTTGGTCAACTTCGAGATCCTGCCTTCTTTTTTTATTAAATAGTCCACAAACTGCTTTTTCTCCCAGTTTGTAAGGTTCTTCGCAGTTATATTTGTCGGCAGCGACTTAACAGGTTCTTTTTTGACGGATGTTTTTGCTTTTTTGGTTTGAGCCATGTTTTTTTTATTAATTATCATGTTCTATAATAGGAGATGTGTTTTGCTAACGCAATATTATCATGATTGATGCAGAAAAAATTCGCGCACAATGTTTTTCGTCCGGTTTCGATTTGTTTGGTATCTCCAATCCTTATGTTGAAAAATCCGAATTTGATTTTTTCAGAAACTGGCTTGCGGAAGGGTGCGGTGCGGACATGAATGGATGGCTTCAGAGAGGTTTTGATAAAAGAGCTAATCCGAATTTAATTCTCGATGGAGTTAAAAGCGTAATTTGCCTTGGGGTAAATTATTATCCGGGCGATCACGAGGCTTCTGCCGGGTTGGTAGCGCGATATGCATGGGGCGATGATTATCATGAAATTATTGGCGGAATGTGTAAATCGGTTTGCGATTTTTTGGTTAAAAATTATGACGATGATCCGAAGTGGTATACGGACACCGGGGCTGTTTTTGAAAGATATTTTGCGGTCAAAGCCGGACTCGGATTCGTTGGAAAAAACACTTGTCTTATCACGCGTGAATTCGGATCGTGGGTTTTGCTTACTGTAATTTTTTCAAAAATCGAGTTTGAGCCTACGAGCAGTAGAGCCGCTGGGAGTTGCGGAGTTTGTCGTCGGTGTATCGAGTCTTGTCCAACCGGCGCGTTAAGCGAGGGCTGTGTTGATTCGAGAAAATGTATTTCTTATTTGACGATTGAGAAGAGGGGAGATTTTTCCGATGCGGAAAAATCCATGGTCGCAGGTCAGAAGTTTTGTTTCGGATGCGACAAATGCCAAGAGGTTTGCCCTCACAATATCAGGGCGAAAAAAACAAACAGGTTTAATCCGAAAATTGAGAGTTTGTCGTTGGAAGCTTTGCCGGATGCGGAATTTTTCAAAAAAAGTCCGATTAAGAGAAATCTGAGAGGACTTAGTAAGCTAGCGAAATTCTAGGACCTAGTTTCTAGTAAAGATAGTGAACTAGTGAAGAGGGGATGAAGAGAAGATTAAGAGAAGAGGGATTGGTAAAAACGATGAATTTGTTGTAACATCGTCGGGCCTTCTAATTCACAATCCTATGAAAATTGGAATAGATGCCAGGATATATGGTCCCGGGTTTACCGGTATCGGTCGCTATGTAAGCGAACTTGTTTCAAATCTTCTTAAGATTGATTCCGAGAATGAATATGTGGTTTTCATGAATAGTCCGGAATATGAATCGTTTACCCCTTCCGCTAAAAATGTAAAAAAAGTTTTGGTGAACGCGAGGCATTACTCTTTTGCCGAACAGTTTAGGTTTTCGAAGCTTCTTAAAAAGGAGAAGGTTGATGTTATGCATTTCACGCATTTTAATGCGCCTATTTTTTATAAAGGAGCTTCTATTGTTACGATTCACGATCTGACTCTCCATTTTTATCCCGGCAAAAAAATGACCTCTTTTTACAGGAGGCTGGCCTATCAACTCGTAATAAGATCTGTCACCAAGCGAGCAAAAAAAATTATCGCCGTTTCCGAAAATACAAAAAACGATCTTGCTAAAATCCTGAAAATCCCGGCAGATAAAGCTACGGTTATATATGAAGGTGTTGATGAGTCATTTAATGAGGCTGCCGACGAAAATGCCAAGAAGGAGATTGCGAAAAAATATGGCATTATCAAGCCGTTTTTGCTCTATACCGGCGTGTGGAGAAGTCATAAGAATTTGGTAAATTTAATTAAAGCTTTTTCTTATTTAAAAAAGAATGCTGATTTTGATGGACAGATTGTAATCACCGGGAAAGAGGATCCTTTGTATGTTGAAATCAGGTCTACAATTAAGGATTTGGGACTTGAGAGCGATATTGTTTTTACGGGCATGGTGCCGGATTCAGATTTGCCGGTTTTGTATAGTGCCGCGAAAATTTATGTTTTCCCGTCTTTATATGAAGGGTTCGGGCTGCCACCTCTGGAGGCGATGGCGTGCGGAACTCCGGTTGCCGCCTCGAAGGCCGCATGTATCCCGGAAGTTTGCGGACAGGACAATGCTGTGTTTTTTGACCCTTATGATCCTGTCGACATGAGTGATGCGATTTTGAAGATTTGGTTAAATGAGGAGTTAAGGCAAAAATTGATAGCGAATGGCAGGGCGAGAGTAAAAGAATTTAGTTGGAAAAAGATGGCTAAAGATATTTTGGAAATTTATAAGTCTGTTGTATGAATTTTGGATTTTCACAATTAAAAGATTTATTGCCAAAAGCGATAGGGTCTTATGGTGTTACCAGAGAGGTTCGCGCTTCTTTGATTCGCGATCGTGCGCGAAAAGCCGTTCGTCATATTTGGGGCGATGATAATCTTGAAATAAGACCGTTGTTTTTTAAGGGTGGCATTCTAGTTGTCGAATGCGAAAATTCAGCGTGGGGACAGGAAGTTTTTATGAAAAAAAATGAGTTTATCGAGTTTATAGAAAGAGATGGACCGCTTAAGGGATCGATAAAAGATGTTAAGACGAGAGTGAGGGGATAAGAGAGGACCTAGGAACTAGTGAAGATAGTGGGCTAGTGAAGAGAAGAAAAAGAGAGGACCTAGTAAACTAGTGAAGATAGTTAAGATGCTAGTGAAGAGGGGAGGGGGAGGAAGAATGAAGAAGAAATGAAAAGAAGAGAACTTGCCTTGACTTAAGCCGTTTTAAAGCTAAACTGTTTGAGCAATTTCCCAATTATTCTTTAATTTTTATCTAAGTGTTAAGAATCAGACTCACCCGAATGGGCAAGAAAAATCGTCCGCACTATAGAATCGTTGTCGCTGAACATTCATCGCCTGTAAAAGGTAAGATTATCGAATCTTTTGGATTTTTCAATCCGCTTGTTGAACCAAAAGTGCTTGAAGTTAAAAAAGATCGTTTGCAATATTGGATGACAAAAGGTGCAAAACCTAGCGATACTGTCGCTTCTCTTCTTAAACAACATGGAGTCCAAGGATTGGACCAGTTTATTAATCCAAGGAACAAGAAGAAAAAAGGGAAAGGCGAAGCTCCCGTAGTGGCTGCTCCGGTAGTCGCAAAACCTGTCGAAGCTCCGAAAGCGTAAGAGAGATGAAGTTTTGCTAACTCAAGCAAGTGTTATTTCGACATATCCGAACCGGTTTTCCATGAAAAAGAGCTGGCAAACTTTAAATATGGTGTATAATATAACTAATTATCCTTTAAACCCTCCGAAATGGACGCATCTACCACCGGCTACTCTGACGGCGCTGATAAGGATTTTATTTTGTATTTTGTCAGACAGGTTGTTGAAAACCCTGACGCCGTTTCCGTTGAACGAATCGTTGACGAGATGGGCGTACTTATTACGCTTAGGGTTGGCAAAGAAGATATGGGCAAAGTTATCGGTAAGCATGGGCAGACCGCGAAAGCTCTCCGAGTGCTCTTGAGGGTTATTGGATCCAAACACAACGCAAGGGTTAACCTCAAGATTGTGGAACCTGACGGGGCGGAGATTATGATTGAAGGCGAAGTGGCGTAAAGAAACTTGTAACTTACAGCTTATAGGGTTTTGCTTACGCAAAACAGTTTGATAAGATGGGTCGCTTCGCGATTGCTTGCTGGCTATTGCCGTTTTTTTACTTATCGATTAGAATTTATTCTGGTTTAAATCTTTAACTTACAAATTATGGCTAGCGATACAATAATGGATGCCGCTCAAAATTACGATGTTGTGGAAATTATAAATCGAGGAATTGCGTATGCTATTATTGTTGCCGGATTTTTATCAATCGTATTTATATTTTTCGGAGGTATTTCTTTCATCTTATCAGGAGGACAAGAGGACAAAATCAAACAGGCCGTTAGCACCATCAGGTATGCCATTATAGGATTAGTTGTGACTATTTTGTCTGTTGTTATTGTGAATTTTGTCGGTAAAGCCATGGGCTTGGACATCATCAAGTACATCAACTTGGGAGATGTTATGAGCACTATAAGCAACATTACTCAAACAACTTCGAATGAAGATAGCTTGAATTAAAGAGAAAAGAATGACTAAGAAGTTTGTAATTATTGATGGTAATGCGTTGATACACAGAGGGTTTCATGCTATTCGGCCTCTTTTTACGAAATCCGGAGAGATGACAAATGCCGTTTACGGTTTTACGACTGTTCTTCTCGGTGTACTGAAAAAAGAAAATCCTTATTATATTGCCGTTACTTTTGACAAAAGAGGTCCAACTCATAGGCATGTGGCTTTCAAGGATTATAAAGCTACTCGAATCAAGGCTCCCGATGAACTTTACGTCCAAATCCCTCGTATTCGAGAAATCGTTCGCGCTTTAAACATACCTGTTTTCGAAGTGGATGGGTTCGAGGCTGATGATGTGATTGCAACTCTTGTGAAAAAAGTTCGTGGAATGGATATCGATAGCGTGATTGTAACGGGAGATCGCGATACCTTGCAGTTGGTTAATGACCGAGTAACCGTTGCCTCTCCGGTTAAGGGTTATAATGAGGTTTTTTATTACACTCCTGAAAAGGTAATGGAAAAGTTGGGGGTGCGCCCGGATCAGGTTGTTGATTACAAGGCTTTGTGCGGTGACGCAAGTGACAATATCCCCGGTGTTCGCGGAATAGGACCAAAGACTTGTGGAGAGATGTTGGCGAAATACGAAACCCTTGAGGCGATTTATGAACACTTGACTGAGATTTCCGGCAAGGCTAAAGATAAACTTGAGGCCGGTAAAGAGTCTGCTTTTTTGAGTAAAAGCTTGGCGACGCTTGTGCATGATGTCGAAATTGATTTTAAACTTGAAGATTGTCATGTTGAAGATTTTTCCAATGAAAAAGTTTTGAAAATTTTTGGAGATCTTGAGTTTAAGAGTTTGTCTACCAGACTGCAGGAATTGAAAAAAAACAACGAACCGGCCCGCGAAGAAACGCAAATGAGCTTGATTTTTTAACGGTTTTGTTTTTAAGTAACATTTCGCTGCGCCCAATTCCTTTCTCTTGGCTTGTCCAAGCCGTTTTTTTATATTTTTT
>Ga0172379_10003982_pt1 | contig 22607 bp, 20 predicted proteins | sample GrowelOW334metaG_FD_119756 | JGI IMG/M metagenome (GOLD analysis project Ga0172379, IMG submission 119756) | Groundwater microbial communities from an aquifer near a municipal landfill in Southern Ontario, Canada - Groundwater well OW334 metaG | ecosystem: Environmental > Aquatic > Deep... | reverse complement strand
TTCGAGCACCGTGTTCAGCGAATATTTTGGATTTGGTTTAAGTCTTAGAAATTCTTCTACGGTCATAGGGAGGTAATGGTCGATATGAAAACGTTGTGGGAGGTAGCCGTAAGTAACTCCTGGCGCCCATGTGAAGGATCCATGAGAGAGAGGGAAGAGTCCGAGGAGTGTTTTAAGGAGAATCGATTTTCCCGCACCATTTGGTCCTATAATTGCGAGCACCTGTTCTTTATGAAGTTCAAATGACACATTTTTTAGAATGTGGTTATTCCCGATGGTTACAGAAAGATTATCAACAGTGAGAAGTGGTTCTGATTTCATTTTGACTAAGGTTCATAAATGATTATACTTGAATTGTTGGAAAAGCGAATATTGCCGCGGTAGCTCAGTGGTAGAGCGCAGCCCTGAAGAGGCTGGCGTCGGGGGTTCAATTCCCTCCCGCGGCACATATAAAAACCCCGAAAGGGGATTTTTATTTGCCGAGGGGAATCTTGTCATTTATTTTTGTACCACTCCCTCTTCCTCATCTTCGAGGAATGTACTCATATCCTCACCTTTTGTCTTAAACGGCATGTTCTTCTGAATAGATTTTTTCAATAAGAATTCGAATCCAAAAACGAGCACGAGTACCAACACAAGTCCGTATTCCGCTTGTTTAAATAATTTTGCGGTTTTGAGGTAGGTCAATCCTGACATAAGGAAGTAGGCAAGTGTCGTCATACTAATAAACCAGAAGGCAAGTCCTTTTATGTACGACTTCATAAAGGTATCGAACTTTGTTTTTGACCATCCGACGAGGAGTAAGATGAAAAGATTTGCGCCCACAAGAAATTTTGAAGCAACAAGAAGCTTCGTAAGATTCATTTTTAAGTAATAAAAATAAGGTTGATATTTTTTATTCGGTTTAATCTTATTGCGGTATAACTTCCATCCGAAACGAGTATTGCGAAGTGTGCGTCCGATAAAATAGGCGATTGTTTCTCCCACAAGAAGCGAGGTTGGTGCGACGAGAAGATAGGTGCTCCAGGTTAAATTGCCATTCACAATGAGGAATACAGAAAGAAGAATCGCAAACTCTCCTTGGATAAGGATGGCGGCGGCTATGATGGCATGTGCCCATGAGGGATACTGAATAACGAGCTGACCTAAACTATCGAGTAGATTATCCATGCCTACTTGTTATACTATGGGGGAAGACAAAATACCAACGACTATGCACATCTCACCATTTTTTCATAACGATGACGTACGAATGAAGACGTCGCGCGCGAGCGGTCCTGGCGGTATGAATGCGAGTAGACGTTCTACCAAAGTACAGATTTGGGTACCCGTAGAAAAATTAATCCTTACTGAGGAACAAAAGAAAGGATTGCGTGCAAAATATCAGAAATATATAAACAGCGAAGACGAACTTGAGGCATCGTGTGAAGAGGAGCGCTCTCAAGAGGAGAATATGGACAATGCGACGCAACACATGACGGATCTTATTGCAAAAGCAATCGCAGTAAAAGCACCTAGAATTCCTACGGAAGTACCTCGTCCTGCCATGCAAGAAGCGGTTCATCAGCGACGATTGCGGTACATGAAAAGCAAAGACAGAAAGGATTCAAAGCGAACCTCTAACACAGAAATACAGAAGCTTTTTGAGGAAGAAGGGAAGTAAGGTTTCGGTTGTCATCTCAATATTTTTCCGTTAGTATGGTGCGCATGGTGCCTATGGTGTAAAGGTTAACACTGGAGTTTGTGGAACTCTCGATTCGGGTTCAATTCCCGATAGGCACCCCAGAAAACAAGAATGCCGCCTTTGGCGGATTTTTGGTATATTAATTGACTAATACCGTTATTTGTATTACTGTATATTTAGTTATTTATATTTTTTAACAACTAAGAAGGAGGCATAGTATGCCTAATTATCTCTATCTTTTTATCGCCGCAATAGCCCTTTTATGTATGAGATTAGTATTCCATATTCGTCTCGTGCGAGAGGAGAAAAAGAAGGCGAGAGAATATGCATCTATTGCTATGGGAGAGGCTCAAGAATGTTGCAGAGACGCAGAGAAGATGTTCGAGCTTTTTGAAAGAAATCTTCCTCAGGATTTCTCAAGAAAATCAGAAATCATCTTTGCGTTCCGCAATGCAAAGCATCAACTTCCTAAGCTTATCTCGTTTTTTTACTCTGTGAATCCGTCAATAGAAGCGTGCCGATGGATTGAAGATGAGTGTAATGAGCTTACTCTCATAATCCGGCGTATGCGCGCCGAAGGAGAGAAAGAACTATTTCCTTCCGAAGGCGGCGTGTATGAGGTAAATTCCAGTGGAAAATTGGAAAAAAATGAATCCCCGTGAAATTGCGGGGATTTTTTATTTTATGAAGATATTTTCAGATGATGTATACTAGTAGATATAAAAGGTCTTCAAAAACCAAATAATAAAAAATGAAGAAACAAATAATTTCATATATGTGTGTTGCAGCTCTCGTCGTTCCTAGTTTTGTTATGGCGCAGGTTCCATTAGGACAACCTTTAGGGGGAACTCGTGAGGGGGTAAATCCGATTAATATTTTTCCGGGACAGAACTTAGTTCCAGGGACCCTAAGAAAAGAACAGGAACAACGAAATGAGGAGATGAAGCGGTTACAAGAGAATAAACGAGAAGAAACAAAACAGGCTCGTGAGGTGAGACAGGAAGAGATGAAGCAGATTCGTGAAACAAAGCAACAGGAAGTGAAACAGCTTCGGGAGGGGAATCAAGACGCAATAAAGAAGGCCCAAGAGTCTTTTCGTTTAGAGACAAAGAAGACTCAAGAAGATTTTCGTAATGAAATGGGAACTGTTCGCGCAAGCATTAAAGAAAGCGCCACAGGAACCATTCATGAATTAGAACAACGTCGCGAGGAATTTAAGGCGACCATCGAGATAAAGCGTGAAGGTTTTAAACAAGAACTTGAAACAAAACGCGAAGAAGCAAAGAAGCAGATGGAGGTAAAACGTGAAGAAGCAAAGAAGAAAATAGAAGAAATTAAAGATACAAATAAAAAAGAGGCAGTAAAACGTGTTGACACGAATCTTAATGATACAAACACGAGAATGACTGATCAATTTACTAACAATTTAAATCAGATGGACGGAGTAGTGCTAAATATTATTTCTAGAGCAGATAAGGCTGAAGTACATGGTCTTGGCATTGAGTCGGTCCGTGCTGCAATTGCGACCGCGCAAAAAGCAATCGCCGATGCTCGTGCATTAGTAATAGCTCAGGCATCAAAAACGTACACAGTGATCATTCAGGATCCGAATGCACCACGCGTTGATGTACAAAATATACGAGATAGTTTGAAGAAGGATCTCAAGGCGGTTCAGGATGGCGTACGTGCGGCACACGATTCAGTTCGTGTGAGCGCGACTACACTTGCGCAGATTCCTCGCATCAACGAAACAGATGTAACCCCTACGAGTTCTCCAATTATTCCTTCTGGAACGAGCACTCAATAAAGGGCAAAATAACTAATTATTTATTATCACATTATGGACACTTCAACTATGCCAACTAACTCTAAAAAAAATACGCTTATCATTGTTGCAATACTTATTGTACTTGTAATCGCTGCACTTGCATGGTGGCAGCAGCAGGGACCAAAGGAAACCATTCCTACTTCTTCGGTAGGGGGCTCCACTTCCACATTACCCGCGGTATCTCCTGCAGGAGATCAGCCACAAGCCATTAATGATTCATTACAGAACATTGATACTGGAAATCTCGAAAAAGAATTTCAAGCGATTGATAAAGACATGAATGCATTGTAAGTAAAAATCCCCGCAGGAATGCGGGGATTTTTGTTACACTGAAATAATATGAAAACAGCATTTTTCACTGGAAATGGCGATAAAGGAAAGAGCGGTTTTGGGAAAAAGAAATTTTCAAAAGACGATTCGTTGTTTTATGCACTCGGTGCCCTTGATACCCTTAACTCACTCCTTGGATGGTGTGCAGTCGAGGCGATACACGCCATACGAAAGAAAAAAACAAATTCTTTTATTCACACACTTCATGAATTCCAAGAGATGTTATTTATTGCGCAGGCCGAAGTTGCGGCAATTGGGTTTGGTATAAAAAGCACGAAGAAAATAACTCATACTCACATCGCGTATCTTGAAAAGAGCATTAAGGATGTTGATATTATTCTCCCTTCTCTCACGCAATTCATCGTTCCTGGAGGAGGTGAACTTTCCACGCGTCTTGATATTGCGCGAGCGAGTGCACGTGATGCAGAACGGGCAATTATTTCATTTCACCGTTCACGAAAATGCTCCCCAGAGCTTCTCGCATTTATGAATCGTTTTTCGAGCGCACTTTTTGCACTTGCGCGTCTTAGTAATCACGTGGCCCACATTCGTGAAAGGCACCCTTCGTATTGATAGCATGGGCTCTGTGATATAGTATGCATACATATGTCTCCTGAACAATTTCCACTTCCTTCCGCACACGATGAAAAAACTATGGAGCATCTTGTTGCACACGCGCACGATATTCTTGATATCGAAAAAGAAGTGGTAAACGAAGGAAAAGAAATCTTATTCGAAGAAGTTGAAAAAGAGAAAGAATATTTAGAGGAAAAATTTGATGAGCTTTTAAGTGATGAGATTCAACGAGAGCAGCTTTATACTCTTATGAAGGAGCAGCATCATTTAGATTTTACGCAGACAGATGCAATGATAAATACACTTCGTCATGAACTTCGTTCATTTTATGATTACGGAGAAGTGATACGCACCCCCGATGAATCAAAGCACCTGCGTGGTATAGGATTAAAACAGGAGCTTCTCGATTTTATCACTCACGATTATGGGGAAGAGGTCGCAAAAAAAATAAATCCTTTTGTGGATTTATATCTTACAAAAGCAGTTGAATTAATTAAAAATAAAAAAGAAGAATAACCATGCTTACTTTCGAACAAATGATAGTAAGGCTTGCAGTGGCGGTGGTGTTGGGCGCTCTTATAGGACTTGAGCGGGAGTGGATAGGGAAGGAGGCGGGAGTGCGCACCAATATTATGGTTGCGGCAGGCTCAACGATTTTTGCAATTATTAGTATCAGTCTTCCGTATCTTATCGCGGTTTCTTCTGAAAACCTTCCAGAGGTTATTGCACGCAATAGCGGATTTTTAGGTGTGATTGCGAACGTGGTAGTAGGTATTGGTTTTTTGGGCGCGGGTATTATTGTGAAGCATGATATGCACGTACGAGGACTTACTACTGCCGCAACAGTATGGTTTACCTCGTCAATTGGTGTGCTGGTAGGTATTGGTCTTGCTATATTTGCTACGTTCGCCACAGTGAGTATGGTATTTCTTCTTGTGGTGCTTAGAAAAATTAATCTTATACCACGAACGAATATAAAAGGAGGAGAACCGATAGACGATTAATTGAATAATAAAAATTCCCCGCATGGTGCGGGGAATATTATTTTTTTATACTTCCTCTGGTTTGTGAGAGAAGACATAACCAAGGTGAGAGACATAAATAGGCTCTCCAAAAAATAAATATCCTGGTTTTCTTACTTCTTCCATTCCAGGGAGGTCATTGTATGCTACCCATCGGCGATAAATAACGCCGCTGTCGATTCCTCCTGCGGGGTCCTTTACGGGACCATCAGTGAGCGGTTCGTGTGGATTCACAATTTTTCCTATAAACACAACCTTATATCGTGTTCTCCCTTCGTTTGTTTGTGAATTACCGATTCGAACAACATCCACAGGGTTTGGGTTTATGCGAAATGTATGTCGCATGTGGTTTGTTTCTTGTTCTGTTTCGTGAATCGCTCTTTCGTAAGGGGTTTCTCCTTCGGAAACAGCACCACCAGGATTACCATATCCGCGAGGTTTTTGGTGAGAGACACCTCTTCGCGTTTTTATTCCTCCTTGATCAAGGACGAAACATACGTGTGTACCTTGAGAATTCCACAAAATCGTTTGAACTGAAACGGCGTATTCTTTTCCCACGGGTGTGTGGGCGAAAGTGTGCCAATCTCTTTTTTGGTCTGGCATAAAGCCTCCATCACATAGTAATAAAATTAGTGAACTGGTGATATAATATCATTAAATAGCATTATTGTCAACATATTGAGAGGCAAGGGGAATAAGCACTCGACAGCGCGTAGTAGCATCGTATACTAGTGCATATATGAGGCCTATTTATCTTGATTATGCGGCAACAACGCCTATGGATCCGAAGGTGGCAAAAGTAATAGCAAAATACACCACAAAAGGATTTGGTAATCCGAGCTCCCTCCATTCTTTTGGGCAGAGAGCAATGGGGGTAGTTGATAAGGCACGCGCACAAATTGCAAAAGTAATTAGCGCAGATTTTCGAGAACTTCTTTTTACTGGTTCAGCAACTGAGGCAAATAATCTTGCACTTCGTGGTGCGGTAAAGAAATTTCGTGAAGTATTTCCTTCGATACGACCGCGCATCATAGTGTCTGCAATTGAACATGAATCAGTGCTTGAAACTGCGAAAGACCTTGAGCGTGAGGGAGTGGAGTGCATGGTTATTCCTGTTGATGAGAGGGGTGTTATTGATTTGGAGCGCCTTCAAAAAGAATTAAATGAGCGAACAGCAATCGTATCCGTGATGTATGTAAATAATGAAGTAGGAAGTATTCAACCCATCAGAGAAATTGCGTCAGTGATTGAAAAATTTAAGTTGAAAATTGGAAATTCTTCTCATTATTATCCCTTATTTCACACCGATGCAGTACAGGCATTTCAGTATTTTCCATGTGACACTCATATATTAGGAGTAGACCTTATGACACTTTCTGCTCATAAATTATGTGGACCGAAAGGAATAGGTGCGCTATTCATAAAAAATCAAAAATCAAAAATCAAAAATCAAAATGGGGGAAATAATTATGTTGTTCCAATAATCACGGGGGGTGGACAGGAGTTTGGTATGCGTTCGGGTACGGAAAATGTGGCAGGGATTGCGGGCTTTGGAGAAGCGATTGTGCTTGCTGATAAGTGTCGCAAAAAAGAATATGCGCGCATTCTTAGATTAAAACATTTATTATGGAAAGAGATTCATTCGTTGTTTCCTAAAACGAAAGTGAATGGAAGTAAGGAGACAGAATTCAAAGATGTGGCACCGCATATTCTTAATGTGGCATTCCAAGAATTTCCTTCAGATGAGTTGCTTACACGATTTGATATGGCGGGCATCGCAGTTTCTACTGGTTCCGCATGTGCATCTCGTGCACCTACCCATTCGCATGTGCTTTCCGCCCTTCTTATAAAAGGGGCACAGGGTATTCGATTTAGTTTTGGAAGAACTACGACCAAAGAAGAAATAAATGAGGTAGTAAGAAGAATGAGGACGATAGCCAACAGAAGGGGTTGAAAGGATGGGACATCCTCTCTATTATTAATCGTATGAACGAACAACATAAAAAATATTTTTGGGCAGTGTTGGGAGTGTCGATAATTGTGTTATCAAGTGCTGCGTGGCGGTTTGCTTCCTCATATTCAGAGTCAATTCAACCAAGCTCATTTCGTAGTTTTTCGGTAAGTGCAGAAGGAAAAGCAATTTCTATTCCTGATGTTGCACCATTTACTTTTAGCGTAGTGACGCAGGGGGATAAAAATCTTGCGAATATTCAGAAGGAAAATTCGGACAAGATGAATAAAGCAATTGCATTTGTGAAGAGTAGCGGCGTTCAAGATAAAGACATTAAAACGCAAAATTATAATGTGCAGCCACGGTACCAGTATTATAGTTGTCCTAAGGATGGGGGTGCATGCCCTCCTTCTCAGATAGTGGGATATGAAATTACTCAGACGGTATTGGTGAAAGTGCGTGATTTTGCTAAGGTGGGCGATATTCTTGCGGGAGTTGTGAATAATGGTGCAAATACTGTTTCTGATTTTCGTTTTACTATAGATGATACAACTGCGGCGCAGGATACTGCACGCGCAGAGGCAATACAAAAAGCAAAGGTAAAAGCAGAATCAATTGCAAAAGCAGGAGGATTTTCATTGGGGCGGCTCCTTGGTATCACTGAGGGGGGGAATTATCCGCAACCAATGATGTATAACTATGCATTAAAAGGTATGGGTGCTGCAGAAACAGCTTCTGCGCCATCTCTTGAGCCAGGTTCACAAGAAACAACAGTAAACGTATCTCTTCAGTACGAAATTAGATAAGAATCTTGTTTCATCATCACGAAATAAAATAAATTGTTTCTGTGTAGTATATGTAGAGAAGTATCAATACTATGAATACCAATAAAAAACTAGTTTTCGTTGGCGTGTTGATTGTGCTAGCTATGTCATTAGGAGTTGGGTATCGTGTGGCGCACGCGAGTTTTTTCGATAATGTGAAGGAGTTTTTAAAGCAGACATTTACTCCTTCTCTTCAATCTACCACCTCAACTACAGCAGAGGTCCCAAAACCTGCCCCATTATATAAACCTGCCCTTGATTATGAAGAGGCGGTTATTGCTGCAGTCGAGAAAGCGACCCCTTCTGTTGTTTCTATTGTGATTTCAAAAGATGTTCCTCTTGTAGAAAATTGTCAGACAAATCCTTTCGGTGATCTTCCTCCTGAATTTCAGCAATTCTTTGGAAATGGAATGCAATTTTCTCAACCTTGTGAGAAAGGAACCACCAAACAGGAAGTGGGGGGAGGTAGTGGATTCGTTGTTTCAGAAGATGGACTTATTTTTACCAATAAACACGTTGTTATTGATACGAAGGCAGAGTACACCGTATTTACGAATGATGGAAAAAAATATGTGGCAAAAGTACTTGCGCGGAGTCCAGTGAATGATATCGCTATTCTTAAAATCGATGCTACAAAATTAACACCTGCGACGCTTGGTAATTCTGATTCGGTAAAATTAGGACAGACCGCAATTGCAATTGGAAACTCACTTGGTGAGTTTCGAAATACCGTGTCAGCGGGGGTTATCTCCGGACTAGCACGTACGGTAACTGCGTCTGGGAGTGGGTTTGGCGCAGAAACAATTCAAGGTGTTATTCAGACTGATGCAGCAATTAATCCTGGTAATTCTGGAGGTCCACTCTTAAATCTTCGTGGTGAGGTAATTGGAATAAATACTGCGATGGCGTCAGGCGCACAAAGTATCGGATTTGCGATTCCTATTAATAGTGCAAAACGTGATATTAAATCAGTAAAAGAAACAGGAAGTATAAAAGTGCCTTATCTCGGCGTGCGTTATTCTATAGTGACAGAAGATATTGCGAAGAAACAGAAGCTAGTAGCGTCAGAAGGTGCTCTCGTGCGTGGTACAAGCGAGGGTCCTGGTGTAATTGTTGATTCTCCAGCGGCAAAAGCGGGGATTCAAGCAGAAGATATTATTACAAAAATAAATAATGAGAAGGTAACTACAGAGAATACAATTGGGCAGATTATTCAAAAGTATGGCATTGGGGATATGGTAACCCTTGAAATAAAACGAGGCGACAAGACACTCTCTCTTAATGTGAAACTGGAGGAACGTCCCGAGCTCTAAGGCGTTGGGAAATTATCAATATCGAATTTTCAATTTTCAAGTAGAGAAAATCGAAGAGACCAATTTTCTAAAAGAGACACTTCTTCTTATTAGCACTGGGTATCTTGGATTGCTAATAGAGTAAAACCTGGTATAATGACTGAGTAATAGTTTCCAGTCTTTTGTGATGTTTGAAAATTGGAAACTGAAAATGAGAAATTTCTATATTGTATGCCCAATTTTAATCGATTTACTATCAAAGCACAGGAAGCGCTTCAGGGCGCACAAGAACTTGTGGCGCGTCAGAATCATGGTGAATTAAAAGGACTCCATCTCCTCTCGGCGCTTATTGAAGATGAACAGACGTTGGTGCGCCCGATGCTTATACGGGCGAATGTAAATATTGCGGCACTTGCTGAACAGGTAGGTACCACCCTTGCGCGTCTTCCGCGTGTATTTGCGGGAACGGGCGGCACGAATAATCAACTTTACCTTTCTCAGGAGCTTATGAAGATTTTGGATAGGGCGGGGGAATTTGCGACGAAGCAAAAAGATGATTTTATTTCTTGCGAACATCTTCTTCTCGGACTTACTGACGCGCCGTCTATGGCACAGGAATTACTTACTCAGGCGGGAGCGCGGCGCGATGTTCTCTTGAAAGCACTTGTTGATTTGCGTGGTTCTTCACGGGTGACCGATGAGACGCCAGAATCAAAATTTCAAGTACTCGAAAAATATGCGATTAATATTACTGAGAAGGCACGCCAAGGAAAACTCGACCCTGTTATTGGAAGAGAGGAGGAGTTGCGTCGTCTTATGCAGATTCTCTCGAGACGCACCAAAAACAATCCGATTCTTATTGGCGAGCCAGGCGTAGGAAAGACCGCAATTGTAGAGGGTCTTGCACAACGCATTGTCTCAGGTGACATCCCAGAGCCCCTCAAAGGAAGAGAGGTTATTATGCTTGATTTAGGCTCACTTATTGCAGGTACGAAGTTTCGTGGTGAATTTGAAGACCGCCTTAAGGCATTTTTGAAAGAGATTCAACGCTCCGAAGGAAAACTTCTTTTGTTTATCGATGAGATTCATATGATTGTAGGAGCGGGTGCCGCAGAGGGCGCAATTGATGCATCTAATTTATTGAAGCCCGCACTTGCACGAGGTGAGCTTCACGCAATTGGTGCCACTACACTCAAGGAATATCAGAAACATATCGAAAAGGATGCGGCACTTGAGCGCAGATTTCAGCCTATTCTTGTTGATGAGCCAACAATCGAAGATTCAATTTCTATTTTGCGCGGACTTAAAGAAAAGTACGAGATGCATCATGGACTCAAGATTTCTGATGAGGCAATTGTGTCTGCGGTGAATCTCTCGGCACGTTATATCACGGATAGATTTTTACCAGATAAGGCAGTTGATCTTATTGATGAGGCAGCAGCCGCAAGGAGATTGGAATCAGAAAGTATTCCCAACGAACTTGATAAGGTGCGCCGTGAACTTACTCGCCTTGAAATTGAGCGTTCCGCTTTGGTACAGGAAAAAAATAATAAGAAGAATGCAACGCGCCTTAAGGAAGTTGACGGAGCAATTTCAAAATTGAAAGGGGACAATACCACCCTTTCAGGACAGTGGCACAACGAGAAGGTGACCTTTGAGAAGTTCCATAATTTGAGAAAGAAAATTGACGATTTGCGCCACGAGGCGGAAGTTGCAGAGCGCGAAGGTAATTTTGAGCGCGTCGCAAAGATTCTCTACGGAGAACTTCCTTCTGCCGAAAAAGAATACCAAGCATTTGAAAAGAGATATTTAAATCAGAAAATAGGAAAGGGAGGAACAACAAAGAAGGAGAAAACAAAGGAAGACAAAAAGAAGGTAGAACTCAGATTTATTAAAGAAACGGTAGATGAGGAGGATATTGCGGGTGTGGTTGCGCGATGGACAGGAATTCCTGTGTCGCGTATGTTGGAACCCGAAATGAAGAAACTCTCTCGTCTTGAGGAGGATCTTGAAAATAGGGTGGTGGGGCAGAGAGAGGCAATTGAGGGTGTGTCTAGGGCACTCAGGCGTTCGCGTGCAGGTCTTGCAGAAGATGACCGTCCTTCAGGTTCCTTTATGTTCTTAGGTCCTACGGGTGTAGGAAAAACCGAGCTTGCAAAGGCTCTTGCTGAACTTATGTTCAATGATGAGAAGGCGCTTATTCGCATTGATATGTCCGAATATATGGAGCGGCACGCAGTTGCGCGCCTTATTGGTTCGCCTCCTGGTTATGTGGGTCACGATGAGGGAGGACAACTTACGCAGATTGTGCGTCATAGGCCTTATAGTCTCATCTTGTTTGATGAGATAGAAAAGGCACATCCTGAGGTATTTAATATTCTTCTTCAAGTGCTTGATAATGGACGATTGACCGATGGAAAGGGGAAGACGATTAATTTTAAGAACACCATTATCATTCTTACTTCAAATGTAGGAAGTACCTATTTCAAGGAGATGTCTCACCTTGGGTTTGGTATGGGAGAGGAAAAAAAGAGCATCGCGGCAAAGGAAGAGAAGTTTAAAGAGGGGGTAAATGAGGCACTTCGTGAAACATTCAGACCCGAATTCCTGAATCGTTTAGATGAGATAGTTATCTTTAATACCCTAAATGCCCAGGCAATTGAAAAAATTGTAGAAATTCAACTCAAAAAACTTGAGGAGAGATTAAGGCAGCGCAATATCCAGATTATGGTGAAGCCGCAGATTAAGAAATATATTGCAGAAAAAGGATTTGATCCAGATTATGGCGCCCGCCCTATTCGACGTCTTATTCAAAAGGTCATTGTGGATGCGCTTGCTGACAAGATAATTCGCGGCGAAGTAAAAGATGGCCAAAAAATTGCTATCTCTCTTAAGGGAGATCGAGTGGAAATTAGTCGCTAAAATTGCTCTTGTGGTTCTATTCCTTCTTTTCTTTTGGATTGAAGGTTCTTCATGGTGGTCCATAATCTTCTTTGTAATTAGTTTTTCTTTTCTTTATTTCTCTGAGTCGCGCGAAAGACAGTCTTTTATTGCCTCGTTTTGGCTTCTCGCACTTTTAAGTGCGTTAGGAATCAGTGCCGCGCTTCAGAATAATGCTTCATTTTATGTTCCCTTCCTTATTGTGCTTCTTTTTACTGCGTTTCTCTCAATTCTTTTAGGCCTTCTTCGTTTCTTTTTTCAGGATCGCGTAGTGGTATATGGTGTAGTGAACACCGTTCTTCTTTTTGGTTTTTTCCTTTATTTTTTTACCTTTTCGCTTTCGTGGACGCTTCTCCTTTTTATTGCGTTAGGTATTTTTTTCCTTTTGCGCGAATTTTTTCTTTTTGCGGGAATCCTTTGGCGGGGGAGGGTATTTTTAGGAAGCATTGTCATCTCATTTCTTGCACTTGAACTCGCAATTCTTGTCCGTTTTTTGCCACTTGGGTTTATAAATGCTACTGCGTCATTATGCCTTTTTCTTGTATTAATGCGTGATACTGCAAAAGCCCATTTTGAAGGCACCTTTAACCTCTCATTTGCTCTAAGAAGCAGCATTATCCTTCTCTTTGGTACGGCTCTTATTTTTGCAGCATCCCCCTGGGGAATCTAGTAGTAACAGGCTTATTTTCTTCTCGTTATATATGTAGAGGTAATAAATGCTGGAAAACTGACATTTATTGCTTTTCCAAGAGAATATCTATACAGTAATCGGGTACTATCGCAAGATAGACCTTCCTGTCGGTAGACAGGGCTTAGTGTGAGGCTAGGCTTTACAGCAACCTATTGGCATAGTGCCAGAGGTATTTAGGAAACAACCGTATGGTTGTTCTCCGCTGTATTCCACCTCGCTCTAAGAGCGAGTTTTTCATTTTTAGGGAGTCCTAAAAAATTAACATTGATATTAAACACACTGCTCGCCTTGTTTCTTCCTCCTCATCCTCACTAATGGCGGAAGGTCGGAAACGGGAGATCGCAGTGTTCCTGAATAATGAAAGGTCGAAGATGGAAAAAATGAACTAAAATTAAGTCGAAATTCTGCATTTACTTCTTGTAAATGCAAAGTCGAAAAGAAAGTATAAAATGAGTAAATTAACACAAAAAATTGCAACAGTTAGCATTGCGATCGTAACGATTGCATCGCTTTCTGGACCTGTATTCGCTCAAACAGCGGATTTACAGGCACAAATCGCTGCGCTTTTAGCGCAGATCCAAACTTTGCAAGCTCAACTCGGCTCACAGAGCGCATCAACTTCTTCATACAATTTTGCTAAGAACCTCACTCTTGGCTCAAAAGGTGCAGATGTAAAAGCACTCCAGAGCTTTTTGATTAGCAAAGGACACTTGGTAATCGCAGCTCCAACCGAGCTTTTTGGTCCTATGACCAAAGCTGCCGTCATTGCATGGCAGAAAGCAGAAGGGATTTCCCCAGCTGCAGGTTACTTCGGTGCGATTAGTCGCGCGAAGGTAAATAGCATGAGCGGAACAGTAGGAAGCGGAACTGGCACAACTCCGGTTGTGACTGTCCCTTCTGGCACTGATCTCGTTGTTTCTCTTGCTTCCGATAATCCTTCTGCAAGGACAATCGGTTCAGGAACTGCATTTAATCCTGCTATGAAAGTAGCATTTACTGCAGGTTCCAAAGCAGTAAAAATTAGCGCTATCAAGATCATGAAGAGCGGCTTTGTCGCGAACACGAACTTGAACGGCGTTGATGTCGTTGATTCGAAGGGCGTCCGTCATGGAAATGTGGTGACTTCAGTAAATGCTGACAACAGCATTATCTTGACTATGTCATCTGATCCTGTGACGGTTGCTGCAGGTTCTTCCGAGACCCTTATGGTCCGATTTAACCTCGCCGCGGGTAACTATAATGGTACCGCGAGCTTCAGCATCAATGATATTGCATCAATCACTGCTGACACTACTTCAATCTCAGGTGCATTCCCAATAACGGGTGCAGCGATGAACGTAGTGAACGGTGGTTCTTCACTCGCGGCAATCACACTCGATGTATTGACGAGCACTGGCTCATCAACCTTGAATGTTGACCCGTTGAGCTCACAGGAACTCACCAAATTCCGTGTGCAGGAAACTTCCTCAAACGAGGGTGTCTACCTCCGCAAGTTGGCTTTGTACAACTACGGTAACGCCGCGGCAAGTGATTTGAGCGATATTCAACTCGTTGCACAGGACGGCACGGTTATTGCAACCGGTGTCGCAAACGACAAGAATGTTACCTTCAATCTCGCGTCTCCTTATTTTGTTGATAAGGGTCAGACAAAAGATTTCACAGTGAAAGCGAAGATTGTAAATGGCACGACAAAGACAATCAACTTCGTAGTGTATAACAACTATGATATTGATCTCTATGGCGCAGCAACGAACGTCTCCGTTATTCCTGGAGCTGGTTCAAACGACACGAGCTTCCCAATCGGTAATGGATTCAACATCCAGACTATTGGTTCTGGCTCAATCACTTTGGTACGTGCTTCAGACTCACCGAGCACCGCAGTAACTCCAGGTTCCACCCAGGTGGTACTTGCAAAGTTCAACGCGAAGCCAACCGGAGAGAACTTTGAACTCCGCCAGGTGAGCTTCTACATTGCAACCACCACCACCGGCATGGTGCTTACGGGCACAGTGTACGTGAAAGTGAATGGTGCAATTGTATACAGCACAGCAGCATCGAATGTGGGAGTGGCTTCAGCTACAACCTTTACTCTCTCCTCATACCCAATCTTAACTGCGGGTGCGGATTCAGTAATCACGGTTGAAGGCTCAATCAATTCCTCAGCAACGACTGCAAGCAGCTATACCGTAACCAACTTTGACCTTATCCAGGCAAAGAGACTCGTCACAAACGATCTCGTTGACCCAGGTACCGGCACAGTTTCCGGCTTAGCAATCTCAGTCAAGTCCGCAGCGCTCGCAGTAACCACACTTTCTACTCCGGTAGCAAACTCTGTGGTTGCGGGAACGAACGGCTATGAATACGCAACCTTCCAACTCAATGCCCAGTCGGGTGGTGAGGATGTAAAGGTTTCGAAAATCGTAGTAACGTCTGATGGCGCGAACCTCACCGAGGTATCAAGCTTCCAGATGTTCAAGGACAGCGACACATCACCGCTTGTAACCAGTGGTTCAACATCGGCGAACGCGGCAACAATTTCCTTTAACTTCTCAACGCCAATCACAGTGACGAAAGCGACTCCAATCATTCTTCACCTTAAGGCGAATGCAGTTTCAGGAACGAACGCACACACGTTCAGTATTGCATCAACAACGTCAGCATTGACGGCAGTAGGTGCAGTAACAGGCAATTCACTTAACAATGGCAGTGACATCACCTTCGCGGGTGCTGGACAGGCCATGACACATGTAGCGTCAGGTAACCTTATTCTTTCTGTAGTATCTGGATCAACAGGAGCTCCTTCTCAGAACCAGGTAGTAGCAGCAAGCACGAATGCGATGACATTCTTCGCATTCAAGTTAACCTCACAGTATGAAGCTCAGAAGCTCACTTCTTTGAAGATTACTGCAACGACCTCAGTGTCAGGTGCACTTGCAACAACCACTCTCAAGAACCTCGCACTTTACGAAGGAACGAACGGCACACCGTTTGCAACCGCACCTCAATTTGATGCGTGTGGTTTGAACCAGTGTTCAGTAACCTTCACCTCAAGCGACAATTTATTGTCGAATCCGGTGCCGGTAACTGGCGTTACTATCTACGTAAAGGCTGATGTAGCAGCGGGTGGCTCAGCGAAACTTGGTAACAACTTTGCGTTCCAAATTGCATCAACAACTGGCGATATCGCCGTGAAGGGTGCAACAACTGCTTCAACCAATGCAACCAAGACTGGTTCAGCATCGGCAAGCGGTTACACATATGTTGTTCCTCAGAGCGTTTCAATCTCCGCAATCTCACCGACTGTGGCGACAAACGTTGGTTTGGGTAGTGGCCAGAACATTGCAATCTTCAAGGTTGCAAACAATGGTAACTCTCCAATCTACCTCTCGACCTCATCTTTGAGTCTCGCGAATGGTGGAACTGCATCAACCTCATTGAGCTTCGGTCTCTACTCATCCATCATGGGTGGTACACAGAGCGATGCATCAGTGACGTACATTGCAACATCAACTGCGTTTGGAACCTCAACCACGATTCCGTTTAACTTAGTGAACCTAAGCTCAGCGAATCGTAAGATTGACGGTGGTTCATGGAGGTATTTGACTGTTAAGACGGCTGGCGCAGCGGCGAACAACGATACGTTCGGGCTCGCGGTATCCGCACTTGGCAACGTCCTCTATGACGCTGTTGAAGCTGACCTCGGCTACGATGGAAACGGAGACGGAGATTTGTCGGATACTATCTACGGTCTTTACGTAGATGGAACTCCTTCACTTGCTACTGTTACCGCAAAGTCCTAGTAGCTTTTACCTGGTTTCCTAATAGCGCATAATTAGATAAAAGACCCCTTCGGGGGTCTTTTATTTATTGAGTTTCTGATATTCTTGGAGTAAACTGAAGCTCATATGTTTAATTACTTCAAAGTTTCTAAATTCTTTCTTATATTGCCTGTGTTAGGAATTTTTATCGTAAGCACTTCAACACTTTTTCCTTTTATTGTAGGGAAGTATGTGTGGTTTCGTTCGACTGTTGATATTGCTCTTCTGTTATTCCTTTTCGGACTTCTCCTTCATGATAATCAGTCTGTAATGTGGAGTAGAGTGAAATTTGTTTTAAAACAACCACTAGTAAGAGCAGTGTCGCTTTTCGTACTCATCTTTCTTTTTGCGGGTTTTTTTGGAGTCGATCCAAAGATGTCTTTCTGGTCTAACTTTGAACGGGGTGAGGGAGGTCTTCAAATCATTCATTTTTGGATTTGGTTTATTCTTCTTGTTTCAATGTTTAAAGAAGAAAAAGATTGGAGAACTATTTTTGGATTTGCACTTACAGGCGGCGTACTTATGGCGGCATATGGATTTCTCGCAGGTATTGGTGCGAATGGGTTTATTGGTCCAAGGCTTGGTGCGGACAGAATCTCCGGTTCTATTGGGAATCCTGCATATACCGCAGCATATTCCATATTTATGCTGTTCTATATAGGGTACCTTTTGGTGAGTAAATATAGAACACAATTACGTTCAGCGGGCGCGATTGTTCTTTACTTACTTACTGCACTTTTTCTTACTACATTTTTACTCGCTGCAACACGTGGCGCATTTATAGGTCTTGTAGTGTCTATAGTCGCATTTCTTGGATTTGTTATGTTTGTTCATAAAGAATGGAGAAAATGGTTTATTACTGCTATTGTAGTGCTTATTTTGTTGGTTGGACTCGGGGTGAAATTCAAAGATTCTACATTTGTAAAAGCAATTCCAGGTTCACGTATTTTTGATATTTCGGTTACCACAAACACATTTAAGGATAGATCGTATATGTGGAATATCGCGTTAGAAGGGACAAAAGAACGACCATTATTAGGATGGGGACCCGAAAACTACCTTCGCGTATTTGAACGGCATATGGATATTAATTATTTCAAACCAACCGAAGGATTTGGAGCATGGTTTGATAGAGCACATAGTATTTATTTTGACTATCTTGTAGAGACTGGTATTCTCGGACTTCTAAGTTTTCTTGGAATGTTTGTGGCGTTTTATTCACAATTTTTGAAAAAGCGAAAAGGAGAATCAGTATTGAGCACAAAATCAACACTTGAGCAGGCGCTCCTTTTCTCTATACTTCTCGCATATCTTGTACAGGGACTTGTGCTTTTTGATGTATCACCAATTTACTTAAATGTGTTTCTTATCCTGGCGTTTGGCGCGTATCAATTTCAATTGCGAGAATTGAAGGGTGTAACAAAATCAACAAACAAGTAATTATATGAATCCCGTTAGAAAATCACTAAATATATTTTCAAATAAATACAAAATGAATATCTTTCTTATAAAAATAGTCGAAATAAATAAAATTTTAATTTTCTAACGGGATGAAGCAAGTCATAATCGTTCTTGGAATTATAGTGACAATACTTAGTGTTGTGTATGGTGCATATATGCCATTGGTAAAAGCGCAGAGTTATATTAGTGCACTTCGCAATGTGCAATCAGTTCGTTCTGTTGATGGGTTTAAAACACTGTTTGACGTGCCAATTTCGTTTTACTCTCCTATAGGTGATGAGGAGGTGGTGAAATTTCTAAGCAATGATATTTTGGGGGTTGTTTCTCAGCCAAATCAACAAGAGGCAGTATCGCGCGCATTAGTAGAGTATATTGAGCCCCATCTTTTTCAAACCAGCGTAATCCACCTTCTTAATGGAAGCAGTATGCGTTCTATTCTTTGGCAAAAACATGGGCGCGATGAGGATTATGTGCTTGCTGAGGCGTATTTGAAAAAAGCATATGCGATTGGACCAAAACTTCCTCCCGTATTATACGGCCTCCTTAATTTGTATTCTTTGAAAGAGGATAAGGATAACATGCAAAAGATTGCAAAAATTATTCTTACCTATTGGCCATCAGATGAGAAAGTAAAAAAACTTGTTCAATAGAGATTATCGATTAGTAATTAGTATAGGATTCGTTGTTGGGGTTTTGATATTTATTCCATTGAAGAACATTGGAATACATATCTCTCCTCCGCTCTTTTTTGCTTCAATAATCGGGTTTACCGTCTTTGCTCCATGTGCATTCTTCATCCTCAGATTGTTGAGTAGGTACTGGCCTGTTTTTGAGCAGTTTGGTAAATTCGCTGCGGTGGGTACATTGAATGCGCTTATCAATTTGAGTGTGTTGAACGCATTGGTTTTTTTTACCAACATAACACAAGGCATCTATTTTAGTGCATTTGCGTCCCTTGCGTTTATTATATCCAAAGTAAGTAGTTATTTATGGAATAAGTTTTGGACATTTGAAAGTAAAACAAAAATAACGATGAAAGAGTATGCGCATTTTACTGTTTTTACGCTCGCGGGTATGGCACTGAATGTGGGAATAATCTCTTTGCTAGTTTCTTGGGTCGGTGCTCCGTACGGCATTAGTCCAAAAGTATGGATAAATATATCCGCGCTTATTGCGGTTGTAGTTACGATGACTTGGAATTTCTTGACGTATCAAAGAATAGTTTTTAAGGAAAAAGAGCGTATTTAAAGAGTTTGTAGAGCGATTTTGGCGCCTCTTTCCAAAGGTTAAGTTTTGATTTTCCAATTTTTCTTTCGTAGCAAGAGATTGGAATTTCTGCGATAGTGAGCCCTTTTCTTGCCGCCTTGAGGATTATTTCAAAAAGAAATGCATTACCGTTCTCGTATGTCTTGAGGGTAAGCCATTTGTCTCGTCTCATAATCCTTGAATTATTAGAAAAATCTTTTAAGTGTATTCCTGTGATGAGCTTAAGAAGAATGCTGCCCGGTCGGCTAATAAGATATTTCATTCTAATCACGAGAGACTTTTTCTCATAATAACCATGCGAACCATATCGATATCCTATCGCCATATCGAATCCCTCTTTGATTTTTTGGTAGAGTCTCACCATATCTTTCACAGGAAGGCATAAGTCTGCGTCTGCTGAGAGAATATATGTTCCTAAGGCTGCATTGTAGCCATCGCGCAATGCAGAGCCAACGCCATTTAATGCAGGCCGTGTTATTATGCGCACGTTTTGAAATTTTTTGTTCAATTCTTCAATCAGTTTTTCAGTACCATCCTGAGAATTGTCATCAACAACAATGATTTCCGTGGTCACATCCTTAAATTTCTCCTCAATTTCAGGGATGAGAATTGCAAGATTCTCCATTTCTTTATAGGCGGGTATTATTACTGATAGCTCTAATTCTTTCTTTTCCATATTAAATGTGTTGTTTGCTAAGCTAATGACGCTATTAAATTATAGTACGTTAAGTTATTGAATTGCTAGTAGTAATTGTTGAAATAATTTTCGGTAGTAAGATAAGAACTTGAAAAAATAACGAAAGGACAAGAAGGAGGAACCAAAATAGACACCATTTTTCTGTTCTGGTATTATTGCTTTGTTATGCAACAGAGCTTCCGAACTATTGGATTTTGTCGCGTGTGTGGTTATGAAAATCTAACCCCAATCCTTTCATTGGGGGAGTTGTATGTCTCTAATTTCTTAGACTCTCCAGATGACACGCGTGGTGTAAGGGCACCACTTGAGTTAGTGCTTTGTAACGCAAAGGATGGAGGATGTGGTTTATTACAATTGCGACACACTGTATCGGGTGAGGCGATGTATCGAAATTATTGGTACCGCTCAGGTATTAATAAGACGATGACCGACGAACTCAATGGAATTGCAAAAAAAGTGAGTTCAATCGCGAATCTAAAGAAAGATGATTATGTAATAGACATAGGTGCAAATGATGGCACTCTCTTGAGGGGATACAAGATAAAAGGATTACACACCGTAGGATTTGAGCCCGCAAAAAATTTGGAGCAATACAGCACAGAAGGAACTACGAAGATTTTTGCTGATTTTTTTAATCATGAGGTGTGGAAAAAGACCTTTGGCAATGTAAAAGCAAAAGCAATTACTGCAATTGCAATGTTTTATGATCTTGATGATCCAAATGCATTTGTTGCGGATATTGTGAAGTGTCTGGATGATGAGGGATTGCTTGTAATCCAGATGATGTACCTACCTTCATTTCTTGAGCGAAACGCATTCGATGGTATTTGTCATGAACATCTTGAATATTATTCTCTCCTTTCTTTGGAGGGCCTTCTTTCGCGGCATAAATTAGAGGTTGTGGATGTAGAGATGCGAGAACATATTAATGAGGGAAGTGTGCGTGTATATGTGAGAAAGGCGGGCAAGGGACGCACTCTTAGTGTTGCAAAAGGCGCCAAAGAAAGAGTAGAGGCCTTGAGAAAAAAAGAAAAGAAACTCGAGCTTCATGATAAAAAGGTGTATGAGGCACTTGTGGGGAGGGTTCTCGACGCAAAAAAGAAGGCGGTAGCATTTATAAAACAGGAGGTAGCAAAAGGAAAAATAGTGCACGGATATGCCGCTTCCACAAAAGGGAATACTACACTTCAATTTTATGAACTTACCCCAGAGTTGCTACCTGCGATTGCTGATCGTAATCCGATAAAGTGGGGGAAGTATACCGTAGGAACCGTAATCCCAGTAATATCAGAGGACGATTCACGTGCACAAAAACAAGATTATTATTTTGTACTTGCATGGCATTTTTTGCCAGAATTTATTGAGAGAGAGAAAGATTTTTTTGAGAGAGGGGGGAAATTCATTGTTCCTATGCCAGAATTTCGAGTTATTGGTAGAGAGGATTTAGAATAACAAAATGAAAAAAGTTGCCCTTATTACCGGCATTACAGGTCAAGACGGGTCGTATCTCGCAGAACTTCTTTTACAAAAAGGATACAGCGTGCACGGAATGGTGCGGCGCGTGAGCACATTTAATCGTCAGCGCATCGAACATCTTTTTCCAGATATGCACGGGAAGAAGAATCTTATTACCCTTCATTATGGTGACCTTACCGATTCAAGTTCGCTTCATCGAATTGTGAGAGACCTCCGTCCTCACGAGGTTTACCATTTAGGTGCTCAAAGCCACGTTCGTGTAAGTTTTGATATACCCGAGTTTACTGGCAATACTACTGGTCTTTCAACTATTCGTCTTCTTGAGGCCATTCACCATGACAATCCTGAAGCAAGGTTTTACCAAGCTTCTAGTTCAGAAATGTTTGGGAAGGTATCAGAAATTCCTCAAAAAGAGACAACCCCGTTCCATCCGCGAAGTCCTTATGGCGTGGCCAAGGTGTATGCATATTGGGCGGCAGTGAACTATCGAGAAAGTTACGGAATGCATATATCGAACGGTATTCTTTTTAATCACGAGTCTCCTCGGCGTGGTGAGAATTTTGTTACTCGAAAAATAACTATTGGATTGGTGGATATTGCGGCAGGGAGAGCAAACACACTTCACCTCGGCAACCTTGATGCAAAAAGAGACTGGGGTTATGCAAAAGACTACGTAGAAGGAATGTGGTTGATGTTACAGCAGGACAAACCAGATGATTATATTCTTGCAACGAATGAAAGCCACACCGTA
>Ga0172379_10003981_pt1 | contig 22607 bp, 21 predicted proteins | sample GrowelOW334metaG_FD_119756 | JGI IMG/M metagenome (GOLD analysis project Ga0172379, IMG submission 119756) | Groundwater microbial communities from an aquifer near a municipal landfill in Southern Ontario, Canada - Groundwater well OW334 metaG | ecosystem: Environmental > Aquatic > Deep... | reverse complement strand
CCTCGAGGCCACCATACGACTCCGGCTCGACGGTTATTTCCGGAATCACTTGGTAAAAAGAGAGCGGACGATCAAGGAAACCAAGAAAAAAGGCCGACGATGGTTCGCCATCGGCGCTGTATGCATGCTCGTCAGCGCCTATCTACGCTCCGGCTCAATCACCGGATTCATGGGCTTGACCGAATCGAATTTCGTTTTTCACCTGCTCATCGTGGCCTTCGAGCCAGCCGGTTGGTTCCTCGTTTGGGAAGGTTTGGCGCAAATTCTCATGGGCTCGAAAGAGCATGAGCGAGAGCTTGCCTTCTACAAAAAGCTGGCGGCGGCGCGCATCGAATTCCGCTCTATCCGCGAGGGCGAGAGCGGAATCGGGGGAGAAGGCGTCGACCTTTCGCGTAAAATCGCTAATTAGGCTATCGATAATCGCCTCGGATCGGCGCGATGCGCGTTATAGGCCTTTCGCTCCCAAGAGCCGCGGCGGCGTTCGCGGCTCTTGGGAGCGAAGGCTCCTCACGCCGCCGTCGCCGCGAAAAGCGAGCCCATTTGGTAAACCGCGAAGCTCAAGCCCCAGCCCATAGCGAGCAGGCAGGCGAAAGCGAAGCCTAGCCACTTCCAGCCGATTTCGGCTTTTATCGTCGCTAGGGCCGCGAAACAGGGCGGTATGACGAGCGTGAAGATCATGAGCGCGAAGGCCACGAGTGGATTGAAGCTTGGGTCTTCGCGTAAGGCTTCCCGAAGGCTTTTCCCCTCCTCCGATTCGCCTTCTCCCACCCGGTACAACACGCCGAGCGTCGAGACGACGACTTCCTTGGCCGCGAAGCCCGTAAGGGTGGCGACGCCTATTTTCCAGTCGAAACCCAGAGGGCGGAACGCGGGTTCGACTAACTTCCCGATCCTTCCCGCGAAGCTCCGTTCGAGAGCGGCCTCGGCAGCGGCCGCATCCACGAAAGCCTCGATGTCGGAGTCGATCGCGTTCGGATTCGCCTCCGCGAAAGATACCGCCCACGTCGCGCGCCTTTCCGAATCGGGTTCGTAGGCGGGAAAACTGGTAATGGCCCAGATAAGAACGGAAGCGCCAAGGATCACGGTACCGGATTTCTTGACGTACATCCAGGTCTTTTCGCGGACGTGCCAGAGTAGTCCGGATAACGTGGGCGCGCGATAGGGCGGGAGCTCCATGACGAAGGGAGTCGCGTCGCCCTTGAGCGTCGTTTTTTTCAAGACCCAGGCGGAGACGAGGGAAAGGGCCACGCCTATCGCGTATACGAGCGTCACCATGAGCGCCGCCTTATGCGGGAAGAAGGCGGCGGCGAGTAGGACGTATACCGGGAGCTTCGCCCCGCAGCTCATGAAGGGGATGATCAGGATCGTGACTATCCGGTCGCGGGGGCTTTTCAACGTGCGCGCGGCCATGATGGCGGGCACCGAACAGCCGAAGCCGAGCATCATGGGGAAGACCGATTGGCCGTGGAGGCCGAAGGAGTGCAGTAGTTTGTCGGTGGCGAAGGCCGCTCGCGACAGGTAGCCAATGTCCTCGAGGACCGAGAGGAAGAAGAACAATATGACGATCAGGGGCACGAAGGAAAAGACTCCTCCGACGCCTCCGATGATCCCGTCCACGAGAAGGGAACTCACCGGCCCCGGCGGCGTGAGCCCCTCGACTAGCCCTCCCAGCCAACCGAAGAGGGATTCGAGCCAGGCCATCGGGTACTCACCCAAGGTGAAGGTGAGTTGGAACAGTCCCCAGAGCACGGCGACGAAGATCGGGAGGGCGAGGAAACGATTCATGATAACTCTGTCTATCGTCTCGGTCACTGAGAAGTCGGGTCTCTTCGCGATGCTCACCGACTCTTTGGCCGCGCCGCGAATGTAACCGTAGCGCTGCTCGGAGATGATTATCTCCGCGTCCTTTCCGTAATGTTTTTCGAGCCAAGCCACCGAATCCGAGGCCATCGCCGCGATGCGCGCCGCGGCGGGGTGGGCTTCGAGCCTCGCGAGGGCGTTCGAGTCCTTTTCGACGAGTTTCACGGCGAGCCAGCGAGCGGGGAAGCGCGAGGCGAAAGCCCCGTCTTCCGCTATGGCCGCCTCGATCGGACGGAGCCTGTCCTCGACCTCCGCGCCGTAGCGGACGTAGCGAGCGGAGTCCGGGACATTATGCGCAGAGCTAGGCGATTCGACCATCGCGGCAGTCCGGGCGATCAGGTCGAGGACCTCCTCCACGCCGCCGCCCTTGCTGCCCACCGTCTTGGCCATGGGTATGCCAAGCATCGTCGAGAGCTTTTTCTCATCGATCAGGATGCCCTTGGATTCGGCTTCGTCGCTCATGTTGAGCGCGCCTATCAAGGGGATTCCGAGTTCTTGGAACTGGAGGCAGAGATAGAGATGGCGCTCGAGGTTGCCGGAGTCGATGACATCGACGATGAGATCGGGCTTTTCGTCGAGGAGAAAATCCCTGGTTACCATTTCGTCTATGGAGTAAGCGGTGAGGCTATAGATGCCCGGCACGTCGATGAAGCGATATTCCTGGCCGTTATGGACGCGCGTTCCCTCGCGTTTTTCCACCGTGACGCCCGGATAGTTGCCTACCTTGTGGTGAGCCCCGGTGAGGGCGTTGAAGAGGGTGGTTTTTCCCGAATTGGGATTTCCCGCCAAGACGATCCGAAGAGGCCTTGTATAGTCCGCGCTCATACTGAAGCTCCTACCGTGTCTACGGGTTGGATTTCGATGCCCGCCGCTTCGCAGCGGCGAATGAGGATATCGTAGCCGCGAAGCCGTATTTGAAGTGGACCGCGGAAAAAGCCGCCTCGTACGACCGCGCCCTCCGTACCCTCGGTGAACCCCATATCGGCCAGGCGTTTGCCAACTTCTTTGTCGAGAACGACGCGTAGTACCTTGAATGAAGCCCCGACGGGAACATCAGAAACAAACATGGTTCCTCCCTTTTCCTTAGCACGCAGAAGCTAATGCTCGCGTGTTAAGGAATGAAAACGATAATCATTATCAATACAAAAATATGCTTTTCCCCACTCTTTAACGCGCGAGCTTTCCCTCGCTTCAGCGTTTAGGCGTGACTCAGTCAGTTTTCGTTTTTACCTTCGCGGCTTTGCCGCCAGCGCATGCGGGGCAACGACCGAAAAGCTCGAATCGATGGCCCACCGCCTCGAAACTATATTTTTCATAAATCGCGGCTTGCGCCTTCTCTATATGCTCGTCGCTGAACTCCACGATAGTGCCGCAGCTGACGCAAACCAGATGATCGTGATGCTCGTGGCCCAAAGCGTGTTCGTATCGTCTGGGCCCTTCGTCCCTGCAGGCTTCGCGCGCGAGACCGGCGTCGGCAAGGAGGCGGATCGTTCGAAAAACCGTGGCTTGCCCAATATGCGGATCGATTTTCCGAACCGCCTCGAAGAGATCTTCGGCGGTCACATGACGCTCGATCCCTAAAAATACCTCGAGTACAGTCTCCCTTGGCCCGGTCATCTTCAGTCCCCGCTCGCTAAGATAGCTTTCTAGGACCGAACGCTCATTCTGGCGCATTACCGCTCCCGTTCTTATTGATAATGATTATCATAACCATGAATTAAGTCAGTGTCAAGTGAGGGGATTTCAAAAGTGCGCGCCCGTGGTGAGGGCGGTGAGCCCCGATGACGACGGAATGCCGGATTTCAGTGCAGCGTCCGCATCTGATCCTGCCATGTTCCCCAATTCAGCCCTCGGCACTGCCCTCGAGGCAGCCTGCCCCTATTCCAGCGTTTTCTCTCTTTCTCGGTTCAGGCTTCCCGCGATGCCGGCTTGAGCTCGAAATACTGCGGGATCTTGAGCGCGGCGAGCGCCAGGACGGCGCAGAGCAACTGGAAAGAAACCTTGGCACTACCGCGAACGAATATCTGGCTCGGGATGAGCCAATCCTTGAGATGAGCGTTGGCGCGCTCAATGACCGATCTGACCTTGAAGCGTTCCTGTTGGGCAGGCGTGAATGATTGTCGTGTTCCTCCGCGCCGTTTGTTCGCCTCGATGAGGGGGACGCGACCCTTGCCCTCGATGTAGCCCAGGATGGGTTGCGCGTCGTAGGCGGAATCCATCACCGAGTAGAGGTGTGTTAGTTTTCGCTCGGTCCACTTCTCCAGGGGAATGGCAAGCTGAGAATCGTGGACGTTGGCGCCGATCACAAGGGCGGTGACCTGTACTGTCAATAGTGGACACGCGTGAATTATGCGGAATTTCTTTCCACCATTAATGATTCTATATACAGATACGGAGCGATGTTGCCAATCACTGAATGGCGGCGAATCCGGTTGTAGAATATCTCGATGTATTCCTGGATGGCGGCCATTGCCTCCGCGCGGGTTCTGAACGTGCGGTGGTGGACGAGTTATTGCTTCAGGCATCCCCAGAAACTTTCCGTGGGCGCATTGTCATAGCAATTTCCTTTTCGTGACATCGAAGCCGTCAGGCCAGCCCTATCGAGGTCCTTTCGGTAATCGTGCGAACAATACTGGCTACCGCGGTCAGAGTGATGGATGCAGCCAGGGCGAGGCCTGCGGTAGCGTAGGGCTTTCCTGAGGGCCTTCTGGACAAGATCCTTGGTCATGCGATCGCCCATGGCATATCCTACGATCTCTCGGCTTCCGAAATCCTTGACACCCGAGATAGAGCCAGCCCTCCGTCGTCGCAATGTAAATGATGTCGGTTCCCCATACCGTCCCCGGGGTCGTAGTGGCGAAGTTCCGCGCCAGAAGGTTCGGGACGATAGGCAGGTTATGCTTCGAGTTCGTCGTGGCCTTGAACTTCTTGTGCTGGATACACATGATGCCCATCGCTTTCCGGAGGCCTGCGATGCGGTCACGTCCAACCTTATGCCCATCGGCAGCGAGTTCAGCGCGTAGACGCCGTGGGCCATAGGTCTTCCGGCTACGCTTATGCGCGGCTTGAAGTAGCGGCTTGATGACGGCATCCTCGACCTCTCGTCTCGACGGTTTGCGAGATAGCGAAGCGTAATAACCTGAGCGGGATACCTCCAGCACCCGAGCCATGAGTTTTACAGGATAGGTGAGCCGATTTTCCTTTATGAACGTATACCGTGCAGGGACTCCTTTGCAAAGTACGCCGTTGCTTTTTTTAAGATTTCCCGCTCCATGCGGGCTTCGTCAAGCTGCTTTCTTACGCGGCTGAGCTCCGCTCTCAGCTCAGCCATGGATTGGTCCCCGGGACTCGCACCTACCGCTGTCTCCACTCCTAGTCCGACAAACTAGTTGCTAATCGTTCCCTTGGGAATCGAGAGGCTGCGCGCTACTTCGGTCTGCGTCAATCCCTGCTCGACGACCATCTTGATAGCCTCTGCCTTTAGCTCGTTGGTATACTTCCGTCGTTCCTTCATGACTTCCTTCAGCCTTGAGCTTCTTCAAGTGATCGTGCCCATCGAAGTCAGTATAGGCCATATAGTACTCGCCTTGATTTTTGAGAGCCCGGTGTTTTTGATCTTTATTGTCACAGTGCATGACGTTGAATTTCCTGCGGCCATTTCAAAGAAAGAAATAACGCTAGTCTCACCAGCTGGATACCAGGAAGAGGGGGCTTGGACTGTACAAGAAAAAAAACAGCAAATAGCTGCTGTAATGAAAATTGCAACTACGATTGATTTAGTTATCTTTTCTCCTGCCCGCATCGGCAAAATCTTTCTATGGGTTTGATGACACATTGTTTCTAAACTCCTTGATACGTAGCATCTGTGTAAGCTTATGGATATTGCAACAGGATCGCTTATCGCTGAAAGCTGTTTCGCTATTGAAACTTGGGAAAAGCCTGCGGGGTCTGCCCCCCAAGAATGGAGTGGGCGCGGGCGCGGAGAAGTGGCGGCGGGGGGTGGGACCTTCTCCTCCCGCTCGATTCAGACGAGGGGCTTCTCCCTTCGCGCGGGGGATTAGTCCAGGATCGTCCAGGCTACACCGTCGGCGCTGCCCGACCGGAGGCGCTCGGCCTTGAGCTTTTCGAGGATTTTCGCCTCTTTTCGCTTGTAGACGCGTGCCCAGAGCCAGGCCAGGAGGAAGCCGCCGATGTGGGCGGCGTAGGCGACCTTGCCTATGGCGACTCCGCCCGAAGTGGGCCCGGCCAAGCCGCCGCCCAGTTGCATGAGAAACCATGCGCCGATCACGAGCCAGGCCGACAGGGCGGTGGGGATGAAGCCGAGGAGGAGCACGTAGATGCGGTTGCCGGGGAAGAGCACGAGGTAAGCGCCCATGATGCCCGACATGGCGCCCGAGGCGCCGACCATGGGCGAGTAGAGGCCCGAGCCGCTCATAGCGCTGACGGCCACCTGGGTCAGGGCCCCGGCGATTCCGGCGACTATATAAAGGAAGAGGAAGCGGACTCGGCCGATGCGCGATTCGACATTGTCGCCGAAAATGCCCAAAAAAAGCATGTTTCCGACAAGGTGGCCCAGGCTTCCGTGCAAGAAGAGCGAGCTGAGAATGGTCAGGAGCACCGGGATCGGCGTCACGGCCAGGCCGGGGAGGAGATAGGTCCTTCCCGAGTAGGGGTCGAGGACCCGCCTCGCCTCGCTGGCGAGGTCCTTCCCGGAGAGGATTTCCGCCGGGACGGCCGCGAGCGAGGCGATGACACCGTCATTTCGTCCAAAGCCTTGCACAAAGACGAATACGAGAACGTTTACCGCGATCAAGCCAAACGTGAGCCATGCGGTGCCTCGCTGCGTGTCGTTGTCATCGCCAATGGGGAACATCGTTGCCTCCGCCTTCAATATATTAACACAAGCAAGTATCGCCCATAGCAAATGATGGACTCGGGAACCTTTCGAGTTGACAACCATGCTCACCGGGAAACGGCCCCTTGAGGATACCGCGCCGCGCGTGGTATCAAGGCTCATGCTACGCTATCTCCTTTTCGATCTTGATAATACGCTCTATTCGGATTCGACGGGTCTGGAGAGGGCGACCTTTGCGCGCATTTGCGCCTTTACGGCGGATTTCCTGGGGATGGAAACGCAGGCGGCGCTAGAACTCAGGAAAAGCCGCATGCGGTTTTTTGGCACCACCCTCGAATGGCTCATGACGGATCATGGATTCACCGATATCGAGGGCTTTTTCGCGGCCGTCCATCCCGAGGGCGAGGAGTTTTCTCTTCAGCCCGATCCGGGGCTCGGCCTCCTCCTCGACCGGCTCGATCTTCCGAAGGCCATATTCACGAACGCGCCCATGGAACATGCCCTACGGATCCTCCGCAAGCTCGGCATCGAGGACCGCTTCGAGGCGATCTACGACATCCGTTTTAGCGGCTTCCGCGGCAAGCCCGCCGCCGAAGCTTTTGCGAGGGTCTGCGCCGCCTGCGGCACGGTTCCGGAAGACACGCTTTTCGTGGACGACTTGCCACCCTATGTCCAAGGCTTCGTCGATATCGGGGGCCGAGGCGTGCTTATTGACGAGCTCGACCGCCACCCCGAGTCACGACTTACACGCATACACGGGCTCGCCGAATTGTCCTCGATCGTCTCGGGCGAGCGAGCGGCGGAAAGTCAGCTAGGCCTGTTCTCCTGAGGAGTTTTTATGTTTTTCCGGTATCTCCCTGTCATTAGCAGGCCCAAGCCGGGCCTCCTTCAGTATGGGATTCCATTCGCCCGCCGGCTTGCCGCGCTGGGCCTCGGCGCGGTCGTTTTCTTTCTCGTCCCTTTGATAGCGGACCCCAACTTGCCCCGCGCGCTGTTTTGGGTAACGGGGGCAATAATCGCCTCGGCCGCGCTCTCCGAGGATCGATGGATTTTCGAGATGCCAAATGGCGGCGTGGTGGGAGCCGGTCCTTCGGCTTCTGGCGAGACCGCCTTATCTGAGAGCACCTTAACCGAAGGCGCGTTAGCCGAGGGAGCTTTAAGCGAAGGCAGGCTGACGCGGAATTTCGGATTGCTTCCTTTGACGCGTTCCTGGCGAGTATCTCTTTCCGAGGTCGAGGCGATCGAACTGCGCGGCGGCGCTCCGAGTGAGCCCATAAGCGGAGGCGCCGATCAGCGTTCCAGGTTCGAATCCTCTCTTTTCGGAGCCGGACGGCATCCCTGGCGCGCCCTCGTTCTCAAGCTCGCCGATGGCAGGATCCTTGTTCTAGCCGCGGGCAAGGTGACCGACGAAACGCGCCTTCGCGCAAGCGGGGCTGAAATCGCGGGGTTTGTTGGCATTCGGTTCGAGGAGAGATGCGGGTGATAACTAGGGGAAACGAAGGGGGCTGTGGGGGAAAGCGGGGCGAGGGTAGCGAGGTAAAGCGAGGGATTATTCAATTGGTGAATAGTCTTAATTGTTGAGTATGTGCGAGATGAAATATTCATTCTTCCGCCTTTTTCCACTGGCAGTATTTGCATCTGCATAAATTTGTCATTCTTAAGAGATATTCTGCCAATAGGGCATTGGTTGAGTATGTTTATTGTGAATAATTCATGAAAATGATAATTTGACTTTGGAATAATTCATGCTGAGATGATTGGCAATTTTTAATAATTGCAGCTCGGGATATTTGCGCAGCGCAGTAGATTCTGTTCTTCTTTTCCTGCTCTCCCCTTGACCAGCCGCGAAGTGGGTGACTACTGTACTTGGAAGATATCGATGCGTCGCCGTGCCCAGCGTACCGGCGATTATCCCAGAGGAGGATTCCCTCATGCCCGAAACCCGCGTACTCATCAACCTCTCCAACCGGCATATTCACCTCGATCGCCCGGATGTCGAGGCTCTTTTTGGTGCGGGCTACGCTCTTACCAAGACGAAGGATCTCATGCAGCCCGGGCAATTCGCCTGCGCGGAATGCGTCACCATCAAAGGTCCGAAGGGCGCGATAGAAAATGTGCGCATTCTCGGTCCCGAACGACCCGCGACCCAATGCGAAATCCTATCCTCGGACGTTTTCAAGCTCGGCGTTTCCGGCTGCCCGACCCGCGAATCGGGCCAGCTCGAGGGCTCGATGCCCTTCGAGATGATCGGACCCAAGGGCTCGGTCAAGAAAGACAAGGGCCTCCTCATCGCGAAGCGGCACATACACTTCGACTTGGAAAGCGGCAAGCGCTTCGACGTGAAGGATAAGGAGCTCGTTTCCCTCAAGGTTCCCGGCGAACGTGGCGCGATTTACGAGAATGTCGTGTGCCGCGTCAACGCGGCCTACGCCCTCGAATGTCATATCGATTTCGACGAGGGCAACGCCGTCGGGATCGGTTCCGGAGCTTTCGGCGAGGTCGTGAAAAAATGAGCAAGGTCGTCCTCAAGGCGCAGGATCTCGACGGTTACCTCGCCGAGGGCGACAAGGAGTACATCGCCCGGATGGATGCCGCGTTCCGCCAGGCGATGGTCTCGTTCAGCATTCTTTCCACGGCCGCTTCGGAAGGCGATCGCAGAAGGGAAGAGGGTACGCTGATCGAGCACTACAACCGCATGGGTTCGCTCATGCAGGAAATTTGCGGCGCCGAGCCACGGATCCAAGTCTATTCCTTCGCGACCCCGTCGGAGAACCACGGCGAAGCGAGCCGCCTCATCGCCAAGCTCCGCGACGTCAAAACCGGTCGTCAGGAGTTCACCTATTACATACAACGCGCCTACGAGCTTCTGTTCAATCTGGCTTACGGCGGCTCGCAGAGTCCCAACAAGAACTACCTCATCGTAAAGACGCCCGTCGGTGTGCCGGTCCAGAATTACGCGGTCCACAAGATTCCCAATATCGACGGCGCGCTCGAGAATACCGTCATGTGCGTAATGCTTCGCGGCGCCCTCCTCCCCTCGATGATCATGTCGAAGGAGATTCAAGAGTTTTCCTCCCACGGCTACGTCACGCCCTTCGCGTTGTTCAAGATCAAGCGCGACGACACGAAAAGCGAGACGACGATGGAATACATCCTCGACCTCGATCGTAGTTATTTCAGGGTCGAGGAGCTCGACGGGAAGGATCTGGTTTTCGCCGATCCGATGAACGCGACCGGCGGCAGCCTCGTCACGGTCGTGAAGTATTTGCTTGATATGGGCGTCAAGCCGCGTTCCGTGAAGGTGTTCAACGTGATCTCCGCTCTCAAGGGCGCCTTGCGGGTCGTCCGCGCGATCGAAAACGCGACCGTCTACACGCTATGGATGGATCCGGTTCTCAATGACAGGGCGTACATCATGCCGGGACTCGGCGACGCGGGTGATCGAATCAACGGGCGCGACGAGGACGAGCACCCGCGGGACATGCTCCAGCTCATCGCCGATTACGGGTCGAATATCGCCAGCCTCTACCGTTCGCAGATCAGGACGATAGAGGAGACCGTTTTGAGGCGTTAGCCGCTTGAGGATTGGCGATCGGGGAAAGGGGCTCTTAATGGCTTATAGGACCGGTTTCCGGCGCTGGATCGGCGGTCGCGGCGATTTTCTCGGTTGGGAACTCTCGGGGCTGGCCGAATCGGCCGAGGGTTTGTCTCCCGAACCCGGTACCCGTGGTCGCGTTAGCCGCGAGATGACCTGCGCGGAGGCGACGAGCCCCGAGTTTCGTCCTTCCTTCGCTTTTCGGGAAGCCGTCGCTTCATGGAACGCGGTCACGCCTCCCGGCACCTGGATGGAAATATCACTGCGCATACGCGTCGAGGGCTCGGAATCGCCTTGGTATTCCATGGGGATTTGGTCGTCTGAGACTGTTTCGGCCGAGCGTCATTCTATCACGGGACAGTCGGACGAATTCGCCCGTATACTGACGGACAAGCTTGTGGCCGCGTCGGCTGTGGAATCGTACCGGATTAGAGTCAGATTTTTCTCGATCGACGGATTGAGCGCTCCGACGCTTCGTTCCCTTTCGCTCGCGTATTCCGATTCTCCGCCTGCTCCGAGCGGGGTGTTGAATCGCGCCTCTGAGCGGAGCGGAACCTCCAAGCGAGTTGAGGGTCGCTCGACCGAGCATCGCGTCCCCGGGGTTCCTCGCTATTCCCAGATGCTCTACCCCGATGGCGGCGATGCTTGGTGCAGCCCGACCTGCCTCGCAATGGTCATGGGCTATTGGCTCGGCGACGGCGACTCGGCCGAGAAGCGCGTCCGCTCGGCGGTCGCCGGCGTGTTCGACCGCTCCTATGGCGGCTGCGGCAACTGGTCGTTCAACGTCGCTCACGCGGGATCGCGCGGTTTCGAAGCCTACGTGGTCAGGTTCTCGAGCATGGACGAGCTCGAGCCTTGGATCGCTTCCGGCATCCCCGTCGTACTGAGCGTTTCATGGAACGCCGAAGAAGGGCGTCCTCTTTTAGGTGCGCCTATCGCTAAAAGCCGGGGGCACTTGACGCTTCTCGTCGGCTTCGACGCGATGGGCGATTTACTTATGCACGAACCCGCGTCCCCTTCGGACGAGAGCGTCGCGCGCGGCTACGACAGGAAGGAATTGGAAGCGCGATGGATCGAAGCATCGGGGGGGACGGCGTATATCGTGTATCCGAGAGGCGGGCCTCATCCCGCCTTCCTGCCAGAATGACGCGAACAGTCCGAATTGCCGTCGCCGCCGCGAGCTTGGCCTTTGCCGTATTCGCCACGGCCTGCACGACGACCGAAACCTCGAGGCTAGCGCTCGAGTGGTTCGACCTCGGGAATACCTGGTCCGAATTGAAGAAATGGGAAAAGGCCGGGGCCGCTTATTCGCGCGCGCTCGCCCTCGATTCCAAGCTAGGCGCCGCCACGTACAATTTCGCCCGCGCCCTCGCGGAGGCCGGCGATTACACGAAGGCCCTCGCCATGGTCGAGGAAATAATGGCAAGCGATCCGGAGAACATAAGGCTGCTTTCGCTCAAGGCCTTCGCTCTTCATAAAAGCGGAAACGCGCGCGCTGCCCTTACGGCCTACGACGCTGTCCTCGCCCTCGATCCTTACGCGCCGGACGCGGTTTTCAACGCCGCCCTGTTGCGGAGCGCGGCCGGGGACGCGATAGGCGCCGAAGCCGATTTGGAGCGACTTCTCTCGGCTCAACCCGAAGACGCGGGCGCGTTGGGTCTCTACGCGCGCATTCTGGCCGAGCTCGGAAAGCGCGAGAAAGCTATCGAGGTTTTCGAGCGCCTCAAGTCCTCGGGGAAAAGCGATCCCTATTCCCTCGAACGGTTGGGCGGTTTGTACGCGTCGGGCGACGACTACGCGAAGGCGATCGAAGCCTACGCCGCCGCCACTTTGGCTGATCCGCGGCGCGCTTCGGCTTGGTTCGAATTAGCACGATTGAAACTAACTCGCGTCGAGGATGGGAAGGCCGGGCTGGAGGCTTTGAAGCGAGCCCTCGACAGCGGCTTCGCCGATAAAGACGCCGCGGCCGCCTTGCTTTTGGAGTCGATGCTCCTGGAACGCGAAGCGGTGACGAAGATGCTGCGGGAAAAGAAGTTAGTCGCCGCGGACGGCTCCGCTGCGACGGGGGCACAGACTACGGACAGCGCGGCCGCAACGGTAGATCCCGCTTCAAGCGCCGGCGCGACCAAATGAGCTCTTCTGAGCCGGAGGGCTTGTTTTTATTCCGCGGAAGCGACGTCCTGTATCTCGACGAGGGAACCCAGCGCCTTTGCGTCCCACCGGGACGGCTTTCTCACGGCGTTCCGAGCGATGTCGCGGTTCGGCGGCGTTTTTCCATGGACGGCTCGGTCTGGGAAGCCGTCTCGCTGATACAAGAAGCCGCTACGCCTCGCGGCTTCGGCGCAATGCCGTTCCGCTCTGCCCTCGGCCAATTCCCGGAGCGCGAGCTTCGTCCCGCGACGAAGGGCTTGGGTTTGCTCAATTGGTTGAATAACGCCATTCATTGCGGGCGTTGCGGGTCGCCGCTCGAGGACATCCCGGAAGGGGAGGAGGGCTTCGGAGGCAGACGCTGCCCCGCCTGCTCGCTCTCCGTATTCCCCCGCATCTCCCCGGCCGTCATCGTGCTCGTGCGCCGAGGAGAAAAAGCGCTTTTGGCGCATAACGCGCGATTCCCGGCCGGCCGGTTCGGCTTGATAGCCGGATTCGTCGATCCGGGCGAGAGCCTCGAAGACACGGTGCGCCGGGAGTTGGCCGAGGAAGCGGGAATCGCTGTGAGCGATATCCGCTATCGCGTTTCGCAATCGTGGCCCTTTCCCGATTCACTAATGATCGCCTTTACCGCCCGGTGGGAATCGGGCGAGGCGAGGCCGGACGGCGTGGAGATAAGCGAATTGAGATGGTGCTCTCCCGACGATCTTCCGGCTATCCCGCCCGTCGGGAGCGTCGCGCGCCGCCTTATAGACGAGTTCGTCGAGTCTCAGGGGGGTCGAAGGCTCGACCGCGAGTAAGGCGCTCCCCCCGCGTTGACGTTTTTGAACCGCTCCTCGCCGCGGCTTTTCTAAGCCCCTCGGGGTCGATGATACGAACGGTTTTCCCCTTCGATTCGATGAGGCCCAGCCTCGTCAGTTCCGAAAATTCGCGCGAAAGGCTCGGTCGCGGGACGCCGAAAATCGAAGCGATCCGCTCCTTGGAGGAACGAAGCCGGACTATGCTTCCTTCCGCCGAGGATTCCGCCCTGGATAGGAGCCAATCCGCGAGCCGTTCGCGAAGCGTCGCGAAGGAGACGGCGCGGTATTTTTCCGCTAACGCGGATAGACGTTCGCCCATATCCGACAGAAGGGCCTCGAGCACGGGCGGGAAGTTCGTAGCCGCCTCGAGCAAGGTGGCTCGCGGTATCGAAGCTAGCACGAGGTCACCGCGCGCCACGACCGTGACCGGTAGTATCCGATTGGGAGAGAACAACACTGCCGTCGCTATCGCCTGCGACGCGACGAACGACTCCACCGCGACGCATCTTCCGTCCGCGCTCGTCATTTCCGCATCGGCCTCGCCCTCGATGACGACCCTGAGCGAGTCGTAGGAGCAGCCCGCGAGCAACGCGACCGAGCCTTTCGGAAAAGCGTTTCTGGATGAGGGGCGCGTTTGAAAAAAAGCGTCCAAGTCACGAATGTCCACGCCGGAAAACAATTTCGAGGAACCAAGGAGCGAGACGTCTCTATAATCCATATCTTAATTCATCGTAATATATTTGTCTTTTTTTAGCCAATCGGGCTACAATGATTTCAAGGAGATGCCATGGAATTCACATGGAAATTCGTCATCGATGCCGGCATCATCTCCGGCGCTATCCTTTTAGCGACTCTTATCCGCTCACGCGTTCCCTTTTTTCAAAAGTTTCTAATTCCTAACGCTCTCACCGCGGGCTTTTTCCTGTTGCCCTTTTATAACTTCTTTTTTCCGAGGTTAGGCTATCTGGAAAATCGGCTCGGGGAGCTCGTGTATCACCTACTAAATATTTCTTTTATCGCGATGACCCTTCGAGCTTCTCCGCCGAAAATAAAAGGGCACAAGGGCGGAGGCGTTTTCGGTTCATCGATCGGTATCCTGTCGGGATACGCGGTCCAGTCCTTGCTCGGCCTCGGGCTTGGCCTTCTCTTCCTTCCGGCGATTCATCCCGCCTTCGGCCTTTTCCTTCCCCTCGGTTTCGCTCTCGGTCCAGGCCAAGCCTATGCGATAGGCAAGGGCTGGGAATCCATGGGTTTCGAAGGCGCCTCCTCGGTGGGGCTTTCCATGGCCGCCATAGGGTACCTTTGGGCCTGTTTTGGAGGTGTATTCCTAATAAACCATGGTAGGAAAAAAGGATGGCTGAGCGGTTCCCAGCTTGAAAAGGGCCTCGATAAGAGCCTAGAGCGATCGATTCTATCCGGTGTCGTGCCCCGGGGGGCGGAGAAGAAAGTAGGAGCCAGGCTCTCTACCGACAGCGAAGCCGTGGACTCTTTCAGCTTCCACGTGGCCCTGGTCGTCGCGACCTATTTTATCGCCTATCTTTTTCTTCTCGGCTTGACGAGCGCGCTTTCGCTCGCCGGCAAGGCCGGCAAAGATCTCGCGACGAATCTCTGGGGCATAAATTTCATCTTTTCCGCGTTGACTGCCATAGTGGTTCGGAAGGTCATCGACCTTCTCAAGCTCGACCATCTTTTCGACGATTCGACCCTATCGAGAATCTCGGGCTTCTCCGTCGACTACATGGTCGCGGGGTCGATCGCGGCCATTTCGCTTGTCTTCGTAGGACGTTACTGGATTCCGCTCGCGGTCATGACGACGGTATGCGGAATCATGACGACCCTCTTCATTCCCTGGATGTGCTCGAGGATGTTTCGAGACTATTCCTTCGAGCGCATGCTCATGATCTACGGCGTTTCGACGGGAACCCTGTCGACGGGCCTCGCCTTGCTTCGGGTCATGGATCCCGAGTTCAAGACGAGCGTCGCCTCTGATTACATGCTCTCTGCGGGCCTCACGTTCCTGCTGGCGGTACCGTTTATCCTTAGCATCAATCTACCCGCGCAAGCCGCGGTTAGCGGCACGATGACGCCGTATTGGCAAATGATGGGTGTGGCGGGAGCCTATCTTCTCTACGTTGTCGTTTCATTTTTCATCCTCGCCCGGAAGCGCGGCCTGGAAAAGCCGTTTTCCTGGTGGCTGCCTCGATAGGCCCTACGCTCGAGTCAAGGCCCTGGCCGCGATCGACTCGCCGCGGCCAGGGCCATCGACATGTCGAACCATTTACGAGCGGATTTCCTGCGATCGTCGAAACGGAATTGATGGAGATCTCGCCGGATATAGAACTCGAATAGATTGCGTTTGAGCACGCCCGCTCCCTCGATATCGACGATGGGAAAACGCGCAACGCGTCCATCTCGTCCGACGAATTCCAGTCGGTCGCGGAATATCGCGAGGCTGCCGCGCCCGATCCGCTCGAGCGGTCGCATTTTCCTGCCGCGCAGGAGAATCGCTCCCGCGTCCGAAAACAGGGATTCGCTCCGACCCTCGGAAATCGCCCTCGCCGCCGCTTTTCCGACGATGCGCGCTTGAATATCATCCCATTCCGATATTGTGGAAGGTCCGATTGGCGAAGCCCCGACGGATTTAAAACGCATCGAGCGATCGAGGCGAGAGCGAAAGCCGCAAAACGCGCAACCGATTTCGTGACCCCGGCTGGCGATGCCGCCGATTTCGCCGCAGATTGGACAGGCATAGAGCGAGAGTTCTAGGAACTCGGCGCGAGCGGGGCTTTTCCACGAAATGCCCTCGAGCGAGCGGCAGGCGTATTCATCATGGGAGAGTCCGCGCTCGACGCGCTCGAGGATCTCATTCACCGGCATCGCGGCTAACTCCTCCCTTTCGAGGAGCAGTTTATAGGCGAATCGTAGCTTGCCGCTTCGGCGAGTCCAGGTCCAACGAGGCAACGAAAAGAATCCCCCTTCGATCACCACGGACACGACGGGTACTTTGAGAAGTTTGAGCAATTTCCCGGTCGAGGGGATGATGGGAAGGGTTCTTCCGTCCCATGAGGCCTGCCCTTCGGGAAATATCCCCACGATGCCCTTATCCTTTCTAATTACGTCTATTATCATTCGGACTGTTTCTCTGTCGGGAATGGCTTTGGATTTGGGAATCGATCCGACCATGCTTAGAAGGATGCGGATCGCGGCCGTTCGCATATTGCCGTCGCTCGTTACCCAATACACCTGGGCTGGCACGAGTGAGCCGATCGAGAATGGGTCTCTAGTGGATACATGATTGGATAACAATACGTAAGGCGGCTTCAGCGTATCGAATATTTCTTTACCATCCTCTTCGACGGTGTAAAAAAGGCGAAGCCATCCTCCTATGAAAAATTTAAGCAGTCTGCTGAACCAGAGAATATTTTTTGGGATGTAGCCTCTCGATGACATTGATTCATCGCTCCCTTATAGATAAAAGATGGTTTTCGCTGTTCGGTTCGATGAGTATCCGTGTCGTGCCGGACCGTTCCGACCTCATTCGTGCTCGATCGCTTTACAGGCTTCGGCCACGGATCGGGGTATGAGTATTTCCGAGTTTTCCACAGCCTCGAGAAGAGTATGGCCGGATGGCGAAAGCGCGAAATTTAGCCTCCTTTTATCGAAATCGTCGATTTTTCGTTCCACGAGACAGCGTTTTTCGAGTCCCTTGAGCAGTCTGCTTAGGTTGGAAGGGCTTATCCCTGAAGCTTTCGATATCTCCGTTGGCGAGACGATACTTCTTCCCAGAGAGCTGAGAACTACGCTCTCGTTCAAGCCGATACCATGCAACATACGCAATCTGGTATCTATTTCATTAAGTGCCGCGACTAATTTGGCCATTGAATGTAATTCGATCATGAATTAATGTTTACTATAGATATTTGGCTAAGTCAATAATCAACATATGAAATAATTACGTTTTGCAAAAACAAAGATTGAAAGCTTTTCTGATAAGCTTTATAGAGTAATGCGAAAACTATCGAGCGCATGACCGTTTTGCGCTCGATAGCCAGGTTTATTTGGAGGTAAGGTTGAAGACCCCGTCCCAGTTTTCCGGAGGCGGGTTCTTTATATAGCTAAGGCAACGCTCTCGATACGTTTTCGACGGGCCATCGTCCGCCTTGATCGAGAGGGCGCATTCGAATCTCTCGAGGGCTCCTTGCCAGTCCTTGCGCTCGAAACGATCGATGCCCTCGAGGAAGGCTTCGATGGTCTTTTCCACGACCGAATCCACCGAACCTTTTTCCTCTACGATTTCAAAGATGCGGATCGGCTGACTTTTCCCCACGACGCGTATTCGATCCAGCTGCCTAAAGACTATCGAGGGTCCCGCGAGGTTTTTGGTATCTTCGGAGACGCAGATCCAGGTTCCGTATTGCTTGTTGACGCCTTCGAGCCGCGCCGCCAGGTTGACCGCGTCGCCCATGATCGTATAGTCCATTTTTCTGAGCGTGCCCATGTTGCCGACTACCATTTCGCCTGAGTTGATGCCGATGCGCGTCATTATTTCCGAAGGCGAGAGCCCTCGGGACAGGAACTGGACGTTGAGTTCCCTTTCGGTGCGTTTCATCTTAATCGCCGCGAGGCAGGCGCGATAGGCGTGGTCCTCGAGGTCGATCGGGGCGTTGAAAAACGCCATGATCGCGTCGCCCTCGTATTTATCTATCGTTCCTTGCAGGTCGAGGATGGTTTCGCTCATGGCGGTCAAGTATTCGTTGAGAAGCTTTACCAGGTCCACGGGGTCCATTTTTTCCGATATGGTGGAAAAGCCCCGTATGTCGGTGAAGAGCGCGGTCATATGCTTCTTCTGGCCGCCCAGCTTGAGCGATTCCGGGTTTTCGATAATGCTACGGATGACCTCGCCGGAAAGGTAATGGGAGAAAGCGTTCCTGAGGAAGCCCTTCTCCTTCTCCGTCCTTAGCAGCGTGACGAGGGTCGAGGCGAGGAATGCGGAGAAGGTCGCGAATACGGGCGGCACGATGCCGAGCTCGATTCCGGCCGTCGCGAAGGCGAGGACGCCGATCGCGGCGAGGACGATCGTCCATCCGGCGCCGATGATGACGCCATGCAGTGGCTTTCGCTTTCGTATGACAAAGGTTAGCCCGAAAACCGAAGCGAAGGTGATCAATACGGAAACCCATACCGGCGCCTCATCAATATAAGCGCGTTGCACGATCGTATTGAGCACGGATGCGTGCGTTCCGACGTTCATGTACTGCCCGTCGAAGGGGTTTACGCCGATATCGGTGGTGCTCGTCCCGGTTTGTCCGAGAATGCAAAAAGCTCCGTCCAGCTCCTTGGCGAGTCGAGTCCGCAGGTCGACGAGATCGGCGACTATCGTGCGCGTGTTGGCGAAGTACAGAGGCGCGTCGTCTTTGATCCGCTCATACTCCGCGCGCGTGGAGGCGTCGAGACTCTTGTCGGCGAGAACTCTTTCCATTTCGGCGGAGATTACCTTATCCGGACTCGACGCCAGATAGCGGCCAAGCTCCGCGAGGAAAGCATCCCGCAATTTTCGATATTCGGCCGGAGCCGCTTCGGGTATCGAATCGAGCGCGGCAGCCTCGAGAGTGGAGCGTAGATACTCCTCAATGGCCTTGGCTTGCGCGAGCAGCGGAACCGAGCCGTCGTAGAGGGAGAGGTAGCCCCAGTCTTCGCGTATCCTGAGATTGTGAAGGAGATCCGAATACAGCCTCTTGTGAACCATCAGCTCCTTGAAGGAAATATGCGGCTTGAAGCTCTCCAAAAAGCTTTTGTGCGGCCAATCGATGAGCATCCTGCCGTCTTCGCCTCTCGGAATCCTGATATCGGAACTCGTGCCGTCCGCCATCCGGGCGCCGAGTATATTCACGAAATTGCGCTCCACGACGATATGCGGCGATCCGAGCATATCCAGAAGGGGGGCGAGGACGAGTTGGGCGTAAACCCGATCGCCGTGACGGTAGAGTAGGTCGATGCGCCGCCTGACTCCGTCGGGATCGATATAAACATTCGGGAAACCCGCTCCGCTCGCGCGGGAAAGGATGGGTTCGATCGTGGGGAAAATATCTTTCGCCTCTCGGAGGCGGGCATTTGGGGCGATCGAGGCTTTTACCGCGGCTACGTCGGCCGCGGTCGCCCGCGCCGAATCGGGAATGCCGGGCACGGGCTCGTTACGCATATTGATCGTGAAAAAGGATTTTCCGAAAAAGCGCGCGCACCTTCCCAGGTACTCGTCGTTATTCGCCGCGACGAGTTTGACTCGATCGAAAAGCTTTTCTCGCTCGCTTTGCGTTCTGGCTACGAGATCTTGAACATAGGGGGCCGCCTCTCGAGCCGGGATGCGTCCGCCGGCGACCGCTCCGAAAAGGGCTTCTATATCGCCGCCAAGATTACCGAAGCTCTCTTTAAAGGCATCGGGCAACTCATCCTGAAGGAATTCGGTATTCACTCCGCGAGGGGCCTCATCGACATACTCGATATCGAAGACGGCGTATTTCGCGCCTAATTCGCGGAGCAGTATGAGTCCGTCGCCGTAGATATTTCTCGCTACCGGCCAGGAACCGGCTTCCTCGATCGCTTGATCGTCGAAATCCATGAGCCGTATGGTGGCTAGTTCCTTCGGCTCGGGCCTGAATCTCAACATGGCGTTGTAAACGCTCAATTCGATGGGTTGCAGCGCTCCGAGAACCGAAAGCAGGGCGAAAATGATGAATACCGCGATCGGGACGAAGAGAAAGGTCATTTTTTTCAGCACGGCAACCCCCGATCTACCATTGTACCGCAGCATCGCGTTCTCGCAAGTGTGTTTTCATGGGGAAATGCTCGAGAGGGCTTTTGCTTTCGAGATGTCTGTATGGTATACTTACCTCAAGAAAACCTAAGGAGAAGCGATGAAGTTCCGTTCATTGTTACCGCTCCTCGTATCACTGATGGCGGCGAGCGTTCTCTATGGTCAATCGAATACGATCGTTGACCAGCTTCTAAACCAGAAAGAAGCGCTTTATGCCGAGACGGCCTACCTCGCCCTTGTCGGCGGCGGTAGAATCGAAGAATCCGCCACGCCGGCGGACGCGTACGCGAAGGCTGCGGAATCCGGCTGGCTGACAGCCAATTCGGCGCCCGATAAGCCCATGACGGTCAGGTCGTTGAGCTTCCTATTGATGAAGGTTTTCGGCCTCGGCGGAGGGGTGATGTATTCCATTCTTCCCACGGATCATTTCGCCTACCGCGAAATGGTGGCTTGGGGGGTGATCAACGGTTCGGGAGGGCCCGATCGCATGCCCTCGGGCGAGGAAGTTGTTATCAGCATCGGCAAGGCCGCGGCTCTTATCGGAGGCGCTAAATGAAGCGCCTCGCGTTTTTCGTTCTTTTCGTTTCGCTTGCCTTTCTCGCTTTCGCGCAGGACATAGGCGTGAGCATCGACGCTTCGGGATCGGCTTTCAGCACCTCATCCGACGGCGCTTCCATTTCCCTCGCGCCGACCCTTTCGGTCAAATCGAAGCTAAGCCAATCCGACACCTTCGGTCTCAGGCTTGCGTACTCGGCCTCGGGCTCCTTCGATTTTAGCCCAGGAGGGGCTTTTTCCACAGGGTCATTTTTTCCGGATGCCATCGATCTTCAGGAATTTCGCATAGCCACTTCCCGTCCCCTCCCCGAGCAAGGTTTGACCTCTTTTTCGACGGTTTTGGGGCGCTTCGCCTATTCCGATCCCACTACCGCGATTTTCAACTATCGTCTCGATGGGATGTCGTTGGGATTTTCCGCCATCGGTTTATCGATCGACGCGAATCTCGGCTATACGGGCTTATTCTGGAGAAGCGCCTCCGCCGTTTCCATGGGCCTTTCGGACGCCAGCTCGACCGATACGCTCGGCTCTCCGCGTTTGGTGGGGTCCTTATCGCTGAAATTGCCCGAGCTCTTCGACCAAACGCTGCTTTTCTTCGCTCTGGCACAGGAGGATCTCCGCGATTCCGCCGATCACATTCCCCTCTATTCCACTGCCGAAGACACCTCTAAGGGCGGTCCGATCGATACTCAGTATTTGGGAGCCAATATTTACGGGTTCTTCGGGGATTTCAATTATTCGGGTTTCGCGACTTTAGGGTCCGGACGAGTTCTTTCCTATCTTACGGACGCGACTTCGTCGACGCAACATCGCTACCTCTTCTCCTCGATATCCTCGCTTTTCGCCGGCGCCAGCCTAGGATTTAGCTTGAACCCCCAACTTGGCATCGGCCTCCGTTTCCAATACGGAACGGGCGATCCGGATGCCTCGACCTATTGGGAGGGCAATTCCAAGGACAATGTCACTCAATTCATATCCATCGCTTATGCTTCTCCTTACGCGGTTTTCACTCCCGCTCCGGGAAACATAACTCTGGGTGAGCTATCCGTCTCCTATTCTCCCTTCTTGCGAGTACCGATCGGCTTGAAAAGCGTTCAACTTATGTCTAAAACAATCGTTTTCATGAAAACCGGCGACGGACCCGTATCCGTTCCCGGTGTCGAGGCCATCACGGCGAGCAAGCTTCTTGGTCTGGAAGAAGACCTTACGGTCAGCGTTCGGTTGCTCTCCGATCTCTCCGTCAATATAACGCTAGGATATTTCGCCCCGGCCGTGGGCGGAACGAAAACTGCGATAGACTATACTAAAGGCGCTTTCGATCCCACGTATGAGGGCGCGCATCCGCAATTCATGCTCCGCATAGGCGCGAGCCTATCTATGTAGGAGGAAAGATGAAAAAGGCACTGCTTTTCTGTCTCGCACTTATCGTCGGTCTTGCGCTTTTCGCCGAGACCACCGTCCTCCTGAAGGACATAAAAGGAAAAGTCGAAGTAAAACCGATGGGTAAGGGATGGATGGTCGCGAAAGAGGGTATGAAGCTCGACATCCTCGCGACCATTTCCACCGGCTTCGATTCCTCCGTTACTCTCGTCATCGACAAGAGCAGCGTTCGAATCGATCCCTTAAGCCGATTGACGATCGATAAGGTGCTCGAGCAAGCTAATAAGCTTTCCACGAGTTTGCATCTTCGCGTCGGAAAGGTATCCGCGGAGGTAAAGACCTCCGCGGGCGTCGCCCAGGATTTTAAGGTTACGAGTCCTTATTCGACGGCATCCGTTCGTGGAACCCAATTCGATTTCGATGGATTTATAGTCATCGTCAACGAGGGAACCGTCCAGCTGATTCCGGGAAAACCCAAGCGCGACATAATGGTCGTCGTAAAAGCGAAGGAAGAGAAAAAAGACGAGTCCGTGGGCGAAGCGCCGCAAGAACCCGGACCAGCCGCTCCTCCTGGAGAAACACCTCCTGGAGAAACACCTCCTG
>Ga0172379_10003980_pt1 | contig 22618 bp, 17 predicted proteins | sample GrowelOW334metaG_FD_119756 | JGI IMG/M metagenome (GOLD analysis project Ga0172379, IMG submission 119756) | Groundwater microbial communities from an aquifer near a municipal landfill in Southern Ontario, Canada - Groundwater well OW334 metaG | ecosystem: Environmental > Aquatic > Deep... | reverse complement strand
ATCCTTCCATATGGATCAGGAAGCGGCGAAAAAGTCACTTTATGGGGGTCTCATCGCCAGCGGCATCCATACCGTTGCTGTCACCTTCAGGTTGCTGCTCATGACCGGCGTACTGACCAACAATCTGGGCTCGCCCGGCTTCGATGAGCTGCGGTGGTTGCGTCCGGTGCGGCCCGGAGACACACTGCGGGCCTTAGCCGAGGTTATTGATGTCCGTCCGTCCGCCTCGCGCCCGGATCGCGGCACCGTGCGCATGCGTTGCGCAACCTTGAACCAGCGGGATGAAACGGTGCAAACGGTTTTATGCACCCAGCTCCTGAAACGACGGACAACTGAGACCGGCTCATGATCGATGCTATCGAACCTTCCTGGGGAGGATTTTCCGGTATCGTTATCGGCATCGGCTTGAGCGCGGCCTGCGGTTTCCGCGTCATCCTGCCCTTTCTCGGCCTGAGCATCGCCGCCATGAATGGTTATGTCAGCCTGGCTCCGGAGTTTCAATGGATCGGGACATGGCCCGCCCTGATCGCCTTTGCGACGGCGGCGGCGCTGGAGATCGGGGCCTATTACATCCCCTGGATGGATAATCTTCTTGACGCTGTGACCACGCCTCTGGCTGTTGCCGCAGGAACAATCGCCGCCGCGTCGGTCATGAGTGATGTGTCGCCCTTCATGAAATGGTCGATTGCCCTGATTGCCGGCGGCGGCATGGCCGGCGCCGTTCAGACGGGTACGGCCCTCGTGAGAGGCATGTCCACCGTTGCGACGGGTGGCCTGGCAAACGTCGTGATTTCTACGTTTGAGCTTGCCGGGGCGGTCATTGCCACGACCCTGTCCCTGCTGGCGCCGGTAGTCGCTTTCACTGCCGCCATCATCATTGCTATATGGGTCATATGGAGGCTCCTCCATCGTCGGACGGGTGTTTCATGACCATCCTTTTATCGGTGTGATCAAACATTTCGATCCCTAGGTAATTGGCGCGCCCATTTCTAAGTCTGATCCGGCTCGTTGGAAAATGTGGAAAGAGGGGGCAATCTGACTTTAATTATGATAGGTAGGCTTTTCAAAAGAAGAGGAGGTTATGATCTATGCCGGTAACCATTGACGCCCGAGGGCTGGCCTGCCCGCAGCCCGTCATTATGGCGAAAAAAGCAATCGAGGAAAATCAACAGATAATCGTGCTGGTGGACAATGACATGGCCGTGGAAAACATCCGTCGCCTGGCCGTAAAAATGGCCTGCGGATTCTCCGTAATTGAAAAAGAGGGGGGAACCAGGAATATTTCCCTGGTGCGGACCGGAGCTATTGATGAGACTGAAAGGGGCAGGGGGCCCAGCGCTCAGGAAAATGAGCTGTCCTGCGCCGTCGTTGCGGGAAAGGAAACCGGCCCTCTCGTGGTCGTCCTGTCCGACAATCACATGGGACGGGGGGACGATGTTCTGGGGGATATCCTGATCCGGAGTTTTGTCCACACCCTGCTCCAGTTGAAACCCTTGCCGGATACGGTCATTTGTTACAACTCCGGGGTCAAACTGGTCGTGAAGGATTCTACTGTTGTCGATGATCTGCAGCAATTGGCCAAGGGCGGGGTGGATATTCTGGTCTGCGGGACCTGTGTCAACTATTTCGAAATTGGCGATCAGGTGGCCGCGGGCCATATCTCCAATATGTATGACATTGCTGAAACAATGGCGGGCGCCGGCCGTCTGCTCCGCCCCTGATGGAAGAACAAAGGTACGCCGTATTCCTGTTTCCCTCCGTCAGCTATGCCCTGAAGGCGGAGAAGATCCTCAAGGTCGCGGGAATCGCCCATAAGCTGATTCCCGTGCCCCGCCATATCAGTTCGGACTGCGGCGTCTGTGTGCGCATTACCGAGGATAAGCAACAGGATGTAGAGAGGGAGCTTCTTGGGAAAGTGGAATGGGACAAGGCGTTATTGTTGTAGGTAAAGAGTGAAAAGCGAGAGAGATTCCGTTGGATCGTGAAACCTGGAGATAGGCCATGCCCCTCGATCAATTAAACCACCCGATTATCTATTTCGATAACGCCGCCACGTCCTGGCCCAAACCTGCGGGAATGATGGCGGCGATGATCAATTATAATGAGCAGATCGGCGGCAGTCCCGGCCGCTCCGGGCACCGCTGCTCACTCGATGCGGGACGGATTATCCTGGAGGCCCGCGAGGCCCTGGCGGAGCTTTTCGGGTGCGACGATTCCCTCCGGATTGCCTTCACAAAAAATGCCACGGAGGCGCTGAACATTGCCCTGCTGGGCATCCTCAGCCCGGGCGATCATGTTATTACCTCCGGCATGGAGCACAATTCCGTCATGCGGCCCTTGCGATATCTGGAAGCTCAAGGGGTGCAAGTATCCGTTGTTTCCTGTTCAGCAGATGGCAGACTGAACCACGAGGATGTCCGGGCGGCGATTCGGCCCCAGACCCGTATGCTCGTCGTTACCCATGCCTCGAACGTGACGGGCACCATCCAGCCCATTGCCGAACTGGGGGAAATCGCCGGTCGCCATGGAATCCTCTTCTGCGTGGACGCGGCCCAGACGGCGGGGGCATTGCCCATCAATGTTGACGAGATGGCCATCGATTTCCTCGCTTTTTCAGGCCATAAATCCCTCTCAGGCCCTCAGGGGACGGGGGGACTTTATGTTCGGGAGGGATTGGAAAAGCAGCTCCGACCGTTGATGATGGGCGGCACGGGGAGCCGCTCGGAATTCGAGGGACAACCGGATTTCATGCCCGACAAATACGAGTCGGGGACCCCTAACACTATCGGGCTCGCCGGTCTGGGCGCCGGGGTCCGTTTTGTCCTTGCCGAAGGAGTGGAAACCATCCGCAGCAAAGAAGAAGGTTTGACGGCGCGATTCCTTGCCGGACTTGCCGCCCTGCCCGGCGTTACCGTCTATGGGCCTCCCGACGCCGCAAACCGGACAGCGTTAGTGTCCTTTAACATTGCCGGTGTTTCACCATCCGCGGCGGCCCTGGAATTAGATGAACATTTCGGGATTCTCTGCCGACCGGGACTACAATGCGCCCCCGCCGCGCACCGGACGATCGGGACCTTCTCCCGGGGGACGATCCGCTTTGGATTCGGTTATTTCAATACGGATGAGGAAATCGACCTGGCCCTGGAGGCGATACGGTCTCTGGCCGGTGTTGATGCACCGCATTAGGCAATCCGCCTTTACCGGTTCAGCCGGTTCTGCTTCCCCAAAAGGTGTTGTTAATAATTATATAAATATCAGGCTATGAACTACCCCGCAGTGGGCCGCAGGGTAGTTCATTAAGGTACGAATATCAAAATCACTGGATGCGTAAACGTCTAAAACAATCGACTTTCATATTCTCCATTGCGGGAGTACTTATGACGATGTCATTTCCAATCCGTAAGGATAAGACCGATGCTGATGCGATTTGAACTGGCATTGTAATCAAGCAGGCTCTCTCCATAACCGTTGAAATACTGTACATAGCCGCTGATTCGATTATTTTCTATAAATGGCAATGGGAACCCCCAATCGATCTGTGCAGCACCTTTATTGTCACCGAGACGGAGGTTATTGCGGAACATCACACCGAATTTGTGATCCCTCCAATAGTAGGAACCCCATATCTCGCCATATCCCATATATCCTTCAATTCCCGGGTTGTTGTCATTCTGTGCGCTTTCCGGTATTCTGTACCATGTTTTTAATAACAAGTTGAAATTGCTTCTCTCAAATCCGAAATTAGCGACAATTCTATTCCAGCTCCTGGAAAGTGGTTCGGCACGTCCATTCGATTGATGATTTATACCCACATTTATTATGCGCCCTTTTAGCCCAAATAGATCGTAATTCGTGCGAAAATTGAGAAGAAGTTCCGGTTCATAGTTTGTATCACGGAAGGGGGCAGAGAATGCTGTATTGTAAATCTGCCAGAAGGCAATCTGAGTATACCCAAACCATAAATCCATGTCCTTCCCTATGACATCCTCCCAAAGCTTTGTTTTGAAGCTTAACTGAAATTTTGCCTCAGCATTTTGCATGTTTTCAATTGGTTCGCCATTCGGTACAGGGGTTTTATTAGGCGTGGTGTTGTATGCTAACGGCAGGAAATAGGATGAACGGTGGCTCCTGACTATTGGAGCTTCTTTCCTGCTTAAAGGATCCAATTCCCATTGCCTGGACATGACGGAAGGCTTGTCAATAATCTTCGCTTTAGCGTCCGCTGCATCAGGGTCGGGGATTTTAGCCTGGGCAGGAGCTTGCCGTCCGGACAGATCATCGAAACATTTCAGACGTTCTATACTATTGCCAATTTTTGCGCAATCCGCCATGCTTTCGGCCAGGTCCGCAAGGGCGGCGCCACATAGGGGAAACAGGGCGGCAAAAAAGAAAATCTGCAAATATATGAGAACAGGAAGCAGTTTTTTTTCAGCATGTTGTAAAAAGAAAAAGGTTTTAAGCCTGTTGAAATATATCCCCGTGCAAGGCCCTTTAAACGGAAAACTGCCGGGAGTAACTGAATGCACTTCGAACAACGAGTGATAAGGGGTACGCCACGGGCCGTAGTTTTTCAATCTACTGAATATTCTGACCATCTCCATCTTCGTAATCCTATCCTTTCTCTCCCTAACTAACCGAAACATAATGCTGCGTATATTCATCATTTTTCTAAAAGCTATATTGCTTACATGGTCCGGATCGTTTCCTCTCGCGGCGATACGGCTATATCACAATAAAGATTGGACCCAAAGGGCAATTGACGAGAACTTCCGTTCATGAAAAGGCCAGGAAAGGTGAAATTATCAGCAATATGCCCGTCGCGATGATGATCTTCAAAGATAACCCCTTGTATTTGTGCAACTCAGGCACACGGTAAACGAGATAGGCCGGGATGAGGCAGCCGATAAGGCCGAATATGGGGCTGCATATCGAAGTGAAGGAGAGTACGGGAGCGTTCAGCAAGACCGCCCCCCAGGACACCAGGACCGTGAAGACCAGAATCCCTCTGGATACCAGAGCTTTGTTGATCTTATCTTCCGGCATGGTCCGACGCAGAACATTCATGGCAATACCTTGGCACGCTTCCCGGAATCCGAGGAATACGCCGAAGTATGCCGTCATGACCGCGAATATGTTAAGGATGAGCGACAAGATCTGCACCAGTGTGCTCCGCGCGCCGTGACCGGTCATCATCGAAGCGACCATGGCCAGCGCTGAGATGTTCTCCCGCGAAGCTTCCACCGCTGCATCATGACCCATCGCCAGGGTAAAGGACAGGGCATAAGAGAAAACCACTACGAACAGGACTCCAAAGGCGATGTTCATCGCCCGCATTGCCCTGTACCGGGCGACTTCGACGGACTTTGCCTTGGACCGGTAAGAAATGACCATCGGCGAAAGACTCTGGATAAAGAGGATGGAGGTAAGGGTGAAAGGCAGCATGATTATGGATTTATCGATCAGTTCGCCCAGGGCCGGCACGGCGCCGACATTTTTCAAACTCCAGGCCGGCACCATTGAAAGACCCAGGAAAGCAACGACGCAAAGCTTGGTCAGAACAAGGACGGTCGCTACTTTGAACAACAGCTTTTCCCCGCGCGAGGCCACAGCCACCAGGAAGATGATCAGCACCAAGCCGTAAAAAGGGTTCTCGGAAAGCAGCTTATTTGTCCAGCCGAAGGTATGGATGAAGGAGGCGCTGTCGTTGGTGATGGCCGTAGAATAAACAAAAACCCAGATTACCAGCATTATGAAATACAATATTCCAATAGCCATTCCCCAGTTCTTGCCCAGGTAGCTGGTTATCACTCCGGGGTAATCGGTGCACTCCCGGGCGTCGGCCAGGGTGTTCACGAACAGGCGCTGGAAGAGGTACATTGCGGGATACCCGATGGCAGACGATAGCAGGAACACCCATAGTCCCGTCAGTCCGACCTGGACGGGGAGGAAAACGATGCCGGCCCCGATGGCCATGCCGATGCTCATGATCACCCAGCCCCAGTCGATGCTGTCGAAACGGGTAGCTTCCTTCCATTGCCGTTTGCCCAGCTCCGACGTTTTGTCGGCTGACACCTGCCCAGCGAAGTCCGAACCGGTTGCGGGTTCTATGTTTTGATCCTCCCCTTCCATGGCGATATTCTCTGAATGACAGTTTACGGTTAAGCCTGACCGCTGCGCGGCGTCTTATCCTGAATGATATGGACCACGGTGGAATCGACGAGCTGCATGCCCTCCAGCGAGATCTTACTCAGGTTGCGGATGGATTCTTCCGCCGACCTTCCCAGCACGCCGTCATCATCGGAGAGCCCGTAGCCGGCCAAGGCCATGAATGCCGAGCGCATTGCCGCCTCGGCTCCGGTTACAATCTTCATTGAACAGCCTGCTTTGGCGCCGTCGCAGATAATCCCGCACAGGTCGCCGATGACATTGTCGATAGCATAAGTCATTTTCTCGATGTCGATCCCCACCTGCTGGTAAACGATGGCAATAGAGGCGGATATGCTGGCCGCAATGGCGCAACCGCAGATAACGGACAGTTCGCCGGTGTAGCTTTTAATGTATGAATTGACGGTGTGGCTCACGGCAATGCTTTCCTGAATGCGGGGCAATTCGATTTCCTGATGCCTGCCTACCAGGTAGGGGACCAGGACGGTGAGCACGCCCTGGTTGCCGGAACCGCCGCTGGTCATAACAGGTTCGGGCAGGCCGCCCATGCGCGCATCCACTGCGGAAGCGACTTTTTCCTTGACCCGGTAAAAGAGGTCATCCGCCTTGAGACCCTGTCTCATCATCTGCCTAAGCTGGTAAGCGTTTCTCTTTAAATCGACGCCTTTTTCCGCAATCGCCAGGTTCATGTCGATGCCGCGCTGGATATAAGAACGCTCCCCATCATCTAAATCGGCGACCTCGCGCAGGACCTCTTCCAGCCTCATGTTCCTCATTTTCTCGCGATAAAGATCGCTCTGGACCGGTGCTTGAGAAGACGTTCCGATACACGAGATGCCGTCTTTTTCAAGGACGGCGATATTGGTATGGCCGCCGATGACGACACAGCGCACGCGGGAAGCGCCGCCTGCAAGTTTCGACTCGACATAAAACCCCTTTTCGTCCTCTTTGCACAGATAAGAGACGGCTCCCCTATCGATCAGCGCCAGAGCCTTATTCAGAATATCCGGTGATACTTCCTTGAGGATTTCCAGCCGCAGTTCCGGTCGCGCAATAATCGCCCCCATGGCCGCCGCGATGAGATTGCCCTTCCGGCCTTTACTGTTTGGGATCGTAACGGCCGCACCGTTTTTGAATGTGCCGGGGTCAACAACGAGCTCAATATTTTCCACCGGGGCAGCAAGCTGTCCCGCAGCAGCCGCCGTCGCATAGGCGCAGGAGATGGGCTCCGTGCAGCCGACAGCGGGAAAAACCTCATGCTCGAAAATCCTCTTCAAAAGCTTCATGGATTCCTCCTGTGAATTGGTCTCTTCCTTGGTGCAGACGTGGAATGTATCATAGATGAAAATAGTTTTACCTGGCCATTTTTTTGAGAAGCTCCTCCAGCTTTCTGATCTCTTCTCCATAACCGGCCCAGTTGCCCTGCCGTTGCATCTCCGTGGCTCGCTGATAGGACTTCATGGCTTCGGCGGCAAGTTCCCGGACCGATGACTTGCCTGCCGCCGTCTGGGCTTGGGGCGTCGCTCCGGCTGGGGCTGCAACCGCCTTTCTTGCCCCGAATAGCCTTTGCAGGGCGAGTTCGAGATTCTCTTCCATCACCACCTCGTTTTCGTAGGCGACAATAACCCTTCTGAGTTCGGGCAGCCCAACGGTATCGGAGGCGGCCAGATAAAGAGGCTGTACGTATAGGAGGGACCGCTCGACGGGGATAACGAGCAGGCTGCCCCTGATCACCTTGGAACCGCGCTGATTCCAGAGGGTAAGCTGCTGGGAGATGTAGGAGTCCTGATTGATCCGGGCGTCCACCTGCTTGGGGCCGAAGATGAGGCGGTCCCTGGGAAAGGTATAGACGACGAGTTTGCCGTAGTCGGGGGCGTCGCACCTGGCTGCCAGCCAGGCGGCCAGATTGTCTCTTTTGGCCGGCGTATAGGGGAGGAGGAGAATATACTCTTCCTTTTTTTCGTTGGGAAGCTTCATGATGGTATAGTAGGGCTGCATGGTTTTGTCATCGAAAACAGGCATTTCCCAAAGATTTTCCTTGTTGTAGAAGACCTTGGGGTCCGTCATGTGATAGGCGGAATAGATGGAGGCCTGAAGCTGGAGCAGCCACTGGGGATAGCGGATGTGACGTTTCAGATCGGCAGGCATGGCATCAAGGCTCTTGAACATATCCGGGAAAATCCGCATATATACCTGGATGATGCTGTCGCTGGGATCGCTGACGTAGAACGTGACCTTGCCATTATAAGCGTCTATAGACGCCTTAACGGCGTTGCGAACATAGTTGATATTGCGGACCCCAGGTTTGTTGCGCAGGGAAGGCTTGGAGTAGGGCATTCTGGATGACGCCGTGTAGGCATCGACCATCCATACCAGTCGCCCGTCGTCGGTGATGACCATATAGGGGTCCTGATCGAAAAGGAGAAAGGGGGCAATCTTCTGGACCCTTTCCCTGATGTTTCTGTAGAAGAGTATTCTACTGTCCTTCGTTATATCTGAAGAGAAAAGTATTTTTTCCGTCTGGAATTTCATGGAAAAGAGGAGCCGGCGAATCAGCGATCCCGTCCCCGTACCCCCTTCTCCGGCATAGGAGGTATATATATTGCCCTCAGGGGTAGGATAACTGAACTCGGGTATTCTCGTTTTGACGATCACGTAATCATTGGACAGCTCGCCGTAATATATTTCCGGACGCTTCACTTTAAGATCCGTATTGCTTGCGGGAGGGATATCCTTGATGAAAAATTCCGGCAACCCTTCCTTGCTGATCCGGCTTACCGGGCCGAGGGTGAGGCCGTTGCCGTGGGTGAAAATCAGACGCTCGTTGATCCATGTCTTGCTCGGCAGATCGGCGTAGGAGAGCTCTCTTGGCGATAACATTACCTGGAGGTACTTGCCGTCCACGGTGTAGCGGTCGTTATCGACGTCCATGAACCGGTAATACGTTCTTATCTGCTGCAATTGGCTATAGGTTCGCAGGAGGGGCGAGTGGTCCCAGAGGCGGATGTTCTTGATCGTCGCATCGTTCTTGTCGATATCCTTGCCGGTGAGGTTGTAGGCGACGTCAAAGGGGATTTCCTGTATCCGGTCCAGATCATAGCCCATGCGGGTAAGGCGGATATTATTCTCGATAAAGGGGGTCTCCAGAAGCAGTTCGTTCGGGGCGACCTTGAATTTCTGGAGGGCCGCCGGGTAGAGCACAACGCCCAGGAAATAGACCGCAAAGACAACCCCCAGTGGTATAGCTGCCCACTTTTTTGATTTTTTGTAAATAGCCACGATCATGCCGATACCAGCGACGGGGGCCAGCAGCATGAGGGCTTGATAGCTCGTCAGTTTGGCGTGGACGTCGGTGTAACTGGCCCCGAAGATCACCCCGTGTTCGGAATAGAGCATGCGCAGCGATTCCAGATAAAAACCGAGGCCCATGTTCATAATGACGAGGCCGATGAGAATGCCGATATGCCTGTTGACCCGGGGATCGATCATGATTTGCCGCTGGGTAATCTGTATTCCGCCGCCAAGGAAAAAGGTTATTCCCACCAGGATGATGGCCAGGATCAGCGAAAAATCGACAAACTGCTTCAGGGATTCGAGGAGGGGATATTTAAAAAGATAAAAGCCGATGTCTTTTCCAAATACGGGGTCGTTGAAACCGACGGTCACGGCGTTTCCGAAAAGCAATATCTCCGACCACAGGGAGGCGCCCCATTTCCCCATCATAATCGTGACGATGAAAAGGATAAAAAAAGTGACTGCCTGCTGGATTGTTCTCAGGTAGCTAAGATTGATCGTAAGCGGTGTGCCGCTTATCCTGTAGTGGTCCTGGTTGGGGAATTTTATCCGTTTGGCGATGACGAGGTTTGCCAGGGCAAAACCGAGGAAAAGGAGACCGAAGAATGCTCCGCAGGCAATCTGGGTTGTCATGGTCTTTGAGAAGACGCCGGTGTAACCCGTCTCCGTAAAAAAGAGCCAGTCGATGTAAAGATTGATGAGGGAAGAGAAGGTGGGCAGCACTACCAGGACGGCGACAAGGATGGCGATAACTATCAAGTTGGTTCTCTTCATATAGGCTCCTAGGCTGAATAGTTCGTGATTAGGAAGACGTCAATCGAGGTCTGCAAAGACATTCATGTGTCCGCTTATAGCAGAAGATGGACGTGAAGGGAAACGGAAAAATATGCCTTACGGTGGGCGTCCCCTCTCATCGCCGCGATGAGAGGGGACGGTTCGGACTAACAGTTATGCTTTTTTGAAAAGCATCAAGTTGGTGCTGATGAGGCGTTCGCCCAGGATGCGGGACAGATTCAGGAACAACTGGCCGCCGATGCGGGGGTAAATCTTCTGGATTCTCTTGAGGCCTTCCCAGTCGATTTCCAGATACTTGATGGGTTCAGTGGCCTTGACATTCGCGGAGCGCGGACCAGGCGAGACCAGGGCGATTTCACCGAAGATATCCCCGGGGTTGAGGGTCGCAAAGACAATGTCTCTCTTTGTTGCTTCGTCATGACCAATGACATCGGCCTTGCCCTCCAGGAGGAGATACATGCTTTTGCCCATTTCGCCCTGAACAACGGCTAGTTCACCGGCGTTTTTCTCGTTCATCCTGCCCAGGAGACAGACCTTCCGGCGCGACCAAGGGCGGAGGCCGTCAAAGAAGGGTGCGCTCTTGACCACGGCGTCCTGCAGCTTCATCCCGATCATATCCCACAGGGTGATGAGCTGGGTGGACTTGAGGAGGATGGGGGTGATGAGGAGTTCTCCGACGATGGCAATGATCATGACCGCCGCGGACAGGAGGCCGAACTGGATGACGGGAATGAATTGGGAAATGGCGCAGATGGCAAAGCCGCCGGCCAGGGCGATGGAACTGCAGACCACCGGCCGGACTTCGTCATGAACGGCGGCCGCTACGGCCGCCTCACTGTCCTGGAGCTCCTGCATAGCCTGTTTGTAACGGTTCATGAAGTGAATTGTATCATCGACGGCGATGCCGATGGCGATATCGGCTACCATGGCCGTGCCCACGTTCAGGGGGATATCCAGAAGGCCCATGATGCCGTAGATGGAAACAATGGGAAAGATGTTCGGGACGAGGGAGATCATCCCGGCCTTGAAAGACCAGAAGAGGAAATACATGCAGAGGAAGACGATAAAAAGGGTCAAGGCCAGCGATGTGACCGAGTTAATGGCCAGACTCTCCGCCGCCTTGTTGATGAGAATGTATTCCCCGGTGACATCGAACTTGAAATTCGGGTTCATGTTCTTTTTCATGTACTTCTGCAATTCTTCCAGGATTGCGGTGATTTCGTAGCTGGCACTGACATTGTGGCGGACCATGATGCTGACCTCACTGAAGTCCGGCGATACGAAACGGGAGATTTCATCCCGCTGGAAGAAGAGCATATACTGGGAAACGAGGTTGGAATCCGCCGGGATGGCGAAGAATTTCTTGTCGCCGTTGTTCATCTCCCGGTTAATGAGGGCCACCCGGTCGGCCAGGGACTCCGTCTTGTCGAACCAGCCCTTCTGGGCCATGAATTGCTGCAGGGCGGCGACCTGGGAAAGATACTCGGACTGCTTGAAGGTGTCCGGCATGCCGCTGCTGATCCGGATAAAGAATGTTTGCGCCCCCGCTAATTCCTTATGGAGGGTGTCACTGCGCTTTCTGATCTCGGAATCCGCTTTGAAGTAGCCCATGAAGTCGTTATTGACCTTGACGAGGAAGGTGGCGCCGAACATGGCCAAGGTTAGCAGGGAAAGGGTAACGATGATTATGATCTTTCTTCTGGGATTATTGACCAGCGCCAGGGTGCCGGTGGCGATTCCTTTGAAGAAACCGTCAATGAAATGCACCTTCGCCTCGTGCTTGCGGACCTTGGTGGGGCCGAAAAAATGGAGGAGGGCCGGACCGAAGGTAAAAGTGGCGAAGCAGTTGGCGGTGAGGGCGACGGTGGCGACCTGGCCGAACTGGATGAGCATGGAGATGTCATTATACATGATGGAGGCAAAACCGACAACCGTAGTAATCGAAGTCATCAAGACGGCCAGCCCCAGTTTGCTCGCCATGAGCTTGATCGAACCGTCCCGGTCGCCGTTGGTCTCTTCAATGCCCTCCAGGTACTCGTGCATCATATGCAGGTCTTCCGCGGAACCGATGACGAGGAGGATGGAGGGGACGATGACGGTCAGGACATTCAGCGGGATACCCGCGACGACCATGAAACCGAAAGTACAGATGACGCTCGATCCCGCCGTAATCATGGGCATGATACCGGCGCCGAAATTGCGCAGGGCGATGACGATGGTGCAGATCAGGACCAGACAGGCCAGGGGGACGATCCTTGCCTGGTCGGTGATGATGTTTTCGCCGATATTGCGGCGGCCGTACGAGTTGCCGAACTGGAAGACCCGGTCGAATTTGGATTGGTACTTGGCCGTCACTTCATCCACTTTCTTGGAAAACTGGGTATGAAATTCAGGATCGGAAGGGTCGACATCCACATAGAGGTTGATGGCCGTCATCTGGCCGTCCTTGGAAACAAGACTGTCCATGAAGAGGGGGCTTCTCATAGCGTCGGCCTGGATGCGTTTGGCGTCTTCCACCGTAGCCGGCGCCTGGTCCATCAGGGGATTTGTCTCCAGTCCTCCGGCCACGCCCTTGAAGTTGGTCACGGAAAAGAGGCTCTCGCAGCGACCTACCCCCGGCTTCCCTATTCTCCCCACCGCTTCCTGAACAAGATTATTATATTCCTCTTTGGTAAGGTTAGTTTTGGTTTTCAGGAGTTCTTTGTATTTATCAGGGAATTTGGGCTTCAGATACGCCTCGAGGTCGCTAACAAGTTTTCCGTATTCCTCGGGGTTTTTGGCAAGTTTCGCGTACTCATCCGGTTTTTTTGCCAACTCTGCATATACCGCGGGGTACTTGAGTTTCAGATACTCCTCGGGGTCCTTGGCTTTAACGTATTCCTCAGGGTCCTTCGGCTCAAATTTCAGGTCTTTCAGTTCGTAGTAGATTTTTTCTACGTCTTTGAGTTTTTCGGGAGTGAAAAGATTCTTGTCCCGGACGAAGACGACGGTGATGTTGTCGCTGCCGAATTTCCTGACCGTGTCCCGATGGTAATCCTTGGCCGGGTCCCCGCTGATCATCATGCCCTCGGTCGAAGAATCCACTTTGATCTGTACGGCATAGTAGCCGGCAATAAGGGTAATGACGACGTTGATGATGATGACAAGCTTGGCGTTCTTAAGACTCCATAGCATCAATTTTCCCATATCGCATCCTCCAAATAAAATCCCAATAATGAAAAGTCAAGAATAGACGCCTAACGACGTGAACGACGAAAAATCCCCTTCACCAATAATGGCCAAACCCATATAGAAAAACCAAGAATTTTGCAATCAGATAATGGTGTGAATATTTCAAGGATAGTGGTTTCTTAATGCCCCCTGCGACTATAAAAAATACTTCGACTTACCGATGACTTCTTTGAATCTATTTGACATATCAGGTTCCTTTTGCTACAAAGTTACGAAAGACTGATTCGGGGGAACGATGAGAATTATAGCTGTTTTATCTTCCTTTATCTTCCTTTTTCTCTTCTCTACCGGTGTGTTGGCCAACGCCAGCAGTTGTGTCCAGTGCCATACCAATGAAGCCCTCATGAAATCCCTCCACAAACCACCGGTCATCACTGCCGGTGAAGAAGGCGAAGGGTGAGCAGGGGCGCCTCCGCCAGTTAAGGCGGAAGAGATGTACAAGGGGTATGTCGTGGACGGGGCCCTCATTGCAAAAGATCCCCACTTTCGCATGGGTTGCCGGTTGTGTCATAAAGGTGATGAGAAGGGGCAGGGCAAAGAAGGGGCTCACAAAGGCATGATCAAGCGCCCTTCCGACTCCCTGAAGACATGCGGCATGTGCCACAAGCAGATTGCCGATAACTATTCAAAATCACTTCATTACACCACGGCAGGGCAGAGAAACGGCGTGATGCCGAGGTTTTCCAAAGAAGAGCTGAAAACCTTCGATGCCAAGGTTTTTGAAAAGTCCTGCCGGAGTTGCCACGCCTCCTGCGGGGATTGCCATGTCAAGGCCCCGGCGGTGGGGGGGATCAGCATCGGTCTCATCCAAAAGCACAAGTTCGTGAAAAAAGACGAAGGTAAAACCTGAGCCTTCTGTCACGGCGGCCGGGTGTATCCCGAATATACGGGCGAATACGGCGGCAGCCCCGATGTCCATTATCAGAAAGGCATGACCTGTATGGAATGCCACAAGAAGGCTGAGTTCCACGGTGACGGGACGGCCTATAACAACAAGCAGGCCGTAAAAGACCGGCCGTCATGCCGGAATTGCCACAAATTGGGGCAGGAGGCGAAATTGACGGCCAGGATCTCCCATCAGCGCCATCAGGGCAAGGTGAGCTGTTACGGCTGTCATACCGCGACGGCGTACCGTCAGTGTCAGGACTGCCATCTTGGCAAAGGCGCTGCGGCGAAACCGGCCCTGGTGCTGGGTTTGAATCCCCGGGACAAAAAGACCCTAACGACCTTGCGTCTTATTCCCACCGTCAGGGAAACCTTTGTCAAGGAAGGAATCAAGATGGAGAATTTCGACGCCCTGCCGAACTACTGGGATTCGCCGGTCCATAACATTCGCAAGCGCACCGACAGGACCCGTTCCTGCGACGCCTGTCATGTAGAAAGAACCGGATTCCTGAACATGGATACCATGATCAAAGGCGGGTCAAAGGCCAATCAGGGTCTGATCATGACCCCGAAGCCCATTCACAGGTGAGAGCATATTGAGAACATCCAAACACAACTTAATAATTCTCACTATTGTTCTGGTCGTCCTCCTCGCCGGTGTCGGCTTGGCGAGGTCCCATCAGGATGTCTGGTTGAAAAATGAGCAGGGAGACAGGATCAGCCCCGGAGAAAACAGCGCCGATCCATACAGCCCCCGGAAGACCTGTGGCGGCTGTCACAATTATAACCTGATTACATCCGGTTACCACTTCCAGCAGGGCTTCGATCGGATGGGCGACCGCTACGACGAAAAGCGCCCCTGGCTGCTATCGCCGGGGATGTTTGGAAAATGGCTCCCCACCGCGGCGGCCGGTCGTCTGGCAGCGAAAAACAACACCGATCCTCGGCAGATAGATCTGTCCACCTATGACTGGATCGGCGGCGGCAAATATGACGCCGGACACAAGGCAGCTGCGGTCGCCTGCGGCTGGTGTCATCCCGGTGGCGGGCCCCTGGAATACGGCCGGGACGCCCGGGGGAGGGCAGACAAGACTAGAAATCTCGCCGCCGGGGAAAAATTGAACAAAAATCCCCTCGATGGCGATTACAGCGCGGTGGGGACACCGGACAAAAAAAGTCACTTCCGGGAAAGCGGTGTTGTGGAGGCCGATTGCCTCCTTTGCCATCGCAGCAATTACCGTTTCCATGAGCGCAACGAGCAATTGAATCGCCGGAATTACCGCTGGGCAGCTACGGCGGGGGCCGGACTGGGGAAAATATCCGGCGCCGTTTTTACCTATCACCGTCCGGGGGCCGGCCCCGGGGAGGCGGGATTCAAGGAAGGGTCATGGAACTTTTCCAAGCGACCTGTTACGGTTTATCACTGGTCGAACCACAGCCTTTTTGCGACCGACGGGCGGATGAAGGGCGGCATCATAAAGAAAACCGTGGAAGCGAATAATTGTCTCCAATGTCACGGGGAAGGAGAGGCAAAAAATACGGGAGGTCTTCATGAACCCGCTTATGACGCCCATATCCGTTCCGGATTGATCTGTACGGATTGCCACGGTCTGATTGGCAGCAATACCGGAGAAAGACTCCGGCATCAGATTGCCAAGGGGAACTCCCCCCTGAATACCGTCAGGGATGATCTCGATTACGTAGGCATGAAAACCTGCGCCGGCTGTCATCATGGCGATCAATATAAGCCCGGGCGGCGCGGCATGCCAAAAAAGGCAAAAAATCCTCAAGCCCTTCACGATCAGAAATTCTCCAAGGCGACTTTCCATACCTACCTGGTGACCTGCAACGGCTGTCATGCCGTGGCTCAGCCCGCCCGGGGGATGGTTGTTCTTGATATGAGCACGGGACGAGAAACGGGGTACACCGCCGACGACCTGGGAGGTGTCCGCTGGTTTTCTGATTATGCGGGTCTGGCAAAAGAACCCTGGAAACCATGGATGAACCGTCGTGCCACCGGGAAGGATCGGGAAGAACGCTATGCCCCGCTTGTTCCAAAGATCCTGCAATGGTTTGGAGAAAAACAGGCAAACGGGGAAATCCGCCCGATCCCCCTTCGGTACGTTGAACAGGCAGGAAAGACTGCTTCCGACCTGACCGCCCTGCAGGTTAAAATGCCGGACGGTCAGGCGGGGAAATATTTGACGGCGGTGAAAGATAAGGATATCATCGGAATGATCACGAGGCTGTCGGCCCTGGGTTTCCCAAAGGTGGTGTTTGTCGCCGACCGGATCTACAGTGTTAACAAAGGAGTCTTGGTTGGAGAGCCATTTGTGGGCTCGCCTGTTATTTACGGGGTGGAACACGGCGTGACCCCCCTTAATAAGAAACAGACCTATGGGGTGAGAGGGCGGCCCGATGGCTGCGGGGACTGCCATAGCGATACTTCGGCCTTTTTCAACAAGATGGCCATCCGGAACATCCGTGATTTTCTGAAAAACGATTATCCGGCCCTGAAAGGGCCAAATGTCGTTCCCCAGTATGTGGATTGGGGACTGAAGGGAGTACCCGCGTTTGAGTAATTCCGATTCTAAATCAAAGCGCTATCTTCGTTGGCATCGGCAATCGGCTCCTCGACGTATAAAAAATACGCCTGCGTCGCCTCTGCCTTGCCGCCTTGATTTCATCTCTGATTTAGAATCGGAATATAATAAAGGCTGCCAATAAAAAGTGTGGCATGAAATATGACAAGATACGAAATGCGGAGTATTAAACTTTTTTTTATAATCATGATATTTTTGCCTATGTTCATCTCCCCGGCGGGGGCGGATCAGAAACCGCCGCCGAGAATTGAACCCCGGGCGGTGGTGCGGATGATGGATAACCGGGAAAGCATCGTGTTAATTAATGTGTTGAGTTTCCTGGAATGTATGGACAGCCGGATTCCTGCTTCCCTCTGTATTGCCTGTGAAGAGAAGGGAGAAAAGGCAGGCCTGCTGCCCCGGGACCGAAATGCAAAGCTCGTTTTTTACGGCGGGAATACCCCTGTCGAAGCGGGATGTGAGATTATTAGGGAGGCTCAGCGTCAAGGTTTTGCCAATCTTTATATTCTCAAGGGAGGCCTGACGGCGTGGAAGCGGGCCGGTTATGAGGTGGAGTCCGTCAATCGGATCCCCCGGGTTCTATGGCCGGCCGTCAAGCCGGGCAACCTGAAACCCTGGTTGAATTCGGCGCCTGGCGCCCTGATGATCGATCTCCGTTCCCCGGTGGCCTACCAGTCCCATCACATTTCCGGCGCCGTCAATATGCCCCTGGTATCGCTGCACAGGACCTACCAGGATCTTCCCTGGGATCGTCCCCTCCTCGTTATCGACGCCGATGGGTCCCGTTCTTTCCTGGCGGCGAGTTATCTGCGCCGTAAAGGCTTCGAGAACGTCCGTCGTCTGGAGGGTGGCATGGCCGCCTGGCAGACCTGGAATAAAAGGGGGGCGCCATGAGGAGTCGCGGCAACATCGGATACGGACTTTGTTTCGCCCTGATTGTCTGTCTGGCCCTCGGGGGGATCTGGCCCGCAGGGATCGTCCAGGCGGCGGGCAACCCGTCAGAGGCGCCTCGCAATTGCCAGTCCTGTCATGCCGATGCCGTCTTCAAGGCCGGCTTTCAGGCTTCCGCTCACGGCAGGAACACCTGTGTGAGCTGCCATGCGGATATTACCGACCTCCGCCGTCACATGACCGGAGAGAACAAACCCGGCCCGGTCAACTGCGGAAGTTGTCATCGGGATGTCGCTTCCCGGTTCAAAAAGGATGTCCATTATGTAAAGCAAAATTTCCAGTGCCAGGACTGCCATCAGGACATCCACAGCATCCGGAAATCGCAAGGCGGGTTCAAGGTTGCGGCAGTGGAGAATTGCACTCAGTGCCACAGCCGTGAGGACTATGCGCTCCTCGGGCACAGCGGCGCCCTCCTGAAGGGGAATGCCGATGCCGCCGCCTGCACGGACTGCCACGGCCTCCACAACACCCCTTATTACGATCCTTCCCTGGAGCGGGACAAGGCCGCCGCCCGGGAAAATTATACCCGTCGCTGCCGTTCCTGCCATGCCGATGTGAAAATGGCGAAGCGGAACCAGTTTTCCACCAAAACCGTCGCCAGTTATGACGATTCCTATCACGGCAAGGTTCTCAACATCGGCTACCCCCAACGGGTGGCCGGTTGCGCCGATTGTCACCTCGGGCACAATATTCTGCCCAAAAATGACCCCCGCTCCGCCATGCACCCGGACAACATGAAGGCCGCCTGTAAGGCCTGCCATAAGGGATTTCACGATCGTTTCGTTTCTTTCGATCCCCATCCCGAACCGCTGGACCCCAGGCGTTCACTCGTCTACTATTGGACGGAAGTCTTCATGATTGCCCTGCTGGGGGGGACCTTCGCTTTTTTCTGGCTCCATACCATTCTCTGGTGGCGGCGGACCTATAGCGATAAGTGCCGCGAGGGGAAGGCGGGCTTCATCGAAAAGACAACCTTTCCGGAATGCCGGGAAGAAAAGCAGATCCAGCGCTTTCCCGTCCGGGACCGGGTCATGCACGTCCTGCTTATCCTGTCATTCTTCACCCTGGTCATGACGGGATTTCCTATCAAGTATTACGATTCTCCCTGGGCCAAGATCCTCATTAACATGTGGGGCGGAGCATACCGGGCCGGGCTGTTCCACCGTATCGCCGCCCTGGTCCTCTGCGGCCTGTTTCTCTACACCCTGTGGCTTTCCCTCCAGTTCCTGTTTCCGAAGAAACAGTTCCGGGGATCGCTCAAGCGTCTCTTCGGTCCTGACTCCCTGTTCCCGAACTTTAAGGATCTGAAGGATATCATCGGTATGTTCAAGTGGTTCTTCGGAAAGGAGGAGATGCCGAAGTTTGACCGTTGGACCTACTGGGAAAAATTTGATTTCTTTGCCGTTTTCTGGGGGATGACGGCCATCGGCGGCTCCGGGTTCATGCTCTGGTTTCCCGAGAAATTTTCTTATCTCCTGCCCGGCTGGATGATCAATGTGGCCGCGGTGGTCCATTCCGAGGAGGCATTCCTCGCGGCCATATTCATCTTTACGGTCCATTTCTTCAACAACCATTTCGTGCCCAACAAGTTCCCCCTGGAAACGAATATCTTTACCGGTCGCTATCGCCTGGAGGCCCTGCGGCATGAACGGCCCCTCGAATACGAGCGGCTTATGGCGGAAGGGCGTCTCGACGCCATGAAGCGGGAGGGACCCGGCTTCTGGACCCAGTTGTTTGCCGGTGCTTTCGGTCTGGCCAGCCTGATGCTGGGGTTGTTGCTGACGGTTCTGATCTTCTGGGCGGCCCTATTCTATTGACGGAGGCATAAAAAGCCCGTATACTGCCCCTCGACTGATCATTTGTGCTATTCCTTAGGTGAGGTAACTTTTTGACGAAACAAAAAAATCCGTTCAGGTCGTTCTTTACTTCCGTTTATCTGACCATTACCCTCCTTGTCTTCACGGTTGTCCTGTCGATTATCGGCACCTTCATCCCCCAGCAGGATGCGGCGCGGGGGTTTGCCCAGGGGATGCCACCGGGGCTGGCCTCTTTTCTGCAGACCATGCAGGTCTTCGATCTGTTTCATTCGGTCTGGTTTTTTCTTCTCATGCTCCTCCTTTCCCTGAACCTCATCGTCTGTTCTCTGAACCGCTGGCCCCTGACGTGGAAGCAGTTCCGGGGGGCGCCTTCTTCCGGGGAGGAAGGGTTGTTCCGGGGACTGAGCCCCGAACGTATCTTCCTGTGCGACGAAGATGTCGGGACCATGACCGGGCGGATAGAGGGATTTTTAGGTCGGAAGTATCGAAAGATCGGCAAGACTCAGGAAAAAGAGGATGCCGTAATCATATGCGGTGAAAAAGGTCGATATTCCCGCTTCGCCGTCTATGTTGTCCACATGTCCGTGCAGCTCCTTATCCTGGGGGCGCTGATGGGGGCATTCTGGGGGTGGGAAGGCTATGTCAATATCGGAGAAGGAGAGAAGGCGGACGCCATCGACCTCAAGGGGGGGAAGGGGACCAAGGCGCTCCCCTTTACCATTCGCTGTGACAAGTTTATGGTCTCATTCTATGAGAATGGCGCCCCCAAGACGTACCGTTCGGACCTGACCTTTTTGAAAGACGGCAAGACGATCTACCAGGGACCTCTCCTGGTGAATCATCCTGTCTCCCTGGAAGGAGTGCAGGTTTACCAGGCCAGCTATGGAAGTTCTCCCGATGGCCGGGCCTCGCTTGCTATTTCCCGGGGTGGTCAGGAGGGAAAGATAATAAAGGTTGGACCGGGAGAAAGCTTTTCCCTGCCGGGAAAGGAAGGAACCGTCCAGATAGTGCGGCTGGAGGAAAACCTCATGCAGATGGGGCCGGCGGTGAAGATCCTGGTCCGGTCCGGGCAGGGAGAGGTCTCCTTCTGGATATTTCTGCATATCGATAAAATCAGGGAAATGAATCCCGGGGTAACGGAGCAGGTCCCGATGTTCAATCCGGCCCTGTTCAAGCCCTATCTCTTTGTCTTAAAAGGCATCGAAGAACGCTATTATACTGGTCTCCAGGTGAGCCGCGATCCGGGAGCGCCGCTGGTGGCGGCTGCGGCCGTGCTGATGATGGTGGGATTGATAGGGACGTTTTTTTCATCTCACCGCCGTATCTGGATCAAGATTCAACCGGCCGGGGAGAAAACAAGGATCAGCGTCGCCGCGAGAACCAATAAGCACCCCGTGGTTCTGGAGCGCGAGGTACGGCAGTTGACTGAACAGATTAAAATCAGCTTGGAGAAGGGATCAACATGACGAACACCATGATACTGAGTTGGGTCACCTTTCTCTATTTCGGGGCCTTTGTCTTTTATCTTTTTTGCCTCGTATTCCGTAAGGAGTTCTGGGGTAAAGGGGCTTTTTACACGGTCATTGGCGGCCTTGTCGCCCATACCGTGGGCCTGCTGCTCCGGTGGCAGGAGTCTTATGCCCTCGGCATCGGCCACGCGCCCCTGTCCAATTTCTACGAATCCCTCATCTTCTTTGCCTGGGCCGTTGTGGTGCTCTATGTCATTGTGGAATGGCGGATCAAAAACCGCAGTCTCGGCGTTTTCGTGCTCCCCGTGGCTTTCCTGCTCATGGCCTTTGCCTCCCTGGCCCCGAATATCAGTGACCGTATCCAGCCCCTGGTTCCCGCCCTCCAGAGCAACTGGCTTACCAGCCATGTCGTGACCTGCTTTATGGGTTATGCCGCCTTTACGGTGGCCTTTGCCATCGGCATCATGTACTTTCTGAGGAACATTCCTCTCTTTGGATTCATTCCAGAAGGGGATATTCTGGATGAACTCCTCTACCAGAATACAGTCCTGGGGTTTGTCTTTCTCACCCTCGGCATCATGACCGGCTCGGTATGGGCCCATTACGCCTGGGGGTCTTACTGGAGCTGGGATCCGAAGGAGACGTGGTCCCTAATCACCTGGCTCATTTACGCCGTAATGCTCCATGCCCGTTACGTCCGGGGATGGAAGGGCAAGCGCATGGCTGTGCTGGCGATTATCGGATTTGCGGCGGTGCTGTTTACCTACCTGGGTGTGAATTATCTTCCCGGACTCCACAGTTACCTTCAGTCATGAGTCGAAAGAATTGGAGGAATGAATCATGAGATATTTCTGGACCGCCATTATCTGCGGTCTGTTTTTTATCACCCCGGCCATTGGCGGCGGGAATGGTCTTATCGAAGTCAGGGGTCCCGAAGGGGGCACCGCGACCGGCTTCAGTGACGGGATCGGTGAGGTAAATACGAAGGGGGATCATGAAATTGTGGCGACCCTGCCGTCGAATCCGACGACGGGTTATCAATGGCAATTGATGAAACCTCTTGCAGAAACAACTGTAAAGCTGGTCAGCCATGAGTATCGTGCCCCGCAGACAGGATTAGTGGGGGCGGGGGGCCGGGAGATCTGGGTTTTCCGCACCATGGGCCCCGGAGAGACCGAGATTGCCCTGGGTTATCTCCGACCTTGGGAGAAGGGGGTTCCCCCGGTCAACATCCAGACCATCAGGTTGAGGGTCACTCCTTGAGGATGTCGAGCAGTTCGTTTCCGTATCGCTGCACCTTGTCTTGAGAAAGGCCGGCGCTTGTAATCAATGAAACCAGTGTCGGTTCGCCTGTCCGGGATATCTGGAGGAGTTCCTGGTCGGAGATGATCATAAAGAGCGCCCGATT
>Ga0172379_10003979_pt1 | contig 22621 bp, 23 predicted proteins | sample GrowelOW334metaG_FD_119756 | JGI IMG/M metagenome (GOLD analysis project Ga0172379, IMG submission 119756) | Groundwater microbial communities from an aquifer near a municipal landfill in Southern Ontario, Canada - Groundwater well OW334 metaG | ecosystem: Environmental > Aquatic > Deep... | reverse complement strand
TTTTGAAGATCAGCTGGGGCTCTATCAAAAAACAATTCTGTTTGCTGATAATAGTTGTGAATAACCTCCTTTAATTTAGGTTCTATTTTTACTTTTTTTGGATTCTTAACATCAAGAGATGTAAGAATTTCCTGAAGAGAAAGCTGTGCTTTCTTCTTTTTTGACATAAAAATTTCCGTAATCATAGTCTTTCTTTTTCTAATTTATAATTTTATTTTACTTTTATTTCATATTCTCTCTTAGGCACAATCCATCGCGCCACCGCATAAAGCAATGTCGCGGCAACAATCTTTGCAACTATCGATTCCCACATGCTATCATTCCAAATATGATAGATGAGAAAAGCAATAATTGCGATTCTGAAGAATATCGGATAGAGACGCAAGAAGTGTCCCACATCCCGACATAAGCCTAAAACATATTTTCTTTTAGTGAACAGTTTTTCATCTGCTTTCAAAAGAAAATTTGAGATTTTGATTTCGAAATTTGTCATGGTTTTATTTTTTTTTAGATTTCTATTTTTATTTATTTTCTATTTTTTGGAGACTTATAATTATTTACTGCCATAAGTCAATGCAATAAATCTCCAAATAAAAAAATCGCCCAGCGTTAAAGGGGACGATTAATAAGGTTTCGGAAGGAGTATACCGGACTTATATGTCCAGGAGTCCTAGGTGGATATCCCTTATGGGAAGGGTGAAACGCCATAGGAAGACTCGCTCCTTCCAATATAATGAAGATATTACCTGACATCTCTATTATATGGGAAAGAGGAACGGAAGAAGACCAAACAAGATCAACGATACATCTTAACCAGATCACATAGGCCTGAAATCTCGCGAAAGCAGGTCTGCAAAGAGACTAAGATCCCAACACACAGACACATGTATAAACTGTGTATACAAATCAGGTTTTGCTGTATTTACAAAGGAGGATACTAATACGCTAGAAACAGAGAAACGAAGTTTGATGCCATTTGGTTTGTGATTTTGAGCTTTTGTTTTTGTTTTTGAAACGGCGCAACGTTCATGATTCTAGATATGGAAATATCACTTGGTAAGCAGATTCTGATATCTATGCAAAAGGGTTGATAGAGTAAAGACCTTCTTCCATGATGTAATTATAGTCGGAATTGGAAATAATGCAAATAAAATGGCACTTTTTTACATAGCTCTGAAAAAGCTGATAAAAAGCCCGATATATCTGAGAAAAACCTGGGAAATCTAGTGAAAATCTTGATTTTTGTTTGCAAATTGAGGGGAAATTGGTAAGAATATGGGGTATATTTTGTGATTTTTACATTTTTTCGTATTTTTGAGATGGTAGCTAACTTGGAAACGATTGTATCTTGGGCAAAAAGAAGATGATTTGTCTATCCCAACTCTGAAATCTATGGATGACTAGCTAATGCATGGGATTTTGGTCCTTATGGCTCTTTGCTCAAAAAAAATATTGCTGATCTGTGGACTAAGCATTTCACTCAAGAAAGAGATGATGTCATCCTCATGGACACAGCCATAATAGCACACCCGACTACTTGGAAAGCTAGCTGACATCTAGCATCTTTTGCTGATGCTTTGATTGATGATAAAAAAACCGGACAAAGATTCCGTGCTGACAAACTCATCGAAGAATATTTTGAAAAAAATAGAGACTGACTCAGTGACGACGAATTGGTGAAAAAACTATGAGTCAAAAACCTTTCACCAGAATCCCGAGGAAACGACGGAATGAGAGATTTTATTGTCAAAAATATCCCCAACAATCCTGATAGCAAAAAGCCTGCTGATTGGACAGACTGTAGAAATTTCAATCTCATGCTCGATACTCACCTATGACCAGTAGCGAATGATTCTTCAAAAGTCTATATGAGACCTGAAACTTGCCAGTCACTTTTCACTGATTTCAAGGCAGTATTGGACACTACTAGAGCAAGAATTCCTTTTGGTTTAGCACAGATAGGAAAGGCATTTAGAAATGAAATAACTCCGGGACAATTTCTCTACAGAACAAGAGAATTTGAACAGATGGAAATAGAATATTTTGTCGAAGACGATGAACAAAAAGCTATGGACGTATATAACAATCGAAAACGCGATTGTATGACCTATCGGACTGAAGTCATAGGCATACACCCAGAGCATCTCAGATTTAGAGATCACGAAAAGCTCGCTCATTACGCAGCTGCGGCTACTGATGTAGAATATCTCTATCCGCGAGGATTTGGGGAGATTCAATGAATACACAACAGAACAAATTTTGATTTAACTCAACACCAGGAAGTAAGCGGAAAAGATATGCAATATTCTGACCCTTTTACAGGGAAAAGATATATTCCTCGATGTATTGAAGCATCATTTGGACTCGGAAGACAAGTCATGGTGACTATGTTGGAATTTTATGATGAAGAAGCTCTAGAAAATTGAGAATCTCGCGTCGTAGTAAGATTTCCTAAGCAATTGGCTCCTATACAATTTGCTATATTTCCTCTCATCAAAAAAGATGAAAAACAGGTCGAAATAGCGGAGCAAATTTTCAAAAAACTCAGCAAAAATTATAAATGTGAATATGATGATGGATGAGCTATCGGTAAAAGATATAGAAGACAAGATGAAATCTGAACGCCATATTGTATCACCGTCGATCATCAGACTTTGGAAGACGGAACAGTCACCTTGAGAGATAGAGATACGATGGAACAAAAAAGAGTGAAAACTGAGGATATTCAATTCTAAATGCTAAATTCTAAATTTTAAATTTTCACGATCTCTGCTGATTTAGAATCTAAAATCTAGAATCTAAAATTAATTTTATTCATTATATCCATTCATGGAAAATCCAACTCCTGAACAAATTCCTCAAGTCCCTGTGGTACCTACACCTGCGCCAACTCCAACTCCAACGCCTGCGCCAGTACCCGAAGCGCCAAAGCCCGTCGAATCGACGCCTGTGAAGGCTGAAGTCCCAGCTCCTGTGGAAGTTACCAATATTCCTTTTTATCAACCGCAAGCACAGCCTGCTCAGACTACTGTAGAAGCTAGTCCCGGTGTAAGCGGGATCAAAGTAGATGCTCCGCAAGTGATTGAAAAAATAGTATATAAAAAACAGAGGATCCATGGATTTTTCAGAACCTTGACGATCATTGCATTGCTTGTGGTAGGAGTCTTAATGCTCCTAGAAAATACAGGCGTCATGAAACTTTCTATCAACAATGTAAATCTTGATCTCGTCTACCCCATCGTCATTATTTTTTCTACGATCATCATACGAAGTTATAGAGGAATATTTGGAAAAATATTCTGACTGATTTTATTTCTCGGGGTAGTGGGATGATTTTTCTGAGTCAGTACCTACTCTTCACTCAACCCATCGACCAAAAGTAAATTTGGAAATTTTGTAAGCTACGACTCCCCTGCCTGAACAAATTCCGGCATCGTACTTTCACAATTGAATATCAATACCCTTATCGGAAATTTTGATATCAAGGGACTGGAAACAAAAAATCTCGCAGAATGAACTTACAAGTCTGATAGAAATCTTCTCGTCACTTCATGAGTAAAACAGAATTATGACTATCTTTCTCTCAAGGAAGATCCAAACTGGAATCTCTTGCAGAATTATTTTTCCAATCTTGCGCTCGGTATCTCACAAGAAAAAGTCATCAACCTCTATCTCAAAAATTTACTCTGAATACACAATGTCGATCTGACTAAGGTGAAATGGTCCAAAGTCAAAATTCACGGATGAGTACAAGATCTTAATCTGATGTTATGAACTCCTGCCTTCACCAATAACGAAGTCGAAGTACAACTCGTAGGAGGAAGAATCTCTCTTACTGTACCCAAAGATGTCTGAGTTAAACTCTACTTCAAGCAATGGGGAGGTTCCTTGGAACTCACTGATTTTGATATCAAAGGAAAAGATTATTTTGAATCCAAAAATATAGCGACAGCAAAAAAAATCATCAACATCAATGTAAGCGTTGGCGTATCTACGTTTACGCTTTTACGAAAATAAAGCGGTACACGGCGAACGGTACACGGCAAATGTCGCGCATTCCACATTATCCGTTATCCGTTACCCGTTTTACTTATTAGTTTGGACAATGAAGATCATATCGACCAACAGACGCGCCTATCATGACTATGAATTCGAAAAGGAATATGATGTTGGTATTGTACTCAAATGACACGAGGTCAAATCTATCAAATCATCACAATTGAATATCAAAGATGCTATCGTCAAATTTTCTGATGGCGAATTGCGAATATATAATATGGATATCCCTTTGTACAAAAACACCTCTCCACTTATCGTCCCTGGCTATCAATCCAAAGGAAGAAGAAAGTTGTTAATCACAAAAAAAGAATTGGCAAAACTGTCTGCCAAAACGAACAACTCCTGATATGTTGTGGTTCCGCTTGAAGTATTTCTTACCAAAACTAGCCTTATCAAGCTTAAAATCTGAGTAGGAAGACTGATGAGAAAAGTAGAAAAGAAACAAGTCCTCAAAGAAAAAGATATCAAATTAGAAATGGATAGAGAAATTAAGAATTCTAGATTCTAAATTCTAGATTTTTGATTTGCTTATGGGGTGAATAATCTCTATATTTACTTCAAATAAAAAAATACTAACCAATAAATACCACATCCTATGACAAAAAATGTACATGCAGTGCAACAAGAAGACCCTCTTGTCTCTGCGTTAAAACATGTTTTTCTCCGAATGAAGAACGAAGCATTGAAAAATGCCTATATTCCCAAGAGCATTAGAGAAAACTACAAGGTACGCCTTGATTTCACAACTGGTACAATCGTGCTCAGCGAGAAATAGAAAAAACACAACCTATATCAAAAAAACCGGCACATTGCCGGTCTTTTTTTATATGAACGTATACAATTTATTTCCCGATAAACTTCTTCCCCATAAATGGTACGAGGACCTCAGGGATTTTGATCGTTCCATCAGCTTGTTGATTATTTTCTATGATAGCAATAAGTGCTCTCGGAGTCGCGATAGCGGTATTGTTCATGGTGTAACAATATTTGATTTTTCCTTCGTTGTCACGATAACGGAGATTTAATCTACGTGCCTGGAAGTCGAGAAATGAAGTCACTGAATGTGTTTCTCCGTAGGCGTTACGTGAAGGCATCCAGCATTCTAAGTCGTGTGAATTATATTTTCCGATAGCTAAGTCTCCACTACACAACTGCAAAAGACGGTAAGGTACTTTGAGATCATCAAGAACATCCATAGAGTTTTGGAGGATCTGCGTGTGATATTCGTTGGACATCTTTTCATTTTCTGGAAGGATAACGACCTGTTCTACCTTCATAAATTGATGCACTCTATACAATCCTGCGGTGTCTTTCCCGTAGGTTCCTGCTTCACGGCGGTAACATGTTGAATAGCCACAATATTTTTTTGGTAATTCGTCTTCGGTGAGAATTTCACCACTGTGATATGCGGTGACAGGAATCTCTGATGTCCCGATCAATCGTTGATCATCTCTTTCCATCCAATACGCATCTTCTTCTCCGCCAGGAAAATACCCTGTCCCGACGAGACATTCTGTGTTGACAATATTTGGCACCTGCATAGGCGTAAATCCTTTGTCGACCAATTTGCGAAGCGTGTATTGCAATACTGCCTGCTCTAGCATCATACCATCTCCTTTGAGAAAATAGCTGCGCGCTCCTCCGAGCTTCACTCCTCTTTCTACATCGACCATGTCGTGCATTTTCATAAGCGTCATATGATCTTTGTGTTCAAAGTCGAATGTCGGAACTTCTCCAAATGTTTTGACTACGACATTTTCTGATTCATCTTTGCCGATAGGCACGCTCGGATGAAGGGCAGTATTTGGCATCGTGAGCAACTCTTTATCAAGCTCCGCAACCACCTTTTCATAGTCTGCTTCGAGTGTTTGAATTTCTGTTTTGAGATTTTTTGCTCATTCAAAATCTTTTTTTGCTCCGAGTTCTTTCTGTTGATGTTTGAGCTCATCGATTTTGAGTTGGAGCGCTTTTCTCTCGTCGTCTCTGGCGAGGATAGCGTTCACGTCGATTTTTTTATTTTTGTATTCACAGATTTTTTTATATCCTTCTACGTCCTCACGGACTTTTTTGAGATCTATCATTTTGTAGCCGATTAAAGAATTAAAAGATTGCAAATTGCAAATTGCAGATTAATTAAATATCAACCAAGAATCTGTAATCTGTAATTTGTAATCAGACAATTAAGTAATTTTATTTTAATGAAAGAAAATCTTTTTGTAAATCATTTCTGCTGCGAGTTTGAGACTGTTGGAATTTTTCTGTCCATGCGCCTTGGTCATAGAATATTCGGTATAGACGATATGTACAGGCACTTCTACGAATGATAAATGATTCTTTTTTATCTGCTCTTGAAGCTCGTTGGCATAGTGCATACCATCAGCCGTCAGATTAATTTTTTGTAATGCTTCGACTGAAATGACTCTATAGCCATTGTGCGGATCTGATACTTTTGCTCCATAAAATACTAGCGTGATCATTCTCGATACCCAGAGAATAAATCTTCTCATTTTTGGCATATTTTCTACCTTGGATGATTTGAGAAATCTAGATCAAAAATAGACGCTTGCTGGATGATGTTGGATATGAGATTGGAAGACTTCCATATCTTTGAGATTCATTTGACCATCTGCATCATAGGTAACCATCCATTGAACCTGTAGTTCTTTGTGATATTTTTTGATAAAATTGAAGCCTGTCTGATTTGCTGCGCCACCTCCTCTATTGATGATATGCGAGGCAATGATAAGTAGCTTGTCCGAATATTGTTTCTTCTTTTCTTGAAGTATCGACAGCGAATTATCTAGAGAGCCATCATTGATGGCAATGATCTTGGAAAATCCTGCCGCATAAATTTCGTCTATCACTTGTCCAACCATTTTTTCTTCGTTGTAGACTCTGAGATTGAAGATAAATGCATCCTTGGGATGGGTATTTTTCCATTTCTTGATCTGTTCCTTGTCTTCTGTATATGCCTCGTTGGAAGCCATTTGTGAAATCAGTCTGGTGAGTTGCATTTTGTCCTTTGTGTGTTTGTTGACAAGCTCCATATAAAAATAGAACAAAAGAATTAGACCGATATATACCAAAACATCAGCACCTCTTGCTGATCCGAAAAATTTTCCAAATTTATCCAAATATGTCTGATTGAGGGCAAAAAGAGCTATGGTCGCTCAACCAAGTACGAATATCAAAAAATGCAAGATGTTCATTTTTTTGCGTTTGTAGATATCTACTCCGAATACAACGAAGATGATACCTGCTACGAGCACGATAAATTGAAGAAGTGACATGAGAATTAATTAAGAATTAAGGATTAAGAATTAAGAATGAAAAATGAGTCCGAAATATCCTCAATTCTTATAAAAAGTTTATACTTACTGGCTAATGAAAATCAAGATTTCTACCATTTGACTGCCTCCTCCGTTCCCGCTTTCATATCTTTGAATTTGTAGATTCATTCTTTTTTTTCTCCATCGCCGAGAATGATGACAAAGGGAATTCCTTTTTTGTCGGCGTAGCCGAATTGTTTTCCTAGTTTGTCTGCGGTCGGATAGATTTCAATATGTTTTCCTTCTTTGACAAATTGTGAAGCCAAAGCGTAGATATCTGTTGTCGTATCGTCAAAATTGACAAAGAGATAATCGGCGACCGTTTGTTGAGTTGGCTTGGTATTTTCCATAATGAGATAGGTGATTCTCGATAGACCGATACTTCCACCTACGCCAGAATAAAAGTTTTTTTTGGGATCGATGTAGCCGGTCAGATTTTCATATCTTCCTCCTGAACTAATACTTCCTAGTGCAATATCATCATCAAATAAAGTTTCATAAACTGTGCCCGTGTAATAATCTAGTCCTCTGATAATGAATGGGTCGTACACAAAATTGAATCCAAAAGAAGCATTGAGAAGCTGAATGTGTTTCATGACCTCCTTGAGTTCGGTGATTCATTTGTGGAAGTTTGCGTTGTCTGCTAGGTCTGTCGAAAGATTTTCGAGCTTGGTCGTCGTGAAGATCAGAATCTTCTTATATTCCTCGTCCGTGAGTCAGAGTTTTCCGAGCTCTTCTTCAAATTTTGCTTGTCCGATTTTGTAATATTTATCAAAGAGTGAATAGAGTAATTTGGTATCGATAGCAAATTGTTGGAAAAATCCCGAGAGGAGATATCTATTGTTGATGTGCATAGAAATCTTTTTTCCTGGCAAAAATTTGTCTTTGATTTCTTCCAAAGTTTTGAGAATCACAAACAACGTTTCGCTATCATAAAAAAGATTTTTTCCCTTACGGGATTCCTTTCAGTCTCCTATTTCTCCTGGATTGGCGTCATTTCGGATAACATCAATATCTGCTTGTCGAAATTCTCTAAATCTTCCTCTTTGCGCCCTCTCCCCTCTCCATACCGGCTGGATCTGATAACGTTTGAAGGGGAAAACTAATTCGTTTTCTCGATCGAGTACATATCTCGCAAACGGCACCGTAAGGTCAAAATGCAGAGAATAGTCTTTGGTATCTGCTCCACCTTGTGCTAATCCATACAATCAAAAAATCTGCTTACCAGCATCTTCCCCATTTTTGGAAAGGAGGACAGTATTGGCTTCTACTGCGGGAGTTTGAATATGGGTGTAGCCATATTGGGTATAATTTTTTTCTATAATTTTTTGGATCTGATCAAAGATCAGTTGTTCTCCAGGATTGTATTCTGGAAATCCTCAGGGACGGAACATGGACATAACAATGAAACGATAAAACGAATATATATTATATATTTGCCAATTATATACCTTATCAATGTACTAATCTGCTAGGTAAATACAAGAATTATTTGTATTTTGGACATAAAAAAAGGTGCCGTCCGTGATATCGAACAGCACCTTATTGAATTATAATACTAATGTACTAAAACACCTTCTACTGGCACCCTACGCACAACTGGGAGAATGATTCCCATATACCTCATTTCCGCTAGAAATTTCTTTCTTTTTGTTTCTAGCCGAATAAGATTTCTTTTTCGGGTGTGCTTCTCTAACTCGTCAACAGCAGTTTCGAGTTCTTTTTTACATCTTGTGATTGCATTATCGTAAGATGCTAAATTTCTCCTGAGGGCTTCTGTAACAATGCCCTCATTGATCGAATAAAACTCCCTTGTCCGGAGAGATGGCATGCCGTCGCTCCATTTGATTGAATAATACGGAACCTGCGTTTCCTCTTGATAGGAAATTATGCTCGAAAAGTTATTAGCAAGGGTCATAGTTATTCCCCTCAGTATCTCTTCGTTAGAAGAGCTTTCGTTGATGAGCAAATTTTTCCCAAACACAAAGACCCCGTTTTTGGTACTGCTTTTCACAAAGAAGTTAGTTATGATGAGATAATATCTCTCGCTAAACTTTTTGCGAAGAAGCGCGTCGTGTGTCTTTATTATTAAAAACTGTCGGTCGCGTAGACCTTTAAAATGCTCGATGGGTGCTAATTTTTCCATGATTTCTTTTTTTTGATTGTTAATTTTTTTGTTTTTGGTTTTTTTTGCGAGCATAATTATTTCTTATCCAAATACAACACTATTTGACATTTTCTTAAAATGTGTTTTTTATAAAAAAATGCCCCAGAAAATTTTTCCGAGGCTTGATTTGATCATTTCTTGGATTTACATAATGCTATTTGAGACAAAATGTCTCTTAGCATTGTTTTTCTGCTGGGTCTTTCATCTGGATCATCACAAACAACATTGATGGCACTTCTTATATGTGCCAAAGAAACAAGATAGAAATCACTCCCTTGAAGCTTTGGATTCATATTGCTTTTATCCACGATTCTGTATTTATCTTCAAAAGGCTCAATTTTTGCTAAAATGTTTATATTGAAACTTTTGATTATGGCCTCAGCATTTTCCTCATTAGTAAATTTCACTACATTCTTTTGATCAGCATATTTTAAATATAATTTGAATGGAAAATACCGAATTTCATTATTCTTTTTGTCGGTAAGAATAAAACAATATTCTCCATAGTCAAAGGTTTTGAGGATCAAAACATCCCCATTTTTGCCGTTCTCAAAATCAATTTTTGTGAGAAAATGCTCTGTGATAATTGGTTTCATGACGGTTTTTCCTTGTTTTTTCGATGGCTTTTTCATAGTGAGATTTTTTTGTGGTTATTTTTTTATATTTTTTTTAGTGTGTAATTATTTGCCTAGAGAATGCAACATCTGCTAATAAAAAAAACCGGAGGGTTACTCCGGCAGATTAGATTGAGATCTTAAATTATTTCTTGCTTTTTCTAGTCGGCTCCATTGCACTATCTCTAAGCCTTGATGCAATTATTTCTTTGAACTGCTCCTTTGGAACCCGAAAGAAATTTCTTCCCTCTTTTTCATCCATGTTGTTGTGGTCGATGATTTTATACAGTCCTTGCGTGTGTGGCAGGCGTATTATTTTCTTTTCCACAAGTAGAGAAAGAGATGATGATACCTCATTCATAGCTTCAAGCTTCGTCCCATATCTGTATTGCAGCTTGAAAGGCGACAACAGAACGGATCCTTTTTTCTTATTTTTTATTAAAAACACATAATTTGTGTTTGCGATTGTGTCAAGGACGACTAAGTCTCCATCTTCACAATCTCCCCATTTGATACATGTAAAATTAGTCATAGTTTTTTGTTTTTTTAGATTTTTGTATATGTGAGTTTTTATTTATCTTGTTACTGCATAGCTTTGATGATCTCTGGCACGAATTCATCTAATGGAATGGCGAGATATTTTTCGCAGTTTTGTACTTCTTCTCTATCTACGCCTGCGGCGAATTTTTTATCTTTCAATTTCTTCTTCACTGAACTGTAATCCATGCCCTCAAGTCCTGTCGGTCTCATGAGTCCTACGGCAAAAATAAATCCTGTCAATTCATCTACGGAAACCAAATATCTTCTCAACAGAGAGCTCACAGCAACTGATGTTTTTGCTGTATAATGTGATTTGATATCATCCGCCAAACATTGTGGTAAATGAATTTCTCCTACAATTTTTTCAAATTCTTCTCCCAAATGCTTGCTAGGATCTTTTCCAACATAATCTCGATCGATATCGTGAAGAAGACCAGCAATATATCGTAGTTCTTCGTTTTGATTCAATTTTTTTGCAAAATATTTCATGACATTTGCCACATCCAGACAATGCCTGTAGGTGTCTTTGAGATATTTTTTTGCTAAACTTTCTACCTCTTCGAGCGTCGGTAATTCTCCATACAGCGCTGCTACATCTACTTCACATATTTCAATGTCTTGCGCCTTTTTTTCTGGCTTCATGAGCGGAAACATGACTACATCCCTGAGATTGTCTTGCTCAGTAAGGATTGCTAATATCCTTTCAAGTCCCATACCAAAACCTGACTGTGGAGGCATCCCATATTCCATAGCCGTGACGAAATCATCATCAGACGCTGTTGCTTCTTCATCTCCTTTTGCTGATGCTTGTGCTTGGATATCAAAATTTGCTTGCTGAAGCAATGGATCGACCAGCTCTGAATAGGCCTTGCACATTTCTCGTCCATTGACGATCAACTGGAATTGCTCCACGATATTTGCGTCAGTGTCAGACACTCTCGCAAGAGGCTGCATGATGACTGGATAATTGTAAATGAATGATGGCTGGATAATTTGCGGTCTCAATATTTTTTTGAACATATAGTCGATCAAAGTAGTCGTTCCCATCTTTGCCATTCATTCAAATTCGATACCTTTGGCCTTGAGTTCTGTCCTAAGTGCATCAGCATCGTCCATGCCATATTTGGTAATATCAATCCCTGAAGCTTCGCTTACTCCCTTGGTATAATCGATGCGAGCAAACGGTGTTTTGAAGGTCACTTCTTTCTCTACTCCTTCTTTGTCTTTGACTTTGAGCGTTCTAGGCAATTGCATGGTATCGAAAACATAATCTAGCATCTTTTCCGTGAACCTCATATTGTCTTCATAATTTCGATAGACAGCGTAATGTTCGACCTGAGTAAATTCTTGCAAATGCGACGGATCAGATCCCTCGTTGCGGAAGTCTTGTCCGATTTCAAATACTTTTTCATATCTTCCTACGGTCGCTTTTTTGAGACCGGTTTCAAAGGCTATTCTCAGATACACATCTGTATCGTAGTCATTGTGATGCGTGATGAATGGTTTTGCTGCTGCTCCAGAAGCTGAATTTCCTAAGATGTTAGTTTGAATTTCTACAAATCATTCGCTCGTATAAAAATCTCTGAGCGTTTTATAAAATCTGGATTTGAACAAAAATCTTTTGTAGGTGTCTGGATTCATCGTGAGATCGAGATATCTTTTTCTGTAGAGCTCCTCTTGGTCGGTCAGTCCGTGAAATTTTTCTGGTAGTGGTCTGATAGCCTTGGAAAGAAACGTGAATTCTGACGCAAATATCGTAAGTTCTCCTTTGTGTGTTTTGAATACCTCTCCACGTACGCCAATGAAATCACCCATATCCACCATCTTTTCCATAAATTTGTAAGCGCTCATTCCCTCCTCGCTTCCGTCTTTTAAAGTACTTACTACTCATGTCTCACTACTCACGACTATCTTACAATTGTCGCGATGAAACATGATCTGAATCTGCTCTGTACTATCGAGCAATCTCGCAAACGCAAGCTTTCCGTGAGTACGATACAGCATCACTCTTCCTGCGGTGCTGACCTGCATTTCTGGAGCAGGGATGATGGCTTCTATTTCACGATGTTCTTTTTCTTCATACTGAGAAATGATATCTCCTATGAGATGAGTCTTATTGAAACTCTGAGCATATGGATTGACTCCCATAGCTTTCATCTTGTGTACTTTGGCAATACGGACATCGCGTTCTCCTTGATGATCAGTAATTTTTGCTTCTTCAGTCATGATATATTTGCAAAGGTAAAACTCTAATTATTTTTTTAGATACCCTACTATATCTTTTTTCAAAGACGGCAAATTATGCGAAATCACCGTCTTTACCACATTCGTATTTATGCCAAAATAATCATGCGCTGCGAAATTTCTCAGTTTTATTGCTCACTCAAGAGCAATACCACATTTTGGATATTTTCTCTTGATTTTGTTTGCTATCTCTCAGATGTGGATCAATTGCATCAAGCAGGCATCTAAAATAGTAGGATGCTTTTCGATATCCTCCACCGATACTTTTCCTATGTGATTTTTAATTTTTTCTATAGCGTCCATTATCCATTGCAGATAAGTTTCCATTCTTTCTGTGTTTTTTACCATTAGATAATACTTACTTTTTCAGATAAAACATATTTTTTTATACGATGATTTATGAAATCTTTACCTACCATATCTACTTTTCTTCAAAGTTTTTGCTTGAGAAAATCAGCAAGAAAAAATAACTCTCGCCCTATTTTCGCTTTTGGATTTTCTTCATACAAAAAATCTACATCACTGGTAGGTGTCTGTTCTTCCCTAGCAAATGAGCCAAACAACCGTAGATGTTTTATCCCTTTTTCTTTGAGATATTCTTTCACTTCCGGCGTCTTGATTCTTTGCAATATCTCATCTTTGTTTTTGACTTTACGAAGCATGGGTTGTGATGTAAGATAAAGATAGTTTATCTTATACATATTTGCTTGGTTTTTTCAATTGAAAAAAATCCTTCGCACGGCAATACCATACAAAGGACATAAAGGTCGATAATTATTTTACATCATCAGGAGTGTCGTCTTCATGAAAGTATTCCCTAACTATATCTTGAACCTCGCTCTCTTTGCCAAATTCTCTTTCCCAACGATATCCCATGATTTTAATGATACTGATGTCATTGCGCCTTATCCTCGGATTGATGAGGCAAGCGGCAGATATCAGATGATGACATGGCAGTAGCACAATAATTCTTTGATATCTTTTCTTTGATTGTAATAACTCAAAGAAATCTTTTTCTAACAAGCCCATTGGATTGAAAAGATCTTTCCAGTCCACATCTCGCATAAGCGAATGGTAAAAATCCTTGAGATCTCTTTTTTCCGATGAAGAAAGACGATTGTTCAGGAAATAATCTGATTCTTGTTTGGCGACATCCATGCTTTCAAATGCCTCTCTTAGCATTCCCAGATAATCATAGCTCATAATTTTAGATTTTTGTGATTGTTATTTTATTTGAGATTTTTTTTATGGACTTGCTTTATACACAACGAAGCGGTAAATGCAAAAGATTCTTATATTTCATTTTGTCGCATCTGTTGTAGTTTTTGTCTTTTTCTGATTTCGATGATTTTTCCTGATTTGCTGATCAAGAGTTCTCCTGCCTCGGGAAAAGAATTGTAATTTTTTACGCTCATGGCGCTGCAATACGCTCCTGCTCCTTCTATCACCAGAAGATCTCCGATCTGCGCTTTGTTTAATACTCTTTCTTCCAATACTTCTGTATTTCAGGCCTGAGGCGTAAGCATATCGCCACTTTCACAGCAATGCCCTACGACGATATATTTTTCAGAGGTTTTATTTTTGGTGATCACGATGAGGGGATGCTGAGCACCATACATACTCGGTCTGGTCACTTCTGTCATCCCAGCATTGATTTTGAGAAACTTATGTCCCTTTTTTCCTGTATCGACGATATCTTGTATCTGTGTGATGAGCGAACCACTATTGGCCATGAGATAGGTTCATGATTCTATTTCTAGATGAAGTTTTCTTCCTGTCTGCTGATAGAAGTTTTTTATTTTTTTACTGATGGATTTTCCTATTTGGGGAATATTCGCACTCTTTACAGGAGACATCCTATCAATTTTGAATCATCATCCGAGATTGAGTATGCGAACATGGGGAAACTGTGGCAAAATATCCAAATTCATCTGAGCGATATGTTTTCGTACCTGTGCACTTGCTCCACAGCCGATATGAGAATGGAGTCTGATGATTTTGAGTTTGTAGTGTTTGACGATGGCGTGTATCTGAGGAATATGTTCGTATCGTATCCCAAAACTCGATGAGGGTCAGCCGACATTTACTCTGTTGCTTTCTCCGGATCCCAGTCAAGGATTTATCCTGATCGATACTTCAGTCCCTGGGAATGCTTTGCCGTATTTTTCCAATTGAGATAAACTGCAAGCATTGAATTGCACACCCTGCTTGATGAGTTTGAGGGCTTCTGCAGTCATCTCCTGCGCGGTGAGGAGGATCTTGTATGATGCTATGCCTGCATGTATGGCTCTGTATGCCTCGTATTCACTACTCGCGTCGATATGTAATCCCAACGTGTCAAATAGTCTGAGTATAGTCTTATTTGGATTTGCCTTCATCGCATATCTGACGGTGAGTCAGAAAGGGTTTGCAAAGTCGAGCAGTGTTTTTGCACTTTGCTGGATCTCTTTTTCTGCATACACAAAAACAGGCAATGTATATTTTGCCTGGATCTGACGTATCTGCGCTGACGTGAGAAATTGGAGTTTTTGCATATCAATGAGTTTCTTTACTTTATATAATGGAAATCTTACTTGGTATAGAAATTTTTGGTATTGAAGGTAGTCTGTAATCCAAGCTGATACGCTTCGATAGAAGGCATTCTCAGTTTTTTGAACCAGACTCCTCCGTATAATTTGGAGGTGATGGCTATCGTGAAATATGGATTCATCTGTATCATATCTTCTTTCCATGCATAGTCGGGGTCCTTAGTAGGAAAGACTAATAAATTTCGATCGGCGATGGTGAGATTTCTTTCAAAGAGCGATACTCGTCCATCATCACTAGTCGCTGGCAAACGGAATCAAGAATAGGCTCCACCGACATTTGCACCACTACATATAAATCACTGTGCATAGTCGCAAGCCCGAGTGTCTATTTTTCCATCATACACTCCTGATGAACTAGAGGTGTTGAAATTGTGATCGCTTCCTGCATCAAAGCCTCTGAGTTTGAGCATTTCTATAGTATAAAAATATTCTGTATCTCCGGAAATAATTCCATCTCCATTTCGATCTCCACTATCAAGGAGCGTCCTTCTGAGAAATATCCTACGCGTTCCGTCTTGAGAAATGAGATATAATTCTTGTACTCCTGTCACATCACGAATCGATTGTGGTCATTTTCCTACATTATAATCATCATCGTCTCCCACTGAACCGGTAGTGAAATCTACATCATTTTTTACATCCCAAAATTGTTGCTTATATTCTCAGAAGGATTGATAGCTGCTAACACTTCCTAATGGCTGCAATTCGCTATTACATCATGAGCCATTGGCCGTGTTCGTATTTTTAATTACATATTTAGGAAAGACTGTTGTTGTTTCTCATGTCACTGAACTACAATAATACAAAGCAAAAGAGTCTGAATTTGGACTTGTAGGAACTGTATTTCTATTTCCGTAGGCGGTAAAGTTTTCACAATGCCCGTTGATTCACACATTTCGTTTGAAATTTTCTCCTTGATATCAAGAATTGCATCACACATTCCATCTATTGAAATATTCTTCATAGTCGATGGTATAATCTTTGAGCAGGAGATTGATTTTTTCTAGTGCGAAGTAGGATTTTTCTATCATGCTTCCTCTTGCCTGTGCATTGAATTTGAGGATGATAAATTTCTGAAAGATGCCAAAAACCACTATCATCAATAAGGAGAATCCTATGATAGCAATCATAATTTCCAAAAGCGTAAATCCCTTCTTTTTGGGCATTAAGAATTAAGAATGATAAACGTAGAACGGTGAACGGTGAATGGTGAATGGTGAACGTAGAACGGTGAATGGTGAATGGTGAACGGTGAATGGTGAACGGTGAATGGTGAATGGTGAATGGTGAATGTGTAATCTATGGCGTATATTATCCGTTATCCATTTCCCGTTACTCATTATCCGTTTTTTTTATTTGTTAGCTAATTCATTGAGCTTTGCTCTGGTTGCAGGTCCCATCCATCCTCGTGTAGCTGGTCTTCTTTCATACCCCCTGAGTAATCAATTCTTGAGCTGGAATTGGTAAACTCATTGAATGGTTTGTGTCGTGTAGATTCCATTTATTTCTCCGTTGTAGTATCCATTATTTTTGAGCAGGATTTGCAGATTTTTGATTGCTGTGCCTGTTTCTCCTTTTTTGAATGGCCTGGTAAAATTTACTGAACCGATCAACGACGATGTATTTTCTATCGCCTCTACAGAGGCCTGATCAGTCGTGGTTGTTTCTGTAGTAGTCATTGTTGTAGTGCTTGTCTTTGCTAATTTTGATGCTTTGTCTCTAATTATTTTTTTGAATTCAAGAATTTTTTTGTTGAGATTTTGCTTATTGAATTCTGCAAATCCTGCAAGAAGGCTTGTCTTTGCTTGTTGTGAAAATCCTGCTGTGTTTGCGTTCTTTAATGAATTATCAAATCCGCTCATAGCGTCATTCACCTTGTTGAGAAGCGTATTTACTTTTGCATCAAAGATCGTCTGACTTGCATATATTTTTGTACAGTTGAGTTTCCCTTGTGTCATAAAATCAGCTTTCAATTTTTCTATGCTTTCTTTGATGTCTTTGTAGTCTGCTTTGTTGTATCGTTGATTCATTATATCATTCATCTTTTCATCAAAGTCTAGTCCGTAATTACGGATTGCAAAATCTTTTTCATTCATCAAAGCATCTCCTAATGTTGGCAATTTTTTGTGGGTCTTTTTTGCTGAGTCTATCAATGCCTGCAATCTTGTCGCTAGACCATTGACGAATCCTGTTCTTATACTTCCTGCATTTGCCAAGAAATCCGTCCCTCCACCGATAGCCAGAGCATTGATCTGATTGACTCATGATGTAAGCGTAGCAAATGATTCTTCTATGCTTTGTATCTTGCGAATTTTGTCATTGACGTAATTCATTACTCCTGTATTTTGTCTTGAATAGTCCATCACTGTAGTGATGAAATCTTGCAATTTGAGCATATGCGTATTTTCAAAATTTCTAATGAATCAGAGATGTAATGCTTTGGTCTGTACTATCTTTTCTGCGATTCTTGCCTTTTCGGATTCGTATGAAGTACCATAAGTAAACATAGAAATCGTTGTGGTTTGTTGAATGCGATTCTTTTCTTCCAAGGTCGCTATCTCCGCCTCAAGTGCGAGAAAATCTTTGAGGAAAGACAGTTTCAATTCTTGATTATCTTTTTGCATGATAGTAAGGAGCGAAGTATCTTCTTTCATTACCCCAAGACAGATAAGACTTTGATAGTTTAAAGTTTTCATGAGATTGAGTCATGAATTTTCAAATCTGTCATAGACTCTTGCATAGGTCGCATCCAATGTCGTATTGACTGCATTTTTTTCTTGAGTCAAAAATTGAGATAAGGTGCCAGTGTATGCGACGTCACTATCAGCGTACACCGTTTCGAATATCGAGTTGCGAGTGCCGAGCATAGTAAAGATAACAGCGAACGCAAAAAATCATGCGAGAAATTTTAGAGATTTTTTCATATCACATTTACAAAAAAAGTAAAGACAAACTAGTCCATCACTGATTTTTTATCGTTTAATTGGGCAAATTCAAGTTGAAATTAAACTTCCAAACCTTACATATCTTGCATTCCGCATAAGAATATTTACTCTATGTAGGTTTCCATATTGATGTAGATAAACGCTTCGCGATAAAGTTTATCGATCGTTTATCAACCGTTTATCGATTTTGTTTATTTTTAATTATTAATTATTCATTCCAATGACATTAATCCCAAGCGTGATCGAAAAGACAAAATCAGGTGAAAGAGTATATGATATTTATTCAAGACTTCTCGAAGACAGAATCATCTTTATCGGAGAAGCAGTAGATGCAACCATGGTAAATTCTGTCGTTGCACAGATGCTGTTTTTGGAAAAAAAGGATCCTGACAAGGACATCACGATCTATATCAATACCCCAGGTGGAGAGGTCTACAGCGGTATGGCTATCTATGATACCATACAGCACATCAAATGTGACGTCTGTGTCATCGCTACCGGACTTGCAGCAAGTATGGGATCTATCTTCCTCGCTGGAGGAACCAAAGGAAAAAGATTGGCCCTTCCTCATAGCAAGATCATGATTCATCAGCCATTGATTTCTGGAGGTGGATTGACAGGGCAAGCAACTGATATCCAGATCGAAGCAGAAGAAATGATGAAGATCAAAAAAATGTTTATCGAGATCATGGCAAAACATACCGGACAGAAAATCGACAAAGTCGCAAAGGATATGGAAAGAAATAAGTGGATGACTGCAGAAGACGCTTTGGCGTATGGATTGATCGACAAGATCGTGAAGTAAAAACCTCCCTCACCCTAAATCCCTCTCCTCCAGAGAGGGACCATTGGAATTGTACTAAGTCACTCCTCTCTGAAGGAGAGGAGCTGGAGGTGAGGGAATACAACGTCCTGATCATTCGGGACGTTTTTTTTCTTTCTAAAAAATTGATTGTAATCTGGAATATAAAATTTATACTGCCAGAGCTTTAGCTAGTAATCTATACATCATGGAAATCGCTATAAAAGCAGAAAAAAAGTGATTTAGTGCTCATCTACCCGAACTTCATATCAGTACAGAATGAGAAACTTTTAATGAGCTACTAAACAACATCCAAGAAGCGATCGAAATGCATTATGAAGAAGAAAAAAATTATATAATCTAATCTCGTTTCAATCGAATACCCACATATATGAACTACCAGCTCTTGTACGACAATCCGGAAGAAAGTTTACTTACCAGACTTCTCAAAATCAGAAATATCGATGACCACATCGACTCTTTTTTGGATCCCAAAATTTCTGACTATCGGGGAGATCCTTTTCTGCTCAATGATATGGAGAAGGCCGTAGATAGGATTATTTTGGCATTGAAAAAGAAGGAGAAAATTATGATTTTCGGAGATTATGATGTAGATGGCGTCACGTCGAGTTATATCATGTACAAATTTATCACCAAATATTTGAATTACAAAAATGTGAGCATCCAATATCCCGATAGGGTGAATGAAGGATATGGACTCAAAAAAATGCACATTGATCAGATGAAAGCAAAGAATATTGATCTCATCATCACGGTCGACAACGGTATTGCTTCGCTCGCAGAATGAATATATGCCAAAGAGCAAGGCATAGATCTCATCATCACCGATCATCATCAAGATCTCGATAATATCCCCGAAGCAGTAGCCGTGGTGAATCCTCAGGTCTCACCTAAGTATCCATTTAAGGGTCTGGCCGGAGTCGGCGTAGCCTTCAAGGTCATCTGTGCACTACTTGCAAAATCGAAGTTTGAACAAGAAAAGAAGAATCAGATTTTTAATTATTTTTTGCCCATCGTCACGATAGGAACAGTGTCGGATGTGGTGCCACTTGTGGGAGAAAATAGAGCGCTCGTCAAAAGAGGACTTGAGCTCATCAATGGTCATCATAAAGATTTGCCGAGCTCGATCATGGGCTTCCTCAAATATCTCAATATCAATGAGGCGATAGATACCTTTCATATCGGTTTCCTTATCGGCCCAAGAATCAATGCCGGCGGAAGAATTAAATCTCCTTATGATAGTCTCAATGCACTCCTCTACTCGGGCGAAGAACAATTACCATTTTTGGATAGACTAGAAGAAATCAATCTCGAAAGAAAATCTATGCAAGAAGGGATGATCAAACAAGCGGAAGAACAAGTGGATACTTCCAAGAAATTTTTCTTTATAGCCCATGAAGATTTCCATGAAGGTATCGTAGGTATCGTCTCTGGAAGAATCACAGAAAAATATAATAAGCCGTCACTGGTGATGAAAATCAACAAAGAAAAAAATCTCTGAACAGCGTCGTTGAGAGGTCCTGCGTATTTTAGCGTGATTGAAATGATCAAAAGTGCGGCGGATATTTTGGAAAGATTTGGCGGACATAGATGAGCAGGATGACTAGGCGTGAAGCTCGAACATATGGATGAATTGAAAAGAAGATTTGAGTGTTATTGTGAAGAATGCATCAAAGATGAAGACATAGAAAAATCGATTTCTATCGACACCAAAATCTATCCGCACGAACGGACTACAGAAATTCTTACAAGCGTCAACAAATTAGCGCCCTTTGGAGAAGGCAATAAAGAACCCCTCTTTCTCCTAGAAGATGTGAAAATTCTCAAGATAGAAAAAGTCTGACAGAAAGCTAAAACACATCTCAAGATTTACGGACAGTTTGGAGAATGCAAGGTCAATGCGATGTTTTGGGGGAAGGGAGAAGAAGCTAAAGAACTAGGAACTAGGAACTCGGAACTCGTTACTCTCATTGGGAAAGTGAAGAAGGATACCTTTAATGGTGGATATTTTTTGGATGGAAGTGAGTGGGAGTTGTAGATAGTTTGACAATAAATAACCCAAGCCGCATCCAGTTTCTAATCATATTTTAGTTACATCCTGATGGTGAATATGTAGGTGGTAATGGCTCCTTTATTTCGTCAAGTTTCTTTTTCAAGGCATAATGAAGTTTTCTCCTATCTTCAAAGCTCATGAGCACAGTTTCTGATGAATATCACACTTTTTTCAAGATTGATCCCCAATAATTGAGTTTTGCTGCTCTTTCTTTCAGCACTTCTGCTTCTTGGTCTAGCTGATCCATTATTCTTTGCATTTCCTCATTTGAGGAAGAGATTAAAACATCGATAAGTCTTCTTTTTTGCTCTTCTGCAAGTTTTCAAACAAATTCTTTTGTTTGTTGTTCAGTTTGGAATAATCATTCTGCTTCCATAGAAAAAGAGTTTAATAAATAAAAATGGGTCTAGAGTAGTTGAAACGGTTTAAACCGTTATTTCTTATTTTTTTCTAATCATTAGTTGACTTATTGCAATAGAATGTTGTAGAAAACTTTCTTCTACGAGTCCTGCAATTTCTATTTGCTTTTTGATATATTTTCCCTATAATTTAATTACTTTAATTTTTAAACTAGTTAACATGACCAGAGAAACTATTCTCAAGCCTATAGGGAACTGACAAATCACGATTCCTCTCCTCTGGAGGCAGTATTTGCATATCGATAAAAAGCATGTGAGAGCCAGACTTCAAGGGAATCAAATCATCATCGAAGCACTTGATATAGAGCCTCTCGATCGAGATATCAGAGCTATACAATTAAACGAGCTGAATCAAGAAACTATAGATGCTATCAAAGAATCAGAAAAGCAATATAAAGCATGAAATAAAAAAGCCTTTTTATCTCACGAAGAATTTTGGGGAAATGTATAAGCTCTTCTATTCTGATTCAAATGCCTTGAAAAAAGACAAGGATGCACTTTGAAGAAGCCCAGAAATCGCACAAAAAATAAAAAACTTGTTGGAACAACTAAGCGATAGCCCTTTTGATAATTTTTTGGATATCAAAAAGTTACAGCCAAAATCTGATAATAAATTTAGACTAAAAGTAAACACCTATAGAATCATTTATTCTCTGGATATGGGTAATAAGATCATCATCATACATAGAATATGATTGAGAAAAGATATATATAGGTAAAATTTGGTTTAATTAAAGAATTTGGGTGGCTATTTTCCAAGAAACTCGTCTATCAATTTGAGTTTTCTGTCTTTTCTTAGTCATCTATGTAATCACACCTTCTGTTTCATATGTCAGAATA
>Ga0172379_10003978_pt1 | contig 22626 bp, 24 predicted proteins | sample GrowelOW334metaG_FD_119756 | JGI IMG/M metagenome (GOLD analysis project Ga0172379, IMG submission 119756) | Groundwater microbial communities from an aquifer near a municipal landfill in Southern Ontario, Canada - Groundwater well OW334 metaG | ecosystem: Environmental > Aquatic > Deep... | reverse complement strand
GCCGGTCAGTACCGTATTTACAGAACGTAGTAGCCAATCAAGATTAAAATTGTAATTAGCATTCCTCCAAACTGACAACTTTGTTTTCATTTTTTCCCGGGCTTCCGGCCATTCAGCGCAGATCTTCGCCAAGGCTAGATCTCCTTTCGATAGTTTTGTTCCCCCGCTATTTACCTGGTTGAAAATATCGACAACGACATCAATTGTTTTATCGCTTCCGGTTACTTCCTCAACATGAAGGTCAATTTCTGCAATTCCCAGCAAACCTGAAAGTCTGCCGACATAATCCCCAAACTTAGGCAAGAATTCCGAATTCTTAGACATGTCGGCAACGATGCTTCCAAGGCCATCATTCCCCGCTTTCATCAGTTTGGTTACATCAATCCATAAGGGATCATCTTTCATTTTCAGCGGTTGGTAAAAAGAAAAAACTTCATCGCCAACATGAAAGAATAGACCAGTGAATGCCTGGTTATTTCCATCAAAGAACTTCGGTTGCTTTCCACGAATTACACCATAAAGTGAGGTGATTCGCTGCTGGCCATCAAGCAACAACTTCACAACACCTGCAGCAAGAGTTTCGTCACCACGATGCATAGCTGATATGGATTCAGTTGCCCAAACAAGCAACCCGCCAACCGGACGGCGCCGATATAAGGAATTGAACAAAGCTTTCACCTGATCGCGATTCCAGACGTATCCTCTTTGAAACTCAGGTAGAGCCATATGGCCGCTATCGATGTGATCAAGTACCGTTGATATTTTCATCGCTTAAACCTTTCCGATTATTTCATTCAACAAGCCATCTGTTTCAGATTCAATATTCTTTATGTCGGCAACAATTTCCTGTAAAGATCTCATCTGAAACGGCCTATAAAAATATCGGGTAAAAGATATCTCATAACCGATTTGTTTTTTGGTTTCGTCAATCCATGCATCAGGAACAAAAGGTAGAACCTCACGCTTGAAAAATGCCTCTATCCCACCATCTTCCAAAAGTGGTACCTGTTCGGTATCCCTGAGGTCGCTGTTAGGTTCATATTCAACCACGCATCTTTTTCCGGCAATTATCCGCTCAAATAGTCCATGCAAAGGATCTGGAGTTCCTGTTTTGTGAATCTTTTTGATTACCGGCACTCCGTTTTCATCAGATTTTCCATCAGCAACCAATGCTTTGATCTCTTTGGCGGAATAAACAGCGTTTTGATCTATTCCGATTAGTTTTAGTGGGCGTTCCACCGTAATTTTATTGTATCCAAAGGACTGATTAGGAAAAATTTTGGAATGTTCAGTTTCAATTGGATTTGTGATCAGGCCAGCGATTTGCAGGATCTGTTCCTCGTTAAATTCGCAATTTTTTTTACCGAGGTTCTTTCGCAGTGGCACATACCAGTTGGTGGCATCGATCAGCTGTACTTTCCCACGGCGTTCATTAGTTTTTCGATTGGAAAGCAACCAGATATAGGTCGCAATTCCGGTATTGTAAAACATGTTTTCCGGAAGGGCCACGATGGCTTCCAACCAGTCATTTTCAATAATCCATCGACGAATATTGCTTTCACCTTGTCCTGCATCACCTGTAAAGAGTGAAGAACCATTGTGAACCTCGGCAATCCGGCTACCTAAAGCAGAATCGTGTCGCATCTTGGATAGCATGTTTACCAGGAAAAGCATTTGGCCGTCACTGGAGCGCGTGATCATTTTGTATTCCGCATCGCCACCGTAATTGATGATGAACCGATGATCCCGAATATCACCTTTACCTCCCATTTTTTCCTGATCGGATTTCCAACTCTTTCCATAAGGAGGATTTGAAAGTAAAAAGTCGAATTTGCCTGATGGCAGTCCATCAGCAGATAAGGTTGAACCGAATTTCATATTATCTCCTTCCCCGCCTTTTCCCGTTAAAAGAAGGTCAGCTTTTGTGATGGCAAAAGTTTCCGGTTGTGATTCCTGACCGTAAAGATGAATCGAAACCTCCTTATCATGCTCTTTCCCTAATTGAAGCAACGTTTCTTCAGCAACAGTCAGCATGCCTCCGGTGCCGCAGGCTCCGTCGTAAACCAGATATGTGCTGGATTCAATGCGATCGGCGATAGGTAAAAAGATCAGCTTCGCCATCAGACGGACCACATCTCTTGGTGTAAAGTGTTCCCCAGCTTCTTCATTATTCTCCTCATTGAATCGGCGAATAAGCTCTTCAAAGATCATCCCCATGGAATGATTATCCAGAGCAGGTATCCTGATATTGCCATTCACATCAAGCACCGGGTTCGGACTTAAGTTGATTTCGGGATTGGTGAATTTCTCTATCACGATTCCAAGGATATCAGAATCAATCATGGTTGAAATCTGATTGCGGAATTTGAACTTGTCAAGAATTTCCTGAATATTCGGTGAAAATCCATCGAGGTATGATTCAAAGTCCGCTTGCAGTTTTTGCATTGAACTTCGTGATTTGAGGTCTCGCAGAACAAATGGACTGGAATTGTAAAAGGGTTGGCCAGCAGCTTGGCACAATGCAGGATGCTGGTTTGAAATCTTAGCTGCATCAAGGTTAGCCTTCATCTTGAGCACATCCTGTTTTTTCGATTCAAGCAAGGCATCGATTCTCCTGATCACCGTCATCGGAAGGATAACATCCCTGTACTTTCCTCTGACATAAACATCCCGAAGGCAGTCGTCAGCAATACCCCAGATAAAGTTAGCTATTTGATTGTGTTGGGCATGATCCATATTAAGTGGTTGATTTTATTAGGTTTATGATTGCAAATCACATAAGTACGCAAGGTACTATTTTTGCGAGCGATTATTGGATGTGCTTTTTTGGAAATTCTACACATTCATTCAGCTAATTGTCATTACCATTAAAGGTTTAGTAGCAATATGTAGATCTTTGCATGTTGAAATTCAGACATCTAATCCAATTTCTTGCGGAATAGCAAGACTGAGAACTTTCTTAATGCTTTCTTTCCATTTGATTTTTGGATTTGCTTCAAAACGGGAGTAAAGCCGAAGGATAAAATCATCTGAGAAGGTATTCTGAAGAGCGATTGCGGCGTTATATGAGATTTCATCAGAATACCCATTTCTGGATAAACGGCGAATTAGAAAATTTGGTTTACCAAACCAAATTGCATCGTTAACATATGGAAGGAGAACGTCCGCTAGTGGTTCCGGGTGACCATCTAACATGGGTTCGCAGCTAACACTTGTTTTGAACCCATTAAAAAAAGCATATTGGATTGAGAGTAACCTATCAGGAAATTTTGATGCTCCAGGTTCCCAGAATGAAAGAACCCGATCGTCCAGAGAACCTATGGTAAACCTGAACATAATTTTATGCCGAAAAGGAATAAAGGTGTCACAAATTGCTTTAATGCAATCAGGCTGTGGTTTAGTAACTATGAGGACTTCATTACCTGCCTCCAAAATCTTGGATAAAAACTGAATTGCCCAGTTAAGGTTTGCAAGCGTAATGTCATGAGTTGAAGGGAACATAATCCGTCCATTACTTGGATTAAATCTTTTCATCGCCCAATCAGCCCTATAGATCTCCTTATTCCATTGGTCCGATTCTCTGCGCCCAAATCTAACCGCCATTTCCCTGGCATAGCAGTATTTACAATTATTACTGCACCCTTCGACAATATTGGCCGATTGAGGTGCCCATTCTTTTGTTCCAAATACGGTATTACTCATTTGGCAAATTTACTAAAGTAATTTTCTTTGACCATCCGGTTCCTTATGAGTAGCTTTTTCCCAAAACTCAAGGCCTTTCTTGTTTGTTGTCGCAAAGAATAACTCATAAAGATGTCTAACAGACTGAAATCCAGTATAAATGTAACCAATATCTTTGAGTTTACCAAGGTAGCAATCAATAAACTTCTGATGTAATTGGTCATGCTTTCCGGCTTCAAAAAGAGCCTTATTGATATCGGAAACAAAAAAATCATTGGACCCTAGAAAGCTTGAATACTTTATCCTAGCTCTACCATAGGGATCGGCCATGGCTGAAGATAACCCCCTTTTAACATCAGAACCGTACATGATATTGATAATGATATCGGATTTACCAAAGGCATCACTTAAACTGGCTACAGTTTCAAATGGTACACTCACATCAGTTGGATCAATAAAAATCAAGTTGAGGCCTGATTTACTAATATGCGATCGGATATCTTTGATTGTTTCAGCCGTATTGAGGTAGTTTCCTTGGATAGCGATAGCCTTGGGAGATTTGCCAAAATCATTAAATCTTTCGTTTAAGGTTGTAACCACAAATTGATTAAGGTCGACAAAGACAGCACGTGCCAAGAAATCAAAGCTTTTCTTTTGAGCAATCGCTAAGGGAGTACCTAGAAATTCAGTGCCACTATCACGATCCATGCAAATCCCCGGACCACTACAAATTTCAATATAGTTAATATTGCCTTCCCATTTGAATTTCATTCCGGTTGAGAATAAATCGAAATAACGAGTAAGATAATGGATCTTCTCTCTTGCCCATGGAGCAACACATCTAACCTCGCGATCATCAAAAACAGAGGTAACTTTACTACAGATTCCTTCTTTTATATTCTTTTTCCTTTGTTCCCTTGAGCAGAGAGGGAAACAATTGGGATTCAATTGCTCAGTAAAGTCAGATAAATTAGGCATAACAGTGGTTCTGTTTAAACACTACCAAATTAGTAAAATCTAAATCAACTCAATTCCTGTCTTTTTCGCAACCTTTTACCCTCTTGAATCGAGCGACTTTCTAACCAGAAAGGGAGTGGTTTACAATGGAATGGTTAACCGTTTTAAATAACGTCGGAATGGATTTATATTGATTTTCAATAGCTCAGAAAGCTAATAATTCGCCCATAACAGCACATCCCTACGCCTTGCTCTTTGTTCAGATTGAACAATTCCAGCATCGGGATGTCCATTATGCCGCATTTCCATAGGTTTCAGATATTCGTTGCGCTGAAAAAGAAATCACCTTTCCGCTTCTTCCAACTAATCCCAGAGAAGCAAGTTTTCAGTGTATAGCAGTAATTGACCGGAAATCCCGGGAAATACATGTCTTTCGGCTTGTACCGTAATGGTTCATCATGCATCTCGCCACATAGTCACCGTAAGGATCCCACTGCATCCGATTAAACTGCCTGGCAGACATCGGAGTAGCGTAGATTTCAGGAGTATTCATTGGATTAGATTATTCCTGCTGCCGCAAGAATTGAAGGCCAACCATCCGAATCATGACCATCCGGTTCAATCCCGGTTTCGCCGGTCATCGAGGGGCATTCTCCATCCATCATCGCCTCATCTATTGCCTCCGGTGTTACCTCAATGAATTCCGGAAAGTAACGGAACAGGTTAACCATCTGGATGATTATGGGTTCGAAGGATCCATCAACAAAAAGGTGAGCATGGACATCGTTAAGGTGAGGATAAACGGAAACTGAAGTACCGACCGGGAATGCTGCACCGGATTTGAGTTTCAATGGACGGATCAACTTGGTTTTCATGATGTAGAAGTTTAAGATTTTGATAAAAAAAAGAGGTGAGTTACCCCACCTCTTTCGTTTTCTAAGAAGATGAATTACTGAGATTTAGGAAGTGACAGAATGTAGTCGATCAAAATTGCTTTCCCTTTTTCATCCAATTCCCAGTAAAATTGAAGCATTGCCGAGTGAGGATTAGGAGCTTTTGAGTAGTAACCCATGAATTTATCGTGTAAATGCTCTTGTAACATGGGATTACTTCCCCAGCATTGCTCGATAAAATCGGCGGGCCAGTTGTAAATGAACCAAAACACATGGGCAACGATTTCTTCGTTATCGCACCGGAGTTCGGCGCAAACTTTCCGGAGCCGTTTCATTTCCCGGATCATGGAATATTCTGAGGGTGAATAGGTATTATCCATAAAATAAATGCCGATGCCTTTCGGACTTGTAGGGGTATCAAGCACACCCGGTTGATTAAAAGTTTAATGAAATCCATGAAGAAAAAGCCTGTTCGACGGATACATCAGAATTTATCCAGATCGAGCGGATCTCTTCAATAACCCCGAAGGCATCATCCCCCTGGGCGAAGAACTCTTCCGAGTATACTTCCACGGTTCCGAGTGAGGTATTGATTTCGCCGCACTCGAATTTCCCGTGCAGCCATGAAATGTTCAAGGTAATCATGATCAAAAAAGATTAATAGGTAATTGATTCGCAATGTTCCAAATGATAGATTAATTCAGGTTCAATGTTTGTCGAGAGCACAGTAAGCTTTATTCCCCTTTCGTCAGCCATTTTGTAGGCCAGATTAAGCATTTCGACAAAGTTGTGAGAGCGGTATACCTTTGAAGTGACCTTTTCGTAATGGCCTTCTTCAGCAATCCACACCAGGCAAAGCGGATCATGAGGATCTTTTATTGGGTGGAAATGTGAGCTGGTGCAAAGAAATACTTGTTCAATCACAATGTATGCCGATGCCTTTCGGACTTGTAAGGGTATCAAGCGCACCCGGTGAATTGAAATCAATGAATTTTGCAATAGATCTGCCTGCCGGCTTTCTGACAGCAATAGTCACATACCCGGCAGTTAAGCGGACAAACAACCCCATCGATAAAATCATCAGGATTCTTTACCGCGTTGAACTGATTATCCAGCATGAATCCGGATCCTGAGATGGTGAGATTGTCAGGTAGATTGGAGAAGTCGAGATCCCGACGAGCTGTGTACGTCCAAATCGGCTTACCGAGCAGCAGGGCAATTGTTTTCACTTTCGTTACATCGCCCTGGTGCCGGAAATCGCCGGCTTCGCTGAACCGTAATTTTTCGAAGTCGAATTTGGTCAGTTCGTAAACGAAAAGTTCCGGAGTACACATTTCCCAAAACTTGGCTTGGTGGTTCCGGTGACCCTTTACACCTGGGAAAGCCCGTTCAGGATATTTCGCATAACAGACTTTCGGATTTCGGCAGAGACCAAGTACTTCCGAAGGACAACTCAGAGCAGGAGTCATATTGAATATTGCCGTTGTGGTCTCCTGCTTGAGATTACCAAAACTGAATAAGGTATGAATCATTCTGATGGATTTTGGAGGGGTTAAGGCATCAGATTGTCATCGGCCATGGAGAGGTAACCCTGGTCTGAAATGATCAGATGATCCAGTACAGTCAGATCCAGAAAAGCTGCTGCATCTTTAATCTTCTTCGTGATTTTCAGATCAGCATCGGATGGGGATAAGTTGCCCGACGGGTGATTATGAGCTAAGATTATACCAGATGCAAGTCTCTCTACAGCAGCATTTAAGATCAATCGTACATCGGTAACAGTACCGGAAATTCCACCCTGACTAATCCTTTTCTGATCGATAATCTGATTCGAACGGTTGAGAAGCAGGATCCAGAATTCCTCATGCTGAAGATCTGACACCAGCGGCTCGATTACTTTCCAGGCATCCTGAGAGCACTTAACCTTTGGCCGTAAAGTTGCCGGAGTGGAGCGTCTCCTGCGGCCGATCTCGAAAATAGCAGCGATACGGATGGCTCTGGCAGTGGAGATACCATCGATCTGGCACATGATACTGAGCGACATTTTTGCCAGGTTGTGAAAATCATTACCGGCCAACACCAGTAATTTCCTGGAGGATTCCTCTGAAATTCCAGCAGCCACAGCCAGGATTTCAACGTTTGAGAGTGCACTGGTACCGGTCTGGACCAGCTTGGCAGTTGCTGAATCGTTCACCTGCCAGGGAGTTGAGATCAATGAATCGTACTTCATGGAAAAATTACCGATGCCTTTCGGATTTGTTTGAGTATCAAGCACACTCTGATTAATGTATGCACCCTCGATTGGAGCAAACACGGAATTGGAGTGAGCGGCGAAGGTCATTTTGTGTACCCGCAAAATGAATTCGTGCGAAGCAATTCATGGCCGGGACGGGTAGTGAATCTAAACTAAGAGGGGGTCATGAATCCCGAACGGGTTTCCGGGATTGCGACTAACTTTGTGCAGACATTAATAATAAAAAGCCACCCAAACTTGCTGCCCCTCGGAAGTTGGAGGTGTACCGGCAATACATTGCGGGTTTTCTTTTTGGTCCTTTTTCTTTTCCCGTTCTAAAAAAAAGAAAAAGGACTATCAGTAAAATCAATGAATTGTCGATTTCAGTAGTATATCCCTTTAAAAATCTTAAGGTGGTTCGATAAGTTATTACCCAATAATATGTTTGATAACGGCCTATTTGAGCCATTTCCACCGGAACCGCAAGAGTACCTTAAATGATAGAAAAACAATTTGTTATAAAGCTCCAGTTGTTAAGGTTCTTGTCATAGATTTTAGTAAGTGGTTGTCCTTCATGCGAAATGTCAAGGTCAATTTCAGCTTGCATCCCTTCCCGGTTATCTTTCCTATTTCCGTATTTATTTTCACAGATAGTGATTATGGATTCAATCTCTGCCTGGTTGAATATCCAGAACTCATTAAACTTCAGGGAGACCATAATGAAGCAGTCAACTTTTTTAACCTTGAATCTCCAGGCTTCTTTTGCCGGAAAACCTGCTTCAATTGTTTCTTCCCTTTGTTTTTGGGTCGTCCTGATCTGGAACCACCGGTATCGGCCGTTAGTTTGGATGGGACCACGGCCCTTGACCTGAATTTTTAAAGTTTTTCCGGAATTTTGCGAATCTGTGACAAGTAGGTCAACCCCACGATCTGGAACGGGTTTAATAGAAAACAACCCTAGTTTGGTCAATTCCTGGCGAACTAAAGCCTCAGTTTCGTTTCCGGTTATGCTTTGTTGAATCATTTATCTGTGATATAGGTATTTAAAAATACTAATAATCTAGGATGTTTGGATATTGTGGTCACTTTTTTCTGATCTATGCTATCTTTGGTAGGTGTTAATCTGGTGAATTACAACTTTTGTTTAATCGATGTATAACTTTTCAAATCATGTTACAGCTCAACCGAAATTCTCAAGCGTTCTTCCTCCTTTCTCATAACATTAATATAACCGGCATAATGAACTCTTTTATTGCCGATTATGATATAGATGATGCGTTGCGATTGGTTAAAAAAGACTTAAGAGCAAAGGCAAAAAAAAATGGCCAAAACCTATATCAACAAGTTGCTTTAGTTACTAAAAACGGAGAGCCTGTTGGATATCTTGAACCAATGGAAATTTTCGAAACTTTAAGCTTTAATGATAATTTATCTTTAGAGCAATGTGTAAAGAATATTCCTCTCCCCACATTGAATCATGACGTCACCCTCGTTGAGTTTGCGGATTGGGTTGGATGGCCTGATCCGCCACCCAAATATTTTGTTTTTAAAGAAGAAGAGTGTATAGGATGGATAACATATATTGACATAAATAAGTCATTTTTTCATATATGCCTCTTTGCTCTTATTCAGGAACTTGAAGAGAATTTCTTGAAAGTACTCATGAAATTTCCCCAAGCATTTAATTTTTTAACACCATATCGCCAAAAAAAGGCCAGATCAAATTTCAAAGAAAATAAGTTTGAAAATGGAATGGTTGGCTCTCCTTCTTATCAAAACTTATTGGAATGCACTTCACTAAAAGATAAAATGGATATGTTAAAAAGGCACCCTATTACAAAGGGTTCTTGTCCGGCAATTTATGAACATGAAGGGAGGTTTTGCAAACTAGTTGTAATAGTCAGGAATAATATTGCTCATGCTGGTTTGGGTGGCAATTTGGCTTATCATATTCCGCCAATGGATTTGTTTTTGTTCATTGGTTGGGCTATTGTTTTGTCAGACCAACTTGGTGATTTTTCCGAGGATAAGTCCATTTACCAATAATAAGAAATTCTCCGAGACTTAAATTTAAGGAAGGTTATGATGCCAAGTTTTAACGCATTTCGGGTACTCGGCAAAGTTGAACATTGTCATCAGTCGATCACATCGGTTTTCTTTTTGGATACTTTTTCTTTGGCCGGACAAAGAAAATAGTATGCTTTAACGCAAAAAATCGGGCACATCAAATTTTTGAAGTATGAGAAAATGAAGATGTTAGCCCGAATTTTTGCTACCAGGCTCCGCCTGGTTAGCTTTGCTGCCGACCCCGCCCTAACACGAAACACGAAAAACACGATTCCACTTTCAGGAAATATGATTCCATAAACCGGACGAACTGTCAGGAAATCAGAAAGTTATCCTAATTTAGGAACACGAAATCTAAATGCAACGAGTCCTACTATTAGATTGCCATCTCTTCTATCTTGATGGCAATTCCTTATTGAATTCGTATCTCATTACTCCAAGAGCAGACCGAGCAGTACCGGATTAACTGAATCGATGGATCAGCATTGAGGGTCCTATTATATATTGAGTGTCAGTATTCTGACATGCCATTTATTATCCTGATGGTTTTGGTCTGCACACAAAAAAAGGGAAGCAGCCAGGCTTCCCTTTTTGTTGGTAACTGTTTGCTAATCTTTCTCATCAACTGATCCGAACTCAATCAATCGAATGATCTCTTTAGTATCAGTATAGAGCAGATCAGCCATCCTGTTTGTAGAAACCAATACTTCGCTCAGCAGTTCATCCATGTGATTGCAGAATTCGCGTTCTTCGATCGACATGTTTACCTTATAAGGAATTGAGTAGCTCATGATTGCAAAGATTATTTGTTTAATAGAAATGAGAATTGATCGGCAGAAAAATGTTCTTCGAAGCAAACCCCGGTAGAGCAGATAGGCACCTCCCTGGTGTCGAAATGTCTCAGATATCGGGCCATCTGATATTCCGTATGAAAATCCCTGTAGTGAATGTTGAACCGTTCAGCAGCTGCTAACTCACATTCCGGAGAAAGACTTTCATCATTAGCCCTTCCCATATCCTTGATCAGGTCCTTGTATTTCTCCGGATCGAGCAAAATATCATGGCAGATGAAATCCAATGCTTTGGCCAGAAAAATCGAGTTGATCTTAGCCAGATTGCTACTGAGAGTGGTTGAGTTCATTTCCTGATCCGACATAAATCCGGAGATAAAATCCCGATAAGGCCAGTTGTCCGGATTCAGTTTTGATGGTTGAGTAGCTTTCGAAGACTTGAACAGAAGAGAGAAGATTGACTTTTTCATGACGAATAAGTTTTAGAGATTAATTATGCACACAAAGGTTGAGCAGGCTGATTTTTGATGAATGGCGCTGGTCAATTTCTGAATCACAACGGCCAATACTCAATAGTGAAATTGAAAGCGTGCGAAGCAATACTGGGAATAGTTGAGAGTCCCCCGAGCAAGGAAATTCAGGGCACAAAAAAAGCCTCATTGCTGAGGCTCTTCATCGAGGGCGGTAGTTCCTATGAGGTTACCAGCACATTCCGCTTACCGATCGACTTTTTCTTAGCCGCCGGAGCCGGTTTCGTTGCCGGCTCCAACTTTTTGGAGTAGTAGCAGCTGTGGGTGCGCCCGAACTGGTCCTGATCCTTCATTTTCGCAACTTCGAAAGTCACATAATCCTTTCCTGTGTCTTCATAATTGTAAGCAATTGCCTGTAAGGCTTCTAAAGGCACTGTAACTCTGACGATGTCGTAACCATCAATTTTCTTGCCTTTTCCGATGAACACTTTTTCAAAATTTGCCATGATGTTTTGTATTAAAGAAATTATGCCCGTTCTCATTCGGTCGAATGAATTGAACTCAACGGAATTGTTCAAATTATTTTCAGAGTTGATAATTTAGTGTGCGGGCAGAAAAAAATTTTAATAATTATGTTGAAATCATATAGATAGCTATGATAAAAGGCGGATGTGTAGGGATGTTTGAGTGCGATCGTGTGGTGGGGTGTATGGGGGTATGATGGGTTCATTTCATCGGCCGATCTTTGGCATCATTTCTTGATACAAAATATCATGTATCCAGGCAAATTCTGGAAAGGTGTTTGTCGGGAAGGGCTTGGAAAATGATAGGTTACGGCATTGTCTAGAGTTACGCTGCCTATTGATGCCTTAGCGGCAATGCCTTACAATTAGGGGGCACAGAGAAGGATGCTGTAGCTTCGGAGTGCCGGGAGTGAAGGGCCGGTGACAGGTCTGGCCACCTCACACTGCTTTTGCTCACGAAAAGCTTGGGTCGCGCATCGAACCCGGCTCCGGGGGCTTTTAGAAAATGCGAATTGGGAAGTGGGTTAGTGAAGGTTTTCTCATCGGAGCTGCCCACCTCGAAGGGGGGACTCAGTCAGTGAGCATTTTTTTGGGTCCTGGATTTCTGAAGCGACCGAGTCAGGTATCCTGAATCAAACATCAGGCGGCGATCAATACCTTTGTGCAGTAATTAATAGACAGAGCCGAACTTGATAACAAGTGCAAGTCTTGGACTTAATATGATTAAATTCAGGTGATTGTAATCGATGTGAATTTCAATCGGAAAATATTCCAAACGTAATTATCTCAAAAGCAAAACCACGGATGTCTGTATTCCATTTACATCATGCAATTAAAACGGACACTACTACCTTCTTTGCTTGGCAATGAACGGAACCATAAGAAGTTACCGTGTTGCTGGCATTGTCCTGTTGAACCGTTGCCAGCTTGCGCGGCGAACAGCAACGCGCGTTCCTCTACAACTGCAATTGACATATAGTTTTTGTAGTGCTTCCGTGCTTATTATTATTTTTAATATTCAAGCAGTTTTAAAGGAATTCCCATTTCATAACAGTCTGGTTTATAGAATTTAATTCCCAGCTCTTTTATCAATCGAATCATTTTTAAATAGTAATTTATATCATATGCTTCAGGATGTCTAAGTTTTATTTGGTCTGAAAAAAAAACTGTAAAGACACTTATTCCAATAGAGTCAATTAAATCTAAATCTTTAAGTTCTGTCAAATTGTTTTCAAAATCGGAAAAAGAGTCAATACCTGAAACATAATTTATTTTAATTTCTTCAAACTTAGCTTTTCTTGCATTTTTTAGAACCTCTTTAACTCGATCCATTGGTATGCCTTTATAATTACTCATTATTTCTGCCCGTCTTGAAAATGTTTCTAAAGTAAAAGAGTATTTTTTGGGGTTTACAAGTTTATAAAGTTCTTGTAGTCCTCTATCAGTTCGAATATCTTGAGAGCATGTTCCAAAACTCATAAATGAATTGCCGCCACACTTTATTAGCTCTTTTTTTAACTCTGAAAGAAATTCAAGAAATCTACCTTCATTTCCGTAAAGTTCTGTGATAACTGAAACGTGTGAAATCTTAGTAAATATATTTTCCCCATAATCTTTTATTATAGAATTAATAATTTGTTTCGAAGAATAATTTTTAGTATGAGTCTGCGGTTTTAAACGATATGAATAAACTCTATGGCAAAACAAACATCGACCTGGGCAATTGCCAGTATTTTTGGGATTTATTCTTAGCTCAACAAATGGATCCTTCGTACCTTCAAAGGAAAGACTATATCCTTTAAAATTTCTAGGCTTGCCATTTATTAGTGGTACTATTTTAATAGCACTTTCATTAAATATAAGAGTGTCGTTATAATAAATACTTCCATTTTTAAGACTATAAGGAGTTTGTCCTGATTGAACTATAGGTATCTTTCTTGAAACCGCAGATTTTCCGTTATACTCGCAGGTAGGTAATACAATATTTAATTCTGGATATTGAAATATTCCATCATATAATTCTTTTATGATACTTCCTCCATTTGAAATTCCATATAAATTTAGATTTATTGTATGTATTAAATCTTCATCAATATATGGAATAGCTTTCAATATGACAACGTCAAACATATCTAAAATCTTGATTCATTGATTTTTTTGTACCCTGCGTGAGACCCTTTGTTTCTTTGATAAAAGGAGTATTAATATTATACCAATTAATGCGAGCAGATCAAGTATTAATAGAGACCAACTCAATAAAGAGCAATTAAAATTTGAAAGGCCAATACCAATAGACATAATTGAGGTTAAAATAAACATACTACCTGGACCTAAAATACTTACCGGCCAACCAATTTTAAATGAACTTTTACCTTGTACTTTCTTGTAATAAGTAATCCAACCAAGTTTTGTTGAATCGTTTTCAAAGGATTGTAAATAATCACTAATCTGTAATGCTCTTAAATCATTTTGGGCCCACATTAAAGCAATTGCTAAAGCCAGTGGTGGATATATGAATGATAAGTTTGAAGTATCAATACCAAATCCCATAATTACGCCAGAAAGAGTTATTGTTGTATATATCAATTGTTGTCTAATATCAATTCTCTGTATTATTTCGTCTCTAAGCGTTTCGTATTCTTGTTCATTATATTGTTTTGTTTCCATGGTTGGAGTTTTTAAAGTAAAAACCAAATTAGAAATATTCTACCGCACAGAAAATTATTATAATAATTTACCAAATATTTTTACTTATTGATACCATCAGCATGATGCAAAACTAGTGTGGAGCCGAAAGTTTTCTGGTACCTGAAATTTGTAGCGCTTGTTATCATATTGCAAATCAACAATTACGTTTGTCAATACCAAAAATACTGAATCTTTGGTAATACAACGTGTTTCAAAGTTATTTCTCCAGGCCACCTTCCGGTCCGGATACTCTAACCCTAGGATTTATCGTAGTAGATTTATAGAGCGGCCACAACTTAGCCAGCGGTGCACACTTTTGATCAACCGATAAGTCCGGCCAATGAACAAGCAAAGCCAACCCACCACTGAACTCAACAGATGAACGCCGATCCGCAACGCATCTGCGATTACAACAGATTGATAAACTTCACAGTTTGGGATTTTGGGAGTCCTCTATACCTGTTAGCCTTTCGAAATGGCTTTCCGTTTGTGAATGGAAATTCCTGCAACGGTTTATGTTCGCGCCGCGACAAATGTGGATTGAGCCGTGAGCAAATGGCCATATTTTGTCCAGATTCTTTTGTCTACGGAATCCGAAAAGTGGGTGGCCATTTCCGGGAGGATGGTTCTGGATTGTTCCGACTTTTTGTTTTTCGAGAATTTTCCCTCTTTCTGGATCACCTGGGTATTGTTCATTGATATGAGGGTGTATTTGCATTTTGTTCCATTGAAACGGACCTGCGGAAATGCCGGATCCGATCCTTTCAGAATATTTCCCCAAAGGAGGTATTTGTCGTGCTGCGGGGGTTCCATTCCTTTATGCACCTCCTGTATAACCGTCCATCCTGCTTTTTCCAGCCGGGCGATTGCCTGGTCGTTGTAAGATGCGGATTTATTAACGTTAGGGTTCTTGCTGTCACCGTAACGATCCCGGTAATAGATGATCGTTTTATCGTGATGATGCCTGTAGTAGTCTGTAAATTGATCTGTGAGGGTATTAATCATTACCCCGCCAGGGTTATCCGGTTTGACGAAAAACTCATTGATAAAATTGTCAACGAGTCCTGCCGAGCTATTCACAAAATCCACCCCTCCCTCCTGGCCGACAGTGAACAACGAAATGGAACTGCCCCAATCCGGGGTAATTTCCAATGCTGCATCCGGATTGCAATCTTTATCAAAACGCGAGTCCTCGGCGGCCAATCTGGAAAAATCCCAGTTGGTATTTTCAGCCATATCCCGAATGAATCCATCGTTGGTGGCATTGAAATACACGTGTTTGGCCTCGTTTAAATGGTAATAACAGTCCTCAACCGTATCCAGGAAAATATTCATGATTTCAATCATGAAGGTCAGTAGGTTTTGCTTTTCGTATTCCCTTATAATATAGGATATTCCAATATTATCGATGTTATCAAAGGCATTGGCCAGGGTAAAGAGGACCCCTGATTTGGATACGAACGGCAGGATTTGCTTCCGGAGCCGTATGGTTTCGTTATTGATCAGGGTATAGAGTTTCCTATCCCTGGCGTAATAGGCCGGGATCAGTTCCATCTGCAGTTTTACGATCCGGTTCCAGATCGAGAATATTTGGAGTCCGGCTTCGGTTTCGTAATAACCAGCGAAATCAAGTAACCATTTCTGGGTTTGGGAATACGGCATGGACGAAACGTAATGATAGCCGTGGTGGAATGGTACATAGTTCCCGGAGTTAGGACCCCACAGATCCTCATTGCCACGGTTGGTAGGAGAGGTTTCCTGGTCATAGCGTTCTTTATCGATGGTGAGGGCTTCATCCAGTATTTCATAATCCACGTTCGGACCACGAGCCGATCCGATGCGATCCTGCGAGAGCATCAAGATGGCATTTCCATTGGCGAAGGAGATGACATTATCGAATTTCATGATCTTTTCATACGGGGTAAGGAAAGTAGAGGGTGGCCGGCGACCTACCACATAGTTTTTATCCTTCGCGTATCCCATAGCTTCCAGGAATTTGAATGTAGAGGGAAGTGTCCTGGTAAGCAGCTGACCATAAGTCTGACCAGTAACGGAGGTCAGGGCCCGGGGCATCCGGCGGTTCACGGCATTGATATCCCAACCCACAAGGAATGATTTCCCGGTCGCCCGGCTCCAGATATCGCATTTGGACCGTGGGTTCAGCAGCAGGCTTGAAAGCTGCGGACGGTTGAGAGTTAATTCTTCCGTCATGTTTTAAAGATTTCCGCGGTATCTTCTTCCGATATCTCGGTATAAATCCCATCTGATATGGCTTTGAGTTCAGCAGGGCTGTAGGTATCGATATCCTTCATGTCGATGTTGATGGTTTTGGAGTGGTGGTTCAGCTGGATCAGGAACGTGTGCTTTTCTACCAGTTTCGGGTCCTTTTCCTCGGGTATTTTTTCTCCGATGGCGCGTATCAGGTTCGCATGGCCGGCCGACCAGTTATGGAGATCCCCTCGGGACTTGGCCGCCTGGATCTGGTCAATGATATCATTCACCAGCCAGTTGTGCCAAAAGTCGTAATTGAATGATTGCTGGGTTACGTTGAGATCCCGGGCGCACTGCAGATCGCGTGTGGCTGTGCGGCGGGAGATTTCAGGGTACTTGTTCATATGTAGCGAAATGGCCGTTTTCCCCTGCGGGTGACGGTCGATGAGCCTGGCCAGACTGATAATCCGGCAGATCATGGCGGTTTGTTCTTCGGGAAGTTGACTGGCTTCGGGATCGAGTATGGCACGCTTGACGGTTTGCCAGTTTTGATCTTCCAGGGAAGTGATGTGATAACTCATAGTTTATCGATTTCTGCATTTTGAATCATCGTGAGCAGTATTTGCTGGGCGGGATTGGATCCATTGGCTGCTGCCTCGGCAATGGATTTGCGAAGCGGTATTTCTCCGCGGAACCAGCCGGTGATGTAAGCGATGTACGCCTCGCCGGATTTAGATTGAACCTCTGACCGGAATTCTTCCGGATCAATTTCCGCATTAACGGCTATTTGATCCAGGCTAAAGAAGAGCTCGGCCATGGTTTCAATTTCCTTAATCTGTTCCTCTGTTAAAAGCATTTTCCAGTTGGGTTTTATCAAAGTTGAATATCCGGTCATCGGTAAAGATCACCCCTCGTTCGAGCTTGGGGTTATCGGTCGCATTTTGGGAGGTGACTATTGAGATTTTCCACTCATCGTTTTCCAGGAGTGCCACTTTTGCATGCAGTGATATGCACCGGTACGTGAACGTTTGGCGCAGCATCTGGAATGGTTTGGGACTCATGACTTTCACCCGGTTATCTATCAGGAAGCGGATCGACAGGAGATCCTTTTTATTGAGTGCATTTTGAACCTTTTCGAGTGACTGCTGGGATATGGAATAGGTTGTCATGAATACATGAGCGGGTCCTGTTTGCTTCAACAGATGAAATATGAGACGGATCAGATTGAAATTGCCATCGGAATAGTAATGTTTCTGCCGGCCATGTTCCAAAAGGCCGATGGAACGGGTTATTACGCCAGGCGAGAATTCCACCAGGTCGGGATCCGGATCAGCATCCGTCTCGATGAGTGCCGAGGGGATCATGAGTTCTTTTGTTTTACTGTGGCTCGATACCGGCAGGCGTATTTCCGAGGACTTTATTAATACCATCGATGCGGGAGGTTAATCGTGCGATTTCAGTTTTCTTCTCTTTGATGCGGGAAAGAAGGGCGGTACGTTTCGGACCGGCGCGCATTTCATTCGTAGCCGGCTGACGGGTTGGCATCTGGAAGTGCAGCAGGTTATTATCCCGGTTCAATGACTTTTGCAGGTTCAATCGTAACCGGGATAGTTCGTCCAGATTTTCCGACTCCACCGATGGAGACTTTTGCGTTTTGCCAGCAAACAGGGTTTCTTCATCGGGCACGATGTTTTTTGTTTTATACTCATTGTGGTGGTATTGGAGTTCATCCATACGATCGGAATACTTCTTCATTTTCTCCACGATAATCCGGCGCAGCTCCATGTTTTCCACTCGGTTATCCGGAGGTACTGCCTTTAATGAATTGTGAGCGATCGACCGGCTTTTATAGAGGTCGGAGAATTGAGCGATTAATCGCCTGATAATTAGCGGTAGACTAGGATCAGGTTCACCGATAGATTCTATTAAAGAATTCGCAGTTTCAGCGGGTTTTAGTCCTGATAGCTTAACAGGTTTTGCTGCCGGGATATCGGGCGTCGGGCCGGATGGAATGAGTTTACGCAGTTCATAAAGCAGCTTCCCGGCATACCGGGATTCTTTACCCTGGAAAATGCGTTTCATGGCGGTACTTTTCGAATGCTTTTCAAAAAGTTGAAGGCCCGCCTGGTAGTTTCTCTCAGAATTAAGCCAGGCATTTATCTCATTGATTTCGTTTTGAGTCATAATCCGGTAAGTTTTTGTTCCAGCAGGTATTTGAGCTTGTTTTCGAACCGGTTAGCGCGGTCGGAAATGAAAACGGCCTTCATGTTGTTGTTTTTGAAGTATTTCAGGTAGGTATCCCGCGCCAATTCGTATGAGAATGATTCCCGGGAGGCACCATAGATTTCGATAATCCGGTCTTCCAAGAGACAAGTTTCCAGGGGGGACGGCAGACTGAAATTCTGGTACAGGAAGATTTTCAGTGAGTCATTCAATCCCTGGTCGTTGAATGAAAGCAGTATTGGTTTTTCGAACCGGAGGTTCAGCTCATCGAGGGTATAGGATTTGAAAACGGTTTTCTTTTGCTCTACCAGGCAGGGTGCATCCGGATAGTAAATGTTTCCATAAAGGCTTTTCATGCAAAGCCCGATTCCGGACGCGTAATCGAACCGGCTCATGGCATTGATAAACTTTTCCTTTTCAAAAAGTATCGGCGTGTGGCAATCGAAGTGAAGGGTAGGGAGGTTTTGTTCCTCCAGGGCAATCATCGTCTTGAACAGCCTTTTCCGCCACTCGTTTATACTGAAGTAGTCAAGGTGGAAGGATTTCATATTACCTTTATGGAAAGGGGGAATACGATCGGCACGCAAAGGTTTCATGATGATGTGGTCATCGTTGATAAACAGGAACTTTTCAGATACCCGCGGATCCTGGCAAGCCCGGAGGACTTTCCGGATGATGTTTCCATCGGCATTGGTTGATGGAAATTCATCCGGATGGTCGATATGAATGAATCCTTTCAACCTGGATGGTTTTTCCCCAACGATGAATATCTGGCCAATGTTTGTGAGGTTCTTGAATACGGACCGGAGCGAAAACCTGATCTCGTTGTCGGACCAGCCGGAACCGGTGCCCAGGACATAGACTACATCAATAGGTTTCATACGCTTTTATTCCATAAAATCGGATATCTGTATTGAGGTGGGATAGTTGCCATTCACTGAAAAAATCAGTTGGCAGCCAGGCTGTGAAATCCACGGCATCAAGATTCTGGTAGTAATCATGGGTTAATGGGCTATCCTTTGGGTGGTGATTTGCTGTTCCGTGAACTTCACGCCCAAGTCCTGCTGCGGTAATAACCAGGAGCCCGCCAGGGCGAAGGAAATCAAACATTTTTTGCAGGGATTGATCGAACGATAAATCATGTTCGAGCATTTCGGTGGAAATTACCACATCGAATAACTTATCCGGGGTGTAGTTACATACGCGGGTTACAACATCGACATTTTTACCGTCCACGATATCTATTCCCGTGTAGAGGGAATCGATAAAGAATTGGCGGTTGTTTCCATTGACGTCGAGTGAACCGCAATCCAGTACGTCAGCATTTTGAAAAAATTTCGGATGAATTTGTTTTATCCCCAGGATAAAGTCTTTTACTCTTTTGTGCATGGTTCTATATGTTTGGTGTAATCGAATCCGTCAGCCAGCCGGCAGTAATGGAGGAGATAAATATCTTTCATGAGTCGGATTTCCAAGCCGGCATTAAGTATTGCGTTGCTGATTTTTGTATCCACCCCAAGTATCTGTTTTTCGGAGGCGGTTATGCGAACCACCGGCAGGATTATATCCCAGGTTGATTTACGGATCACCATCAGGTGCCCGGCGATACGGCGGGTGATCGTAGAAGAAACACCGGTGGACTCTTGTTTCAATTCGTCTGCAATTCCTTTATGATACAGGATTGAATCATTCAACATATCTGCTCCGGGCACCTGTTGAATTTTATAATGGCAGCGGGAAGCCCGGCAGGTAAAGAGTCCTGCGTCCGGATGTGCTTCAATATGCCGTAGGATCTGGTGCCCGAAATCCGGCTCCAGGAACATTGTATCGCCATCCATGATCACTGCCCAATCATCCGGTTGAAGCAGGTCCATGCAACCGGTAATGGCAGCCAGCAGTTTGAAATTGAAGCTATAGGGGGTGAAAAAGTAGATCATTCCGAAATCTACGGAATGGAGGGAGGGCGAAAAAGGACAGAAAAACGACTCCCAATTGAGCTTCAGATGGATTACTGTATTTGCTAATACGTTATAATACAGTCAATTGCCAATGCTGAAATTCTTAAACGCCATACTAAAGTGCTCTTTTTAGTTCTTCCTTAGGATTCGCTTGAATGAGGGATTTTTCGAAGGCGGGCTTATACAGAATAAGTTGTTTGCCACCCGATCGCTAACGTCAACGTAAACATTGAGCATATTTGCCCCTAGGGGGGCCAAAACAGCATTTATATTCAGCAACTACTCAAGTACAAGTTTTTTGTAATAAACGTTGCTATTAGGTCCCGCAATCTGAATAAAATAGAGTCCTTTAGTTAAAATTGAAATATCCATTTCCATTACTTCTTCAAGTTGCACTGTTTTAATAACCAAAGATCCCAAACTGGTATAAACACTAATTTTGCATGGCCGTCCATCATAATCTGTAATTTTAATGGTTACAGTTCCATGTGTCGGGTTTGGAAAAATTGCCACATTATCAACCTTATTCATTCCTATGTTAATAGCAGACAGATCATCCTTTAGGCATCGGACTGATAATCCAAAGTATTTGGGACCTCCGCTTTCCTGCTGTACGAAATCGATACTGGAAGCCATAGCTCGGTACTTAGCCAGTGAAGTATCGAATTCTGTCGCAGACCAGAAAAATGCAGATTCGCTCATCCCACTAAAGGATTGACCGGGATTGCAGATACCTCCCGGCAGCACTGTAAAACCGGATCGATTATTAGAAGCTTGGTCGTTGCCAACAGTTCCTGCTGTTGAACTGGAAACCCAACCAGAGGTTGAGGCTAATGATTTGGCAATGTCACTTCCGCTCCCTCCATAACCATAGCCATTATTAGTAAGATAATTAAAGAGAGATTCCCATTCATCATGACTTGGTAAATGAGAACCAGATGGGCAAGCGGATTGAGCAGCGACCCAATTGTAGAGGACGCCATATTTAGAATAATTTGTTGTGGATATAGCATCAATAATATTGCTTCCTTGATAACCATATACATAATATAATGGATCTGTATCAGATCCAACGGAGGATGGACTCACAATAGGAAGATAGGCCAAGTTTTCCGCCATCCAAGTCTGATTACCAATTTCAATCCATTTGTAGATCTTATCTTCATTAGAAGGATTCTGTATTACTTCAACGGACTTCTCGGAAACCCCTTCACTAAAGATCTTAACAACAGCCGAAAGTGGCATTGATCCCGTGTTCGCGGTCACTGCTGTTAAAGTAATTGTAGTATTACCAATCCCTTTTAGCTGACTAACACTAAACCAGGTAGCATCGTTCGTAATGATCCAGTCAGTGTTGGATAAAATTCTAAATGTGTTAGTGCTTCCGGCTGAATGATTAATTATGACGTGTTTCGGAAAGATATCCAAATATGGCTCTGAAACATTTAATGGTGAACTTATAGAATTATTTGTTTCGTTTGATTCATCAATTTCATTATCAGGATCTATTATCAGAATTAAATACCAAAGACCTTGGCTTAATGACTCAGGGACATCGAAATTTCCAGAACCAACTTCATAATATCCGGGTTGCCATGTTTCAGTTATTAACGCATCATCTTGAAATAGATCATCATTTGAAAAGACCATATCCTTAGAAAAGGCCATTTTCACCCAAAAGTTTGATACCGGAGCATTACCTTGGTTCCCATATTTGAATGAAAGATTAATAGTACCTCCTGCCATAACCGTAGTTGGATTCACTAAAAGATCACTAAAGTATAGATCAGGTTTTGCAATCAGGCCAGCCTGCGTAACCGAAACGGTCTTCGAGGCAACACCGGTTCCGGAGATCGTCACCACGGCAGGCCGGGACGATGTTCCGGTATTCGCTAACGTTGCGGTCAGGGTGATGGTTGTATTACCAGTC